>SDBU01007174.1_pt1 | contig 12906 bp, 11 predicted proteins | sample 2277071 | NCBI WGS metagenome assembly SDBU01 (sample SAMN10397929, study PRJNA504765) | marine sediment metagenome | isolation source: marine sediment core GS08_GC12, 126 cmbsf | place: Arctic Ocean: Gakkel Ridge, Loki's castle | collected 2008 | reverse complement strand
GTCGGACACCGGTTTACCCAACACGATGGGTGCCGCTCCGGCCGCCTGAAAACCGAGCATTTTGGGCTTGTGCTTCATCCGGCCGGCCTGGTGGTAGCGTTGGTAGCCGGCCCAGTAGGCGCTGATATTCCCGGCGTTACCCACCGGCATGGCCTGGTAGGTGGGACTGGCGCCCAGCTGATCCACTATTTCGAAGGCGCCGGTGGTCTGCCCCTCGATGCGATAGGGATTGAGGGAATTGACCATCTCCACCGGATAATCCTGGCTGAGCCGGCGGACTATCTCCAGGGCCTGGTCGAAATTCCCCCTGATCGCCACCACCTTCGCGCCGCACAGGACCGCTTGGGCCAATTTGCCCAGAGCCACTTTACCTTCGGGGAGCAGAACCAGGCAGTCCAGAGTAGCCCGGGCGGCATAGGCGGCGGCCGAAGCGGCGGTGTTGCCGGTGGAGGCACAGATCACTGCCCCGGCACCGGTCTCCAAGGCCTTGCTCACTGCCAGGGTCATGCCCCGGTCCTTGAACGAGCCGGTGGGATTGCAGCCTTCAATTTTCAGGTACACTTCGGCCCCCACCTCCCGGCTCAACGCCGGGGCCGGCAGCAATGGCGTGTCTCCTTCGCCCAAAGTCACCACCGGAGTGGTAGCGGTAACCGATAAATACTGGCTATATTTTCTGATTAACGCTGGCATTATCTGACTGCCTTTATCGACGGGTGATCCGCCGGTTTGGCACTTGATTTTAATCGGCGATGGAATCAAGACCCATTTTGATGAAAAGCGATAGAATCATCAGCAACTCCGTCCCGATAGCTGTAATGAAGAAGTACATCCCCCGGCGCAGGTGGAGGTTCTTATTCCAGTTGATGATTGCCAGGGCATGGATCTGCCGGCTGATCAGCCGGGCGGTCCGCTCCTCATCGGCACCGATTAACTCCATATAGGCGTGGTAATCGGCGCTGGTGCTGAACTTTCGAATGCCGCCGAAAAAGGTAGGGTCTCTTTGATGGTCCTCATCATCGTCCCGGGTTTCCTTTCGGCTGAACCGCGGCATGATGGTGCGAAACAGGTTAAAGATAGTTAGAAAGGCAGCCAGAAAGTAGATCGGGATCAGGACCACGATGAAGTTGTTGAACACCAGGTGCCGGTAATATACTATGAAGAACGCCATGAAGACCCCTAAAATCGACAGCAGGGTGAAGGCCTTCTGGTCGGTGCGGGACAGAATGGACCGCTCACTTTCTAAAATATGGAACATGAGTCGATAGTCAGGCACAGCCATGGTTGGAATTTATATATCCTTTTGGGAGTTGCAAAGGGCTGGTGATGAATGCAATTTCCCGGCGATTACGATCTAAAATCTTAAGGAGATGAGCTTTGTCCTCTGAAGCCGCCAACCCCGAAGGTCATTATAGCCGCTTGCGCGAACGATTCCTGAACAACGGCCTGGACGGTTTTCTCGATTACGAGGTGGTGGAGCTGTTGCTGAAATTAGCAGATCCCCGCCCGGATCATAAACCCACAGCCAAAGCCTTACTGGCCAAATTCAATTCCCTGGGTGAAGTGCTGGAGTCTCCCCCCGCTCTGCTCAAAACAGTCAAGGGCGTGGGTGATCGGAATCTTTTCGGCCTGAAACTGATCCAAGCCGTGGCCCGGCGCTACTTGAAGGAGGAGGTGATCAACAAGGATTACATTCACTCCTCGTCGCAGGTGATCAGTTACTTACGGCATCATCTGAAAAACCGCAACCGCGAGCTGTTCATGATCATCCTGCTCAACGGTCGCAACCAGATTATCGACCTGGTGAACCTGTTCGAGGGCACCCTCACCACCAGCGCCGTCTATCCCCGCGAGGTAATCAAGTTGATCCTCGAGCGCGATGCGGCGGCGGTGATCTTCGTGCATAACCATCCTTCGGGAAACCTGACCCCCAGCAAGGACGACTTCAGTATCACTAAACGATTGAAGGCAGCCTGCAAGAATATCGACGTGCACGTGCACGACCATTTGATTATCGGAGGCAATGACTACTACTCATTCGCCCAGCAAGGCAAGCTGTAGCCACCACCCGGACCCGATCGGGCTCCAGATCGACTAAAATTCCCTGGCACCGATTGGATTTCTATTTGACAGTATGCTCATATGCGCATAACTTATGCCCAGTGGTTGATATTAACCGCACATCTGGTAAGAAATTTACTTATAGGGAGTCGACAGCATGCTCGAGCGATCCAGTACCCGCTCTAAAGTCAGCTATCCGGTGTTGGAGAGCACCCAGCACCATCTGGCATCATTGACCGCCTTGTCCTCCCTGGCACAGGTCTTCAGTCTGCTGGGCGACCCCACCCGCCTGAAGATCCTGCTGTGCCTGGCCCACACCAGGGAATTGTGTGTCTCCGACCTGGCGGATATCATCCGGATGGAAACCTCGGCTATCTCCCACCAGCTGCGCAAGTTGCGCGACGGCGGGCTGGTGACCACCCGCCGTGAGGGGCTTACCATCTATTATCTGTTAAATATTCCTGTCGTCCGCGAAACCCTGGCCACCGCCCGGGCCCTGTTGGTGGAAGCTGCGGAAACGGGTGGGTAGGTTGCTCTCCCGCCAACCGGCTCTTACCTGATCACCCACAACTCCTCCTGCGCCTCACCCAGCAGTTCGTAGCCGTCCTCTGTAACCAGGATATCCTCCTCCAGGCCGAAGTTGACGTAACCCCCCAGCCGTGGTTCGTGGATGTAAAGTGCCGGCTCGATGGCCATGGTCATCCCGGGCTCTAGGGGGGCGAAGGCTCTGCTGCCGTAGCGCTCCGGCCAATCGGGGGCCGGCAGGGGACCGATATCGTGCACCTGCATCCCGATGGAGTGCCCGGCGCCGTGGGGGTACTCCTCGTAGCCCCGGCTTACCAGCAATGACCGCCCGGCCTTATCAACCTCGGTGGCCGGCACACCCGGCTGGATGGCTGCCAGGGCCGCCAGGTTGGCCGCTTTCATATCATCCCATAGCCCCAAAACGAAATCCGGCGCTTTCTCCTCCCCCTTACGCAGCACGTAAGCCGTGCGCTGGATGTCGGAGCTATAGCCCCGTACCTTGAAACAGATATCGGCTCGCAACAGGTCCCCCGGCCGGATCACCCGGTCGCTCGGAGCCGAGTGCCCCCGCATGGGACCCGCCACGATGCTCAGGCACGACTCCTCCATGCCCAGCTCCTCGGCCCGGCGGCGCAGGTAGTCCGCCACCTCGATCTCAGTGGTCTTACCCGGCTTGATCACTTTGCCGCTAAAGGCTTCCCGGAGGATCAACTGGGTCATTTCCGCCGCCTCCCGCACGGCCGCGATCTCCGCCGGCAGCTTCCGGCTGAACAGCGACCGGATCAACCCTTCCGAAGATGTGAACCGCAGGCTATATTCCGGTAACACCTCCACCAGGTAGCCGAGCATCCCCATCGTCAGGCCGTCCGCCATGGGGTCGTCCCGGGAGCGGTTCACGGCGATCACCGGCGGGTCCAGCTCCGCCATCACCTGCTGCAGGTGCGGCCGCACCCCTTCCTGCTTGTAGGAGATCACCGTGTCGTACAGGGCGCTGCTTTCCAGGGGCGTAACGTCGTAGGAGGCGGCGATGGCCACCCGCCGGTAGTTGCCCTGCCGGTCGTGGGCAAAGATCAGGGCCGCCCGGGCCACCATATGGCTGCTGCCCAGCTGGCTGAGCAATGGATCGGTGGCCCCCTCGCGGGTAAACGTCAGCCAGCAGTCGATTTTCTTCTCCTTGAGGATCTGAGGCAGCAGCTCGGTTAGCCGTGTTCGGCGCACGGCCGTCAGGTCATCGGTGCCCTCCTGGGCGAACAGTGGAACCATCATGATTACTCCCAACACAAGCATTGGTATTCGCACGCTGTTTCTCCTCCGGTAGATTTGCGGTCAGGGCGAATTTACCTTAATTCCTACCGGCAATGCCCGGTGGATTGATTATCGAACTGGCTCGGGCTTCATTGTACGAGATACTCCCGCCGGGCCATTCGACCCGGCTCACGACAAGCATTTTTTCCCATAACCATCTATCCCCCATTTTTCGGTTACATAGATAATAAGGCAATCCGCCGGCTGGCGGACTTTTGAAAACCCCTACGGTTACATTTAATTTGATGCAATGCGTGAAAACGTACACCCATCATTTTCCCTTGCTTTCATCAAATAGGCACTGTATTTTGTACTTGTCAGCGTGTTCTTCAGAAATAAGCATCCCATGTCGAACAGGCTTGTTTCTTGTGTTGTGTGCAGCACGGTTCTTCAGATTCTGCAGTTTCCGAGAGACGTTGAGTCATTGCAAAGGAAAAGGCTGATGGGCGATTACAGACTTCATTACCCTCCCTCGAATCGTATTGAACCTCTTGTGGTTATACAGTAAGAATCACGTACTTCAATTACCTACAACTGATTTTTGCCCTCCTGGGAAACTAAGGAGACTAGCTATGAAAAACTTGGCCGCGTGAATTAGTACTCTGATTATGGCCGCCTTTCTGGCAGCCCCATTATCTGCGCGAGAGACGGGCTCGGTGCCTCAGGCCTGGCTTTCTAAGGCCCTGGCAGCAAATGGGCCGGTAAACGCAGCTATCACCATCAATAACTTCCTGATCTTTGTGGATCGCAACAGCTTATCCCCGCTAGTGTCGGGTTCGGGGAACGCGGCCGACTATCCCAAGGGGACGGGCGGCATAATCTATAATGAAGGCATACTCTGGGGCGCCAGGGTCCGGGACGGCGAGGAGCCGATTATCAGGGTCAACGGCTCCACCTATAACACCGGCCTGAAAGCCGGCAAGGTGCTGTATGATGCCGGTGGCAACGTGATCGACTCTGAAGACCCATCTAATCGCCACGTCTGGCGGGTACGCCGGGATTATCTGACGGCTGACCTGACGGAGGATGTCGCTTACAGTTTAACTATTCCCATCGAGAGTGTAACCGCAGCTGATGTCCAGGCAGTCGCCGATCAGTATGATTACGACTGGCAAAATTGGCCGGCGGACGAAGGCGCACCCTTTGAAGATGTGGATGGTAACGGCTCCTATGATCCCGCCATTGATATACCCGGCTGGCCGGGCGCCGCCCAGACGATTTGGTTGGTGGCCAACGATCTACCCTATGCGGATGGCACCGAGGTGGCTCCCAACGCCTATGGCTCACCGGCCACCGGCATGGAGCTGCAGCTCACCCTGTGGGCCTATGATTTTCCCCCCGGTCAGCCCCTGGGCAACATGCTGTTTAAGCGGGCCCGGCTTATCTATACCGGGTTGGCGGGCGGCCCGGCCGATGCCAAGCTGGACACCGTCTACTTCACCCAGTGGTCCGATCCCGACCTGGGCACCTATACCGATGACTTTGTAGGCAGCGATACCTCGCTGTCCCTGGGATACGTCTACAACAGCAACGTCCTCGACGGCATATTCCATGGTGACTTTGGGTTGCCAGTGCCGGCAGGAGGCTATGACCTCCTTCAAGGGCCCATTGTAGCTGGCGACACCCTGGGGATGACCTCCTTCGGGTGGTTTGGAGCCGGTTCGGCCATCAGCGACCCGGACCAGATGCAGTATTCAGGAACACTACAGTGGTTTAACCTTATGGAGGGATTTCTCCCCCGGCCGGAATATCCGGAACAGGTTCCTTGGACGGACTTTATTACTGGTGCAGTCACCAAATTCCCCCTTGCGGGTGACCCAGTCGCGGGGACCGGCGACATTGACGGTCTGTTGCTGCCCCCTGGTGACCGGCGCTTGCTCTTGAACACCGGGCCGTTTCAAATAGCCTTGGGGGATACGCAAGACGTTGTCTTGGCCTTGATTGGAGGGCTGGGAGCCGACAATCTTTCGTCCATTTCTGTACTGAAATATCATGACCGGTATGCGCAAGCGGCCTATGATCACGGCTTTGAGCTGCCTACCCCTCCGCCAGCGCCGATTGTCGAGGCTGTCGGATTGGATGGACGGGCTGTATTGACCTGGGGAGCGGAGGTGGAGTCTCTTGCCAGTAGCGGCTATCAATTTGAGGGCTATAAAGTCTATATGGGAACATCTCCTGGGGGCCCCTGGGAGCACCTGGCCACATTTGATGTCCAGAATGGTGTGGCTGTGATACTCGATGAAGTATTGGATCCGGAATCAGGTGTGGTGATCACCATACCGGTCCAATACGGGAGTGATAGTGGGATTCAGCGCTTTTATGAGATCAATGCCGATGCCGCCGGCAATCCGCTGGTTAATGGTGAGACTTACTACTTTGCTATCAACCGTTATGATTATCGACCGCTGGCGAATGGATTCCCCAGGGCACTGGAGTCTGATTTCTTGCCGATAGAAATAGTGCCCATCGGCCCTATCGGCGGCATTGATTATGCCGGTGCCACAGCCGACAGTGCCGCTGTGCATATTTCGGGCATTAGCAACGGCTTCGTCCTGGTGGACGTAGTAGATCCCGCTGCGGTAACCGGGCACACCTATAACGTCACCTTTGGGGAAGTTGAGGGTCAATTGGTCTGGAATCTTATTGATGTCAACACCGGGGGCATTGTTCTCGCTGATCAAACCGCCCTGAGCGGGGATCGGGACTATTCTATCGTAGACGGACTCCTGGTGCAGGTCTTTGGAAGTTATGCTGCCCCTACCGACATTTTGAGTGTCAATGTGTCAGCGGCCGCTGGGTCCTATAATATCTCGACTTTCACGTACTTTGGATATCCAACGAGCTGGGCGTACGACTCATACGAAGATGCCGATGGCACGACTGGCCACGGCACGCAGAATGTTGATATCCTTCAGAGGGATCTGGAACTGAGGTTCACCGGGGAATATGATACGGATGGTCTATCCATTAAGGATGGCACGGGTTCCATCGCAACGTTTGTGGGCGCCCGCTCCTATGCTATAGAGGACCATCCCTTGAACCCGGATGGGAGCACTAACTATTTCACGATTCGAATCCCCTTTGAAATATGGGATACGGAGTACGATAACGGGGATAGGACGTTCGGTAGGCAGGTAACCTGTATTGTTTATGATCGAATACAGGCAGATCCCGCTGCAGCAGACTTTTATCCGACCTGGAATCCAAACGGCAGAATGTATATCTGGGCGGTGGATAAGGCCTATTCAGAAGTTCTTCTCGATCCCGATGGCGCTGATGCGGATCTCCTCACCTGGAACCTCGTGATGTGGGAATCCGTGTGGATAACGGGTGATGTCGTTCATGTGACATATGCTAATCCGATCCAACCTGGCTTGGATACCTTCACCTTCACCACCACCGCCCCTACCGCCTTCACAACCACCAAGGGTGACGTAAACCTGGACAGTAGTGTAAACGTGGCGGACGTGGTGGCTCTAGTGAACATCATTCTACAAATTGATACACCCCTTGGTGAGCAGGAATATGCCGCGGATGTGAACAACGATCTGCGACTGAACATTGCTGACGTGGTGGGGATTGTCAACCAGGTGCTGGGACTGGGCAAGAAGACCCAGACTACGAACGCGCTGGCGTCGGTGGAGCTCGGTCTGCCTGAGTTGGTGGCCATCCAAGACGGGTACGTTAACTTCCCGCTGGAGCTGAATCCCGGTGAACCTATCGCGGGTCTGCAGGTGACCTTGACGTATGACCCCCAAGCACTGAAACCGCAACCCTTCAGCCCGGCCGGGGACTCCTGGGAAGGGATAATCTCCCTGGAACATATCACCGAGGAAGGCCGGGTTATATACCTAATGTACAGTCTCCAAGGGCGGTTATTGCCGGATTTAGGGACCATCGGGATACGCTTCAAGGTGATGGACGAAAATCGTGCCTCGGAGCAGGGGATAACTTTGGTGGAGGCTGTGGTGGCCACAGCCGCGGGGCAGGCCATGGATATAGTGCTTGGTAATCAGGAGACTAAAGTAACCACTGTGCCTATCGAATACGCTCTGCACCAGGCCTACCCTAATCCATTCAACCCGGTAACGTCAATCAAGTATGACCTGCCGAAAGCTGGACTAGCGACCTTACAGGTGTACAATCTCCTGGGGCAGCAGGTTCGAACGTTGGTCGACCAGCAGATGCCGGCCGGTCGTCACATAGTTAAATGGCAGGGCCGAGACGACCGGGGGCGAACCGTTCCCACCGGTGTTTACTTCATACGGTTTTCAGCCGGAGGAGTAATCCATCATAATAAGATCATGCTCCTTAAATAGTCTGCAGCTGAAATGAGAAATCCTAGCAGCCTCATCAAAATGCTGAGACATAAGGAGCAGCAACTTATGAAAATGCGCAAATCGATTCGAATCTTCCTCACGGCACTCCTGGGCCTGTCGGGGACGGCCTTCGCACAATCCAATTTTCTATGGGTCGCGGACGTTACGGGTAATGCGGCTGATGTAGGGCTGCCAGTAAATATCGAACTGTTGAATGAGGATTCTCTGGCCGGTTTTCAATTTACACTGCAATATAATGAAGCCTTTATCAGCATCGACGCGGTTGTCGCCGGAGATCGAATAGCCGGTCTGGATGTAGAGTACAACAGTCCGGTGCCGGGCTGGATGGTTATGTGATCGTAGGTGACATAAACGTACTTCGGATGAGGAATGGATACTTATCAAACAGGCTGGATCTGTATAACCATCTTTCTATCGGCGGCCTGCAGTTCACCCTCGGGTATGATTCAAACATACTCGACCTTGATACCGTCCTGGCCACCGTCAGAAGCGAAAATATGGTTCTAGAGTATAACGAGCCTCAACCGGGAACGGTAATTACCGTGCTTTACAGCGGCGTGGGCGATTCAATTCTTACCGGCAGCGGTCCTGTGCTTGAATTCTTGTTCAATAATGTTCAGCCCTCGTCTCCTGTGGTGAATCATCTTCAACTGTCCGATGTGACCCTGTCGAATCCGGAGGGTGAAGTGGTTCCTGTCCAGGTTATTGACGGAAATCACCTTTTTATCACCAGGCTCATTCAGGTTCAATCTTTAGACATTGGTGGTGATGAAAATATTCAACATCTTGTTAACCATACCCCCGCTATCTCATTCGATTACTTCGATAGTATGGAGCAACCTCAAACCGATTATCATGTCCAGGTCTCGACTGAGCCGGATTTCTCTACCATGGATATGTGGGATACAGGCGAAGTCGCCGGTAACACTACGTCGCCTACCTATGCCGGGGCGCCCCTTCTTGACGGGCAGACCTACTACCTGCGGGTAAAAGCAGGTAATCAAGGGTTCTGGAGCGGCTGGTCGGTCCTCCAGTTTAGAATGAATTCGCTGGCTTCCAAGCCCGAAGCTATATCACCGGTAGACAATGTGGTGGTCACAGCACCGATTGACCTGCGCATAAGGAATAGCAACGATCCGGAAGACGATATATTAGTATACTTTTTCGACGTATATAAGAATGCCGCCCTCACTATCAAGCTGGATTCAGCCCAGAATATAATCGAGGGCCTGGATGAGACTGGCTGGCGAATAACGGCAATACTGCCGGATAACGGACAATACTGGTGGACGGCCAGAGCGTTTGACGGCTATGAATTCAGTCCGGTCACGAAGGCCTATTCGTTCCTGGTAAACGCAGTTAACGATGCTCCGGGGGCATTCACCCTGATTGACCCACCGGAAAATGCCGAGGGGCTGGGACCCAATGTTAACTTCAAATGGCATCGAGCCATCGATCCAGATCCATTGGATAATATTCTGTATACTTTGTATTACGCCCCAGATTGGTCAAATTCTTCAACATACACCACCGCTGAGAGCCTTGTTGATACGACTTTCAAAGCCACCTTATCAAATGACACCGAGTATTACTGGCTGGTGGAGGCTATAGACCAGGATAATCTCAAAACAGCAAGCAATGGAGGGACTCCGCAGCGGTTTGTGGTGGGAACTGTGGGAACTGTAGGTGTCGATGAACTGGCAGCAATTCCAGGGGAATTCGCACTGCACCAGAACTACCCCAACCCCTTCAATCCCAGCACCGCCATCCGGTTTGATCTGCCGGAAGCCACTACTGTGACCATCATGGTTTACGATATGCTGGGACGGGAAGTGTACACTCACACCGCCATCGAAGAGACCGGTTACCGGTCGGTGACCTGGCAGGGCCGGGACCGGGCCGGGCGTTCGCTGCCTTCGGGAATCTACCTCTACCGACTGCTTGCCATCCCCGCCGAGGGAGGGCAAGCCTATATCGCCACCCGAAAAATGCTTTTATTGAAATAGCCTGCGCATAGTCCCATCCCTATCCCGCCGTAGGCGGGGCAGAATGCGGGGCTGTTATTGAAATAGCCCGCAGAAATTAAGAGCCGGATGCCAGCTATCTAATCAGTAAAACTATGTAGCCGGTCGCGCTGCTTGCTACTGCACCGATTCGGCTGATTGCCCACGGGCAAAGTAATTATATAGCCAGGCGATAATGGCTCCGCAAATGGCCCCGTCGACCGCCGCCCAGAGCAAACCGATGACACTGCCCACGGCACTGATGCTATAGCCCCGGTAGACCCGGGCAATCACTGTCGCTTCGCCCGTGGCGCCATCCAGCACTATGACCCACCAGGTGATCAGGAACAGGCCTATTCCCCAGACCAGGGCGCCGGTAATGGCACAGGCTTTGACGTCCAACTTCATTTTGAACTCCCAACTTTGATGTTGACTAACGATAGCGGGAGTTTAACGATTGTAAGGCCCGGCTCAAAGGCCCTTTGGCCGCTGGCTGGAATCGCGGCCGGCGCCATCGGCGGTGGGATAAACCTCGTCTCGCAGCGCATTCCTGCCGAACCATAGCAGCGGCCCGAGGCGCCGGGCTTTCAGATCACGCCAAAGTGTAAACCAGGTCTGTAAATTCGACCGCCGTTTGTAAAATATATACTTGACTAAGAGCATTTTATGTTGTACCCTTAACCAATATTAATATCGTTGTTGAGTCAACTGCTGCCGAGAAGGGAAGTTGAAGACAACAATGACCTGAGTGTTTCTTGAAAAGAGCGATAGATGAAAAACAAATTTGCTATTATTATGCCACTGTCTATTTTAGTGTTTTGCATTTGTCTAAATTGTAGTAATAATAAATCTGCTATAGAACCTGAGGAAAATACCTCTCTTAATTCAAATGATATTTTTTCAATATATATAGTTGAAGACTATAATTATGGTAAAAGTGAAGTTGGGTTTGATACGCTCAAACTCTCAAAACAACCATTGCTATCTTCTTCGGATATCACCAGCTATAGTTGGAGCAAACATCATATAACTTACTCTGAGGCTGTCTATGAGCGCTTAACAGAATTCACTGATTTGTGGGGGAAAGGTTTTGTTGTAATTGCTGAAGGCAAGAGGATCTATAGGGGGGTATTCCAGACTTATCTTGATTCACATGCTGCTCAAATTCCAGTTATTATTCTATTTCCTCGTAAATCTGATATGAAACATATATTGCAACCCGCCATTTATATTAGGCGTTCCTATTTTGATGGGGAAGGGCTGGAAACAGAACCTGATCCGAGATCAGATACTAGGATTTATAATGCCTTAGAGAAGGCAGGAATACTTATTCCTTAAAAGATAATTTGGAAACGCCCAGGCTCGCCGAAGGCTACACCAAAGCCTGCCGACTGCCACTGCCAGGCGCGCCGTAGGCGTTGCCTCCGGCTACGCCGAGGCCTGCTACTTCTCCTCTCCTCACCCCGGCAGGGTCATGCGGATCACCGTCTCGCCGGGCTGGGAGGACACCAGGCGCAGCCGGCCCCGGTGGATGTCTTCCACGATGCGGCGGGTGAGACTCAGCCCCAGGCCCCAGCCGCGGCGTTTGGTGGAAAAACCGGGCCGGAAGATGTTGCGGCGGTCGCGCAAATTGATACCGGCCCCGTTGTCCCATATCTCGATGGTGCTCACCGGCCGGCCGCGGCGGTCGCTCCCCGGCTCAACCTTGACCTCGATCACCCCTTTCCGTCCCTGGCAGGCGTCCAGGGAGTTCTTGATCAGGTTCTCCAGGGCCCACTGCAGCAAGGTCTCCGCACCCCGCACCCGGGTGCTGCTGCCGGTGACGGTGATAGTGGTATCGGCGGCCTTGGGCAGGCGCTGGCGGAAATAGGCCGCCGACGATTCGGCCAGCAGGTATAGGTCCCATACCTCGAAATGGGGCAGGCTGCCGATCTTGTGGAACCGGTCGGCGATCTGCTCCAGCCGGTGGACATCCAGTTCCAACTCGTCCAGCGTCTCCTGATCGGTGGAGCGCCTGTCGCGCAGCAGCTGTGTCCAGCCCATCAGGGCCGAGACCGGCGTGCCCAGTTGGTGGGCCATCTCCCTCGCCATGCCCACCCAGATAGAGCGCTTCTCGCTGTTGCGGATCAGTGAAAACCCGGCGAATCCCACCAGGATAAAAAGCGCCGCCACCACAATCTCCACGAACGGCAACCACTGCAGCCGGCTGACGATGGAACTGTCACCATAGTGGATCCGGGAGATCACCCGGTCGCCATAACGCACCTCCACCGGCTGGTGCACCCGGTCCATGCGTTCGATCAGCCCCGCCAGGAATACTTGTTGGCCCGCGTCGGTCAGGGACGAGTCTACCTGCACGTTTCGCCAGCTCACCGCCCGGCCATCGTCGGCGGTCACCACTATGGGAAACTGGATCTGTTGGATCACCTGGTCGAACACGAAGCCCAGGTCCTCCGAGTGGGCCTCGGTGGCTACCTTGCCGATCAGCTGGGCGTAGAAATCCAGCAGTTTACGCTCATTGTTCTGCAGATCCGCCACCAGCGACTGGGTATACCACAGCAGGGAAACCACTATGATGATCCCCAGGGCGAACAGCCCGGCCTTCAGATTGACGGAATAACGGTAGAGGTTCATGAGCGGAACCTGGTGATCGCGGCTGGAATGAACCCCAGAAT
>SDBU01007173.1_pt1 | contig 12908 bp, 23 predicted proteins | sample 2277071 | NCBI WGS metagenome assembly SDBU01 (sample SAMN10397929, study PRJNA504765) | marine sediment metagenome | isolation source: marine sediment core GS08_GC12, 126 cmbsf | place: Arctic Ocean: Gakkel Ridge, Loki's castle | collected 2008 | reverse complement strand
GTTTAACATTAGTGCTTTAGTGTGTAGTGTTTAGTTAGCGAGTCTTGTTTGTTTTTTCTTTTTTGTTTGTTCAGGAACCCACAGAAATTTTTAAAAAAAAGAAAACTATTTAAAGTCCATTCTCCTTCTTATTTCAAGTGTTAGCTGAGGAGCGATAAGTGTTGTGCGTATGTCTACTGTCTGCCAGTATGCATCTGGCGAAACAAAAGCAAGCGATGAGTAGCCATACCAGGAAGCCGTAACTGCGCTACTACACACTACTTCTACACAGGCCTATAGATATGGCTCTTTTAGCTATAGAAAGATTTATATATACACACACGCTAAAACTCTATGCCATCAAAATTACAAGCAGAAAGAAATGCTAAAATAAATTATACTGCTTCTATAATTATAAAAACTTTTAAGCATGGAAGAAAAGTTGATAAAGAAAAATTAGTTTTAGTTTTGATGAAAGATTTTTTGACTACAAGAAGAACTGCAGTAGAATATATTAATTCTGCTAAAGTGTTTGTGAATTATTCTGAGGAAAAAGGAATTTTAAAAAAAGAAACAATGCAGGAGGAATTAGATGTTGAAGTTAGACCCGTGGCAGAAGAAAGTCCTGGAGACTAAAGGGAATATCTGTCTGAGAAGCGGAAGGCAGGTAGGGAAATCTACTATTGTTTCTATAAAGGCAGGAGATTATGCCTTGGATAATGAAAAAAAATCTGTCATGATAATTGCTAAAGTTGAGAGGCAGGCTCAACTTCTATTTGAGAAGATTCTAGCTCATATATATGAGAAAAATAAAAATCAGATAAAGAAAGGAAAAGACAGGCCTACAAAACACAAATTAATACTAAAGAATGGATCTGTAATTCACTGCCTTCCTGCAGGAGAGTCTGGTTATGGGATAAGAGGCTTCACAATAGACTTATTAATCGCTGACGAGGCTGCATTCATCCCTGAGGATGTCTGGACAGCAGTCACTCCTATGCTCACTATTACTAAAGGAACTATCTGGCTCTTATCAACTCCTCATGGAAAAGAAGGTTTTTTCTTTAGATGCTTCTCAGATGAAAAATATAATAGCTTTCATGTTTCTTCGGAAGATTGTCCGAGAAAAGATCAGGATTTTTTAGATCATGAGAAAAACTGGATGACTAAAGCGCAGTATGCACAAGAATATCTAGGCTTGTTCTTAGATGAGTTACAGCAAATCTATTCAGATGCGTTAATTACGGAAACTTGTGCTCTAGAAAAAAGAAAAGGAAAATTAAGAGATAGAGATTTGTTCTTAGGTGTTGATATTGCAGGGATGGGAGTAGATAAATCTACTTTTGAAATTTTAGATGGAACTATTAAAGAAGCTATAGAACAAATAGAAAATCTAGTAACAGAAAAAACCAGGACAACCGACACAACAAAAAAAATTCTTGAATTAGAAAAGCAATGGAATTTCAACAAGATAGGTGTTGATGATGGAGGGATGGGTGTTGGAGTTTTTGACCAGCTTCTAGAAGATGAAACTACCAGAAGAAAAATTGTAGGGCTTAATAATGCAAAAAGAAATTATGAGAGAGATAGTTCTGGAAAAGAAATCAAGTGGAAGAAAAAAAGATTATTGAAAGAAGATATGTATGCTCATTTATTGATGCTGATGGAAAGACAGGAAATAAAGCTACTAGATGATCTAGAAATCAAAGCAAGTTTAAAATCAATTCAATATGATGAAGACACAGGGAAGATAATTGGAAATGACTCTCATATAACTGAGGGAATCATCAGAGCAACTTATCTCATCAAAAACAAAAATTTAAATACTTATGTAATGTAAAAGGAAGATGGCTACAGGAATATTTTGCACGGTTGCAGAGGTTGAGAGAAAAGCAGGAGCAAATGCAAGTGCGACTTCTAAAGCAGAGGGTTATGTAGATGATTATACAACTCAGGCAGAAAGCTTAATTAATTCTATTTGTAGATTTAATTTCTCTGATGCTTACTCTACTTTGAATGTAGATGTTAAAGGAATTTTAAAAGAAGTTGCTTCTAATATTGCTGCAATATATGTTATTCAATATGATATGTCAGGGTATACAAGTAGAATAGAAGCAGAAGATATGATTAATGTCCTTAGAGACGCTGCATTAAGGGGGCTGAGCATTCTTAGAGATAAGAAACCTCAGGATTTTATAAATGCCGCATGATTTTGTTAATTTTCCAGAACTTACAAATTCACAGATGGAAATATATTATTTTGAATCTCCGCATAAACAAATTATCCAGGACATCAGGGTAAAGGTTGTCAAGGTGCATGATGGCGACACTATAACAGTAAGATGGAAAGAGAGAAATTTTCCTTTTCCAATAAGGCTCTTAGATATAGATGCACCAGAGTTAAATGAAGGTGGAAAAGATGTTCAGCAATGGTTAGAACAGGAAATCTTAAATCAAGATGTTGATGTCTTGATAGATCCTGCAAGGAGAGTAGGGAAGTGGGGGAGGCTATTAGGGAAGATATTTTTTAGAGGAATGGATATGGGAGATATGATGTTAAGACTAGGAAAAGTTACGAGCTTTGAAGCAAGGAATGAGGGAGAAATCCCAAACATAAATGTAGAGGTGGGAAAATGGCTTTAAGTTTTCCAGGAATAACAAACATCTTTCCAGATTCTTCAGCACAAGAAGAAGGATTCAGCCAGAAACCAAAAACTATAAAATACTGGAGTTGTGATGGAAGTAATTTTAAGGCAGAAAATCCTGATACAGATTCGGTTCATTATCAATTTGTTCCTTTACATAGAGTATTTGAGGCAGATGTTAATACTATATATGCTCACGCTACAGTTTTTTTGCCAGACAACGCTGAAATTTTGTCTGCAGTTGTTTATGGAAATGCAGCGACAGAAGACAGTGACTGGCTTTTAGTAAGAACAAATATCCTCACACAAATAAATTTTACTATAACTACTGCGAAGGTAAATACTGAAAGTTATATTGTAAATAATCAAATAGTAGACAATAGTACATTTAGTTTGCGTTTTTTCCTGACAGTTTTAAGTGCGAATGATGAAATTTGGGGGGCTAGAATAAAATATAGTTTATAAAAATGCCAGAAACAGACATAGGTCAGGCAGTAACAACTGACCTAACAAATGCAATAGAAGATTACTCAGTGGCAACAGCAACGACAGATGCAGCAGGAGAACAGAAAGAAACAAGATGGACGAATCAAGAGTGGACGAAATATTTAGGATATTACAAAGAGATTCCAGAACTGCAAGCAGCAATAGATGCCAAAGCTACATGGACTGTAGGAAAAGGATTTGAGTCTGATGAGATTCCTGGTTTGATTCTGGGAGCTATCAGAGGATGGGGAAAAGACACATTCAATACAATTCTTGAAAACATGATTAGAACTTATCATATAGGGGGAGATGCCTTTGCTGAAATAATCACAGATGATAGAGGAATTCTAATAAATCTAAAACCACTAGACCCTCAAGTTATGGTTATAATTGCTGACGGAAAAGGAAGAGTAAAAGAATATGAGCAAAATTCTAAAGTTGAGGGACAGAAACCTAAGAAATTTAAAAAAGAAGAAATTTTCCATCTGGCAAGAAATAGGGTAGCTGATGAAATTCATGGAGTTTCTGTTATCAAAGCAGTAGAAAATATAATCTTAATGAGGAACGAGGCTATGTCAGACTGGAAGAGGGTGCTGCATAGAAATGTAGACCCTCTATGGATCATTCATGCAGATACAGATAATACAACTAAACTAGCGAAGATAAAAGCTGATTGGGAAGCTGTTAAGAAAAATTCTGAAACTTGGATAGTTCCTAAAGGAGTTATAATCCCTGAGTTAGTTGCAGTTGCGCCAAATGCAACTATGAATCCTCTGCCATGGATAGATCAGTTAAATCAGTATTTTTTCCAGGCTACAGGAGTGCCAGACATTATAGTTGGAAGTTCAAAAGCATTAACAGAAGCATCTGCAAAGATAGCATATTTAGCTTTCCAGCAAACTATAGAAGAGGAACAGCTATTTATAGAAGAGCAAGTGCTAGCACAATTAAATTTAGTCATAGAGTTGGAGTTCCCAGCCTCGCTAGAGAATGAACTGTTATCAGATAAGCCAAAAGAAGAAGGTGCTGAAATAGAACAGGAGCAGGCAATGCAACCTAATGATACAACAGCTGAAATGGAGGGAAGGAAATGAAAACAAGCGTTTTAATAACAGGCTTAATCTGCATAACTGTATTAGAACTATTTGCTCTATATAAAGGAGTGAATGGGGTTTTGCTAACAACAGTTATAGGATTGATTGTAGGAGTATTAGGATTGAAAGCTAAAACACCTAAATTTTTAAAGGATTAATAAATGGCAAGCGTAATAAGATTGAATCCAGGAGGAAACCCTAGCCAGGCAAGAACTGAAGATGTTATTAGATTGAATCCTCCTACAGATCCAGAAGAAACTGTGCCAGATAGACCAAGAAGTGGAGGAGGAGGTTCACCAACAGGCAGGGATGATGTTATTCAATTAAACGACCCTGTTACTGCTACAGGAGTTGTAACTAATACTGACAGGATTATCGACCTAATAAATAGATGGAGAGGGGGAACACTTACTAGAAACCAAATGAGCCATTTATTGACAAGGTTTTTAGATAATGAAGGCATAGCGAGGATAATAGAAGATCCTCTAAGAGAACTGGGAAACTTTGCTATAGGAATAAACTTAGTAGGAGGAGCTTTAGCAGCTAGTCTAGTAGCAGGGGGATTAGGAGCAGGTGCTGCTGCAGGTGTTGGAACAGCAGAATTCGCGACTATTACAAATACAGCTGGCTTAGGATTAGGAACTGCAACATTCCCAACAGGAGCAGGACTAATAACGCAAAATGCTGCTACATCAGCTTTAGTTACAGGAGCTGTAGTTAAAACATTCAGTGCGAAAGCTATTGCTGTAATGGCAGCATTAGGGGCATCAGCAAGTTTAATATTCTGGGGTTTGTGGGGAAAAGCAGAAGCACCAGAGCCAACAAGTATAGCTATGAATAAAGCATTTGAACAGGCTCAGCAAACAGGAAACTGGGATACCTACTGGGAAGGTGCTGCTGCAAGAGATGAATTTCTTAACATGAGTAAATGGCAACAATTATTAATGTATATTCCGGGAGTGGGAACTTTTATTGGAATAACTGACAAGTTTAAAGGAGCAATAGCAGGAGCAGCAGTTTTAGATCAAGTAGCAAAAGATGAACAGATAAGACAGGAAACAGGAGAGAGTGAAGACGATAAGTGGGAGAGAATAAATCAAGAAAGGATTGATAGAGATGAAGCTAGGAGACAGGCAGATGAAGAATACTGGGATAATGTGAGGAGAGCTAATGCTAATGCAGCAGAAGATGCAAGAAGATTAAGGGCAGAGGAAAGAAATGACGTTGATGCTTACTGGGATAGAGTAAATAAAGCTAATGAAGATGCAGCGAAGAGAGCAGATGCTGCAAGAGCAGCAGATAGAAAAGAAGAAGCTGCTTACTGGGATGAAGTAAGAAAGCAGAGACAGATAGATGCAGAATGGCAGGCTCAAATAAAAGAAGATGAGAGAAAAAAATATGAAGAAGAAAGAGAGAGAGTAAGACAGGAGAACGATGCTTATTGGAGAAGGATTTTTGCAGAATCTGAGGAAAGAAAAAGACAGGAAAGATTAGCAGAAGATGCTTATTGGGAAGCTGTTAGAAGAGAAACAGAGCAGAAACGAATAGACAACAGCCCATCACAATTAAACTTTGGATTATTGTAAGGAGGTAAAAGAAATGGAAGAAAAAAATGACGAAAAGAAGCAAGAAGAGAAGCCAGAAGAACAGCCAACAGAAGATACTGGAGATAGGGATAAGCCAGCAGAGCCTGACAAGATTGACAGAGCAAACGAAGCAGCAGAAAGGCTGGAACAAGCCAACAAAGTTACAGAAAACCTCGTCAAGCGACAGGAAAAACTTGCAGTGGAAAAGGCTCTTGGAGGAAAAGGAGAAGCAGGAACAGAACCAGTAAAGAAAGAGGAAGAAACCCCTAAGGAATACAAAGATAGAGTGATGTCTAATGATCCTACACTGAAAGAATGATAGAAGAGATCAAGGATAAAGACGGAAAAGTAATTGCTAAAGTTAGTTCTAAAGAGGAAGCTGCATGGACGAGAATACAATTTGCTGCTAAGCATGCTATTGAAACTGATGAGATAGAGATAAAAATTCAGAAAGAAATGCTGGTTTTAGCGACGAGAAAACTAAAGGAACTAGAAAGAAAACCGAAATAAAATGCACGCGATTTTTATGCCTTATGGTGGTAGAGGTAAAGTTGAAACCTTATTGAGAGAGATGGAAGCGCAGAAGCATCTACTTCCCATGACTAAAGGGAAGAAGAAAAAATCTAAATGGATAGGCTCACAAATAAGGACTTTACCTTTTGGATTTGTAGAGTATATTTTCCCTAAAGAAGATCTTGACCTGGTTTTGACTACATTAAACTGGGAAGATAATAGATACCCTATTGGAAAAGCGAGGCTGGCAGTTATGAGGTTTATACTTAAATGCAAAAAAGCTCCCAAATATTCAACAAAGAAATTCTATCTCTGGGTAAAGAAAGATGTAAATATAATCCCGTTAGGAATAAGGGAAGATTTTGATCTTACATACGACAAAGGAAAAAACAAGGGATGGAAACATGAAGCTCTATAAATTTTGTTTATTGAAATCTTATTTTGATAGAGGATATCAGCTAACATCGTATGCAAAATTTCTAATTGCTCTAGTTGGAATTGCTACTCTGAATGTAAAACTCACTCTAATTCTTGGAGTTATATATGGAATCCTATGCTTTTTTCTTGGTTGGGGATGGTATAAATTCGGTTTTGTCACAGCAGAAGCAGAAGTAGGAAACAGATTTAATTTATTTGTCAAGGAAATGAGAAAAAAGCATTAAAGGAAAGATTTAAATAGTTGTTCGCCCCACCGAACAGATGGCAAATGAATGCACATTAGTTTATGAAACTGCACCAGCTATTCCTTTTACTGTTGTTAATACAAACCCTATTCCTAAAGGAACGATCTGTGAATTAGAAGATCTCATGACTGCTGCTGTAAGTGAAGAAGATGATAGAATTGCAGGAATTGCTAAAAACGAGAAAATCGCTTCTGATGGAAAAACTACCTTAGCTATTTATAGAGAAGGAATTTTCAGAGGAACTGCAGAGTCATCAATATCTGTTGGAGATGCACTTGCATTATCTGGAACAAATCTTCTTAAAGTTGCTACAAATACAAATGTATCCTCAGAAACCGTAGGAATTTGTTTAGAATCAGTTGGAGGAACTACTGCTGCACCTCATACTTTCTTATGGGAATTAAAACCGGGAGTAAATAACGCAGGTTATTAAAAATGGCATTAGTAGATCCAAACTCATCAGGTGAGGCAGACATCAGAGGAATTGATATTCAAAAACTAGCCGTAGGTTTTGGAGAAGAAGCGAATGTTTTCAAGAAATTTGTTATAAATTCTACAACTAAAGCTAGAGAAATTAGATGGTATCAGAAAGAAGATGGCTTCTTAGAATCTGTTGCTACAACTGGAATTACTAAAGATTTAATATTTCAGAATGATCAGGGAGCGTTACCTTCTGTTGTTGAGCAGACATGGGACAGGGAAACTTCTTATGTAAAGAAATTCTTTGTAGAATCTCCAACAATTACTATGGAAGATATTAAAGATTCAGACATAGATATTTTTGGAACTAATGTTCAGGATTTAGTTAAAGCAGTTCAGAGAAAAGTTGATTTAAGAATCTTCTCAATTCTAGTAGAAGCTGCAGCTGCAACTCCAACAGTGCCAAACCCAGCAACTGTTAATTTTAGTGCTGCTACTGCTGATGGATGGGATGATGTAGAAACAGGAAATCCTATTGCAGATATTATGTTAATGAAACAAACTATCAGAAGCGCAGGTTATCCTGTTGCAGATGCTGTCTTAGGTATGAATCCAATAGAAGAAAGATATTTAATGAATTTCTTAATCTCAACTAAGGGTTCAAGCATTCCTCAATATTCAAGTCAGAAAGTAGAAACTGGAGTTGTTACAGAAATCTTAGGAGTTAGAATTTTAGTAAGTGAAAACTGGACAACTGACAGCGTCGGTATGTGGTTACCTAGCAAAACTTTAAGATGGAAAGAGTTCATGCCATTAACTACTGCAGTTATTGATGATCCTGGAATTGGTAAAAAAATTAGAATATGGACAGAAGGAGAAGGACTTTTAGAAAATCCAAAATCTGCCTATATCCTCACTGCTACGAGTGCAGTTTAAAAATGACTTTAGAAAATAATAAAATACTCATGGAGCAATGGAAGAAAACTCTTGCTGATGAAAATGTAAAGCAGAGTACTAAAGATAATGTTAAAAAAGGTATGGAAGATATGATTGCCCATCATCCTGAAGTTCTTGAAGAAGAAACTAAAGAAGAACCAGAAGAAAAAGCTAAATCTAAGAAGAGGAAATAAATGGCAGGAAGAGAGAAGAGAGATATTCCTGAAGTTCAAGGACAATATACTGTTACTAATTTTACAGATGATCGAGCTTTAGATGTTGAGGATTTTGCACTAGCATTATCAGGAACTGATTCTGTTGCAGCAGTACTAGGTACTCTTATTCAAGATCTAATAGAACAAGGAATTATAACAGGGGCGGTGACAGCGTAAAATGGGAAAAGGAACTGCAACAGCAAGCACGCCTACACACTGCATTAGTGGCGCAGAAGTTAAAGCAGCTATTGATAATCTCACCCTGGCTTCTTTAAATGCTGGAGCAAGTGCAGGAGATAATTATGATAAAATCGTAGTAGTCCCAAGCAACTTGGGAGGATTTCTAGTTTTCAAAATTGCATTCGCAGTTGCATAAAATTCTGTTAAATCATACATACACATTCCCCTACGGGTGTCGGAATATTTATAAAGTTCTTTCGTTTAGATAATTTATGGCAACATCTGGAGAAAAAGAAATTAAGACAGACTGGCCTCATGAAGAGGGCTTGACAGCTAGAACTCAGAAGCAGACAGGGAGGACAATGAACTTAATAGCAGAGAAAGGAACCTTGGTTCCTAGTAGATTCAAGAAGGGGTTATAATGGCAGACAAAACTCAAAGACTTCTAAACAAAATAAAAAAACAAGCTAATCCTCAGAGTAAAGGGCAGCAGTTTGAGCCTAAAAATCCTATCATGACTGATATGTTTCTTCCTAATCATTCAGGGGAGCATGATGCAGGCATAAAAAGGAGAGCCCCCACCCAAGACATGCACCTTGTCAATAAAAAATATGTTGATGATGAAATAACAAGCTCTCACAATCCTTTAAAAGTCGACCATATAGCAGAAAAAACAGCAGCTCATGGTGTTGTAGTTGATAATACTATCTATGCTGATGGTAGAGCTGATGGTTTTGGTCTTGATGTATTACGTAGTGTTAATATTAATATTAATCTTGAGGTTGGTCAAGACCTTGATGTTGTTAGAAATATAATAGTTGGCGGAACTGTTGATGGAATAGATGTTGGTGTAGATGTAGCAGCTAACACAACTCACAGACAAGACAACTCCCAGGCTCACACAGATTATATGTTAAATACAGGAGATACTTCAACAGGAGATTATAATTTTACTGCTGGAGATTTAACAACAACAGGAACATACACAGGAAAAGATATAGTCTTCATTGAGCCGGTAAATGGTAAAACTGTAGCATTAACAGCCAATAAAAACAGCGATGGATATTTGCAGATAACAGGAACAGATATAGTAGGATTTAATATGAAGCCAACAAGCTTTGGTTCTTTGGTGTTTAAATTAGAGAATGAAGATGACCATTTCCAGCAGTTGCCTGATGGCCAAAAGCATGTGTATTGGTATGAAGATTCAACAACAGGAAGAAACAAGCAGTTTAGATTATATGGTTTCCCGACGGGAGGAACTTTAGATTATGCAAGTTTTCAGATAACAGGAACAGGGAATGATTTAACAATTACAAACAACAAGGCAGGAGCTAAGACAATTTTCCCAAAAGCAATCGCATCAGGAGCAGTAACAATAACAACAAGTGCAGAGGGAGATGAGGTTGATGTCAGCGAAGTGAACACAATATTCATAGCTCCAAATGGAAATCCAGTCATCGTAGCTGGTTTCGCAGGCGGAGTTATAGGACAGAAAATAGATGTTGTTGTAACTAACGCCACCCAAAACGTAACTATGGAACATAATGACCCTGGCAATACAGCTAGCCAACATTTATTCTTGCACTTATCTCTTAATGAAACTTTAGATAGTCACTTTGGTGGATGGCAATTTGTTTGTGATGGCTCAAACTGGTATGACAACAGCCACGCAAGACATGTTTAAGTATATTTTCTAACATATATATTGCAGTATCTATAAGTATATAAGGTTACTTAGTAAGTAAGTATATGGTAAGCACATTAAATCTAACTTTTGAAGACAAAGAATTTAAAAGACTCAGCAATGCAAAAGAGTGTGAGAAAATTCTAGGAAACTGCTCAAGCTGGGAAGAATATTTTTTAAAATTAGCAAAGATAAGAAAGTGAAAGGGGGTTAAGAAAATGGAAGAAGAATATAGACAAGCAGGAAAAACAGCTTTTAAAGTAATAGCAGTAATTACAATACTTATAATTTTAGGAATTGCAGTAATAATGTATACTATACCTAAGTATAGCTTATGGGCAGCACAATATTCAAAGAAAGTACAAGTTGAAGATGCTCTAGGTAAGAAGTTAGCAGCTACAGAATTAGCAGCAGCAGAAGTAGAAAGAGCTAAAGGTGTTGCAGAAGCAAACAGAATTATATCTACAAGCATAACAGAGCCTTACTTAAGATACTTATGGATTAATGGTTTACATGACGGAAGCAGCGAAGTTATTTATGTGCCAACAGAGGCTAATCTACCATTACTCGAAGCGAGGAATAAAAGATGAGAATAACAATATCAATGCAGACAATAAAAAACGCCGTCGGTGAAACAAGTGGTCAGAATTATTGGAAAATTCAGACAGACCAGGGAGTAATGACTTGTTTTGAAAAGAGCATAATTGATAAGCTAAGTGAGAGATTACAGAATGGACAATTTGCAGACGTTGAGATGGTGCAGAATGAGAAAGGTTTCAAAAACATCAGAGCTTTTTATGATGCGCCAGAAACTGTAAGTCAGCAAATGGATAGACAAGCAATTCCACAGGAAACTGTTCATCCCCCAGCAATGGGAAAGACAACTATTCCAGAGCAAAAAGCTAAGTATGAGCCAACAAGCATGTATGTCAGCTATGCAAAAGATATTTTTATAGATCTAGTTGGTTCAAAGCCATACGGGAAGTCTTGTATAGATGATGGCAAAGAACTAACAGTGGAAGACTTAATGAAAAAAAGCATAGAACTTGTCAAGCAAGCTAAAGAAGCATTTAGTTAAATTTTTATTATTGTCAAGAGATAGTTTAGTGAGCAGGTAGGGCTCTTGATGAGTTGATTGACCTCGATAATCCCTGCCTGTTTTATATTCATGAGAGAGTGTTAGCGCAAAGTGCACAAGCGTGCCGTACAAACGGATGGGTTACTAACACCCGGTTCGAATCCGGGCTCTCTCTATCATATTCATCATGGGAGAGGAGAACTCTTACATCGCAAGATGCCAAAGAAGGCTTTAACAAAGACTTGGACTGCAAGGAAAGAGTTTAATGACGTCAGCAGGTTCAAATCCTGCCTCTCTCGCTCATATTCAAGATGAAAAGCTTAAACGAATTAATAGATGATGTAGTATATGGAAAAGAGCACTGGATAGCGAGGAGGCTCAGGGAGATGAAACGTTGGAAAAATTAAAAACTTTGAAAGATATTGAGAGAGTACCAGTTACTCTAATTGCAGATAAAAAGATAGTCTTTCCTCAAGAATTAAAACAAGAAGCTGTCAAGCGAATGAAAGCTAAGAATTTTCTCATGAGTGTAGCTGATTGGTATGACTTCTTCAACATAAGCGAGGAGGATTTGAAATGGAAATACCAGATGAGCTAATAAAAAGGGCAGGAAAGATAGCCGAAGCTGAGTTTCTGGAGAAAAGAATGAAAGAAGAAAGTTTAAGCAATAAAGAATGGGAAAGCACAGACCATGGATTAGGAGAGGAAGTAATGGCTTTTTGGAAGAAAGATGTAAAAGAAGCTGTCAAGAAGTTGAAAGAAGAAATATGGAAATACTTATGGAGTGATGTGCATAATTTTGATATGAAAGAGGTAATGAAAATTATAGATAAACGCTTCGGAGATAAATTAATATGATATGTGAGAATTGTGGTTGTGTCTGCACTTGGGATGAAGGGAAGAAGAGAATGATATGTATGAGTTGTGGATGGGCTCAGCCTCAAAAGAAGCTAAATCTAAGCAAGCCAAGTTATGTTTAATTCCAGTACTTTAAACTTGTTCCGTACACCGAAAAACCTTTAAAGCCTGCCTGCCTGAGCTCGTTGTTCACGAGCTCAGATTCTAGCCAGGATTAGCATGTTCCAGCAAGCTGTCAAGTTTAAAGCCTTAGCCAGAGCAAAGCCATATTAAGCCTGTTCGCTTGCTCACAGGCCGCCTCAAGAGGCTGTTAATAAGGCTTTGCCTGATATCATCTGGTCAGCCAGCCTATCTCGGCTGGCTGGCATCAGTTGGCTCACCTATCGGCTCGCTTATCATAACACCACCATCCCACCCCCCCCCCCCCCCCCCTATTTTAATAAATTTTTAAATATTTCCTTTTTTTGGTGGGTTTTTTTTTCTAGGGTTTTTTTTTTTTTTTTTTTTTTTTTTTTTGTAACCCACCCAAAAATTTTTAAAAAAAAAAA
>SDBU01007172.1_pt1 | contig 12909 bp, 15 predicted proteins | sample 2277071 | NCBI WGS metagenome assembly SDBU01 (sample SAMN10397929, study PRJNA504765) | marine sediment metagenome | isolation source: marine sediment core GS08_GC12, 126 cmbsf | place: Arctic Ocean: Gakkel Ridge, Loki's castle | collected 2008 | reverse complement strand
GTCTAACAGCAACCGCACTACTTGGTTGCCTTCCTAAACCCAAAACATTTGCAAGGCTTCTTTGACCTCTTAACGCAACCGCGCTTGTATCAACAACCCCAAAAATGCCTGCACCCCCCCCTCTAACCGCAACAGCACTTGTAACCCCCGTAACTCCTAAAACATTCGCAATGCTTTTGCCACTGCCTAAAATATTTGCAATCGCTCTTGTTCCTGTGGTTCTGGCAGCACCTCCTGGAATAGTAATTCTTGCACCCGTTCCTAAAGTGTCAAGTCCTCTAACCCCGCTTACTATACGCCCCAATCCAAGAACACTGCCAATGGTTTGCTTTGCCGGAAACGCTTGCTGTTCTAACAACGGCACTAAAAACTCATCAAAGGTTTTCAAATCTTTGCCTGCGGTAAGTCTTATTCTTCTAAAATCCACAAAACCTGCAAGCACTTTTCTTTTTGCTTGTGTGCTTAATTTCAACATACTAATCCCTTCATTGTTTGTAATAAGACTGGCTCTTGTTCCCTCATGGAATGGGCGAACTTCACCGATTGATTGGAATAATTGTTTTGTTGAATGTATTTCTATTGATTTTTGGAACCCCTGCCCTTTTCCTAGGTCTTCTAAAATAAGCCAAGTAGTTCTGTTGGGCTGTTTCTTTAACTGCACTTTAAGGCCTGCGTCTTTCAATTGATTAAACAACTTTAATGCTTTTGCTGCCTCTTGGGAAGAATATAAATCAGCATCAGAAGGAATAGGCTTTTTAAATCCTTTTGGAATTTGAGCATTTTGAGCATTACTTCCTCCCAAATGGATATCGCCTTCATTCTTTAAGAACTCTTTAGTAATTTTTGCAGATTTTTTTGAAAGTCTTTTTGCCTTTGTTAAATCTACTTCGCCTGGTCTTATTTCTAGTTTTTCAAACTGCTTTCCTTGTTTTATTTTAGCCTCAAAGGCTGCTGCTTGTTTTGGAAACTTTTGTTTAAATTCCCTAATTTGAATAGCTCCTTCCAACGGCGCAATAATACCTGCGGCAACAGTAGTACCCGCTCTTGCCCCTAAAGTAAAAGCTCCAAGCCCTGCCGCAAGTCTTTGGGTTTGACGTGCAAAAGGTTCGTCCCCTTCCTCAAACGCGGAAATAAGTGCAGGAGCTTCACCTGCAACAATAGCCCCACCAAAACCAATAGGCACACCAACTGCTGCAACCTTACCCCCAAAACCCAAAACTTTTGAAAGTGTCTGTCCCGCTTTGGGCAAAAATGTTGCACCGGCTCTTATACCAGTAGAACCAACTCTAAAAATTCCACCAACAGCAGCACCAGTACCAACACCAATGGCTGCTTCTTCAAGGGTTTCAGAACCTAACGCAGTAACACCGGCTGCGGCTGTTCCAATCCCCCCACCAATTAAAAGTGGTGCAAGCTGAAAACCAAGCCGGCCCTCTGCACGTGCAGCTCGTTCCAATAAATTTGCCTGCCTTCTACCTTCCTTAATTTCTTTTTGACGCTTTGAAGCTTCCAAAATTTCAAATGGAGACACCCCCAAACCAATGGTACCGCGCCTTGCTTGTTCTAAAGCTGTTAGTGCCGCAACTTCACCAATATCTCCTAGAAAACCTGTAAAAGCTTGGCCAATAGGTTGTAATGTTCGTTCAAAGCCAACCTGTACCTGCCCTCTTATAGCTGCCCTTTGGGGTTTTGGTGTTGGAACAATTATTTTTTGTTGAACAATTGCTTTAACTGTTGGGCTAGCCTGTTGAAAAGATGCTTGCGCCCCCACAACATTTCCTGCTGCCGCCTGAGCTGTGATATTGGCAGCCCTCTGCAAATCCCTTGCAGTAGTTTGAGTTGTTGCCTGTGCAGCCTGAAGTTTTGCAACAGTTCTACGCCCCTGTAAAGTATCAAGCTGTGAAACAATTCCACTTGAAGGATCCCTAATCTGCCCACCTGGAACATTACCAAAAAAAGCCTGATCAATTTTAGCCAAACCCGTTCTCAATGAAGCCCCTCTTATAGCCACTTGACTTGTCGGTGTCCCCCCACCTGCAAAAGTTAATGTTCTTCCTGCAAGCCTTGCACTTGCCTCCTGAGCCTGTCGCAAAGTTCTAAACTGCGTGGCACCTGCCCGAAACCTTGCCATTGCAGCAGGCCTTAATTGTGAAGTTGCGCCATTAGTCATTTACAACATCCCCCTGCTTTTTGCTTCAGCCTTATCAAGCAGTTTAATAAATTCATTACGACGTGTCAAAGCCATAGACAACTGTTTGCTTAAAGGAACACCAAATAAATTCCTACGGCTCTTTAAAGTTCTAATCAAATTGTCCGGTAAAGTTACTGTGATTTTAGAATGCTTTCTCATGTACAAAAACTACCTACAAATACCTACCACAGCTTCACCCCATACGTCCCTTAATAAGGTTTGCATTAAACGACACAAAAAATTAGAAAACTGTATTTACCCAACTACTATAATTAATAATACTAAGGGGCGTCCACACACATAAACAGTTCAAACTCCCTGTAATAGAAAAGAACAAAGTAAAAAGAAAACAGCAGGCCATTAGTGCTAGTAGCGAAACCGTATTTGTTGCAATAATAAATATAGTTAATATATAGTAATGCTACGGAAACACACTATTACCTTTTAAGGGGTTTAAACAGTTCAAGCATACGCCTTATTGGCAACTACCACTATTCAACCCTGTCAAGCATTAGCAAGCAAACTGCAAACTGTATTTTTGTGCATTAGTATAAGTTAAATTAATGAATATGATAGGGGTGTGTATAGTTTTATTCCAATACAACTTTGTGCTTCATTCGCTTCAACCAAAAGGTTACTGCTTGCGTAGCACATGGTCTGCAAAGCGTTATTGCTCCCAGACCAAAATACTCCCTGCTCCGCTTTTCACATATATGGCATTTGGGCATTATTCTTCACCTCCTTTCTTTCTATTTTTCAATACTTCACTATAAGCAAAATTGATTATTGAAACCATCATTTGTGTTCTGCTTTCGTTTCCAGCAGCTCGCATTTCTTCAAAGCGATCATTGACTTCTTTGGGCAAGCGAACATTTAGCGGAACATTTGGGCAATGTCTTGGCATCCTTAATCCTCCTCAAATTCCAACATCTTTTTAACTGCGGGAAAATATAACAGATAGTTCATTAATGTAACAACTTCCGTGGCATCACAGCCCCCAACAACCAAAGCCGAGCCATTACCCTCAAAACTAAAGCTACACCCCTGTTTCTCGTTTCTAAGCATTACAGGCACTATTTCAGGCTCTTTCTTGCCATTATTTTTAGGCACAATTTGCTTATTCCTCAACTCTTTTTCTTCCATTTTAATCATTCCTCCATTGTTTTAACCGCTTTCAAAGCGGTTTTTAATATTATTCAACATTGTTTTGCTTTTCGTTTCCTCCCAACCTTTAGGGGTGGCGCTTGTTCTGCCGCTTTTTTTGAATAATATAAGCTACGAAGCAGGCTCCGAACCACATGGCTTCGGCTTTTTCGCTTGCCATCTAAACACTCAGGTTCGCATTCTGCATCCAGAATTTTTAAGGAAAAATCATCAAGACAAATTGGCACAGGCCTAACAGTTGTCAAGAACGAAACCTCCGCTTAATCATTAATCCTTTGGAAACATATTTTTCACGACAAAAACGCCCACAAAAATATAACGTTGGCTTGATTTTCTCAATAGGAATTGCCCCAATTAATTTTTTGCACCTGTGGCAAACAACTTCCTTAAATTCCTGCACCTTTTTTCAACTCCTCAATTTTGCCTTTGTGAACTGCCACCAGGCTTCGCCAACCAAACGGCCTGCGAGAACGCAAACGAGTGATGGCACGCTGTAATCCAACAATATATTTTTGTCGCTGCCATTTATTCATCAAAAACCACTTTCCTTTTTGTCAAAACCCATTGTTTCTTGCCAAGTTCTTGGCAACGGTTTTGTTCCATTCTTATTCCACTTAATTTTGTTACAAATCCAACAATCCTCACAAACAGCAAGCTCACCAGACATAGCAACGATAAGCGCAACCTCTTTACAATTCAAACAATAACCCATGCGAACCTTGTCAAGTTTCTCATATCCATTCAAATCAAGCACAGGCTTCCAACGGCCTGCACTCCAACGCTTTTTTTTCTCCATCATTCTTCAACTCCTTTTGCTTTTTGTCGGCACCCATTGCAATAATTATCAGCACCCGCCTTCCCACCACAAATTTTACACTTTTCAAATTCAAATTCAATCGGTGCTGGTCGTTTCCAATCCTCTAACAATGCTTTTGGTGTTGTTGGTGTAGGTTCAGAAACAGTTTTTTTGTTTTTTTCAACTTTTTTTGTAGTACCTTTATTTGACTTAACCAACTTAACCGACTTAACCTGACTTAACCTATTGGTTAAGTTGTGTGAAGTGTTGTTAGCTTGGTTAAGTTGGTTAAACTGTGTTAAGTCATTTTGTTCTTTTGGTTCTTCTTCTTTTATTTTATATCCTCTCAACTCTGCTACTCTTTCCAAATCGGTTCTGTTTATCTCTATTGTTTCACGATTATGAGGACGTGAAAGTTTTTCTTTTTTCCAAAGACTTGGCTGGCTTCGCAAGAAGTTTTTAATCATTTTTAAAAACATTCTTTGTTTTCCTGAAGCATATTTATCTCTTGCTTCCTCGTTTGTACTCTGACAAACTGACAAAGCATATTCTTTGGCAAGTATCCCAAGCTCAAATTTTTTACTTGGGTTCTCTCCAATCTCGTCAAGAAGATAAAAAGTTATTTCTCGCATGAAGGATTCTCCTTCAGAAAAGGTGCTTTGTTCTTCAACTTTTTCAACGGCAAGTTTTACCATTTCTTCATATTCATCAGCAAGTTTTGCAATGGTTAATATTGGAAGCCATATATCCATTGCTCTGTCTTTTAACCTGGTTTCATTTTCAATTATTTAATCCCTTGTTTTTTCTATTTCTTGCCAACTTTCAAGAACCCAAAGCCTGCAATCGTTTCTTATGTTTTTCCAAAAGGCTTCTTTTGGTTTTAGTTTTTTAAAGCGTTTTTTTGTTTTTTCCATCCTAATTAGAATACACCTATTTTCAACAGCTGCATCTTCAAAAGGTATTGTTGAATTTATTACCATTGGGCAAAATGTTAAATATATTCTTGTTCCCCAGTTTTTTTGTGCTGTGGTTTCACAAAGTCTATATTTTCCTTCTCTATCAAAGCTTGTTTCAATAAAATGGAAGGTTGTTTCCTTTAAATCATCTCCAAGTTTATCAAAATTATCAAGTATTGGCACACCACAAGTTCCCTCAACCGACCTGAACAGGCTGGCATCAGTACCTTTTGAAAACCATATTGGGTTAAAACAGGAATATTTAATTTGTTTGCTTTGTGTGCTTTTTCCTGACTCTGTTAATGCAAAAATGTTTAATCTTGGAGCAGTGTCAAACAATTGAAAGCAGTAGGTTGCGATTGTGAAGCCTGCGACAAGTTTATGGTGTCCATTATCAGGATGCCAAACGTGTTCTTTGTTTTTTTCTGTAAGGCTTTGAAATATTACTTTTACTGTTTTTGTTTTTGATTCCTTTTTTAAAAAACAAATGGTGTCTTTTTTGCTCCAAATGGTATCAACTGCATTACCATCAAAGCCTGTTAAGTAATCAAGTCCAAATTCTTCTTTGATTTTATCAACCGGAATTTTGTCAAGTTTTTTCCCGTTGATTACAACCTTTTCGTAAGCAGGGTAAAATTGATTTTGGCTTGTAACAATTCCATAGCCATTGTTTGTTTTTATACCATAATAAAATTGTCCTTCGTGAATGCCTTGTCCAAGTCTTTTTGGTGGTTCATCACTTCCACCTAAAAAGGTGTCAAGGTCGTTTTCATCAATTTCAAAAAAGCCAGTTTTCTTTTTTCTTTTTGAAAGTTCTTTTTTTGCGCCTTCGCTTAATTCAACAGCATCATTATTTTGCAGGTCATAATATTCAGCTTCACCAAGCAAAACAAATTCTCCAACGCTAAACTTTTCTTCAATATTAAGGATATTTCTAACCTTTGTTTTATCCAAAACTTTTGCTCTTATTGCCCCCTTTCCTTTGTAGGGTGTTTTTTGTTTTGCCTTTTTTTTACGTGCTTCGTCTATTTCTTTTCTGGTCTTTTTTGCCCATTTAAACAAATCAAAATCTTTTTTTTCTTTTTTTGTTTTTTTTGCTGTTTTTGTTTTCTTCTTGGTTGTTTCTTTTTTTACCATCTAAATTGCCTCCTCCAAACATTTTTCACAAATAGTCTTTAGTCCATTTTCTTCAGCATAATGTCTTAATTGTCCACACCAAAATTTGCTGGGTTTTCTGTCCCAAGAAGCAAGAGCATTAACATCAGGCCTTGACGGGTCTTGAACAGCCTGGTATTGTTTTTGTAGCGCTTCTTTGTTTGGCAAGTCCCTGATATAAGCACTCATGCTTGGCGCAACTCTGCCATACCGTTGTTTGCCTTTTAGTTGGTTTTTTAGGGCGTATTCACAAAAAGCACACGTTTTTGGGGTACTTGTATCATAGTTTTCTATACTTTGAACTTTTGCTTGTGGTAAAGTTTTTACCAATTTGAAAAATTTTTCTGTGCTAACAAAGACCGGTTCTCTTACCCAGCCTGTTTTACCACCCCTGTTAAAATCAAAAGAGCCAATTTCTTTGGTTACTCTGCTAAGGTTGAAACACACGGGATCAATTTCAGCTTTGTCGTGTTTGAATGTCTTACAAACAAATTCTTTGAAGGTCTGTATAAGTTCTCTTATTTCTTGTCTGTTTTTGTCCGTTATTTCAATGGGCTTGTCAAAGAAAATGTAGGGGCAATATCCTGCAGCTGTTTCACCAACACTTAACGGCAAACCCTGTTGCATCATGTAGGTGTCATATTTGCGCAAAAGTTCTAAACAAAATGGCTTGTTTTCAATGGTGTGTGGGTTGCCGTCAATATCAACAGGCAAAGCGTTCAAAGCAATAACTTCAATGTCAGTTTTTTTGTTTGTGCTGCGTTGGTTGTTACCAATATAAATCCTAACTTTTTCTTTATGTAATATTTTACTGCGTTCAATAAATTCATTTTCACTATAAACAAACCAAGACTTGCCATTGAAGTATTGTTTGTCAAAGACTCTAATTTCTGTTTGTCCCGACATAATGCCACCATGTTGTAATGCCCTGTAATGCAAGCGTGCAGCGTGTTCATTGAAATCGTTGCTGTTGTCATATTGCACAGTAATAACTTCTTCAGTTGTTTTAGGCATTCCAATCTACCTCCAGGCAAGCGCATAAAGCATCAAGGTCTAGTGGTTCAATAATTTCTAAACGCGGGCACCATTCAGCGTGCCAAAGCTTGTAATGGATCATTTTACTTCATCTCCGTACACTTTCCAACCTTCTCTTTCTTTGCGGGCAAAGTAGTCAAGCTTTGCCTTGTAAGGTGATGCTTTTTCTACAACCTTGTAAAATTCATCAGGCTTTTCTGAGTGCTTGCGCCTTACAGCGTGTAGAATGCTTGGAATGTTTTCTCCATGAAACACAGGCTTACCCTTAACAGCAAGGAAACAATACTCGTGTTGGTTCCTGAGCCATTTTCCACAGCCAAATTTGTCCTTAACCCAAATTAAAGTATTCTTTCTTTCAAAACCCCATGCTTCAATTACTTCCATTGCTTCTTTTAAGAAGCGGTCAATTGCCCAGAGCCATAGGACACAGTCGTCTTCAGCGGGCAGTTTTATTACTTTAATTTCTTCAATGGACATTGTTGGGTAGTCTCCAATGCTTCTAAATCCATCAGGATCGTATTCGCCTGGAAACTCCCAGGGTGGGTCTGCAACAATAACATTAAACTTCCCTTCAACAGGTTTTAGTTCTTTTAATTCCCTTAATTGCTTTTCTTTCTTTATTTTCCTTGTAGCTTGAGTTAGTTTCCTATTGCCTGCTTTAACCTCTTCAAATGCTTCTGGGTCTTTTTCTTTAACCATTTTTGCAGCAGCAACATAACCTCTGGCCACATTGAAGTCTTTGGCAACAAAGGAGTCGGCTCTACCACTTGTGTCCATTTCTGGACTAATGTCTGTTCTTGTACCCTGCCTTTGCTTTGCTTCAGCTTCATAAAAGGGTAATGCTTCGACAGCAACACAGGCTGCTTGGCTTTGTGTTAAATGCCTTCTTTTGAGGTTCAAAGAAATAACAAAGGAAATAAGTGATCCTTTTTTCTTCCATTCTCTAAAGCTTGGTTCTGCCCCTGCTTCTTTGCAAGCATTGTATCTGTTCCTGCCGTCAACAATTTTTCCTTCATGTAACCATATTTTTTCAAGCAGTCCGTTCTTTTTGACATCTTCAACAAGCTCTTTGAATGCCTTGCCTTCAAGTAAAGGAAACAGGCTTGCTACTTTGTGAAATTCATAATCAGTCATTCTTCCCACCTCTCAAAGCCATTTTGTTTTTCTAAGTAACTTTCAATCCATTCAAATTTGTTTGTCATGTTTTTGACTAATTTTTTTAATTCTTCAATTTCTTCGCAAACAAATGCCATTTTTGCGTTTACAGAAGCAGGATGTGTAGAATTTTGATCTATTTTGCGAAAATTTCTACTCAATGCGTTCACCTCGCAAAGAGCAAACAAATAAAAGGGACGTAAGCAAACTCATAGTTTAACACAACCTATTTGAAGTCCATAGGGGGTGAGGCGGCAATGGCTATACCGCCCCACCTGAACTTTTAAAGCATTCAAGGCTTGCCTCCGGCGAGTGCCTTTTTAAATTTTGTTTTGTCAATTTTAAGGTTTTCCAATAGGCCGTCAAAGCAATCAGTCATGCTGTCGCCTTCCGTTTCTTTTCTTTGGCAGCAGTTTCGGCTGCTTCAACAAGAACTTTATACCATTCAGGTTTTTCGTTTTTCATTTTTGCTTCCTCCAAATACTTTTTCCGTATTGGATGCCGAAATTCAAATAGAGAGCAAAGCTCTGTATTCGGCTGGAAGCTTGCTTCCCAAAACACTATCAGGAAGCGTCCACCGTTTTTCTACTTGCTTCTTGGGGATGTGTGTTGGCACGCCAAAAATACAAGCTTCGGTTTCCTACGAGATTGCCAACTGCTGAAGGTAATCGCTATCTATTATTTTCTTTTGTTAATTTTGTTAATCATTTCTTCGTTTTTTTCCCCTACATCTTTTAAGGTTTGTATAAACTGGGGACTACGCATAAGCAATTTTGCCATTTTGTTTATTTCAGCATTTTCTTCTGTGTTGTCAAGAAACTCATTTATTATTTGGTCATAGCTTGCTCTTAGCACATTGTTATCTTTTTTATACCCAACCAAACGTTTGCGGGTTGTTCTTTTGACTTCAATTGTGGTTAATTTTTTTCTATCTTTTTGCATAAAGAAATACCTTACTAATATATGGGCTTTAGGGTATTTAAAACCCTACCTTGTTTTAGCCCTATTTTTGGCAAAATTTCAAAAAAAGCAACTTTCACCCTTTTTGTTCTCTTTTTGTAACAAAATATACTACCAACCTATTGTCAAAAAAACATTAAATAAGTTCATTGTCTTATTCCTTATGTATGAAATTTGGAAGACAAAAAGCAAATTTTTATTTAAAAATTTATGATGCAAAAACAGGCAGTTGTTGTTGTTTATCAGTTCACCAAAAGGGCATTACAAAAGAGCAATTGCGTGAAACAATAATTAAAAAGCTTGGTTGAGGCAACCGGAACAGGACTGGGAACGTGGGACGTTCAAAACCTGTTCCAGTGCCTCACAAACCATTTCTTCAAGGGCTTTTGAAGTTTAAAAGGTTTTGTTTAAATAAGTCCCTTTTCTGTTGCCCATTCTTTTAGAACGGCTTTCAGCAAGCTTTTATTTTCTTCACTAATGAAATTGCCTTTCATTCTTTGCTGTTCGTCCATTACTGTTTGTTCGCAGTGTTTTTTGCACTTTGGGCAAAAGCTTTCTGTTGGGGAAAAGCTTGTTTCACATTCAGAACAGTAATGCATTTCAGGTTCTCTTTTCTCATACCTTTGCTGTCTTTTGCCGTGCTGAACATCTTCAAACTCATGCAGGCTTGAAAACTTGGCGTGAGTGTACTTTTGTGCCATCCTGGAACCGTGTACATGACCAAAGCGCAGGTCAATTAAAGTCTGGGGCATTCCTTTAAGCTGGCAATCAGTGTAAGCCATGTGTCTAAAGGAATACGGGGTTATTCGTTTGTCAATATTCGCCCTTTTGGCAATTCGTTTAATCGTTTTCCAAATACCTGCATAGCTCATTTGTTTGCCCTGTCGGTTTACCAATAGGGGGGCGTTGGGATCAGAACGCAAAGGATGCTGTTCAATGTAAGCCCTAATTATTGAAGTGTAAGGCTCGTATATCTTAATTTCACGGTAGCCTGTCTTGTTTTTTTCTCCCACATGGAATATTGCACAGGTTTTGTCATCTGGCATAAATTCTGTTGCCTTTATTCTTGAATTGCCTAATTCGGATGTTCTGCTTCCAAGACACATTGTATAACCTGAAAGCCCCTTTTCTGTTGGGGTTTTTGCTGCTTGCATAAAGCGTTTTCTTTCTTCAGCATCCATAAAGTCATCTGCTCTATATACAGGCCGTTTCTTTTCTCCATTTCTTGGTTTGCAGAGTTTCTTAATGTCCTTCCAGCGTTTGCCTTCCTCATCATCAAGCCAGCGAAAATATTGCTTCACCATTACCTTATAGTCTGAAATCGTTGCATTGCTCCGGTCTTCTTTGCGAAGCTGTAACAGTAGGTTTTCAATGTCCTCTTTTTGCAGTGCATCTAATGCTTTACTCTCAAGTCTTTTGCAGATTAATTTTAAGGTATTCAAAATCTTTAAACGCCTGGCTTTACTAACACCGTTTAGTATTGAATGTTTTTCGTCAAATTCCATTATCAGCTTTTGGTTATGTTCTGTCATTGTTTCTTTAATGCTTACAAGTTCTGTTTCAATTCTTCTGCTGTATCTGTGAATGTCCAATTCCTCTTTTTTCCAATCCATATGCACCAACTCCCTTTGTACGTCCCTTATATACTTTATGTTAGTGCGTATGCTTTCAGTATAATCGCAGGGGACGTGCTTACCACGATTAAACAAACGCACTAACCTTATAAAGTATTTCTATTACCGTAAACCTTTTAATACCATTGCTATAACATTAATGTAACGTGAAGGTGAATATTATGCCAAAATTACAAAAAAGTAAAAACAAAGAAGGAAAAGGTATCAGGTGGAGCATTACCATCCCAGCCGAAATGGTTGCCATCAAAGGATGGAAGAAAGAAGACGTGTTAATGCTCGCATTTAACGCAAACGGAAACATAGAAATAGAGAAAGTTGAAATCAAAAAGGGGGTTGTATAAATGGTACAAGGCAAAATAATAGACAAACAGGGCGTAACTCTTGAATGCCCCAAATGTGGATGTAAATGGTCGCCAAATCTTAAAGAAGGCGGCAAATGCCAAGCATGGTTTGGCTTTAACTAAGGGGGAAAGGAATGAACAGATTAGATTGTTACGTGTTGAGGATAAGAGATCGCAAGAAGAAATTGCAAAGATTTTTAAAATAGGACAACCACGAATAGCACAAATTTTAAAATCCGAAGGAGTATTAGAAACTAATATTTATTCGGATTTGGTTATTAAAGAGTTTATAAATGGAGAAAGCAACGCAACAACAATTTGTGGTGTGGTGCGGTATGGTTTATTTTTTAAAGGTGAAATTATGGAATATACAATAAAGGTTTTACGCTTTAACGAAAAGATAAAAGACATTACTATTCGTGATGTGTACGGGAAGCTTTCAGAAATGCAAAAGGCTGTTTATGAACTGATTGCAGATCCCACTATTGAAATTGTTTTAATTAGCAAAAAGAAAAAGAAGGTGAAAAAATGAGAACATGGTTTACATCAGATTTGCATTTCGGCCATAGCAACATTATTAAGTATTGTGAGCGCCCTTTTAAAGACGCGACTGAAATGGATGCAGTGCTTATTGAGAAATGGAATGAAAGGGTTGCCCCAAAAGACTTGGTAATAGTGCTGGGAGATTTTGCCTGGCAAAAAGATTACGCTGAAATAAAAAAGCGGTATATAGACAATTTGAACGGCATCATTTTGCTTGTTAGGGGGAACCATGATTATAGTACCTTACCGTTTCCTGATATTTTTGGCTTGGTAATTGAAGGCAATAAAGAAGAATTATTTTGCACTCATAACCCAGCAGACGCAAACCCTGCATATAAAACAAACCTTGTTGGACACGTTCACGGCCTTTGGAAAACAAAAGATGTTGTTTGTGGTGAAACAATTACCAGGCTTGTTAATGTTGGTGTTGATGTAAATAGCTTTTATCCGATTAGTATTGCGGAGGCATTGGCTTTATGAATTACAATTTTTGGTATAAACCGTTTGCAATTATTTGTTTGTTGTGGGTTTTAATACCATTTTTTTGGGGGGCTGTTGGTGTAATCATTCCTATTTCACTTGAATTAGAAGAATGGTTTTTAAACTTCTTTTCTGGAATACCTTTTATAATCTTTTTAATTTCTGCGCCTTTAGCAATCATTTTCTATTGTAAAAGAGAACAAAAGAAATAACTGGAGACATTTTTTATGTGTCCTCTGGAAACACTTGAGTCAGAATTGACTCAAGTGAAGAAAATATTTTTCGTTGATTATCCAAACCACGCCTGCAAAGCCTAGAAGGCAGTAGAGGATTAGGGCAATAAAGGCTAGCAGCACTTGTAGCAGTATTGATGCAACAACAACCCCTGCGGCAATGAGTAAAAAGCTTGGGAAACAACTACTGTTGACCGTCCAACCAATTTTCCAAATTCGGTTAATTTGAAATCTTTATTAGTTTGCCTTTTGGACCTTAAGGCAAA
>SDBU01007171.1_pt1 | contig 12909 bp, 13 predicted proteins | sample 2277071 | NCBI WGS metagenome assembly SDBU01 (sample SAMN10397929, study PRJNA504765) | marine sediment metagenome | isolation source: marine sediment core GS08_GC12, 126 cmbsf | place: Arctic Ocean: Gakkel Ridge, Loki's castle | collected 2008 | reverse complement strand
CATCAATAAATACGGTGCATGGCGCCAATATTGATTGATGGCAATATCTGGGTACGAAGTTTATCCTGCGACGTTGATCGCATGGAATCCAGTACCGCCGACAAATACACTAAGTCATTGATTGTCGAAACTTAAGTTAGCTTTAGTAATTTTGAATCTAGAGCTAGATTTAATTAAAAGCAAAAAAACTCGCCGCTTTTAGCTATTAATGCATTAATAGGGTCTCTTGCTAGGTTTTATTATGGTATAATACGCCTATTGGTAGGTAGTTCATGCAACTTAAAAACTTATTTCGAGCTATAGGCCTTATTATAATAGGCTTTATTGTTTCAATTTCTGCCAATACAGCATGGGCAACAGCACCGAGTCCGCCTGCCAATCTAAATGTTGTCGCTGACGCTGAGCCCGGCACCAATATTAATATTTCCTGGGTCGCTCCTCCAGAAGCGGTAGACTACTATAACATTTATCGCGACCTTAACCAGATAACGGCAGTAGACAGGGATAAAAATATCTATTTTATTGCCGGTGGCACAACAAGCTATGGCGATTCAGATACCATTGCGGGTGAAACTTACTATTATCAGATAACTGCTGTTAATGCCGATGGTGAGGAAAGCGCTATCTCAACTTCGGTGGTCTCGGATATGGCAACGGCAGCCGGAAAATACAAACCTCATCTTGGTGACGATTATTCTAATGATGGCTCAGTTTGTAAATTCTGTCATAAAACTCATAGTGGCGGGGGTACGCAGAAATCCTTCCGAAAGCTGACTAATATTGAAATTTGCTGGACTTGCCATGACGGAACAGGTTCTGGCTTTAACGTTAAAGTCCAGTTTGATAAGCCGACTAGTGCTCACAAAAATGTTTTGACCGGGCCGTTAAATGTAGAGATAAAATGCGTAAATTGCCATTATCTACACGGAAAAGCCGATTTTACAAGAATGACTCACAAGAAAGAACAAGAGCTTTGCTTTACTTGCCATAGAAGCGACGGAGCAAGCGGAGACGGCACGGCTTATCCGACAGCTCCCAGGGTTAAGGATGTTTTTGTCGCAAATGATCCGAATACGAATATGACGACGGGAGAGATCTATACTCATCCGGTGGCGATTTATGATGACAAGCATACGAACAGAATCGACGAAGATGGTAGAAACGGAACAGGGTATTCGACTATGACAGGCGCTAATAGGCATGCAGAATGTACGGATTGCCATAACCAGCACGAAGCAGCGGCTATCGGCACGCTGATGGGGCCGCTACAAGGAGCTACCGGAGTTCTGGTAGATAACGGAACGACTACCGGTGTGCCGAATTTTACGTTTAGCTTGTTAGTGACTGCACAATATCAAGTGTGCTTTAAATGTCATTCGTCATTTAACCCGTCATGGAATGCAACACCCTTTTATGATAACGGATATCAGACTTATCCATCGGGAGATGGACTGCCTCGTGGAGATAAAGCTAAAGAGTTCAATACGAATAATTCGGCGTTTCACCCTGTGGAAGGCCGGGGCAGAAACCGTTCGCAAAATCTTTGCAATCAACTGCTAAGCGGACCAAATCCGGCTTTTGACAGTCTGAACTGCTCAACTGAAGTTGCGGCAAAAATTTCGATGACTAATATATCAACAATAGAATGCACGGGCTGTCACAATAATACTGATTCTGCAATTACCTCGGGACAAGCGCGTGGGCCACACGGCTCACCCAACCAAAGTATTAGAAAAGGAAACTACTGGACCGATGTTGAGAATATCCCAAAAAGCTGGAATGCAAATAATTTTAGCCTTTGCTTCAGTTGTCATGATGTAGGCACTCTTAAACCGGACGACGCGGGGTCGAATTTTTGGAGCGGCAATGATCAATCTGACGGCAAAGATAGCCTTCACGATATTCACCTAGAAGATAGGATTGTAGCAACTTGCAAGAATTGCCACTATAATATTCATAGCAACCAAGATGCGCCAAACACTCAGTACAGGATAGTAAATGGACCGTATGCGGGCACTTATGGCCCCTCTACTGGAGGACCACCTAAAGAAATACCAACTAGGATGATAAATTTTTCACCAAATATTGAAGAAACAGGGACTAGAAATTACCCTGAATGGGAGCTTAATACTTCGACTAAACAAAGAACTTGTAGACTCAGGTGCCACGGAGAAACAATGGACGAATCATACAAGCCGGACTGGGGCGATTTGCCCGAAGAAGACCAAAACCCACCCTAGATTGCATTAGACGCTTTTCTTAAGTAGCTCAATAAGAAAAGCTTCAAGCTGATTTTTCCAGCCCGTATGTGTCCAGTTAATTAGGATTTTACTTAAGAATATCCACCACGGTTTTATAAAGACGGCAACGCCCAAAGAAGCTAAGAACAAACCGTTAAATATCTTTATCTCTCGCGAGTAGTCATTAAAGACTTTATATTTATTCAGGATGGTCTTGATTGCTAAGGCGCTCGTAAGCAGAGGAACAGATAAGCCCAGCGCATACATCCACAAAGACAATAAGCCCCAGTAAGACAGAGCCGGGTTCTTAACTATGGGCCCTATTACCATGCTCAAAACGGGGGTCAGGCAATGCGTCCAGGCCATTCCAAAAGCAATGCCTAGAAATAAATAACTTGCACCAATGCGAAAATTTTCAAAAGAGCTGTTTCCATCTTTAAAAGTGAGTTTTGCATTTGATATCTCTAAAAAGAAAAAGCCAAAGAAGAAGATGAGGGCTCCCGATATCTTAGTGGCGGCGTTGTAATGTTTAGCGAGAAAAAGCTGGAGGCTACTCGGATAAAAGTTAGCTATAAATGTAACAGATAAGCCCACTACGAAGAGCAAAATTGCCAATCGGATCGGTGACTTTTTATTCTTGCCCAGTTCGCTGGCCAAGGTGGCCCCGGTTACAATGGAGAAAAAGCCTAATAATATAAGCCAGGCGCATGGCCCGAAAACGGCCAGGAAACCGCCCAGAAAAGATAATATGCTATCGATAAAAATATTATTAATCATAAATAATTATCCGTCATCAATATCTAATTTAACTTATGGCGCCTGCATAGAGCAATAAGCAATGCATAGAGAGATAAATCATAACGTTCCATTAAGATATTAACGTTAATACCAGCTAAAATAAAGACAAAAGCGGTTGTCTTAGCCTTGTTTTAGGCTAAGCTGAATATCGCGCAAAAACTCTAAAAGGTGCTATAATTATTTTACTTAATTTATGAGGAGGTAAAAATTGTTCGGTTTAGGAGCAACAGAATTACTAATTATATTTGCAATAATATTGGTGCTATTTGGCGCAAGCCGGATACCTCAAATCGCTTCTGCTTTGGGAAAGTCTATAAAAGAGTTTAAAAAGAGCACCGAAGAAGACGACACTTCTACGGTCGTGGACGATGGTGGGCCTAAAAAAAAGGCAAGCAAGAAAAAGAGCAAGGCAAAGTCCAAGGCTTAAAATTTCACTACTGCTCGAATGCTCTGTATGCAAATCCAGTTGACCTAACTAAGCAAAAGTCGGAGATATTATGTCTAAAGATATGACCCTGTGGGAACATTTTGGTGAGCTAAGAAAGCGGATCATACTTAGCCTTATAGTTTTGATAATATTCTCCACGCTTAGCTACTACTACTGGCCGGTGTTACTAGAACTTTTAACAAGGCCGGCTGATATCAAAGACAAGCTCGTGTACCTGAATCTCATGGAGCCTTTTGTATCGAGATTTAAGTTAGCTTTATGGGCGGGTTTTTTGATTTCTTTCCCGTTCATCCTTTATCAAGTCATGGCTTTTGTTGTTCCGGGCCTTAAAAGAGCCGAGAAGGGGTTTGTTTTTGTAATGTCATTATTCATGGTGATCCTTTTTTTCGGCGGTGTTTATTTCGGTTACGAGTATGTCTTGGCAGTAGGGATAACGTGGCTAGAAGCGCAAGGCGCGGGACTGATAAAAGCAAACCTTACTGTCAGCCAGTATATTTCCTTTGTAGGGTTGTTTTTACTGGCGTTTGGCGCATCTTTTGAGACCCCGATAATAATAGTAATCCTAGTCAGGTTAGGCGTTGTAAGGCCCATACAGCTTGTAAAACACTGGCGCATAGCTATTGTAGTCATATTGTTGTTCTCAGCTATTGCTACGCCTGACTGGAGCCCTATCACGATGGGATTGATGGCTATCCCCATGTTTGCCTTGTATATTCTTGGAGTTATATTGTCTTTTATATTTGCTCCGCGCAAAAAGAAAGAACTTCAACAAAACGAGGCTTAAAAGCAGGGAATTGCTCTGAGCCGCTAGTTCTTTTTAGGGTCTGCTTCTTCTGAAATATCATCGAGGTCGACAGCTGATTTTACTTCTTCTGTGATGGAGTTAGCGGCTTTCTTGAAGCTGTTTACACCCTTAGCTAGGGTTTTTGCAACTTCCGGTAGCCTCTTAGGGCCGAAGATCACCAAAGCGATTATAAATATGATAAATATCTCTTGAGGTCCTATTCCAAACATATAAAATCCCGTATTTCGAATAACGTAAGTCGTGAATCGATAATCATTTAAATCGGTTAAGAAATTATTTTACTAATCTTAAGCATATCAATGTATTTAAGCTAAATCAAAGATTTGTGATAATTACTTTAGTAGATAAGGTAGATTGCCAGATGCTAATGTCCAATGACAAACTAGACTCCTTCGAAGTCTCCTGCGCCTCCAGGAAGGGAATAGGGGTCCTTTTTTCCAGGTTTTGGTATATGATTAACAAGATCTGTGAGCCCTATGCCAAATGCAAAATATCCTCCGCCCTTGGCAATTTCGATCAAGAACTCTCTTCTGTTTAACTTGCGTTTTTTGTTTTCTGTTTTGGCTTTTTTGTTTGGGCTCATTTTATTTTCCTGTTTATCCAGTATTCTCTATATGTGGCATTCCCAGCAATCCCATTTTGGTCCATTTCTCTTAATTCCGTCGGGGCCTGTAAACTCTCTGTTTCGGTGGCAATCAAGACACCAACCCATAACCAAATCATTTTCTAGTCGCACCACTGCCATCGTTTCAACCGGGCCATGGCACTCTTGACATCTCAAGCCGGCTTTTATGTGTCTATTGTGGGGAAAGTATATATAGTCAGGAATGTCGTAGATCTTAATCCAGGGAATCGGTTTCTTATTTATCCAAAAACTTGTAAGCTTCTTGATTTCTGGAGATTCGACTCTCGCGACCTTGTGGCAACCCATACATGTTTCAACAGGTGGCACGCCGGCTACTTTGGAGCGCCTGGCATAAATATGGCAAAATTGACAAGCTATCTTATTGTCACCCGCGTGCAGCTTATGGCTAAAGTTTATAGGCTGCTTAGGCGCTTCATCAGTAAAAATATATTTGCTTGATATATTTTTTGCCACTGTAAAGCCCGCCGTTATAGCTATTACAACAACTATTGCTCCTAAAAAAAACCGCTGCATTTATCTACATTCCTCCAAGGGTCACTTTAAACATCATCTTGTCTATTTTAGTGTGCCAAACCAACTATGGCAGCTCGTACACTTGCTTCCGTTTGCATCGTGGCACCTTGTACAGTACTTGGTGCCGAACTCAGACACTTTCTTGGGGTGTCCAACGTTTGGATTCAACCAGTTCGCGTTATGCTTTATGTGGCACTTTGTACACCATTCTTTGACTACGTGGCATGCAGCACAAGGTAGCTTTTGCAACTTTTCCAGTGGCAGATTTCTAGGTGTGTCCACAGTTACGCCCATCTTCTTAAGAGCGTTTCTTGCGAACACAAAATGATAACCCTTCCAATTGGTTGTGACGACGTCGGTTTTTTTCTTGTCAGGGTATATTTCATTTATCTTTGCTTTGTAAGTCACCCTATGGCTAGATGGTCTAAAACCGCCTCTCAAATGACAATCACGGCAAAAATCTAGCTCAGTACCGATCTTATGGCATTTACGGCACTCTTCTACGCCGACACTCATGGCAAATCTCGGGTGGTTCATTATCCACCACTTACCGCTTTTGGCATCCGTGCCGTGTTTTTTGAATGTATTTGGCATCTCAGGTGCTTGTGGATTACCCCAGGTTATACCACCCGTAGATTCAGCAGGAGGGGATTTTGCCGACGGATCGTGACACTTTGAACAGAGGCTCCTATCGACTCTTATTGTTGCTTGACTAGGTGTTCTTTTATTGGTTGCAACTTTTTTATGACAGTCGGTGCAGGAAAAGCTGAGCATAGGCGCTGACAACATTTTGTCGTGCATATAGTTTTTTGGCTTGCCTTTATCATCCTTTTCAAGCATGTTTCCATGGCAAGCCATACATTTGCCGGAATCACGGGCAATTATCCCGCGGTCATTTTTTGAATATTTGTAGGTTTCGAAAGATTTACCATCCGGTCCGACCCTGGTTACCTTGGTAGCAGTGTGCAAATCTTCCATCGCTGAAGAGTTATCAACAGCTCCCGTTGCTTTGAAAATCATGCTGTAATACACGCTTTGCACACTTGATGGGATATTAACAATCCCGGAAGCCACCGATACCATCAACACCAAAACTCCCAATATTACTATGCCGGTTAAAACTCTCCTATCTTTTAGCAACCCTCAGTCTCCTTTTTGTCTTTTGTCAAAGTGCCTTCTTTGTTATCACATTTTATGTAATGGGGCCTTAGAGCCCTTAACTTGAGTAATAGAAGCGTACGTATGCTGTTTATTATCAGCTTCGCTTGCTTACTAGCACGCGACAAAAAACTACCAGAACTATAACCAAACAGTAATTCTTTGTCAAGACTATGAACTGCTTCTCTTGCACTATTTAGCAGTTGTTTGCCATGTATTTCAGCGCTTAATATCATCTACCATCCTCTTGGGTCGGCTATAATTACGTCTTCTGAATAATCAGGGTCTTTATTGTCCATAGGTATCGTGTCCGGACTTTTATTAATAACTTTAAACAAGCCGAATACTAGAGCAGCAAATATCCCCAGAGCGAAAATCATGTTAACGGGATGGAATATATGAGTCACTGTAACCGTCTTATTGGCATATTTGTTTAGGGCAGGCGCGGTTTCAATGTACCTTTGCATCCAAAGGCCGATCAGAATTACCCCTGAAAAAGTAGCTTGAATAGATTTTGTAGTTCTTGTTCTTGTCATTAAGAAAGCTAAAAAGGGAATAATAGCCGCCAAAAAAAGCATTCCAATATAGACCCAATAGAAATTAAATTCATACTTAGATGCTCTATAAAAAAGCGCGCTTGTTTCTTCGGGGATGTTTGCGTACCAAGTTGGGAAGAACTGCGACCACCAAGAATAAAACCAGATAATGCATAATGAAAGCTGTAGCTGAGAAGCGTTAACAAAAGTACGTTTCGGAAAAGACTTTATTTCGAAAAACCGTTCGAACAAGTATGATAGTAACACCATCAGCGAAAGGCCACCGTGAAGAGTGGCTACAATAAAATAAAAACTATATATAGTGTCTATGTAACCATGATTTAGCAGCATGCTCATATCCCAAGAAAATGATGTTATACCAATAACGTAGATAATCAATAACCAGAAACTCTTTATGGTTATTCCGTGCTCGACATCATTAGTGACTGCTTCAGCCTTAAGTCGAACGGCTTTGTAAATGCTGTAAGCAACGCCATAAAAGAGCACAAAGTAAGCTATGCTACGGGTCACAAAGAAAATTTGGTTAAACCACAGGTGTTCATCGGCGTGAGAAGCCCACCAATGGATAGAACCGTGATTCAAAAATACTATGAGCAGCCCAAGTGCAACAAATGGCATAAATCCCATTGTGATAGCTGTAGCCAAACGGAGAAACGGCGAACCCCATCTTCCTGAAGCAAGTCTTACTCCCAATGCTATTGCCAAAGCCCCCTGGGTAAGTCCTGTGAAAAAGACAAATCCCTGCATAAAAGTAGCCCACATAGGCTTATCAAAAAGCAATATTGATGAAGCCGCCCATATGGCTACACTTGCTATGAAAACTACAATGGCCAACGCTTGGATAGATTTTGAATTTGTTATTTTACTTGCTTCCATTATTCTTTACTTAGCTCCTTCTTGATGTAATGTACGATTTTCCATATGTCATCTGGGTACAACGCGTTTTTGAAGCTCGGCATAATGGACTCACCGCCATTGGTGATCGTGTAATAAATATCGCCGTCTGTGCTATTTTGAACGAACTTTATATCAATCTGCGGCTTAAATCCCATAAAATTTGAGAGATATATTGCCAAAGATTCCGCTTCACCCTCGGGCGCTTTTGCTCTGAGCATAGGAACACTTCCCATAATGCCTTCCCCTTCACCCGACTCGCTGTGGCACGACTTGCAGTAATTGAAATACAAAGTTTTACCTTGTCTTATTGCTTGAGAAGTCGCTGGCAAGGGGTTCTTTAATTTTCTTGCCTTATCGCGTGTTGTTGCATCAGGTGGCAGACCCCTATCATTAATAGTTCCGGCAACTGAACTTTGATAAGCAGTTTCCTGGGCTTTAGGATAAGGGTGATTGACTTCTTTCAAGCCAGTGCTTAGGTACCAGGCTCTAAAGACGCCGTAGCCCATAACGGGCGCAAAGGCAACTAAGAAAGCTACCCCAAAAATCAGTCCGTAGACGCGAAAATCAAATTTGCCTTGCGCCTGCCGGCTTAAGCGAGCGATAGTATATATTAGATATCCCACTATTGATAGAAATGTTAGCGTTATTAACGTTTCAATCATTAGTCTCTTAAAACCCTTTCTTGCTCTATAATTTCTTCTGCTCCGTTATTTTTCATTATTTCTGTTACTTTTTTTAGTTCTTTCGCATTCTTGGTTGTTAAAGCGATACCGAATTTGTCTTCAGCAAGCCTCACGTCGTAGACGTTGTTGCCATAAAAAGGTAACTTGGATAACCATAGTAGCCCCAGGATGCTAAATACGGCGGCAAAAAGTGTCATCATCTCGTAACTCAATAATCCTAACTGAGGAAAAGCAAAGATAAGCGGTTGTCCTCCTTGATGTAATGGCCACAATGCGGTAGTGCCTAAAACAAGGACAAAAGCTGCGCCAATTCCGACAAATGCGCCGGTTATTGAAAATCTGTGAAGATGAAAATTACGTCTTTTTATTGCATCTATTATATACTGCTTATTCCATTTAAACTTTGGTCTTACTTCTTCAAGCGCATGTTCGATATCATGAACCGGTATAGGCGAGTACGTAATCATACTATTAAATCCGGCTAAATCTAACTCGTGTATGGATTTAACTACATCGTCCGCGTAGCTATATATGCCCAATGCGACCTTGTTAGCCATTAGCTATCCCCCGTATCAGGTTGCGGTTTTGGTTTATTTTTAACTGTTATCGGCTCAAGTTTTTCAGCTGGCGTCTCTTTGATTTCTTTGCCTTTAGGTCGTTTAGGGATAGGCAAGAGCTCCTTTACCTCGTAAATTGATACAGGCGGTACCAGTTTTACGAAAAACAAAAACAATATAAAGAAAACAGCAAATGCCAGGACCAAGAATATGGAAACGTCAACCCAGGTCGGTACATACATGCCCCATCTTGAAGGAATGTAACCTGTGTTTTGTCCGGGCACGATAATAATAAAACGTTCCAAAAACATGCCTACTTGAATGCTTAACGCAACGAAAAACATCGCACCCATGTTTCTACGCACTTTTTGGCTGAACATCGACATGGGAATAACGCCGCAAGTTATGACCATTACCCAATAGTAGGCAGCCCATCTACCGACAAGCTTGCTGAGAAGTGTGTTCCATTCATAATTATTCAAGGAAGTCTTAAGCCAGGGAACCATTACTTCCAAAGCCGTTATGTAAATCCACACTAATCCGACGACCAACAAAAGCTTTGCAAGCATATCGATATGATACGGCTTGATGTATTCTTGCATTCTTAGAGTTTTTCGGATGATAACCATAACAATAATAACGCCGGCTACACCCGAGTAGATAGCACCGGCTACAAAGAATGGCGCGAAAATTGTGCTGTGAAAGCCCGGTACGTTAGTAATTGCCCAATCCCAAGCAACTACCGAGTGCACAGATGCCGCGAGGGGAACCAAGAGGGCGGCAAGAACAACATAAGCTCGGTGAAGGTTTTTCCATTCTCTGTCCGTACCTTTCCAACCCAGGGCCAATACGGTCATTATCTTTTTCCTGAAGCCCGTCATTCTGTCTCTAGCGGCGGCAAAATCGGGAATGCTGCCCATGACTAAGAACAGTCCACTGGTTGTCATATAAGCGGTTATTGCTATAAAGTCCCAGCTTAGAGCTGATTTCCAACTAGTCCAAAGCATCCGTTCGTTAGGATAGGGCAGCATGTAAAAAACACGCCAAGGCCTGCCCAGATGCATAAAAAGCGTTAATGAAGCGGCGATGATTGCGAAAAATGTCATAGCTTCAGCGCTTCTATAGACAGGTTTTCTCCAATCACTCTTTGTAAGGAGAAGAATGGCTGATAGAAGTGTGCCTGAGTGGCTGAGGCCAATAAAGTAAATAAAAGCGGGGATGTCTAATCCCCAGTATGACGATTCACCGGTACCCCAGAGCTGCAAACCGTATACCGTAGTTGCATAATAGATAACTATACCCGTGAGGATAATGGAAGCGGCAATTGCCATAGCCAACCAATAAGTTTTTGGCGTCCTGATCATTGCATCGATTACGTCTTTGTTAATCTGAGCGTAAGGGATATTAGGGTCAACGTCAGGTGATTCTACCTTACCGCTTCTTCTGCGTTTTCTAGCCTCAAGCTGTTCTTCCGTTAGCTTAATTTCGGTAGTCGTACTAATGGCCGCCTTCACCTTCTTTCTTCTCCTCTAGTGCGCCTTTACGTACGGACTTCAGGTATATAACTGCAGGATCGGTCTTGAGTTCTTCTAAGACTCTATACCTTCTCGGATCTGTGCTTAGCTTGGATACCTTGCTGTTTTTGTCAAGCAGGTTTCCAAAGGCAATCGCGTTGCTCGGACAAGTCTGCATACATGCCGGCTGAATTTCACCGTCTTTTACTTTTCGATATTCATCTTTAGCCTTATCTTTGGCAGCCCGAATTCTTTGAACGCAGAACGTGCATTTTTCCGTTACCCCGGCATCTCTAGTTGAAAGATCCGGGTTTAATTGCATATTAAGTGGCTTTGGCCATTCCGGCGGAGACCAATTGAAAAGTCTGACTTTGTATGGGCAGGCAACATTGCAATACCGAGTTCCTACACATCTTTGATAAACCTGTCCGTTTAATCCGTCCTTTGTATTAAATGCTGCATAGACCGGACATACAGGTTCACAAGAAGCTTGCCCGCATTGCTGGCAATTAGCCGGTAATACTTTTGCTCTAATCTTTGGATATTCACCTTCCCAGTAGCGGTCAACTCTCATCCAGTTTTTGTGTCTGTTTTTAGACATCTGATCATCATTGACTAATGGAAGATTATTCTCCGCATAACAAGCTACCATGCAAGTAGAGCAACCGGTACATTTGTCGAGATCGATTGTCATGCCCCAACGATATTCCATGTCCTCTTTGTTTCTAGAGCGCGTAACGGCCTCTATGCGACGGTTTTTATGATTTTTTATTTTTTCATACTCTTCCGGGTTGATCCACTGGACAATTTCTCTTTCTTGCTCTCGTAGACCAATTTCATCACTCGGGATGGCTTTAGCCGGATCCGTCTTTATAATTTGTTCACTGCCTTTTCCTTTAGATACCTTTATTTTTGTCGCTCCCCAGGCCAGCGAGTCAGCTTCTGCACTAAGTATCGGGTCGATAATCTTTAGAATATTTTTTCCAAAACCTTTGGCATAACGGCCATAAGCTTTATGTCCTCGGCCTACGGGGACGGCAATAGTTTTTGGTTCGATTGCCGGATAAATGTAGGCGGGAAGGGTGATCCTTCCTTTGTCTGAGGATATCTCAATAATGTCTCCTTCTTCTAGGTGGAGCTCTTCAGCCGTTTCAGGATTTATCTCAGCCCATGTCTTCCATGTTGCCGTCACTAAAGGTTCTGGGAGTTGCTGAAGCCATGGCTGATTAGCTCCACGCCCATCGTATGGTCCTGCAGAAGGATACGGCTGTAATATAAAGTCTTCTGAGCTGTTGTTAGCATCAGGAGGATTTGTAAGCTCGGCTGGCTTAGGTGTTTTGGCAGCGCTTACGAAATTTTCGTTATTATACCAAAAACCGCCACGTTTAACGCTATTATTCCAGAAATCTGCGAATGAGCCTTCCACCGGTTGTCCATTTTGCTTAGCTGCGGCGTGAATTGATTTCCAAGAATTTTTTAAATACGTTTTAAAGCTTCCGTTGTTTGGTTCTCCTACGTTATGGCCGACTGTCTTTGATATCTTTAGCAAACTATCCCCGACCATTTTTGTGTTGAACAATCTGCCTACTATCGGCTGCATTAGGCCAATGCTTTTCTTGCCATTATCTACAAGCGGTACGTAGTCTCCCCAGCTTTCGAAGTAAGTCGAATCCGGAAGTATTACATCTGCAAGCCTGCTAGTATCATCAAGAAATGACGAAAAACTCACTTTTAATGCAACATTTCTAAAACTGTTCTCGAGGTTCAAGCTGGCAGGGGCGGTAAAAACTGGATCTGCATTGTGTATGAAAGCAACATCTATGTTACCATCGCCCATTTTTTTAGAAAGGTCTTTCATCTGCTTATAGTTCATGACTTGCGTCGCTACCCCAAGGTCGCTTGGTGCCGGGAATCTTACTCCACCTTTTTTGCCCACCGAGCCGACTAAGTGATTTAGAATATTAGCTGTCGTTGCATTGAACACGCCGCTTTCCTGGGCCGTTCCAGAGCCGCCACAAATTGCAATACTTGAGCCTGAATGAGCAAACTTCTCAGCGACTTCTTCGAGCACAAGGGCGGTGACGCCAGCCTTT
>SDBU01007170.1_pt1 | contig 12910 bp, 14 predicted proteins | sample 2277071 | NCBI WGS metagenome assembly SDBU01 (sample SAMN10397929, study PRJNA504765) | marine sediment metagenome | isolation source: marine sediment core GS08_GC12, 126 cmbsf | place: Arctic Ocean: Gakkel Ridge, Loki's castle | collected 2008 | reverse complement strand
AGGCAAAGATATTAAGATTGGGAAAAAGGTAGCTGTAATCGGTGGAGGGAATACCGCTATGGATGCGGCAAGAACCGCCCTCCGCCTGGGAGCTTACGAGGTGAATGTCTATTATCGAAGAAGTGTGGATGGAGGCATCACTTTCGATAATGGTCAAGGTCTTGATGAAGATAGCAAGGAACCAGCGGGACGACGGCACATGGAACGATGAAGGCTGGGCACCGGCACTGTCGCAGGCCATGGCTCAATTGGACGACCTCTTTCCCAGGGTTTATACCACCTGCATCGCCGCCGGAGAAGAATCAGGCAAATTGGATGAAATCCTGGATGAGATGGCGATCATGTTGGAACAGGAAATGGAACTCACCCGACAGATCAAATCCGGAATCCGATACCCCCTTATCGTCATAACCGCTATCGTTGCCGCCTTTGTAGTATTGATAACGTACGTAGTACCCAGGTTTGCGGGTTTCTATGAGGGCATGGGCGCCCAACTTCCACTGCCGACCAGGATTCTCTTAGGCACCAGCGATTTTCTAATCCACTACTGGGCGATAATCCTGGCTACCGGTGTCGTACTGGTGCTGGCATTCGCCAAGCTGGTCAGCACTCCGTCAGGCAAGCTCTGGGTCGACCGCCAATTACTGAGGGTGCCCGTCTTCGGAAGTCTTATCATCAAAGGCAACGTAGCACGTTTTGTGATGATGTTTCGCATACTTTTCAAATCCGGTCTGCCTATCGTCAAGTCACTGGATATCCTGCACGGTGCCGTAAAAAACAGCATGATCGCCCTGGAAATAAGAAAGTTGGGGGAGCTTTTTCGGGAGGGCAAAGATGATATTCTTGCCCAGCGGAAGTTTCAGTTTTTCCCGGAGATGGCATTACAGATGATAAGCATCGGGCTGGAATCCGGTTCGCTGGAGAAAATGCTTTACGAAGTTGGTCAACATTACAGCAAGGAAGTCCATTATACCTCCCGCCAGTTGACGGCTATACTGGAGCCAATCCTGACCCTGGTACTGGGTGTTTTCGTCCTTGTAATGGCGCTGGCGATTTTCATGCCGATGTGGAATCTCATCTCGGTTTTCAGAGGAGCATAGGTCACTAAAAAAACGGCTGAGGTTTCCGATAAAATCTACGAAAACCGGAAACTACAATAACTTACCTGGAGGTACTCATGAGGAGTTTGAGATTGACTCGACAGGGGGGCTTTACACTCATCGAACTGGTGATCATCATCGTGGTGCTGGGCATTCTGGCTGCGGTAGCTATTCCCAAGTACCAGGACATCACGTCCGAGGCCGAGGAAGCTTCCTGCCGAGCTGCTCTGGGAGGCATCAGGTCCGGAATTACGATTTTCTATGCCAACGAGGCCGTCACCACCGGCACCGCTACCTGGCCGACACTAACGGAACTTGGAACCGCCGGCACGGTGATGGAACACGGTATCCCGAAGAATCCGTATCAACTTGATACCAACGCCCCCGATTCCATTGTCACCGGAGTCACCAAGGGTACTACCGAAGGCTCGCGTGGTGGCTGGGCCTACCTGAACGGTCAGATCTGGCCCAATACCAGCGGCTCCGGCGAAAACAATTGGTAAGACGACGGAACTGACTGCAAAAATGAGTGTCCGGCCAGGTGACCTGCAAACATCAACCGACCAGGGAGGATTCACCCTGGTCGAGTTGGTGATTATTATTGTCGTCCTGGGGATACTCGCAGCAGTGGCAATCCCCAGGTTCGCAGATATGACCGAGGGATCGAAGGCCAATGCCACCAAAAAAGAAATAATGGCGCTCAAACGAGCAATTGCCGGCAACCCGGAAGTCGTATCAGGGGGAGAATACGTAGAACGTGGGTTTGAAGGTGACGTCGGCTTTGCGCCCTCACAACTGGTCGACCTGGTGATCAAACCGGACTCAGTGGTGGTATACGACAAACTGACTCGACTGGGGTGGAATGGGCCATACATCGACAGTTCCGGTGGTACCTACCTTTCCGACGCCTGGGAAACGGCATATGTTTATGAGCCTTCCAATCGGCGAATCAGGTCCGTCGGAGGCAACGATACGATCACAATTACGTTCTGAACCGAGGTGACAGTGCTTGACCTCAGGGCATACTCGCAGAAGGTCAAACTGGCTCTGCGCAGTCGCCGGACGCCTGCCGGCGATGAAGCCTTGCCGGTATCGGAAGTTGTGCTGCCTGTGCAACACCGATTCGGTATCGGGCGCCATATCGCCTTCTGTATCGATGAGAGTTCCGTTCAGATGGCTGCCATCTCCCGTTTCGGCCTCAGGAAAAAGATTCTGGACATTGGAAAAGTGTATATTCCGTCCAGCCTGGTCGGTACTTCCGATCAGGCTAATTTCATTGCCGAGACGGTCGGTGAATTCCTGAATCGATTTGACCGGCGTTCAAGCCGAATATCTGTAGTCGTGTCCGGTCGGGAAACGGCTTTTCGCACATTCTCCATGCCGGTCCTGAAACGGCGCGATCTGGATAATGCCGTGGCCTTCGAAGTCCGTAAGCAGGTGCCGTTTCCGCCGGAGGACTGTATCTACGATTACCGTCTATCATCAAAGATCACCGGTGACGGGCAGCTCCGCTACAAAGTCGGCTTGCAGGCGGCGACAAAGCGTCTGATCAATGAAGTCCTTCAGCCTTTCCGCCGGCAGAACGTCTGTTTGAAAGCTATTCATCACAGTCAGGACGTGATCGGCCGGCTCCTGCCTCACCTGCCCGACTTCGATCCGCTTGGGTACACGATCGTGGTGAACATCACCCGAGAACATTCAGAAATCGCCTTCTATCGCGGCACCGGTCTGGAATTCTTCCAGATAAGTCCGGCGGGGTCGTTGCAGTTAGGTTCAACAGGTGATATTGAATCTTTTTCGTCCTTCGCTCGCTCAATGGCTGCCGAACTGGAGACCTCGATGGACTACTACACCGGTCAGTTTCAGCACGAGTCGGCTAACCGGGTACTGATCTGCGGTGATCTGGCCTATTCCGGCGATCTGCTGGAACTGCTCAATGGATACGGCAGCATACGCTTTGAGCGATTTCCAACCGAAAACCTGGATTTCATGTCCGGCGACAACAGTCGTTTTGCCGAAACACTACCGGTCTGTCTGGCGGTCCTGGCTTCAGCTTCATGCGATACCGACGCGGCCAATCTACTGCCGACTGAGGATCAATCCCAGTACCTGACACGGAGAATCTATCGGCTGTCACAGGTAGCCCTGATTCTGGTAACCCTGGCGTTGTTCGGTGGATGGATGCTGATGAAACAAGAAGCTGTCACAAAGGAAGAGAGCCTGCTGTCCCTGAACCGGCAGGTGGACAGAATCAAGAACTCTGAGGCTTACGGCACTTACCACGTGCTGAAAAGGCAGATCGTCGGATACCAGGCCTTCCTGGACAAAATACGCCGCGAGCCCAGTTATCTCACCCTTAACCTCAAGGAACTTTCGCTGTTAACTCCATCGTCAGTGCAGTTACTTGATCTGGTATACGATTCAGAGCATTCCGACCATAATATGACGGTCCGGGGCATAGTCACATCAACCTCGGTTCCTCCGGAGGTACTCCTGGCCGAGTTCGTTGAGAGTTTGAAAAGCTCGGTCTTTTTCGACAACGTCAAACTCAGCAAACATGTCAAAAGTCGTTTCGACGACCATTTTGAGATAGAGTTCCGGATTGACATGCAGGCAACGGTATGAACAAGCGACTGGCCATCTATGCAGTCATCCTTCTGGCAATCACAGCCGCCTGGTTTACACTGCTGTATATGCCCGTTCACAGGCGATTGGCAGCCACCAGTGACGAGACAGTCCAGGCCAGAGAGCATCTGCAGGACTTCCGGAAGATCATGAACCAGTTGCCTGAGTTTCTTGAAAAGCGCAGCCGCCTGGCCGCCGAGAAGTGTGCTCTGAGTTCGCGTCTTTATGCGAAAGATGACATTCTGCTGTTGTTTCGACGTCTGCATGATCAGGCCGGCCGTCACCACGTTGACATCACGGAGATAACGCCACCGGTAGAAGAGTTGTTGTATCTCAACAGCATCATTCCCGATTCCAACCAGACCCAGATTCTCAGTATCAGCCTTCGACTGCAGGGAGGTTATGTCGATTTTGGAAGATTCGTGGGCGCTATCGAGCAGTCCGACTTTTTCCAGGGAGTGAATGAGTGCCGAATTCTCGGGACCAGAGACGGCATTGGGGAATTGCAGCTTCAGTTCAGTTTTAACGCTTTGCTGGGCAGTTCTCCGGAGGGTGTATGACGGATCAAACCCGCAAACGGCTGGTATACCTGATGCTGCCGGTGGCGATCACCTGGGCGGCGTTCAATTTCCCGGCCGAAAAAAACAAACCGGTAGCAGTAGAGAACTCCAGCACCATCGCTCCAATAAGTACCGCCACTACCGCCCGACCGGCCAATAATTTTATCAATATTGATGAGCAGATGGCTACCGCCTGGGGAGACGACCCGTTTCACCGGCGCGTACAGTCACAGTCATCCCACCGCACGCGACACGTTCAAACGTGGCGGTTGTCGGGAATTGTCTTCGGTCGCCGGCAGCCTTCAGCCATCATCAATAACAGGCCGGTGCACACGGGCGATATCATTGACAACGCCCGGGTACTCACGATAGATGCCAATTCCGTCACCCTGGAGCACAACGGCTCGAAGTTGACGTTAACCGTTTCCAAAGGATAGGTTGTATGAGAACAAAATATATGACAACGGTATTGATCCTGGCATTGGCACTGCTCACCGGGTCGGTCACAGCCTCCCAACTGGACAATTCTGACAGCCTGTCACTGGAACTGGAAGCGGTCCCGATTACCATGGTCCTGCAGATGATAGCTCAACAGCACGATCTCAATCTGCTCATCTCCGGAGATATCAGCGGTGAGGTCACACTGCGCCTCTATCAGGTAGCCCTGCCGACAGCACTGGATGCTATCCTCTCCCCTAACGGGTATAACTACTATCTCAGAGACGATGTCATCGTGGTCAAATCAACCAAAATAAAAGCGCCCGGGGAATTGATGTCGCAAACGGTGACGCTAAAGTATTTGAATCCGGTGACGGCACAGAAGGCGCTGGAAGTACGACTTTCCGCTCGCGGCAGTGTGGTTATCCTGGATCAGGGGGATCAGGGCGGAAGCAGCGATAAGAAATACAGGGCCAATCGCATTATGATTACTGACTACCCATCGGTGGTAACCGACCTGGTCACCCTGGTGTCCGAAATTGACCAACCGGAACGAATGGTCTCGATTGAGGTGCGGATCATTGAAAGTGTGGTCGACAACAAGACCAAGCTCGGCTTCTCGTGGCCTACCGTGATCCAAACCAGCCTTGGCGGTGACAATTCTACGGAATCGTCGATTGTGTCTTCCGGCACCAGTAGCCCGGCGGGGCAGGTGGACCTCAACGCTGAAACGCTCGACTGGAACTGGGGCACTTTATCTATGGCGCAACTCCGAACCGTACTTGATCTGCTCAACCAGAGCGGCAACTCTAAACTGGTATCCAATCCCCATATCATCACGCTGGAGAATCATACGGCTGAGATTCGTGTACAAACGATCATTCCCATCGCCACCCTCAATCGCTTCACCGAGGGAGCCGCCGTTCAGGATATTGTCACCTTCCAGGACGAAGAAGTGGGTATCTCCCTTAGCGTAACGCCGCGGATCACCGGCGACGGCAACATAACGATGGAGGTCCATCCCAAGGTCGAGGATATCATCGGGTACACCGGTCCCATCGAAAACCAGAAACCGATTACCGCCTCTCGCTCGATCAGCACCACCATCACCATCGCCGATGGTGAGACGGCGGCCCTGGGCGGTTTGCTCAAAGAGAGCGAAATCGTCAAGGAGCAGAGAGTGCCGCTATTGGGTCGGATACCAGTGCTGGGCAAGCTTCTTTTCACCAACAAGTCGACCGAAAAAACCACCACTGACTTGATAATCCTGATCACGCCGCACATCATGCCGTAGTGGTTCACAATCGGGCAATGTCGAAAATACGAACGGGGTCCCTGTGGGACCCCGTTATCTCTTATAGTCATCCGACGCCTGGCTGGCATCGGTTGTTATTCCGGTTACTGACAGTCGGGTGGTACCGCACCTCCCTGGAACAGGTAATTCACCAGAAAAGTCACATCAGCCACGTCGATGTTTCCTGACCCATCGACATCGCCTTCTACCGGGCAGGGAGGTGACGTACCGCCCTGGAACAGATAAGCTATCAGGCAGGTGAGATCGGCCACATCGATCCCGCCGCTGCGATCGACATTGCCGCCGTTAACACAGCAGCAGGCATCGCCCACGCCGTCCTCATCGGCGTCCGCCTGGTCGGGATTGTAAGCCGACGGACAATTGTCACAGACGGCGCCAAGGTTATCGCCGTCGGGATCATCCTGATCAGGGTTGGGGGTATCCGGGCAGTTGTCCTCAGGACAAGTATTGTTCGGGTAGCCGGGATCGCCAAAGCCATCGTGGTCGAAATCCATGCACTGATCGCAGACATCGCCAATACCGTCCTCATCCAAATCCTCCTGACCGGGATTGGCATGGTCGGGACAGTTGTCATCCGGGCAGGTGTTGGCCCAGAATCCTGAGTTCCCAAAACCATCACCGTCGCTGTCGGTACAATTATCGCAGGCATCACCGATACCGTCACCATCGTAATCATGCTGGCGAATATTCGGAACGTCAGGGCAATTGTCTTCCGGGCAGGTGTTGGTGGCATATCCCGGATCGCCAAAACCATCACCGTCAGTATCGGTACAATCATCACAGACGTCACCGATGCCGTCACCGTCGGCATCGGCCTGATCGGCATTATAGATGGCCGGGCAGTTGTCGCCGACGTCGCACACCTCATCGCCATCAGCGTCGACACAGGTATCGATACCGATAAACGCTATAGTCGGATCGCCAAACAGGTTCAACTGGTAGGTGCACCACCTCATGCACGATTCGTTAAGACGGTAGAGGTTATCCTCTTTGGATATCTGGTTGGCCTTCCCCATCCGGGTCTTGGCTTCGGCCGGATTGAACACGGCATCCCAGAACTCGCGGTTAAACCGCTAAGAAGGACCATCGGTACTTTCATAAGTTCCGTAACCGTAGCGAGCATTCATAATCAACGCGAACGGTCCGTAGTCGCACTTGATGTGTGCATACTCCGCCCAGCAGTCGGCGCCGTCGAAGCGGCCGGAGTAACAACCCTGTGAATAAATAAAGCAGAGGTCGGTGTTGGTAACCGAGCCGGTGAAGGAGGTCTTGTACGATTTCAGAACGTAGTTGGTGTTGGCATGACCCAGGTGGTTGATCACATGCAGGCCGCTGTTGATGCGGGTGACCAGTTCCGAGAACGGCCAGTCATTCCCGGACCAGTCCCGGTCATACAGTCTGTCGATAACATACTTCGCACCCGAGAAGCCGACCGTTGAGTAACCATGAGCGCTCGACCCATCTTTGAACTCATCCATAGAATTGCCGGCGTATTCAGAGTCGCCGCCGAAACCGAGATGCTCGCCTACCAGCAGGACCTTCTGAAGATAAGCGCCGCTGCTGTTGACGTAAGTGAATATCTTGTCGATGAACCGGTTGGCCTCGTCCTCGGTATTGACGGTCGCCCGACCGACGTAAACTTCCGCGATCAGGTCAACCTCTCCCCCGCCCTCACCATCGTACGGTTCGCCCCAGTAGCCGTCGCCGTCGTAGTTGTAGGTACCGTCCAGACAGCCGTAGTAGATGTCACCCGGCATGTCCACCGTCTCGGCACCTCCCGGAAAAGCGCGCACCCAGAGATCGCGGGCGGGAATAATGTCGTCATCGCCGCCGATCAACACGTACTCGATGCCGTCGCTCATATAGAGGCCACGTATGTAGTCGCGAATATCACCCGGGTTGGTGCTGCCGACGTCGGTGGTGGTGCGGATTTCGGTCAGGATACCGGTGGTGTCGTGGTAATCTTTCAGACGCTGGAAAGTGGCGGCCAGCGCCGGAGTGGTCAGGATCAGCAACTCGAAGTTTGCCCGGCCGCGCATTACCGCCGATGCATAACTGGCGGTAACCTCCGGGTTATCGACCCGTCGGTTGACTTCCTGCTCATCATCCGGCAAACCTCTCAACATGGTCGCCGGTTGATCGGCATCTTCCGTCTCGACGTTGATCGTCAGAGATGTATAGTAGTACAACTCGCCGGTGGTTGGGATGTACTGAACCGGTTGAAGCTTTAGAGTCAGTATCTGAAAACCCCGGAAGCTCTGAGTGCCGATCGACTCAAAAAGCGCCTCCGGCACCGGGGTGCCCAGCGAGTAGACAACGGCATCCGGAGCAGGCGGCACGGCAGTACCGGGAGCAGCCGATAGCGGTACCGGTTGTCCCACCGGTTCTACCAGGTAATCCCGTCCCAGGGAAACTTTCTCGCCGGTGATGATCTCGATACTTTTAACCTGGGTGCCGAAAGGCAACAGTATCTGAGCGCCGGTTGCCGGGAGAGCCGGATAGCCGATCTGTCCCGAATTGGGCGCTTCCGGCATCACCAGCCGGTCGTACAGGTTGCCATTAATCGTAACCGACTGAATCTGCGGCCGCTCAAACGTGTACTCCACTGATACCCGTTCGGTCGACAGGGCCGTAGATGAGATAATCAACAAAGCCACTGCCATCGTTACCAGATGCCTTCTCATGTTTCCTCCTGAAGTTGCTAAGATCGTCAAGTTCAAGACCATAGTAGTAACCGGGGGTATGACATTACGCCTCAATACCCCTAACTCGTTACAATATACAGAATTATTTGTTGCCGTCAACAAGAAGTAAGGGGAAGTATGGTAACCTTGTACAAAGTAGGATGTGGAGCACTGCCTAAAAATTGGACGGCTTGCGATAAGAATCAGTAGAAATTAGCCTGAGTTGTTTACTGACGCTCACGTTCATTCGGTACATGACAGTGTTCCCGTTTCCCAAGCTGGAATATCTGATCCCAGAAATGGGCGAAAGAACGACCGTTATGAATCCAATTTTGTATTACATCACGAGGTGCATGGGAAACGAACTGCTCAATACATTCTACCCCCTGCAACCTAAGTTGGCCACGAGAGGAGACTCCAAATCTTCGTTTCACAAACCCTGATGGATTGTCTGAAGGGATATCATTCTCAGAACATCCCAATTTCTCAGCAAGTGCCCTTCGATCAAGTGACAGCCAACACTCGATATTCCTGTCGGCAACACCAAAGACCGTCACGTGCTTGCACTCATCCGGAATACGCATCCACTCGCGGTTGTAGATCTCAAGCCAACTGCCGGAATCCGCGTCTGTAAGAACAACAAGATAGTCGCAGTGTTTATCGCTAACCAGATCGAGAAGGGCATGGCGCAATTCCCGGCGGTGTGATTCACCAGATTGTCCTCTGTATTTACCTGATGCCAAGGTAGCTGCTGGGCAATACTTCTTTGCCATGCCTCTGACAAATGCTTCGTCAGCGGTACCCTGAACGTAAAAACCAATTTTCAAGATAACATCTCTCTGAAGTGCTGGTGACCGAGAGGGTAATCGGCCAGACGTTTCCTCGCCTTCTCAATATCAATGTTGGCAATAACAGAGCGGTACTCATCGCGCTTTACCACAAAGACGCTCTCCAGTTTGTCGTCAAAGAGGTCTATAAAGTATGGCGAGTGAGATGTAAAGATCAACTGCGGCGCCTGCGAGCCACCAGGAAAGAGATCAAGCAGTTCCTTGAACAGTCCGACGTAAATGCCGTTCTCCGGCTCCTCGATCATCACAAGTGGTGAATGCACAAATGGGGTCGGCGGTTGCACCGAGAGAATGTAAGATAATGCCAGAAAACGCAATGTACCACCAGAAGCGGTCCATGCTGGAAAGCTGGCACCAGAGTTGTGTTCAAAGGTCATGAAAACGTTCGGTTCCGCATCTCCGCCGACGAAGTTGATGAACGAAACTCTGGGTTCAACCAACTGCAGACACCTGACGAGTTCGCGATAGGATTTCTCATCGGTCTTCTTCAAACGATATATCACTGATGCCAGGTTGCTGCCATCAGGGCGAAGCCAGAATTCGTTGGGCTGGTAGCTCGATGCTCTAAGTGCTGACGGACACAAATCATAATATTGCCAAAACTGAAGATATCGCTTGAAAAGATTCGCGCGTCTATTGGTCTCTAAGTCGTACAACCGACAAAGCATGGTCGTATCCTGAGGAGCAAACGTGCCAACATAGTTGTTTTCTTCCGGATTTCGAAGGTGGTTGGTCTCGTGAAGAAGTCTAACGTTGCCATCGGTGTTCTCAAACAATTCGATACCGTCAAAACCCTGAGCCTTAATCGTCAGCTTTTCCTGAACAACTATGACCTTGGCGTCAGGAATTGGCTCGCCAGGCGGCAAAATACTCAAACTGTAACAGTAATTTGCCACTTCATTCTCAAGAGGCAAAGAAGCCCGAACAGTAAAGTCAATAGTGCGTCTCTCATAGCCGAAGTTGCGCAGTTTCAGCTTTGAGACTCCAATTCCCCCTGCACATTCATCAAGAGACAGGTTTGTGCTGGCAGTAAGGAATTGCAGAGCCTTACAGAGATTGGTCTTTCCTGAGTTGTTGAGTCCTATCACCAAGTTCTCGTTCTTTGGTCGAAATGTCAGGTCAACCCAGGATAGGAAATTCTCTATCTTCAACTCTTCCAGCATCATTCACCTCAAGCTGTTTAGACTATGATCGAACCACTGCCCCCGCCGGTACACAACTATGACGTGACAGGGCATCGTAATACGCATTATATTTCCAACTTCGAATCATTGTGCTCAAGAACACTATTGTCAATCAAAAACGAGACTATCTGTCACTCCCAGTTTGTGGTACCCGTCTACACCCCCCCCTTACGCAGCCGGTTGCACTCTTGCATGATGTTCGATTTCTCGCCGGAAATCAACCCGTTGCCCGGCAACAAGATACTACACGACTCCGGTCAGGGCACGAGGCTTGCATGAGGAAACCTCTATGGAATGTTACTTTGGTTCTCAAGAGCTTCCCGAGGACAGCCGGCCGGACAAGTCGGCTGTGGTCATGTTTAATATCCCGGATATCGGTATCCGGTTCAAAGCCCCTTTTGCCGCCGTGGACACCGATCATAGCGACCTGGCGGCCTTGCTGGCCCTGCTGGAGTTCATAGACAGCAACCAGAAGTACTTCTCCTCGAAACACACCTACCAGATCTACGGCAACAATCTCAAGATCGTCAATGGCGTCAACCGGCGTCAACCGCTGGATGAGAAGTTTGTCCAACTTCTGAGCAGGGCGCAGGTCTACCGCGATAAGTATGGTTTCTCACTGGAGTGGGTGCCCAGCGGCAGGAACCCCGCCCTGGATTCTCTTTTTGATTGACGCTTCGGAGCCGGCGACCTATACTGTCGTCGATGACTTCTCCCCGGAAGCTTTTTGAGGATGTGTCAGCCGGCAAGTTTCGCCCGGCCTACTACTTTTTCGGCACCGAGGATTACCGCAAGACCGAGGCGGTAAAGTTCCTTGTCAGACAGTTTCTGCCCGACAAACAACTGCTCACCAATTACTACAAGATCGACGGCAACCGTACCTCTTGTGCCGATCTGCTGGCCGAACTGTCGAGCCTGCCGATGCTGGGGGAACGCCAGGCTTTCGCCGTGAGCAGTATCCAGAGCTTTTCCGCCAAGGAACTGAAGTCTATCCTGAGCCTGCTGGACCCACCGCAACCAAACCGGCTAGTGATTATGAGCAGCCCGTCATCGAAGACTCCCCGGCGCAATTCCAGTTTTTTCACAACCGTTACAAAAGCGGCTGAGCCGGTCGAATTCAGGCGGCTCAATAAACGCGATGTGCAGAGCCAGATTCATCGTGCTTTAAGTGCCGAGGAAATTAGTATCGAACCGCCGGCCGCCGAACTGCTGGCGGAACTGGTGGCGGGTAACCGCGGCGCGCTGGTAAACGAAACGAGCAAGCTGGTCAACTACCGGCAGAAAGGCGAAACAGTCACCATCGACGACATCCGGCAGCTTGCCGCCGGCTACGAAGTACATGATATCTTCCAGGTCGCCGACGTAGTGATAGCCGGAGATACCGCCCGAGTGCTGCGAGCGATCGAATCGCTGGTGGCGACCGGAACACAGCCGTCCAACCTGATCTCACTGATGTTGCAGCATTTTATATCGCTGTATCTGGTCAAGAACGGCAAGAAGCCGCTGGGCAAACGGGGTTTCCTGACAGCCAAGTTTGCCGAACAGGCCACTCGGTATGACAATCGACGCCTGGAACAGATCATTATTGAAATCGCCGATGCCGAAGCCGAACTGCGCCGGGGAAGATTCAAACCGGCTATGGCGCTCCAGATACTGGCGCTGACTCTGACCGGCGGCAGTCGCCAGGCCAATGGCTAAAAACAATCGGGAAGAATTGGTCTGCCGAGAGGTATCTAATGGTGGAGAGAAAGAATCCGAGCGCCTTATAATCGAGGCCGCCCAGCAAGGTGACCGGCAGGCTTTTGGCCGCCTGATTCGACGGCACCAGAAGCGACTGATGAGATTCGCGCTCGGACTGGTGGGATCATTTGATACGGCTGAGGACATTGTGCAGGAAGCATTCGTAAAAGCATACACCGCCCTGGATAGTTTTCGACCTGAGCATGCCTTCTACCCCTGGCTGGCGACTATTGCCCGCAACCTGGCTTTCAACCTGATGCGGCGAGAAGAGAAAAAGGAGTCTCTGGACAGTATGCGCGAAAAAGGCTACGATCCGCAGTCAACCGACCCGGGACCGCTGGACAAGCTGCTGACGGACCAGGCCCAGAAACGTTTTTATCAGGCGGTGGCGGAACTTCCGGAGAAATATCGGGTAG
>SDBU01007169.1_pt1 | contig 12910 bp, 21 predicted proteins | sample 2277071 | NCBI WGS metagenome assembly SDBU01 (sample SAMN10397929, study PRJNA504765) | marine sediment metagenome | isolation source: marine sediment core GS08_GC12, 126 cmbsf | place: Arctic Ocean: Gakkel Ridge, Loki's castle | collected 2008 | reverse complement strand
AATTCTAATATGGTTATACGGTTCATTATGCCATTGTTTCGCTGTTCTAATTACCCAACCAAAATCATCACCGTGCTCATTTACAAGGTGACGTACTAAGGCGTCATAATTAACTGTTTCAGTTTCAACAGCTTGCTGTAATTGAGCATTGAAAATCTTTTCCCACCAAGTCTTTTCCTCACGCCAACTAGTTATATCGTCATATTTATCAGTACTTTTTCTTTCAAAGTGGGCGACTAAACGTCCATCCTTATGTTGTTCCAATTTTGCTTTGTGTTGTTCTGCCCATTCAGGAAGTTTAAGCCGGACACCTAATAATTTTGCTGCCTTGTCGGCTTCGATTGCGTTATTAAAATGGTAGATACCTTTCTTATCTTCCATACCACCATGAGCCTGAGCAGCAATCTTTAGTGAAGGATCTACGTTGAATAGGCATTTTGTGAAACCTCTAGCATCAACATCCCAATTTAATGTTTCTTGTATTCCTGGGGTATAACGTCTAACACTCCAAGAGCCCTGTGGATAAGCGATTGGAAACGCAAAGCAATTTCCGGTAATTACGCCGTTAGCTAAAGTAAAGTTATGGTAACTTGGAACAATAGCACAAAATACTTCTTCTTTGATTTTATCATCAAAATCAATAGAACTGACTGTTGTAGTGTGATATTTTGTTTTCTTTTTGAAGTTTTCTTTGTGGTCTTGTCGAAGAAAATGGTCTTTTGTTAGGTTATAAGATTCAATAGTGAAATACCAATTAGCATTTTCAGTCACATAATTACCATACTTATTATTTTCAATAGCAAGATGAATATTTCTAACTCTTAAACCTGTATAAATCGCTAGTTTTCTAATTTCTTGCAAAGCAGCAAAATCTGATTGACAAATTCGTAAGGAAGCATCTTTACTAATATAACCATCGGCACTTAATAATCCGAGAATAAAACCTAGAGCGTATTCTTTTGTTGGATGTTTAGGAAGATGTTTCCATGAATCAGGTAATTGATAAATAGCAGGAACATATCCATGACCTTCAACATATTGATCTCCAGGATTACCGTATTGTGCTAATAATTTAAGAAGATCTTTATCATGTTTGAATAGTTGTACAGTACATGAAGTTTTACCATTACAATTATGAAACCAACCATCACCATAAACGAAGCCATGTGCATAGCCTTTCCAATTAATCTTAGGTAAATCAATCGGGGCTAAGGGTAAACAATCACCATATTTTTTCTTATTGCGAATTTGAAGTTCATAAGTTTTCTTTTTTCTTCCAAGATTGATTTTATAATCATTACGATTACAGTAATACCATTCGTGATTCAAAGTAGCTCGAACTGTAGACCTATTACCGAACTTAATGGGTACTGTTTCCTGGACCCCAAAACTTTTAACTTCACATTTTAACCATTTCATACCGTCTAAAGTATGTACATAAAGATAGGCTGATCTATCTTTAGCCACATCTTTAATTAGTCTTGGTCCGTCTTTAGTTAGTATTTCAGTTTCACCACTGAAACAATTATGGTCCCCTTGTTCTTTTCCGGTAGCAACAGTATCAAATATTCCTCTCAGTTTAAGGTCTTTATGAGCTTGTTTTAAGGCGTAGGTGTGTGTAACTATCATATGGTGATCTTGATCGTACCAGCAATTAAAATCACTCTCAGAAAGATAATCTAATAATTTCTTATGTTGTTCGTCTAATTTTACATGTGTCCTTTGTCCTGTTACTTCTTCAAAGTCAGAAATCTGGGCTTCTTTTATGAAGTGGGGTAGGTTCTTTTTCCTTTTTCCTTTTATGACAGTAACATGATCATGCCAATTGATTGGAATATCATTTAGAACTTCACCTTGTTTAATTAAACTTAAACCTTCTTTAGTTTTTTTCCTAGCCCATACCCACATAATTCCGCCACAAACATCTAATTTGCTTGCAAAATCAAAACCAGCAGCAGCCGACATCTTGGAAAGAATAGCACGCGATAAGGCAGCGTGTTCTGTATGAGTTGCGGTAGAGACTCGCGGTAGTAATACATAAAGATGGAGACCGTTACCTGATGTTGATTTTCTTACTGTGATCCAAGGTATCTTATAAGCTGCGACCTTAACAGCCTCGATTTCTGGATCAGCAAGAGCATTATTAACATGGCCAGAAATAGCGTCAAAATCATATGCTACCCAGAGAGATTCTTTATTAAACCAATCCCATCCGGTAAGGCCAATAGCGTCGGCATGTTCAGCGAGATCAAATTTGATTATAGAATCATCATACTCAGGTTTAGAATTAGCTTTCCACGGTATTCTGAAACTTTTCCAAGTAGTTAAACCGTCTGAGTAACCGTGTGATTTCCTACCTTTGAAACCTTCGCTAGAGATACGTTCCCCTCCGTCTTGGGCAACGTTTACTTGCACTTCTATATTATGGTTATAAAGTGCAGCGAGGTCAGGCCAAGTGGAAACATTAAGAAAAGCCTTAATGGCTTCTGTTTTGGTAGGTTGTGTCGCCATTGTTTGAGTCCACAAGAAGATTGATTATAAAATCAATAGTTTGTGATAACAACAGCAGGTGTGATGATAAAATCAAGATACCAAAATCAAATCATTCTGATTGACAATCTTATCCGCTACCATCTAATAAGCCGTCTAATGGTTACATGTTCATGCAATACAACTAATGGTATTGGTTTATTTTTCTAAGTCTATACTTGGAAAGGACTTGACAACAAGACATACAACTGTCGGTGTCTATCCCTATTACAGCTATACTCTCTCTTATTATTTTCTTCCGTGTAGCCTCTTGAAAAAGTTGTAATTATTGTATAGTTGTAATTGGCATGGCATTTGCTACGCATGCACGTGTCCATTTTATATTCGCATATGAATAATAATTGAACAGTAACCAATTAGACGGCTTATTAGATAGTGGAACAGTTAAATAAGAAACAATGATTTGATTTTGGGAGTTTGATTTTGACATCATTTGCTAATTGATTTTTTTTAGAAGTATACTTCTTTCTTTTTTCTCAAGGAGCCATTTATGGCAACCGCACCTAATGTTAAAGTTGTGTCACTTTCGACTATTAGAGAGAATCCTGTTGCTTTGCGAGCAGTTAATAGGGAAAGTGAAGAGTATATTGGTTTACGTGATTCTATTGTTGATGTTGGAATCTTGAACCCGATTAATGTTCGTGAACGAACAGAAGATGTTGACGGTGATATTGTTACGTTTTATGAGGTCTGTGACGGTCTTCATCGTTACTCTTGTGCTCTTGATATTGGTCTGACGAATATTGCTATCAATATTGTTGATCTTAGTGATCAACAAACATTGGAAGCTCAGATTATGGCAAATGTACATAATATTGAGACTAATCCTGTGCAATATACGAAGCAGTTGCAGCGTATTTTCGCTTCAAATCCTACTATGACTTTGGCTAATATGGCTTCAAAATTAGCAAAAAGTCCTTCGTGGGTTAGCCAAAGACTGAAACTTCTCAAATTGGAAAAGGCTATTGGCGAATTGGTTGATGATGGTAAAATCACTGTCTCAAACGCTGTGCAACTTGCGAAATTACCAACAGATGAACAGGTGAACTTCATTGATTCGGCTGTTCATATGGATGCTGAGGAATTCGTTCCGCTGGTGTCCGCACGGGCGAAAGAGCTTCGGGACGCTACTCGTCAAGGCCGTAAGGTCGGTAGTGCTGATTTTGTTGCGACCGCACGTTTGCAGAAGATGTCTGTTCTAAAGGATGAGAATGACAACCCTGTGATCGGCCCTGGTCTTTGTCTTCAGGCTGGCGTCACTACGCCCGAGCAAGGTTTCGCTCTCTGCTGTGCCTGGGTTCTAAGCCTTGATTCTTCGAGTATCGAAATTCGTCAGGCTAAGTATTCTGAGAAGAAGGCAAAACTTGAAGATGAGAAGAATAAGCGGACCGCTGAACGAGCCGCTAAGAAGGCTGAAGAGGCTACTAAGTTGGCTGCTAAGGCTGCTGAAGTTGCTTCTGCGTAGTTTTGATTATACCATCAATCTTCAATCTCAATTTTAATACACGCTCAAGCTATTAGTTGAGATTGTTAGGTTGATGGTTTTTTGGCCTTATGGTGTAATGGCAAACACACCGTTTTTGTAAATCGGTAATTTCAGTTCAATTCTGAATAAGGCCTTTTCTATCAGGAGTTAAATATGACAATTGATGAAGCAATACAATGGGCAGGTGACAATTATATTGAGATACGTTTTAATAAGGATTTTGACGATACAACGACTATTGCTTTTTATAAAGATAATGTTTATTATGTTATACCAAAAGAGACTTTTATAGATCCATTTATAGATAATATATTTATACCAGCAATAATAGCCCTAAAGGAGAAATTGACTGTTAATCATTAAGTCCAAGGTTCGAGTCCTTGTCGGGGAGTTAAATGGATAATCCTAAAACAGTAGATGGCGTAACAGTAAAATTAGGTACGCCGGTATGGGTATTAAAAAATCACCCTCCCGGTGTTGAGCGTAATATAGTCTTTGGAATTTTTCGATTCAAAGTACAATGGCAAAATGAAGATGTTGACGGCTATATTGGAGCGAAACTCACTATTTGTTATAGTAATCGTGCAGCAGCTTTGAAGGCTCTTGAAAAGGAGATTGAACTATGAACTTTGATGATATTATAGCACGTGATGATTCTGACGCTCGAATAATCAAAGAAGCTATTGTTAGATTAAGTGTATTACCTGGCTATACAGATAAAACACTTTGGGAAATTTTTTATGTTTTGGTTAACGAGCCTATACTACCACAAAAGGAGAAAGAATGAATTTTGATGAAGCAATTCAGTGGGCAGTTGATAATAAAATCATTATCCAATTTGAGGAGTTCAATGGCCAAATTGCGTTAGTTGCGACTAGAGTTAATAGAAGTGTATTGATTCTTGGTGAAAAAGATTTTGGTTGGACGTTTAAGCGTGCATTCAAAAGTCTCTTTCTGCCAGCACTTAACAAACTTAAGAATTAAAATGAACAAAACGCTAAAAGACCTCTTTGAATTTTTAAAAGAAAATAATATACAATTGGAGGATGATTTAATTTTAACTTTGGAATTTACAGGTCCAAATGGAAAAAGAATTTATAGTAGTCTTAAATTGGATGAAAAATGTTGTTCTTTTGATATTATTAGTATGCTTGTTGAACAAGTCTTTTCTACTTTGAATTATGTAATTAAAGAAAACTATTGAATAAACCTAAACCCAGAAGTAAACCATGTCAAACGACCTAGTACCCAAGTTTACTGGTGCATTAGCTAACGCTGATTTTGAAGATGTAGTTTCTAGTGGTGATTATCTTTCCCGTTTTCAACTTTTTGGATCAAAATCTGACGCTGTCGCTGAAGGGCGAATCCCTATTGCACATTACGGTTTAGTTAAAGATGGTGATATTACTGATCTTGGACCGGAAGTTGATGCTATTATCATTACTTGGCGACCTAAAGCCGTTCAAACAGGTAATGATTTTGCAATCAGTTATGATGTTGGTAGTGAGATTTACCAGAAGATTAAGGCTATGTCCTCTGTTCGGGATTCAGGAGCTATGTATGGTCCTGAGTTTTTGTTATGGATTCCGGATGCAGGTGTCTTTACTGCTTTTCACATGAACAGTACGACTTCAAGGCGTGAAGCCAAAAAGGTTCGTCCATTGATCGGTAAGGCATGTACTTTCAAAGCAAAATTAATTGACAATAATAAATTTAAGTGGCATGGTCCTGTAACTTTTCCTTGTTCGGCAGCCTTGACGCCGCCACCTGAGAATGCGTTACGTGCAGAAGCTGATAAATTCTTAAATCCTTCAGAACCGGTAATTGAAGTTGCACCAGACGACGAACGAGCACAGTAACTCTAATATGGCGTAATACTTCAAGGAATTTTAATGAACAAAAAAGCAGAATGTCCAAAAGTTCATTTTACTGCGGAGCATTGGTGTGACGGTAAATTGCTCCAAACATTTGAAGAGGACATTGTTGTAAACAGTGAAGGTGAGAATTTTATTCTTGATGTTGTTTTCCCCGTTAGTCAAGGTTTAGTATTTTACTTTTGATTGGATAACCCTTAACACGGCCAACTAGACCGACGCAAATCAACCTCGCTAATTGCATGGCGTTGTGTGTCTAGTTGGCCGTCTACTTTTATGGCTATACCACTAACAATACTATGATTACACCATTAACAATACCAAGAATCAATTGGTCCGTGATGGATAACTATCTACGGGGTGTGGATGCGTCTCCACTTGTATTCAAAGAATATGCGAAATTTATTGCGGCTCTCGGCGAATACCGTGAAGGTAAAGAGACACCCCCTCTTCAGACATTACAAGCTCCGGGTGATTTACTTGAACATTTATACTTTAGTTTTTTGATTCCAGGATCAAGAAAGTTCTTCTTCCGATTATTAGAACTTACTAAATTATCCGTAGTTTATACTAAAGAAGAAGGGATTGTTTCAGGTACATTGACTAATTGGCGTTCTGCAATTATCAATTGCCTTGAGACAGCGTATTCACCAACGACAGAAATGCGTGAAATTTTTAATGAACTTATGGATTTCTTTGGGGTTGTTGGTTTACATGCTATTTTTAATAGTCACCGTAAACTGGGGTTGAAAGACGGCACATATCTTTTGGAGTATAAAAAATGAAAACAAAACTACGTGCCGGTAAGTATATGATCCCAGCCGAATTAATCTACCGAGATAATCAAATTTTTATTAAGTTCCCTTTTAATAAGCCATTAATTACTGAAATCAAAGGTTTGGATGGTGCTCGTTGGCACGGTAGGGATACACCGCCACGAAAAATATGGAGTATTGCTGATTCACCTCATAACGCATTTCGATTAGCTTATTTAAAGGGTGAAAAACCCTATCAACACTACGATTCTGAAATCATTCTCCATAATTACAACCGACCGTTGTACGAACACCAAGAAGATTTTTCTAATTTTGCACTTACAATGCAACGGTGTGTTATCGCCGGTGAAATGGGTGTAGGAAAAACGTTAGCTCTTATTGAGGTTATGGAACGGTCCAATATTGATGATTGGTGGTGGATAGCGCCAAGATCAGGTATTATGGCTGTTGAGAGAGAGCTAAAGATTTGGAAATCAAAAATTAAGCCACAAATGGTTACCTATGCTGGGCTAACAAAGTTAGTGAAAAATTGGGAAGATGGTAAAGCCACACCAAGAGGTATTATTTTTGACGAAAGTAGTAGAGTAAAGAATCCAACAGCCCAACGTAGCCAAGCTGCGATGATATTGGCTAACGGTAACAGAGACGATCACCCTACTGATGGCTATGTAGTCCTAATGTCAGGAGCCCCAGCCCCAAGAAGCCCGATAGATTGGTATTGGCAATGTGAGATTGCCTGTCCTGGATTCTTGAAAGAGGGCAGCCAAATGAAGTTTAAGAAACGATTAGGTATTGTTGTGGAAAAGGAGTCTTTGACGGGTGGTGTATACCCACATTTAGAATCATGGCTTGATGATGAAAATAAATGTGCGGTTTGTGGGGTGCTTGAAGATGTCCATGGCTTGGATGATGATTGTGAACACGAATTTAAGAAAAGTAAAAATGAGGTAGCTTTTCTTTATGAACGAATGAAAGGTTTAGTGATTGTAAAATTAAAGAAGGATTGTCTTGATTTACCTGATATAATTTATAGAACTATTGAGTTACCTCCTAGTCAAAAAATAATAAATATAGCGAAAAGCATTGTTTCCACAGCTAGTACAGTTATTGAAGGTATAACGCTATTACGAGAATTAAGTGATGGTTTTCAATATGTCGAAGAGTGTGTAGGCAAAGAGCCCTGCCCGGTCTGCAAAGGCAAGAAGCTAATGCCTGACCCCCTGAGCCCTGATGATAAAATCAATTGCGATGGGTGTGGTGGCGTTGGTGAAAGGAAAAAGTATCAACGAACTATGGAACAGTTAGAAACGCCAAAAGAACAAGCACTTAGAGACGTCATTGACGAACATATTGAAGTTGGGCGATTGATTATTTTTGCTGGGTTCACAGGGTCGATTGACCGTTGTGTTTCTATTTGTGCAGACTGTGGCTGGAAAGTAATTAGAGTAGATGGTCGTGGTTGGAATCATCCTTTTGACGACCCTCTTGAAACTTTCCAAGAACAACAAGAAAAACACCCACTGGTCGCTTTTGTTGGGCAGCCCGCAGCCGGGGGTATGGGTTTAACGCTTACGGCTAGTCCTACAATTGTGTTCTATTCTAATACGTTTAATGCTGAGGATCGTATTCAAAGTAAAAATCGTCATCATCGTCCAGGTATGGATCTAAATCGGGGTGCGACAGTTATTGATCTTATACATCTTGAAACAGATCGTTTAATTCTAAATAACCTTAAAAAGAAAATACGATTGCAATCTTTGACTCTTGGTGATCTTCAAGGAGCCTTAGAATGTTAGAAAAGAATACACTTGTTATGGTTGAATGGCTTGATGATACAAAGGATCAAGATTTTTTGATTGCTATTGGTTGGGTGGTAGAAGATGGTGAAGAGACACTTATTATTGAAGCCGAAAATAAGAATTACATTTTAGCTAAAACAGATATTAAAACTACCGCATTCCCCAAGACGCAAAAGATTGCCCTTTCTAAGGATAAATAAATGTTAGAAAAAGGTACACTTATTATTGTTGAATGGGAAGCTTCCCGTTTAACTGTGCGTTCTATATTATTTACAAATCCTTATAAACTTAAAATGTCAACAGAAAAAATTACAACGGTTGGTTGGGTTTATCGTGAAAATGAAAAAGAAATATCTATAATAAGAGAACATATAAAAACGGCAGATGAATGTTCAGTGTTAAATATAAGTAAAGAAAATAATATTAAAATAATTGTGCTACAAGACGCAAAAGATTGCCCTTTTAAGGAGTCTTAGAATGTTAGAAAAAGGTACACTTATTATTGTTGAATGGCAAACAAAACAGTGTATATTACCAATACCTATGCGAGGTGATCTTAAACTATTGGAGGATGAAAATGTAGTTGCTTTTACCGTTGGTTGGGTAATTGAACACACTGAAAATTTATTAACAATTTTAATACATTGTACAACAGGTAATGAGAAATTAATGTTTACTATTGCGATAGAAGATATTGCTAATATTACCATACTTCAAGATGCAAAAGATTGCCCTTTTTAAGGTATAACAAATGTTAGAAAAAGGCACGCTTGTTATAGTCGAATGGCTTAGTTATGATTTTTTGCTTTTTACTGTAATGGGTAACACAGTATACGGGAGTGATGAAAAGAAACTAAAATACGCGGCTGGTTGGGTATTAGAAGATAGTAAAGATATACTTATTATTCAAGCACTCGAAGGCAATAATGAAAACGTACAGTTTCACATAAACAAAGATGATATTGTTAATATTACCGTACTTGCAGACGCAAAAGAATGTCCTTTTTAAGGGTGAACAAATGTTAGAGCCCTGGACTCTTGTTATTGTAAAATGGCAAAAAAGCAGAATTTTTAGCGATAACAGTCGAATATGTAGTGGGTTGGGTTTTAGAAGATGACGATGACGTACTCACTCTTACAGTAACACATAATGAAGCTAAAGATTACTATTCTGTTAATTTACCAAAATCAAATAATCCACATAGCCGTAATCCAAAATTTTGAGGAATTTGATGCCGACACCTAAATTAAATAATGAAGTACAAGATGCAATTATTGCTGCTTTGGCAGAAGGATTAAGTCAAAAAGCAATAGCTGAGAAGTTTGGTATTAGTCAAGGAACCGTAAGCAATGTTAAAAATAGTGAAAAAATCAAAGAAGTTGACCCCACTAATGAACGAATATTAAAATTAGAAGCTTCTAATTTAGCATTACAAGACGATAATCGACGATGCAAATTAGTATACAAAGCAGTGCAACGAGAAAATAGTATTTTTGAGGCTTTGGTGGATGAATTATGTGCGGTTATAACACCTATTGCTCCACTTCCGGTACCAAAAAAACCCAATAGAACAAACGGTAAAATTAATGAAACTTTGGTGGCACATCTTACAGATGAACATGCTGACCAAATTGTTTTACCGCATCAAGTTGGTGGTTTAGAGCGTTATGATTTTAGAATCGCATTAAAAAGGGCAGAACAATATGTCGATACTCTTCTTAAATTTTCACAACAAACTTTAAGTAACTATCATTTTGATACACTTTTCATTTTTGCTCACGGTGATCACACTTCAGGCGAAATTCATAACACAAAAGACCATAGTGAGTATAGAAATGCGTTTAGAAATACCTTGGCCATCGGCCAAATGCACGCTTTAATGTTTAGAGATTTAGCACCTTACTTCAAGGAAATCAAGATTCTTTATCTTTCAGGTAATCACGGACGCCGAACAATTAAAAAAGAATACCCTGCACCTTGGAATAATTGGGATTATCTTGTGGCTGAAACGGCCAAAGCCCATTGTGTTGATATTGAAAATATTGATTTTATAATCCCTGAATCTTTTTCTGCTTGTGTAGATATTGAAGGCTGGGGTTTCGCTATTTCTCACGGTGATGATATTAGAAGTTGGAATAGTATTCCTTGGTACGGTATTGAAAGAAAAACACGAAGATTATCAGCATTAAATGCTTCTCAAGGTAAAAAAATAGATTATTATTGTTTTGCCCATTTTCATAATCCGGCGATGCAAGCCGCTTTGAATGGTGAAACTATAATCAATGGCTCTTGGATTGCAACATCACCGTATGTTTATGAGTCTCTTTCTACTTTTAATGAACCAAGTCAATGGCTCCATGGAGTCCATAAAAACTTCGGGGTTAGCTGGCGTTTGAACATGCGTTTAAGAACAGAGCGTGAACATCTGGGTCCAGATCGTTATCATATTAACTTAGCTAAGGAGTTCTGATGAATAAATCAGATTGGTTCGCGTTTGCAATAATTATAGCAATAGTAGCATGTGTTGTTTCTACTGCTATATACGCCGTTACAAGTCTTGAATTTAATATCGATACAGAAGAAGTTACTGTTCTTGATTATGAAAGCAATTATTATAGAATGCACTGTGAATCTGTTGCTTTTATATTAGCTACTGAAGGTACAAATAAAATGGCTAAACGTAAGATTGAAAAATATCTAAAAGTGACAGGAGCTAAAATACAATGACTATTCCACTCTTAATCCTAACAAGTGGGTTGTTCGCCACGGCTTTATGTGTAATTATTTTCATTGATAGGAAGGATCATTTACGATGACTAATTATACTGTCCAAGAAATCGAACTCAATAGAATTTATAGTGATAGCAATTTTAATTGTCGGGGTACAATATTACCTATGGATGTTATAGATTTAGTCAAGGATATTGAGATTCATGGGCTGCAATTTCCTATCGCGGTTCAACCCATTGCAGATGTAACTAAACAAATAGACGGTTATGATTTTAGAATCATAGCTGGGCATCGTCGTTTTGCTGCTTTCAAAGTCTTAAAGAGAGTGACAATTCCGGCAATGGTTAAGACAGGTTTGAGTGAGACAACTGCAAGATTATTGAATTTGGGCGAAAATCTAAAGAGACAAAATCTTAATCTTCTTCAGGAAGCTAAGGCTATTGAACGGTTGAAGGACTTGGGTATGATACGCAGGGATGTGGCAGAATCATTAGGTGTAAGTACAAGTTGGGTCCAAGTTCGTTATAATCTATTAGAATTGCCAGAAGAAATTCAAGCTGAAGCTGCGGCCGGTTTATTAAATCAAGCACAAATTAAACAGATTTTTGGGTTAAAGACAAGAGATAGGCAGTTTGACGCTGTTAAAAAGATTAAAAACGCTCGTCTAAGAGGGGAACAAGGTATTAGTGTTGCCAAGGCCCCTGAGCAAGATCCTTTTAAGAAAAAGCGTCAACCTAAAAATGTCGTCCAGGACATGATGGCACATTTAGGTGAATCTGTAGGTTTCGGACTACATACTCGTTGCATGGCATGGTGCAATGGTGAGATTAGTACGGCTGAATTATATTTTGATATTAAAAGGCACGCTACAGAAAAAGGTAAATTTTATCAAGTTCCATTAGCTGGGGTAAATTGATGAAAAAGTACCAAGATCATTTTGAAGATGGATTTTACGCTCAATTTGTCGGAAAACCTACTTGGGAAACAATAGAATTAGATAATGATTTTAAGACTAGAATGATTCGGGCAAGTATACGACTTGTTGCCCTTTATGAGCGTGTAACACCTGAACATGTTTATCGACGATTGCTTAAGGGAATTGCTCGATATTCTTGATTCAAAAAATTCACAGGAGTAAACTCATGGCTTTTTTATGGATTGAAACTGTTGGCGACTTGATAAATAAGCTTGAAGATTATCCTAAAGATGCGAAAATTGAAATGATTTATGAAGGTTATGCCAATAGACGAATTGCATGTGTAAGACAAGAAAAATCCATTGTACAAATAATTGAACATGATCCTTGGTAAGTTGATGTTCCAAAGTGGCCTTTACCTTTGAGGACAATTGATGACAAAAGATATTCATTTTAGTATTGTTGGCACTCCGTACCCTACTTGGAAAATGATTTTAAGGCGTGATGATTTTGAAGCTAAAATGATAATTCGTTTTGTTTGGGCTATAGCACAAAATTTGCATATACATCCAAAAGATATTTATGATAAAGTAGCCAGTGATATTACTTAATAACATTTACAACAGGACAATTGATGCATCTTATTTGTACCGCTAACCCGTTCTCTGAATTAGACACTACTACTTGGGAAGCAATATCATTGCGTGATGATTTTGAAGCTAGAGTAATACAACAATGTATTCGTAAATTAAGTGTATTTTATCCTTATCCTCTTGCA
>SDBU01007168.1_pt1 | contig 12911 bp, 8 predicted proteins | sample 2277071 | NCBI WGS metagenome assembly SDBU01 (sample SAMN10397929, study PRJNA504765) | marine sediment metagenome | isolation source: marine sediment core GS08_GC12, 126 cmbsf | place: Arctic Ocean: Gakkel Ridge, Loki's castle | collected 2008 | reverse complement strand
TTTTAAACTTTGTGATCCCCGCCTGCCGGATGGCGGGCAGGTCTGTGATCTCTGCCTGCCCTGTGAAATGCGAAGCCTATTTAACCGGGGTGAGATATAGTCTTTTTGTCCTCCCCTTTTATATTGAGAAGTTACCAGTAGCCCTTCGCAAATCCTGCTTTTTTATCATACAACACATTTTCCGAGTCAATTCTCGTGCCAGTTGCCAGTCCTCTATATCCTCAAACCATTCAATCTTCATCACTATCTAACCGTGAACTGTGAACCTTTGAACCGTGAACCTGTGTAGTTACTTTTTACATTAAAAAAGAGGTTAAGCAATTAAGCGTAACCTCTTGATATTGTTAGGTGGTGGGCGGTAAGGGATTTGAACCCTTGACTTCCACCGTGTGAGGATGGCACTCTCACGCTAATCGAATAAATATTTGATATTATTTATTTTTTTCCTTAGATTTTTTCCCTGGTTCCAGTCTGGTAACACTCGCCTTCCAGACATTCCTTTTCTGGTAAAACTTTTCAAGGAATTGGAAGTATAGTTCACTTATATCAGATAGCTGGAAAGGGCTGGCAGCATGGATACATAGAATTAGCCGCTTCAAATGGCACCATTCTCTAATTGCTAATCTGTTTTTTAGCATGAAATAATTCAATCCACAGGTCCACTCAAATCCAATGTCGGATCATGGGAAAAAACTTGACACGTATTTTCTTGTACCATATATTATTGACTGGGGTACAGTATGCAATCGGAAAATAAGATATATTACGAAAAGTTTAGATTGGTAGACAATATTTTCCCCAAGTTAGTCAATTATGGATAAAAAGCTTAAACGGCTCTTCAAGACCCCCGTTTCAATTCGGGAAAAGGCCTATGAGGTCATAAGAGACGAGGTTCTTGATGGGCGAATTCTCCCGGGATCCCGCATGGTGGAGACCCAGCTGGCTAAGCTAATGGGAACTTCGCGTACCCCTGTGCGGGAAGCCTTGCATATGCTTGAAATGGAAGGACTCCTGGAGGCGATTCCGCGGGTTGGTTACCGAGTAAAGGGGGTTGAATGGAATGAAGTCGTGGAGATTTGCGAGATTCGAGCAGTAAATGAAACGTTGGCCGCCCTCTGGGCGATGGAGCGTATTACGCCAGGTGAGCTTCAAGCTCTAGATGATAACCTCGCTGTCACGGAATCTATGGTTAAAAAGGGGGACCCTAAATCCTTTATTGATTGCGACGCCGAATTCCATGAGATTCTGGTTCGAAGCAGCGGCAGTAGACGGCTCCTTGAACTCTGCAAACTGCTGCGCCGCCACATGTTACGCTATCGTATTGAAAGCGTCGGTTTACCAAAAGCAGCGAGTTTGGCAATCGGCGATCACCGCCGAATCCTGGACTGCGTGAGGAGAAAAGACAGGGAGGGCGTTGAATCAGCTATACGAGCACACCTTGAGCAGGCCAAAGAGGATGTCCTTCATTACGGGTTAAGGGATAGCCGAGAAAGAAAGCTTGAAAGGTAAAAATTAAACATGGTGGGTACACAAAGCAATGATCCAAAGCAGATTATTTTTAATTGGAAAAGCTCTTAGTTAAGAACGATTTTAACGAAATAGGCGAAGGATGAGTAAAGAGAAAGATCGGTACGCTAAGTCCCGGAACTTGATGCGCCAGGCTGAGAGGGTTTTGGCAGGGGGTGTGGGAAGCAATTTCCGAAGAAAAGAAAAACCTTTTCCTCTATATTTCAGCCATGGAGAGGGGCCCTATATTTGGGATGTGGATGGAAATCGCTATATTGACTTTTGCCTAGGCCAAGGTCCGTTGCTCCTTGGACATTGCCACCCAGTTTGGGTTAAAGCTATGGCAGATCAACTTGATGAGGGGCAGGTCTACGCAGGACAGAGTGACCTTGAAATAGCATTGTCACGGATGCTGAAACAGATCATTCCGGGAGCAGATCTGATGCGATATGGAAATTCAAGCTCAGAGATAATTCAACTTGCTCTACGCATAGCTCGAGCTTATACCGGCAGACCTCGCTGGGTTAAAATGGAAGGACATTACCACGGGTGGTTTGATAATGTTTTAGCTAGTATTCATCCAACACAAGATCAAGCTGGAAGTTTAGAGCAACCGAATGTAGTTTTACACTCGTTGGGGCAAGATCGAAAACTGACAGAGAACGTCCTGATAAGCCATTTCAACGATCTTGATCATCTAGAAAAGATCTTTAATGACTATCCTGAGCAAATTGCTGCTGTCATGATGGAACCAATAATGTGTAACTCAGGTTGTATAATTCCAAAACCAGGATATCTTGAAGATGTAAGAAAGCTGTGCCAGAAATTTGGTACAGTTCTTATTTTTGATGAGACGATTACAGGGTTTCGACTGGCTCCTGGAGGTGCGGCGGAACTATTTGGTGTGAAACCTGATTTGTCGGTATTTGGTAAAGGTCTGGGTGGTGGAATTCCAATTAGCTGTCTTGTAGGAAATGAAGAACTAATGAAATGTGTGTCTGATTTCACCGTCTTCCATGCTGGCACATTCAATACGAATATGTTGGCTTTACGAGGAGCACTTACAACACTTCAGGTTTTAATGGCCGAAGGGGGTAAAGTATACCAACTTTGGAATAAGATGGGAGAGAATTTACGTGCTGGACTATATGATCTCGCAAGAAGACACGAAGTTAATCTTCTGATAAAAGGAATTGGCCAGATAACGTATACTAATTTTGGTGATGCTGAAAGAATGGAGGCCTACCGCGATTGTTGGGAAATTGATGAAACAAAGGGTGAAAAATGGGCTTCTTTATTAAAAGAATACGGAGTGCGGATTATTTCCCGCGGTATATGGTATCTTTCTGTGCTTCATACTCAGGCAGAAATCGATATGGCTCTCTCGGCCGCAGATACTGTCCTAAGTGAGATCTCTAGAGATGAAAACGGATGAAAAAAAATGTTCACCATAAAGTATTCAGCCAGGCTAATTGCTTAATCTTCATCCCAGAACGAACGGTCGGCTAGGCGAATAAGATTAAATTTTGTTAATGTCTGCGGTTGGCATAACGTTTATAACGTCTACCAAAGAGACTTAAGATCGAGGTAATTTTTTATGAATGATAAAATGAAAAGAGTCGTAAAATTTGATGAAGGCATAGAGGTGCGACATCTGGGTTGTCTGGTAAAGCGCATGATTCACCCACGTACGGCAGGGTCAAAGAATATTGCTAATGCAATCGCTATTGTCGAGCCAGGGGAAGAGATAAAGAGCCATGACCACAGTTTTGAAGAAGCATATTTCGTGGTTGAAGGTGAGGCCCGAATGCGTGTTGATAATGAAGAGTTCAATGTTGTAGCCTGGGACGCGGTGTACATACCACCAAATGCAGAACACTGGACTTTGAACACGGGTAAAAAGAGGTTAGTCTTAGTAACTTCACTCTCTCCACCACCACCATTTGACAATTAAGGAGAATAAGGCACTTATAGATAAAGGAGTCATGGTTTTTATAAGATTTGGATAGCATTGAATTACATGGATAGTTGTATTAGCGCCAGCTAAGACCCACTCATTTAGCGTTTTAATTAAATAATATAAACTGATTTCAATTTGTTATAAATTTCGTGAACGGCAAAACGGTATGAGGTGAAATATGGGATACTCATTGGGAATTGATATTGGTGGAACCTTTACAGATTTGTTGCTTTTTGAAGAGGAAACCGCAAAGATTTTCATCAGCAAGGTGCCTTCTACGCCTGAGGACTTTATCATAGGCTTATTGCGAGGGATTGAGAATTTGAAACTCAAACCAGAGAATGTAGATTACTTCGTCCATGGGACAACCATCGCTACAAATACTGTCCTTGAGAGAAAGGGGGCTAAACTTGCTCTTATAACCACTAAAGGATTTGAAGATGTTTTAGAGATTCAATGGATCAGTCGGGAGTTTCATTACGATTTGCAGTGGACAAAACCTAGACCTTTAATTCCGAGAACTCTAAGAAATGGAGTTGAAGAGAGAACAGATTATCGTGGTAGGATACTTAAAGATCTTAACAAAGAAGAGGCGGTGAAGATCGTCAAAGACTTGATTAGGTCCGGTGTTGAATCTATCGCGGTATGTTTTCTTCATTCTTATGCGAATCCTGAAAACGAAATAAACATGAAGAATCTAATAAAATCCGAAGCTCCAGAGGTCTTTGCCTCTTTTTCACATGAAATCCTATCGGAATTTCGCGAATATGAAAGAACGAGCACTACTGTAATGGATGCGTACGTCAAGCCAATCGTCAATACCTACCTCTCCAGATTGGAAGAAGAAATCAGAAAACGCATGTTTCGGATCGATATATGTATCATGCGTTCCAATGGGGGAGTTATGACGACAAGTGACGCAAGGGAGAAACCTGTAAACACTATTCTATCTGGACCCGTCGGAGGAGCCTTCGCGGCCAAATATATCTGTGAATGCACAAGTTACCAGAATGTCATAAGCTTTGATATGGGGGGTACCAGCACGGACGTTACCCTGATACGTGATGGCACACCGGAACACACGACCGAAAGAGAACTGGAATGGGGTATCCCCATTAAAATACCAATGGTCGATATTCGTACAGTGGGCGCTGGTGGAGGTTCTATTGCCTGGATTGATCGTGGGGGACTTTTAAAGGTTGGGCCAAATAGTGCAGGAGCAGCACCCGGTCCAGCGTGCTACGGCCAAGGCGGTAAAGAACCGACAGTAACCGATGCCAATCTCGTATTAGGCTATCTCAACGCAAGCTACTTTGCCGGTGGAGATATTCCATTGATTCTTCAGGATGCAACCAAGGCAATCGAAGAGAATATCGCAAAATCATTGGATATGAACCTTTACGAGGCGGCGCAGGGAATCGTTGATATCTCAAGCCACAATATAACCCAACTTATCAATGAGATCTCGACTGAACAGGGATACGACCCCCGAGAGTTCGCGCTAGTTGCCTTTGGAGGTGCGGGACCAGTTCAGGCAGGGATAGTCGCGGAAGCACTTGGAATAAGAACAATCATTATTCCAGTATATCCAGGGGTCTTATCAGCACTAGGAATGTTGCTTGTAGATCCCCGATATGATTTTGTTCAGTCGTGCTTGATGCCACTTGAGGCAATTGATTTACAAAAGGTTAATACCATCTTCGAATCCATGAAGGAAAGAGGCATTAATTCATTGAAGAGAGCCGGACACAAGAAGGAATTCCGTATCGAAAATTTCATGGACGTGCGATTTTATAAACAGAATTTTGAAGTAATCACGCCGATCCCGAATCTACTACTAGAAGAGAAGCATATTCAGACTATTTCCCAGAACTTTTGTAATGAATATGAAAAACTTTACGGTCACATAGACCATTCTGAACCGATTGAAATAGTAAACCTTCGCACTTCTGTGAGCCATCCGCGCGAAAGACAAATAGGTAGGATAGCGCCGCCGAAGAAACAGAAGGATTTGAAAGCCGCTTTGAAGGGAAGGAGAAAAGCTTATTTCCGGGAAACAGAGGGATTTGTGAATTGTCCTGTCTACGATCGGGATTCTATCCCTAATGGGGTGGACCTTCCATCACCGGCGATTATCGAAGAACTAGGGGCAACAACCATAGTTTATCCAAACCAGTATGCTCGGCTGGATGCGATGGGCAATATAACTATTACTCTATCATAATGTTTTGAAAAATTACCAAAACTCGATTTAGGGATGATGTGACATCATATCATCAAATGTTTGATGCTGACTGGATGATTTTACACATTCAATTGTGCACAAGTAATAACACCTTGAGGGAGGTATTTTGGCATGGCTTCTACTCAACAGAAATCCCGAGTTGACCCAATCACCTTAGAGATTGTAATGAATACTCTTATTTCGACCTGCAAAGAAATGGGCGCGACCATGGTGAGAACTGCTTATTCCCCTATCTTCAGTGAAGGAAGAGATTTTTCCACTGCCCTCTTTGATGCGAAATGCGAAATGGTTGCTCAAGGAGTAGGTTGCCCGGCGCAATTAGGGGCTTTGCAATTTACAGTCGAATGGTGCGTGAAAGATATTGGCATTGAAAATCTCTCCCCCGGAGATGTCATGCTCCACAATGACGTTTATCGAGGGGGTACGCACCTCCCAGAATTTACTATGATACGGCCAATTTATCAGGAAAAAAAGCTTTTAGCCTTTGCGGCCAACATTGGACATCATGTCGATGTTGGGGGAAAATCACCGGGGGGATTTCCTGGTGATGCAACAGATGTATTTATGGAAGGATTTCGCCTTCCTCCTGTGAAGCTTTTCGTAGCCGGAGAAAGAAACGAAGATATCTGGACTATATATCTTGCCAATGTACGGACCCCCAGAAACTCATACGGCGATATGTTAGCTATGCACGCCTCGCTTCTCACAGCAGAAAAGAGATTACAAAGCCTTATTGAAAAGCATGGCGTTGATCGGACTTTGCTCTACTTCGAGGAAATAAAGAACTACTCTGAAATGAGAATGCGAAACGAAATTTCCAAAATTCCTGATGGTTTCTATGAAAATGATGATTTCATGGATGATGACGGTGTCACGGAAAGGGGGCCTATTAAAATTCATGTTGGGGTCCTTATAGATGGACCCATCCTCGTGGTGGATTTTACTGGAACCGATAAGCAGGTGGAAGGACCTGTGAATTGTCCCTTCGGTGTCACGGCCTCATCGGTGTATAACGCCACGATGATGCTTACAGATCCAACGATTCCGACTAATCAAGGATGTTTTAGACCAGTCAAGATCATTGCTCCTGCGGGTTCTCTTGTAAATGTAGAATATCCCGGTGCCGAATTTGCGGGTAATACTGAAACTCATAATCGTCTTGTTGATGCGATCATGGGTGCTTTAGCTCCGGTTATTCCAGATCGCGTTACCGGTTCGGCTGGTGGAACTTGCTGTAACTTCACCTACGGCGGCATGCACCCTGAAACCGGGGAACAATATGCAAATTATCAGTGGGAAGGTGTAGGGTGGGGAGCCCGCAGCGATAAGGATGGAAATTCGGTGTTAAATGTCTACGTTGGCAACTCTAGAATTCAACCGATCGAAGTCAGAGAGAATCGTTTTCCTTGGATTGAGTCGGTCTACAAGCTGGCGGTAGACTCTGGAGGACCAGGGAAATATCGCGGCGGATTGGGAACAGTCAGAATCATGGAAGCCCAGGGGAAGATGACCGTGAATGCCATCGCTGACAGACATCTCATCGCACCCCCCGGGGTTTTCGGGGGGAAGGGTGGAGGTAAGGCTTCCTATCTAGTCAAACTGAAAGGCATGACAGAATTCAAGACCTTTCGAGAGATTTTTGGTACAAAATCAGAGTCAAAATTTGCAAACATACCCATCAACAAAGGCGATCAAGTAATGATCATTTCTTCGGGTGGGGGAGGGTACGGAGACTCTTTTGAGCGGGATATAGAAAAGGTTCTGACGGATGTGGATAATGGTTATGTGTCCCTAAGGTCAGCAGAAGAGGATTATGGCGTGCCTATTGATCCCAAAACCGGGAAGGTGAACAAACAACGGATTAAGCAATTACGAGGTATATCATGAAGTTTGCAGAATATCTTCGTTGCGAAGGCTGTGGTAAAATGATTCCGAAACATCCCTGTTTGATTGAGGGCATGAAGTTTTGTTCCAGAGAATGTTATGATTTTATTCAATGGTATCAAGAGAGGAAAACTTTACATATGAAAGAAAAAGAAGGAAGGTCTCAAGTATCAAAAAATTGACATCTCTGAACATCGATATTTTTCTGGAAACCACAAATTACCGCATTATTGGGAATAGGTTAAGATATCGGATAAAAATTTGGATAAAAAAATGAAAAATGTAGGTGAAAGATAGAGGTGTGGAGATGGGTTTCAGGATATGCATTGATATAGGAGGAACATTTACGGATTTGGTGGTTATCGATGAACAAATGGAGGTGAGTGTATTTAAGTCACCCACAACGCCTAGTAATTTCATTGACGGCATGATTGCAGTGCTAAACCTGGCTAGTGAGCATTACAAAATGCCGCTTAATACTTTTATTGGGAAGTGTAGTTCCGGTAAAGGGGGTTATTTTGCTCATGGCTCTACAATCAGCACCAATGCCATTATCAAAAATCAGACTGCGAAAATAGGATTGATATGCACCAAGGGGTTTAGGGACACGCTTACTATTAGGGAGGGAGGAAAGGATGAACCCTATAATCTGAAACTAGATTATCCGGAGCCATTTGTTCCTAGGTATCTGACATTACCAGTATCTGAGAGGATAACCAGCAAAGGTGACATTGAAATTATACTCAATGAAAATGAAGTGAGAGATGCAATTCAACGGTTTAAATATTGGGGTGTTGAGGCAATAGCCGTTAGCTTATTGTGGAGTATTGCGAACCCTGTCCATGAGTTGAAGGTTGGTGATATTATCAAGGATGAGTGGCCGGAAATCCCGTATGTTCTCGGTCACCAATTGAATCCATGTATCAGAGAATATAGGAGGACATCTTCCGCAGCAATAAATGCTTCTTTGATCCCTTTACTTTCTAAATACGCGTCTGAACTCAATGAACGGATGAAAAAAACAGGATACTCCGGAGAGATCTTAATGCTTACCTCGAATGGTGGTGTTATGTTACTTGACGAATTTATAGAAAGACCAATACATAGCATCGACAGCGGTCCAGCAATGACTCCTGTCGCTGGAAAGTTGCTTGCAGCAAAAGAACGGAATATAGCTAATGTTATTACACTTGACATGGGCGGAACTAGTTTTGACGTCAGTTGCGTTACTAATGGTGAAATAACTATTTCTAGGGAAGCAAAAGTAGACACTCATACGCTTGGTATCAACAAAGTGGATAGTAGATCCGTTGGGGCTGGAGGTGGAAGTATAGGTTGGGTTGATGCGGGAGGTTTGGTGCACGTTGGGCCTAAGAGCGCCGAAGCTATTCCTGGACCTGCCTGCTACAATCTAGGCGGGCAGCAACCAACAGTGACCGACGCCAACCTCGTCTTGGGCTATCTCAATCCTGAATACTTTCTTGGAGGGGCGACTCGATTAACCCCGTATTTGGCAGAACAGGTAATTCAAGAAAAGATTGGCAGCCCCATGAATTTGGAATTGACAGAGGCAGCATTTACTATTTGGAATACTGTAAATATTAATATGGTTACAGCGATAAAAGACATAACGGTGCGTCAAGGTATCGACCCTCGTGAATACCTTTTTGTAGGTGGTGGAGGTGCTTCCGGCCTGCATATTGTTCCTATCATGCAGGAGTTGGAAGCTAAGACTGCTCTCGTCCCTAAGGTTGCAGGCTCACTCAGCGCTTTCGGAGGCGTCTTTGCTGATCTCAATGCCGAATTTAGTGCAAGCTATTACACGAAAAGCACAAATTTTGACTACAAAGGGATTAATGAGACATTACAGAAACTGGAAAAACAAGCTGAGGCATTCTTAGGGAGGGCTGGAGTAACACCAAAAGACAGGAGTCTTGAATTCTATGTAGAGGCCCATTATCCTTATCAGGTTTGGGAGATCCAAGTACCTCTTCGCGGAAAACGAATTAACAGCGAAAACGAGATGGCGGAGTTGGTGGAAAATTTCCATGAAGCCCATGAGAGGGTTTACGCTGTCAAAGAGCCCGGTCAATTCATAGAATGCATCTATTGGAGAGTGAGAGCGACCGGGAAGATACCTAAACCGGAAATAAAGGAATTTCCATATGGAGGAGTGGATCCTTCAGCCGGTTTGATAGGGAAACGAAAGGCCTATTTCAAAGAGATGGGAGGAATGATTGATACACCAATTTACAGAGGGGATAAATTGCTCCCTGGTAACGAAATAGCTGCTCCAGCGATAATAGAAGAACCCATAACCACTATAGTTGTCTTCCCCGGGTCTAAAGCTACAGTGACTAAGTTACTTGGGTACCTTTTTGAGTTGATTTAAACACATGATATGGGCGTCTGTTAAGGAAAGGTTTGTTTCTCGATCGGAAAAGATGAAGCGCAAGGAGGTAAATTGATGGAGAGTAAAGCCAGGAATGAGATAGAACCTTATTTGATGGTAGTATTGGCAAAGAGGTTTGAGGCCATTACCAAAGAGATGGCTAATACTTTATTAAAGACAGGTCGTTCGGGAGTAATCAACTCAGCCAGAGATTTTGCGTGCACTATAACGGATGATAGAGCGAGAACTATTAATGTGGCAGGGGGAAATCTAAACCAAATTGTAGGGACTAGCCTAGTGGCTAAGGTTATGTTAGATCTTTTTGATGATCTTGCTCCTGGGGATTGTGTCCTTAATAACTCTCCATACTATGGGGGCAATCATCATGCTGACTACACATATTCCGCACCTGTATTCTATAAGGATGAACTTCTATTTACCGTTAATGCCAGAGCGCATCAGGCAGATTGCGGTAATGCTGAACCGACTACGTATATGGCCTACGCTAAAGACGTATACGAAGAAGGCGGATTAGATTTCCCTAGTGTTAGGTTTCAAAGAGACTATAAGGATCTGAAAGACATAATAAGGATGTGTAAGGTAAGAATACGAGTTCCAGACCAGTGGTACGGTGATTACCTAGCTCAGGTTGGTTCGTTAAGGATAGCAGAGCGCAGACTGATTGAGCTTTGTGACAAATATGGCCTTGATACCATTAAGACGTTTATCGAACAATGGATAGACTATGGCGAACGCAGAATGATAGAGGAAATACGGAAATACCCAAAGAGAACATGGAAAGGGGAAACTAAACATGATCCGGTACCCGTAGTTGCTGAAGAGGGTATTGCGCTTCGACTTAATATGACAATTGACCCTGATGAGGGTTATGTAGTTCTGGACTTTTCGGAAAGTGATGATTTGGTTCGTGGAGGTTTTAATTTAAGTTTAGGATCAATTATGCCTGCAGCTTGCACAGGCATCCTAAACAACTTTGATCATACAATACCACACAATGAGGGCGTATTTAGTCGCATTAAATTTAAGTTTCGGGAAGGTTCTATAGCGGCGGATCAAAAAGTGCCAACATGTACTAGCGTCTCTACAACTAACGTTGCTGACAGGATGGTTAACCTAGTTCAATCTATATTTGCCAAATTTGGTGAAGATAAGGGAATAGCAGAGGGAACACTAGGTATGCCTGCCTCCTATAGTGTTATCTCTGGTACTGACTGGCGTACAGGGGAACCTTATGTCAATCAACTTATCTTGGCTGCATGGGGTGGTCCGGCATTACATGGCTATGATGGCTGGATAAACTATGGCATACCAGTTGTTGGTGGTACTATTCTTGTTGACAGTGTAGAGGTAAACGAACAAAAATACCCAATAATATTTTATGAAAACGAGGCTATCCCAGATTCCGGCGGTGCAGGAAAATGGCGTGGAGCGCCGGGTGTGAGATGTATCATGAGACCAAGTCACGACCCCGGGAAATGGACATATCTGAGCGATGGTCATTTTTTCCCTGCTAAGGGAATTCACGGGGGGGGGGCGGGCCGAGCGTCAATAGTATGGAAATACAACATTCATACTAAAAAGAAAACGGAGCTTCCGCCGATATCCATCGAGACCATAACGCCAGATGAAGCGATAGTTTCTGAATCTGGGGGCGGAGGTGGTTTTGGCGATCCATTAGATCGTGATCCGGAGAGAGTAAGAAAGGATTGTTTAGCTCAATATGTTTCTTTAGAAAAAGGGAAAGATACATACGGAGTGGTCTTAGACACGACTACAGAACAATATGCCGTGGACTATAAGGCCACTGAAGAACTCCGTAGAAGACTAAAATCGGAGAAAAAAGGGAGATAAATAATATTCAAACTCCCTTTCTATAAGTGAAGGTTGAATGTTTAGTACCAAATTGTTTTCTGGTGATCTTGGGTATTGTATCCAATCCTATCAGAACGAGATCATTTGGGATCACGATTTTGGAATCTTCAATCTATTCCTTATAACCAACTATGTTGAAGGAGAAAGGAGGTGGTGGATTTGTCTGGCTTGACAGGCCTAATTTTCATTTGTTATCGTTTCTTCAGTTAGTTTGGCTAAATCAGTCTCTTTTTCAAAGAAAGGAGGAATGAGTGATGGCTACAATCGATAAAATGTGTTTTTTGAGGGAAAGGGTGCTTTTGGTATTAATTCTTGCTCTTCTTGGAGTTTTCGGTTTTAGTTTGATTTCTGGAATCGCGATAGGAGCAGATAAACCGCCGATCAAGATAGGTGTTATCTATTGGCAACGTGGAGGTGTACTAAGTTTCGGCAAAAGACTGTTCGGCGGTGCTCACCTTGCTGCGAAACAGATTAACGACAAGGGAGGCATCCTTGGTGGCAGGATGATCGAAACTCTCGACTATGATGAGGGGTTCTCCGCTGAGGAAGGAGTTGCTTCGGTAAAGAAGGCCCTGGCCGATGGGTGTGAGGCGATAGTAGGTTTCAATGACTCCACAGCGGGATTGGCAGCGCAGGCCTACACCAGAGAAAAAGGGGTTATTCTGACAACAACCGGTGCTGGAACTCGGCTGCTGACGAAAGGGTCTTATCCGGGCTACTTCAGGTCTGGTTTCATGTGTCAGGCCTCCGATAGAGCTAGGGCAAGGTGGGTAGAGGAAATGGGATACAAAAGCGTCGTCCATCTTGCTGTTGATAGTAAATACTGTATCGATGCCTTGGAGGATTATCGGTCTGTTTGGGACCGGCCCGGCAGTCCTGTGAAACTCAAGGCCGCGATTTGGGTTCCTTATGGTGCGAATGAAATGAGGATGGAGACAACGAAGGCAATAGGATACAGACCTGATTTCATCTTTACCAACACGTGGGGCAACGATTTGATAATATCTATGGCACAGACGATTAAGGATCTT
>SDBU01007167.1_pt1 | contig 12911 bp, 5 predicted proteins | sample 2277071 | NCBI WGS metagenome assembly SDBU01 (sample SAMN10397929, study PRJNA504765) | marine sediment metagenome | isolation source: marine sediment core GS08_GC12, 126 cmbsf | place: Arctic Ocean: Gakkel Ridge, Loki's castle | collected 2008 | reverse complement strand
TTTTTGTGGTAAATTTTCATAATTGTCTTTTAAATTTAAATATTCAGGGGCATTATAAATTGTAACGATTATAGTATCATTTTTTACTCTTAGGTCTCCATCCATTCCATGAAATAAAGAATCTGCAATATGTTCAGCAGTCCAGTTTTTATAAGGTCCCGGTAATTTTTGTCTTAATTGATAGACTATTGCTTGGGCAATAAGGCTTAGAGTTGATTTTCCATATTTAATGTTAAGATTTAATGTTGAGGCTCTATCCCATCCCATAGGTGATTCGAAGTTGAAGAATTCTTCTATGGTCCACCTTTCCGGATAGTCTTCTGATAATAAATCAATTATCGAGCCGTTACCTGTTGTAATAAACGCCTTATATTTGAAATCTTTTTCATTTTCTCCTGTTCTTTGAGCGATTAGCCTGACTTCACTTGAAGCACCATCTATTTTATAAGTTGTTTCTGCCAGGAAATATCCTGGCCATTTACGTTGATAATTTAATTTTTCTATAGTCTTTACGACCTTTTTATTTAGCTGTACCGGCATGAGTATATCAAGTTGGTTATCTTGTGTTATGTTATCGATTAGTACAGAAGTAAAATGTTCCGTATCTGCCAGTAAAAGCGCTTTTGATGGAAGAATTGATTTTACCATTTCAATTAGTTCCAAAGATGCTTTTGTTGTCGTTTTAGCCGATGACCCGATTGTAAAGGCAACAGGCTGTCCTGTTTCAGCATCGAGACAAAAAAAGTTCTGTAACACTTTTTTCGAAGGCTCATCAGGCTTCTTTTTCTTCTTCGGCATTATACGTCTTGAATAAGTGATAATCCTGTGTGGGTCAAAAGCCAATAGTTTACCATTATAATGACTCTTTACCTGTCTTATCTTACCTAGAGCTATTTGAAGAGCTTGGGCTTGAGCGATTGTATGTTCATCTAACAACTTGTGTATTTCTTTATCTGTAGCTATGCATGGTAAACCATTAATGATTTCAAATCCTTGATGACAAAACGTATTTGAGGGACGAATTCTATTAACACACATGGCTGCTTCATGAACCATCTGTAAAGCAAGACGGGGAGATAGATCATTGTCCGTACAGCCACTCCAGCCTTTCAATAGATCCCAGCTTCCTAAACGTAAATGCTCAGGAACAAGAAGCCATAACCCTATTAGTGTTCCTGAAACCTTATTAGCTAAAATTTCCCTTACACCACGTTCTATACTAATAGGAGAAGCTGAATGTTTCTTTTTCTCTCTTTTAGTCTTATGTATTTCTATCTCTTTCATCTCTTTTTCCGGATTTAACAAATGGAGTTTTTTTTTGGAGACCATATTCTGTGATTGTTCTTTCAACACTTCTTTTACTTACGTTAATTCCGGATTGACGCATCTTTTGAGCTATAACATCTGCTGAAGCATCAGTATCAAGAAACCGCAAACGGATAATTTGGTTAATAATTTCTTTTGTACGAATATGTTTATTTTTAGGACCGCGTTTCTTATCCGAAAGTCCATCCGTACCATTTTCCATAAAAGAATCAAGCACTTGATAATATCTTTGTTTTGTATATCCATATTTTTTTGCCGCTTTTGAAGGACATACACCCATGCACTTGCCTTCAATTAACATAGCTATCTTTCGTGCAACTTTATCATCTGATTTAATGGGCAGAATTCCATGGCTGCCTTTAAAATAGTTTTGTACAATTTTACTTTCCATTTTTAACTCCTAATATAGTTTTTGACTATATATAATATAACAAATGGAAAGCAAAAAGTCAAATAAAATATGGCGGTTTTTTAATATAATTGCATTTTTTTATAACTCTACGCAATCATTTCCTCCTTTTCTTATTGCCAATTCTAAAAGGTTTTATAACTTTTTAAACTGTTCTTTAAGACAGAATCTATCATTTTTAATATGATTTATAATCAATGAAACCGCCATATTTTATTAGATTTTAACAAATCGTTTGTTTAATATTAATAAGTTTCTTATATTAAATTTAGTAAAATTAATCACACATAGAAAATCGCTGAGTATTCGGGGCACCACGAATTATGAAAATTTTTTCACCGCAGAGACGCAGAGAAAGAAAAATAATAAATTATTTCTCTCTTTTTATTCTCTGCACCTCTGCGTCTCTGCGGTTCTATTTTCGTATTAAAATCAATGGTTCATTCTTTTGGCACGGGCATCGGATAATAATTTATGTTCACCTTCCATATCGCTGCGAATATTGAATTTTTGAGGACAAACCTTTTCACACTCTCCGCAACTATCACAATCCCAATAATCATATGGGAGCGCTGCATATAAATCACCTTTCCATCTATAATCATAGAGGAAGCGGAGATTAAATTGTTTACTTGATATTATGAAACTAATCGGGACATTGTTCGGACATACATCCTCACACGGTTTTGAACATTGCCCACAAATTCCACCTGCAATTCTATCCGCACGGGCAGTAATATTTTTACGCTCACTCGGGCTGAGTGGTTTAAATGTTGCCGCAAGGGCTATATTTCGTTTTAAATAATCAAGTGTTCCCGAGCCGGGAATAGCAATAGTCACACCCGGATTTGAAAGAGCAAACCTCAGACATTCTTCATCGGTCAAGACATCCTGAAATTGACCGCTGTCTTCAGGATTATAATTCAGCAATCCTATGCCTGTATCTCCGCACCCGAAAGGTTTCATATTCCAGACTGTTGCATTCAATTTACGTGCTAAATCAAGCCCCCTTTCGAATTCTCTGCTCATGGCATTGTGCGGAATAACATGAATATCAAAAACTCCCGAACGCAGTGCCGACATAAACGTCTTGCAGCAGTGTGTTGTAATCCCGATAAATCTTGTCTTCCCATCCTTTTGTGCCTGCTTCAAACCATCTACAGAACCATTCTCTGCCATTGCACGGTTTAATTCTGTTTCTGAAGAACAATTATGAAGTAAGAAACCATCGAGGTGGTCGGTTTTCAGGTTTGCTAAAGAAATTTCAAGGTCTTTAAGGACTCCCTCTTTTCCTGCTCTTATCTTAAGCGATTTGCTTGTAATAAACACCTCATCGCGGCGTTTTGATAGAACTCTTCCAATCATAGATTCAGCGTTCTTATATGCTCGACCTGTTTCCCAACTGTTAATTCCGAGGTCGAGAGCGGTATTTAATAAACGGTCAGACTGCGTACTTGATATAGAGGACTGCCGCCCACCTTCATAAGTCTTTGCATAAAACATCGTTCCTAATCCGATAATCGGTGTTTTCCATCCGGTTCGTCCCAAAACTGTCATAGGCATATTTTCTGCTAACTTTTCAATGGGTAAGACCATTGCCTCAGATGAGCTCATTCTTCCTGATAATCCACCGGCAACAATTGTCCCCACAGCAGCTAAAAATTTCCTTCGAGATATACTTTTCATTTTGTTTCTCCCATATTTGTAAATGGTTCTGACAAATAATTCTCCCTGCGTAGAAACAGGTTACTCTCGTTCCCAAACTATGTTATACTCTCGTTCCCAAACTATGTTTGGGAACGCAATTGTCTGAGAAACTCTGTTTCAAACTCTCGCTCACAATCAGAAGTTAGGAACAAGAATAAAAACAGAGTTTTTAATACATTATAACATAATACAAAATAAGTATTTATTTTTCAATAAATATTTTGCCTGTTAATATTTTTTAAAAGATAGTGAACCTCAGGAACAAGGTAGGTATCAGCCGCCTGCGATAATTATATCGACGGAAAGCCCAAAGTCTTTGGTGGCTCTCTCACCTGATAGCTTATCTTTTGTCTTGCCTATTTCAAAATGCATCCCGCCGCTAATTTTAGAACTAAAACTATACGATATTTCCGGTTTTAAAAACCATTTTGAATTTTCACTGAATTTAATATATTCACCTTCATCGTTTGAATTAAATGTCGCACTGGAATTTGAACTAAAAGTTAATCTAAAATTAATATTATTGTTGACCCTTTTCGAACTTAGAAAAGGGATTGGAAGCCTGAAACCACCGCTTTTGGAATAATTGGTAGTAAGTCCCATATCTTCCTGCACAACCTTTCTGCTTGATTGAACCTTTAAATTATCGTCAATCATTTCGCTAATATTCCAGGAAAACTTTGAAGACATTCCGTTTTTCCAATTAAATGTAATTCCTACAATCGGCTTAAAGCCTGATGAATAAGCTTCTTTAGAGGGTAAATTTACCTTCTTGTTATCGATTGTTTGAGTTTCAATTTGAGTAGCTTTTGAACCGCTGTATGCGTGATTAATACTTACTGTTCTGAACAAAGACCTGAATAATAATAGCTTTTCTATTCCGCCCAGATTAAGATTCCAGTTAAAAAAGGGCATCTTTTTATCTCCATAAATCAGATATGTTTCAGTTTCATTACCCGTAAGTGTATTTCCCCTTTCACTGGAAGTAACAGTCTTGGTATAATTTAACGGAATTTTGATGTTTCGAAATAGGTTAATTCCGGAGCTAATAGTATAATTATCGTTGCCACCAACCGTACTCTGCTGCGATCCGACATTTTCTACAATTCCTGCACCGTGGTCTTTATCTAATCCAAGCTGATACATAAATTTTGGTTTATTATCCAATCCCACACTTTGGACATTGACATTTTGATTATATTTGAGAGCAATAGGATTAACCATATTCAGTATATGTCCAAAACCCCTGAAAATAAAAAAACCTTTCTTTTCTCCTTCATCTTTTTCCTTTTTTTCTTCCTCTTCATCCTTTTTATCTTTAGCAATTGGTTTTCTGATTCTCACATTTCTTCTAACACTGGTTGTTTTTGCGCCCTGACTTTTTGTAAAGCCAAAAACCTCTGCCAGATTAATGCTTAAATCCCCCTGTTTAGTGGTAGTGCTGTTGGCAGATTTTCCAGCTTCAGGGAGTTGTATATTATTATTAAGCGAATAATTTGAAGAGAAATTCAGTCTGGGTGTCAGCCAGCTAAATATATTTAATTGATACGATGTAGTAATATTTTGCGTCATACTGACTTCTTCTCCAAAATTACCCGTGAACATTGAAAGCTTCGACTTTACATCCCTCATATCATTAACATTATTTCGATTGATTTGAACTGTAAGGTTGTTTAACGGAGTAAATCCAACTTGATAACTCTTGGTTAAATTAAATGCATTTACCGGTTTCTCTATACCTCCTATTAACAGAGAATTTGTTCTGCTTTCTGAAGTATTGCCTGAAAAATTGAAACTATTTGGAAGAAATGAGAGTTTTAAACCTGCCAGCCTTCCAATTAAAAACCTATTCTCTCCAATCCAGCCAAATGGATTTAAACCAAATTTTTCTATGTTAAAGGTTTGAGAATAGCTGAAATTTGTATTGCCGGTATATGCTTTTCTAAATTTAGTATTAAAATCCTTTGAAAAAGAATTAGTCCCTGCATAAGAAAAACTGATTTTATCAATCGTATTCCTCACGTACCAGTTTTTTGACGGGATATTCTTTTTAAAGGAAAAGTTGAAACTTGAATTTTTTTGCACCACAGTTTCCCTCTCAACAAGCGAATCGGGCACCGATTCGCTTCCAATTAGTATATCTTTGCCTGTAAGATATTTTGGAACATTCTCATTTTTTCCAAATGATAATGCAATAGGAATTGAAAATACTTTTTCGCTGGAAATAACCCTTCCCAAATCGAAATTAGTTTGAAAATTATAATTTAAAGTATTTCCGCCGGTTCCCCACCGGTCGTTAACATTGTGAAAATCAGCATCCCTTTTCTCCAAATTTCCGGAAATACTTCCTATATCGGCTAATTTCAGATCTACCAGGGTTCTCATAGCAATTGCATTAACCTTTTCCACATTACTGACCCTCAATTCATCGAGCCAGATATCACCCGACTTAAAAGTAAAACCTTTATTTATAATCCCCACAGTAATAACGCGTATCTGTCTCGACGTAGGATTTCCAACCATTTTATAAAATTTACCCCCACCCCACTCCGGGTAACCTGCTCTGGTTTCAGGAAAATCAAACTCAAGTGCACTTAACTTGGTAAGTGGAATCTTAATTTCATTTTTTTCCCATCCGGGAAAAACATGCTGCCTCACCTCGAAGTAACTATTTTCATCACGTCCAAACCTGAAGAAAAGCAATAAATCAGATGTCGAATCACTTAATGTATTAATATTGTCATCCCCATGAACAAACATCTTTAATTCTTTATAATGAATAGCATCCTGTTCTTTCATAAAAGATTTACTGATTGCAGCGGCTTCCCCGGGTACTATATCACTATATTTAAATACAAGGGACTGTTCTCTCTGTATAGCCCCGGTAATTCTGTCTTCCAATCCAAAAACACCGGGCGGTCTCTCATACTCCGCTTCATTCTCCTCAGTATTTATGACACTTATATTAATAGTTTCCGGTCTCTTTTTAAATTCAATAGAATCTATATTTGAAGAGACACCGACTTCTTTCCAGTCATTCCCGGCAAGATTTATAGATGCAATCTGAATCTCATCTCCAATGTCAAGTCCCTCGATCCATATTCTTACGAACTCGATTCTTGTTAAATCCGGATTCCCCACTGGTTTAGAAACTTTACCAATAGGTATTCTATACAACCTCCAACCCTTTGGATTATCCTGCCCGCCAACTACAAGACTGTCATAATCAGGATGAGTAGTTCCGAGAGTAAATGAATACTCGAAATAATCATTTCTTGTATCCAATACGCCGTTTCTGTTTATATCTTCCGTATCCGGTATCAAAAGACCGTCAATTTTAGCACCGCTGCCGTTTCCTTCAGTTCCGTTAACCATACTGTAATCATCGCTTTTGAATGTATATGCCCAGTCATCGTCATACGTTTCTTCAGGATTAGTCCCATCCTTCCCTTCAAATCCGTCAAGACCTACATCTTCACCATGGTCTAATATTCCATTTCTACCACCCATAAAATCTTCAGTATTCAATACACCGTTATGTATGGCATCTTCACTTATAAGCCCCATATCGAAGTGAACACTTCCCTTTTCTCCTTTCACCCATAACTCAACAAATCTTGTCTCACTCTGGTTATAATAAGAAGTAGAAAGCGGACTTGTAATACCGTCCCACCAGTTAAAAATTGACGGCTCAGAATAATTCTTATTAGCTAATCTTTTAAGCACTAAAACATTAGTCATTGTACCGGTACGTGTATTGACATCCTTATTAGGAAAGATATCCTTAATCTCAACCTGCTGCCAGGGACTATACCATACCAATTTCCCCCGTTCATTAGCGCGCGGCTGCAGTGAAGGGTCTCCGGTTGTTTGATTCTCAAAATAAGGAATAGAGGACCTGAACCAACTTTTTCTCATTATCGATATTGTAGTAAATAAGGAACTTCCTTCAAAGTTATCGAGGTCCGCAACACCGTTATCATCTCCTGTACTGCCAATACTTATTGTATTCGGATTAGGCATAACCTGCCCAATTTCACCTTCAAACAATAAAGATGACGGTGTATTAGTATCGATTAAAGGCAGAAAATCCAACATTTTTGTAATAAAATTGGGTTCTAAACTAAACCTTGTATTTATATCCCAGACAAAATTTTTAATCGGTTCCCGGTCCAGCTTAACCCTCTGCTCAAGAATTCTTTCGCCAAGTGAAAGCCCCGTAAATCCAATAAAACCGTCGTTTAAAAATTTATATTCACCGCGCATCCCAAGAATAGTTTTTTTATCAAGCTGGAACATCTCACCATTTTCATATTTAATATCGAGGTTAGAACCTGGTTTAAGTGCCTGTTCATTCAACATTTGAAGTCTGCCGGTATTATAGTCCACCTCATAATCTATCCCTTTGACAAGAGGCTGTCCTCCGAGTGTAATCTCCTCGCTGCCCGGCAGAAGATTAAATCCCAGGTCATAAGATGCACTAGCACTCGATAGTTTGACCTCTATATCGAACTTACTGATTTTGGTATAATCGGATTGATTCACAAAAAGAGTATCATATAATAAAGGATTCCGCTTCTCATTCAAAAGGTCTGTACTCTGCAAATCCTTTGGGTCAAAAGGCCTTTTACTTGGGAAAAGTAACTCTCCCCTGAAAAAATTAAACAGGTTCGTATTGCTGATATCTACCTTGTCATCAGAACGTCTTTCCCCTGCTTCAGTAAGTTTGTCAAGGTTAAACACCTCTAAATAGTTCAATCCGCCCGGCTGCAGTTTTTCCCTTGTACCGCTCCTGTTATCGATAATATTTATTTCGATTTCCGCTGGATCTATATTCCTTCGACCAAGAAAATAAACATTTTTCCACTCCAGGTCCCAGGTTTTATCGTTTGAGCGGGGAGTATCAGTTCTTATCATCTTTAAAATAAGTGTCTCACCCTGTTTGGGATAAAGTGTGCCTTGCACCTCATTCTTCGTGCCATAGCTGTAACTAACCGCCAGTATTTCGTCCATTGCTCGCTGTTCCATTATTATATATCCAAACTCTTTATTCACAAAGTAGTTTTTATTCTGCTCAAGGCGTACAAAGTTTCCCCGTCTGTTATCCTGATTTTCAACACCTGTAGTATCAAAAGAAAGCCCCCCCGGCTTTCCCATATCTGCATCCTGGAGTGCCCATCCCTCTCTTGAATCAGCCCTGAGATGATAATTCCTCCCCGCTTTCCAGACTTCAATATCTGAAATTACTCTGTCTTGGTCGTATCCTTCAAGCATTGTATAATTTGAACCTGAACTGAATTTAAAGTGGTCTCGATACCCGTCATCGATAAAGAAATAAGTTCCTTTAACATACTCATAATCTTTAATAATATTACTTGAGGCTTTACTACCGCCTTTTAATGACAGTTTTTGCTTCTGACCTTTTTCAAGACTTGCTATAGTTGTTAATTTAAAATCTCCAACATTTACTGAAGATTTTAATCCAAACAATCCTTGACTATTCCCGCTGAATGTAACAAATCTGGTTCCCGGTAGAGAAAGAGCGATATTTCCTGCATGAAATTCCTGAACTATATCATCCTCTTTACCGGTATAATTAAGATTAACAACGTTCAAATAATCAAACTGTCTTTGAGAATCCTGGTCAATATTCATTTTCATCAGTTTGCCAATATTCCCACCTATATTAAATTTCTGAGTCTGTTCAAGCTTAAATGTATAGTCTGATGATTGATTGATATTAGTTTTTACTGTATTTTGCTGACGCTGAATTAAATTTCCTTTTATCGATACACTGCCGGTAACATTTAAATTTATATCTGAACCGATTAAGTTCTGAAACATTTTACTTTTCGTCGGCATCGGTATGGAAAAACCGACTCCTCTCCTTTGAAAACCACTTGCTTTTTTAATTTTTTCCCCGGTGCTTCTTGTAAATCTGTAAAATAATAAATCTTTATTCGAAACCTTAAATCTATTTATCAATAAGTTATCAATATCGATAACTTGAGAAATCTTTGAAATATTTCTTGATAATTTTTGACCGATTATAAACTTTTGAGATGTAGAATCTACTTCGGAATATCTTGCTGACAATAATTTAGGATTTTGGGTGAGATAATAATATATTTTATCATTGAAGGAAACATTATTACGTTTCCAGGGTTCATTTAGAGGAATGATACCATATAATTCAGGCTTAAAATCATAATAAGCCTGACTATATAAATTAAAAGGAAATGCCGCTAAAACTAAAAAGATAAAAAGTAATCGAAAAAAGGTCGAACGTGTTCTTCTGTCTTTTATTAGATGAGCGAATATTTCCCTTAGATTTCTAACATACAAAATATATAGCAAAGGAATTTTAAACAAAATACAACTGCTTTTTCTGGACCGCATCCAATTCATATTAAACAATATGAATATTAATATTTTAATTCTCAGTTTTATCAACTCAATTTTCTTAAGTTATTTGAACAATAATATCAAATTTCTCGAATAATCCCTCCTATAATTTAGTAATTAGATATTAGCTTTTAGCTATTCCCTTATCCCTATTCCCTATATTAAATAATAATCTTCCTGTTTACGCATAGTCATCCTATTTTCTTCACTATAATCTTCATATCCTGCAAGATGTAAGATGCCGTGAATTAACAATCTTTTCATTTCTTCATCAAAACTAACCGAATAATATTCAGCCTGCTCCTGGATAATATCAAAATTAATATAAATCTCTCCTTCAATCTGCCGATTCGAAAGATTAAAAGAAATAACGTCCGTCGTATCGTCTTTATTAAAAAACCTTTTATTTAAATCAATTATATAATTATTATTGGCAAAAATAATGCCAATATCATAGTTACAAATATTTTCTTCTTTAAGAATCCTCTTACTTAATAACAATATTTCATTCTTATCAAAATTTGTTTTAAAATGATTATCTGTTGCCTGAATTTTTATTTGGTGCAAGTTTCCCCTTATATTGAACTTTATCTTTGGTTAAAATTTCTTTTGCCTGTACTTGATATTCAACTCTTGCATGGAACATACCGGCTAGAGTTTTGATAAAACTATCTGAAATCAATTTTAAATCTTTGATAGTAAGTTCACATTCATCAAGCTGTCCATCTTTAATTTTACCCTCAACCACTTCAGCAACCAATTCCTTCACTCTCGAAACTGAAGGATTCTTCAATAATTTTGAAGCTGCTTCAACCGAATCTGATAACATTAAAATTCCGGATTCTTTCGTCTGGGGCATAGGACCTTGATATCTGAAATCCATTTCATTTAAGTACTTAGAGCCAGTATTTTGTTTAGCTTTTTCATAAAAAAATGATATTTTACCCGTTCCCTGATGCTGCTTTACAAAATCTAAAATTTCATTAGGAAGTTTATAATCCTTTCCGATTTCAATTCCTTCTTTTACGTGAGATGAAATAATAAGACAACTCATACTCGGAGCTAATTTATCATGTGGATTGGGTCCATTTTGATTTTCCACAAAATATTCCGGTTTAATCATCTTTCCTATATCGTGAAAATAAGCACCTACCCTTACAAGCAGCGAATTTATTTTTATTGTCTCCGCAGCCGGTTCAGCGAGATTGCCAACTACTATGCTGTGATGATAAGTTCCGGGAGCTTTAATTTGAAGCTGCCGTAAAAGAGGATGATTCAGGTCCGAAAGCTCTAGAAGCCTCATATTCGTAGTAATACCAAAAGACCATTCAAATATATAAAGCATCCCTAATGTTATTATCGGCGAAAAAAAGCTGTTCGCCAGTCCATAATAAAAATCTTTAAAAATTTCTCCCCACGGTAAAAATCTGAAAAGTCCCATCGAAATAAATGAAACAAAATAAGCTAAAAGTATAAAAACTATCGGCTGGAAAAACTGGCTCCGACGACGAACCTTATATACGGAAAATACACCGGCAATTCCTGCTACCATAGAAATTATTATGAAGGTAAATTCGCTGCCGAGATAACCTCCGATTCCCAAAGAGACGATAATTGTACCGATAAATCCTATACTGCTGTCAAAAAGAATTGCAAGAAGCATTGAAGCTATAGTTGTTGGAATCAGGTACTCAGAGAAACCAAACTTATTTGTTAATATAAAAGCAAATAAAAATTCAATTAATAAAATAATTAAAATTAAGAGAACTTTGGAATTATCAAAAAATATCTTTTTTCTGTAGATAAAAACATAAATAAACAGGACAAATAGCAGTAATCCCATAAAAAGAGCTTTACCCAAATAATGAACAAGACCGAAAAATCCTCTTGCCGTCCCTACCTTATACATCTCTGTCCTTAGAGAGGTAATTTTATCATAAACTTCTTCTGTTACAATTTCATGGCTGTCAACAATTCTCTCTCCTTTCAGAACCATTCCCTTTGCAAGAGCAAGCTTACGTATTGCCTCAGCTCTTTTACTTTCTGTTGTCTCCTCATCATATATTACATTCGGATATATGAATTTGTTAAGAATCTCATATCCTACATTTATAATATCACTGTTATCAGAATAAATACTCCTGAGTCTCTTTGAGGCATTTTCCTTAGCTTCTCTTTCATCGGTAAAATCACTTATTTTACGTACCTTTTCAACACCTTTAGATCTAAAATTTATCTGTTGTTCCGGTGAAAAGCTCTCTTTTGATTCATCAATTATGCCGATGGATATTAAATCATTTAAAAGCTCTCTTACGTTGCTTTTAAACAAATCAATTGTTTTTTTCTCTGAATTAATTAAATATTCCCATTTCTTCTCATTTAAATTAACCTGATAATATTTGTTAAAATCCATTTTCAGTGAATCGAGAAGAAAAATATCGGTGGAATCTGTTTCTATTTTGACGGGCTTTCTATTTTTAGCAGATATCAAAGATAAATCTATTGACTTTTTCAGACTGCTTATGTCATTAATTTGATTAAAAAAATTATCAAACTCTTCAAGCTGTTTATCATAAATCCTTTGTCTCATTGAAAAATAAGGATAAATCAAATTATTTATATTCTCTTTTTCAATGTTTAATTCTTCATCAGTCTTAAGAATTGGGAAATCAAACGGAGTAATTATTTCTTTATCGGTTACCGTACCTACTCTATAATCGGCATATTGATAAGATTTTCCTCTCGGAAATAAAAATATGACTATAAATATAAAAAGCAGTATCATCAAAGCTTTTATACTAATATTGTTATTAAGCTTTCCGTTCTCTTCCCTCTCTTTTTCCCTCTTATCAACAACCTTAATTTTCTTTTTGAAAAACTTTTTCATATTTTTATTCCGAAAATAGAAAGCTGATTACTATGATTTAAAACTGATTAAACAGATTAAGCTCTTCTCCTACATACCCGTAGGGGCGGGTTTACCCGCCCTTTCTGCTGGCGAAGGTGTTCTTCACCTTCGCCCACGAAAAATAGGAATCCTGTTGAGCGGATTAGCTCTCTGTTG
>SDBU01007166.1_pt1 | contig 12911 bp, 20 predicted proteins | sample 2277071 | NCBI WGS metagenome assembly SDBU01 (sample SAMN10397929, study PRJNA504765) | marine sediment metagenome | isolation source: marine sediment core GS08_GC12, 126 cmbsf | place: Arctic Ocean: Gakkel Ridge, Loki's castle | collected 2008 | reverse complement strand
GCGCTGACCTGCGGTTTAGCAGCGCCTTAACGCAAAACGCGTAACATCGTCTATAACCCCAGGTCAAAGCATGCGCAAAAAAGTGTGACATTTGTCACACTTTGGGGATTGAAAACCCTTAACCTCGGGTTGAGGCTTGAGGTAAACCTAATAGCCACAACATGCAGGCGAGGTAGGGTTAAAAAATCTTATTGATATCTGCTAATTACCAGCATACTAAATATATAGTGATTCTAATTTAGGGGGTAGGGGGAATATAATAGGTATGGGGGTAGTATGTAAATTAGAAAAAATAATAATTATCTTTGTTTGTTGACACAACTAATTTTCTATGATAAAGAATCAACATAGATGAAAATTTTGTTCTCAATATAAAGGAGTATTTTCAAATGGCTAAACTATCACCATCGGAATTTAGGGAAAAACACGCTAAGCGACTTAAGGCGTCTATCCCTGAGATTGAGGCAGGGATTAACCGGGTTACTGAGGCTCCGGGGCAAAAAGCTGCAGCCAAGCAGGAAAAGATGAAAACCAACCTTATCAAGGCAATTGATGAGGGTACATGGGGGCGGCGCGTAGCTGCTGTATCTTTGGAAGAGTGGAAAGAGAAAATCTTAACCAAAGGTATTAACCGGATATCTTCAGGTATTGACGCGGCGGCTGGCAAGGTCGAGGATTTTGCCGCTCAACTCTTACCTCACGTAGACGCGGGCGTGGCCAAACTTGCCAAAATGCCTGATTTGACCTTAGATGATAATATCGCTAGGTCAGCGGCTATGATCCGTCATATGGCAAAATTCAAAAAGAAATAGTCTAGGTTGAGCTGTTTCTTTATATTCACATGATAATAGTCAACCCTTATAATTAAGGAGTAAGTGAGAAAATGTTATATGCACACAAAAAGTACATCCGCGAGGATGTGAGTCATACATTAAATGCAACCAACAAGTTAGACCTACCTGAGCATGGAAAGTTGTCCGGTATTTTCTTGAGGATTTCAGGATCAGACGTTTCCGGGCTTGCTCAAGCAGGCGGAAAATGGCGGATAATCGACTATATCAACAAGATTGAACTCGTCGGCAACGGCTCAATACCTATCAAGAGCTTGCGCGGTGATTTGCTACAAGCCATCGGTTGGATGGATCAGGGCGTTACCGCTCCTGACCAATGGCAAAATTATGCGACCAATACTCAATGGTGTTTCATTCCCATTTTGTTTGGCCGTCACCTGTATGATACAGAGCTCTATCTTGATCTAGCTAAGTGGAGTTCAGTCGAGCTACAAATTACCAACAACGCAAGTAGTTCTGAGTTTTCCGACCTCACAATATCAACAATGGGCGTCTTTTTAGAGCCTGAGAACCAAGTACCACCGGAACTCGGTTTCTTAAGGACTGAAGAGTGGCGGAGCTGGACAACCGTCCAAAATGCCTGGCAATATCTTGACCTACCGACTGAGAATCTTATCCGACGTATTATCATGCAGGCCGTCCCTGCGGTTAACGCGAGTTTTATCGAGGACACCGGTATGTGGAATATGGCCGACGATGTAGCCTTAAACTTGAGGACAGGGGCAACTGAAATCTATCGCGGTGGGATTGATGACCTCATGCGCGCCTCAAACTACGAGTTTAAGCAAGACTTACATACATCAGGATCATCTTATATGAATGCTGATAAAGGGTTTGATGTAGGTATCGGATATGTGACCGGAATGTCACCTGGTGCAGGTTCGATGGATGGCGCGGTAGCAACTGCCCCGGTCACAATCGAGGGTAAAAACACAGGCGCTCACCAAAAACCTGAGGCTTATGAGGCTGATACGCTGGTCGAGTTTATAGCCCGAGGTGTTTGTTATCATAATTGTGTCCCGATCTTTAACCCGATCATTGATAACCAACAAGGATGGATTGATCCAAACGTTGACGCCACAGTCCAGTTAAACGTACATACGCGAGACAGCTCAAGCGCCGACAATGGCGCGATCCGTATAATCTTGGATCGACTCATCCGAGTCTAAATAATTGAAAATATTATCGGTTGTTTTTAACCCGATAACTCAGAAATTTGAAGGGATATTATCAATGACAAAAAAGAAAGAACCGGTGGTTTCAGGTGAGGCCACCGCCGAGGACTTAGAAAATCTTGAACGAAAATGGATCGAGGAAAACGGAACACCTTGGCCGCTAGCCGAGGAAGAATAAAATGGGGAATGTGGTTAAACCGATCTATTTTCGTGACCATATTCGCAAGGTTGCCACAACAACAACTCATGACCTAAATTTTGCCGAGATAAAGAGCGGTTGGCTTTTTAAAGTGACAGGGGTCTCATTTAAGAATGATACTAGTGCTGATACCCGAGTCGATTTGCTTATCAAAGGCGGTGGGCAAGAACATTTTGAGGATTCAAAGTTGTCAACTGCCGCTGCGGTTACTTATAAACTAGAAAATAACTTTTACCTAACTGAGCTGGAAATTTTAACCGGGCGTTGGATTGATTGCGCGGCAAATGATGTACTTTGGCTCTTTCGACAAGGGATTGCCTATGCACCTAATAACTGGCCTTAAAAGTGCTTACAACACCAACTCCCGGTAATATCCGCCTGCCGCCCGGCGCGGTTGATAAGTTTAAACATATACGGGCTAATGTTGCTGACATGGGAACCTTAACTCTTTATGACTATGCGCCCGCCGCAACTGTTGATTTGTTTGTTATTGCTTTTTTGTTGCATACAAAACCAATTACGGGATTGCTATATAGTTATTTGGCCTGGGACGGTACAAACTTTTTTGAATCAGCTATTGCGGACGGTCTTAAATTACCGACAATTTTTCCCTATTCTCAACATTTTGTCGGTGACGGGTCTACAAAATTTACTTATTCACTTGATAATTATACGGGGGCAACACTTGATATAACGATGTGTGTTTGGGCATGGGAGGAAAAGAAAGCATGAGTAAGCGCGGCGCGCCTGATTCTCATGCATGGCAAGCACCGATTGTAACCAGGCAATCAGGCGATGTCGAGCCTTATGCGTTTGAAATAACAACATCTAAAAACGTAGCCAAAGGATCACCAACCGAAACAACTCTTACCCTAGCCAAAGGATTTGTTAATTTTGTGCGTCTCCGAATTCCGCCCGGACACGCCGGGTTAACCGGTATCTCTTTTTTCTCAGATACCACTCAATTATGGCCTTTAACTCCGGGTACATTTTTTGTTGGCGATGATGAATTAATTGGATTTGGTGTTGATATTGACGTTCCGTTAGTCTCAACCGTCTATAAACTTGTGGCCAAAACATATAACACGGATGATACCTATTCACACGGCCACCACTGTATTTTAGGAGTGGTGAGATACCCATGATCATAAATGACTAGAGGCCGCGCTGATTGGGCTGAGCGATCACAAATTAGTAAGCTCGGTGGGGTTGTTGATCTAGGTGAACATGCAGCCCGAGTCGGTGGCCTGCAATCTCAGGATCGGCGCGGCAAAACTTTCTTTAGGGAAAATTTTACCAGCGGCCTAACAAATTACGTAATGGCGGGCGGCGGGGCTGGGTCAAGTATTAGATTGACAAATAACCATTCCTTGACCGAGGGCATAAGTGTTGAAATGATAACCGGCACAGATGGCGCACAAGACGCCGAATTAACCCGTTATCTTTGGTTACCCTATTTATCAAAACTTGGAATTGAAATATTTTTCATGGTATCAAGCCTAGCTGGGTATCTTGATTTTAGTATTTATTTTAATGCTACCGCTAATGGTATTGACGTAAAAGTACGGATTGATTTTGATAATAATAAGATTCAAGTATTTGATGAAAACTCGGCCTGGGTTGATGTTTTATCCGGCGCAATTTATAAACCTAGAGCGTTAACCTGGGCAAATATTAAACTAGTGGTTGATCCGGTTAACCTGCTATATAGTAATTTGATATATAAAGGGATTGAAACCGATATATCCTCAATTATTCCCGATTCCGGTGGCCTGCCTGATCAAGAATGGTTAAATTATGATATTCTTTACAGTGCAAACGCGGCGGCTAATTATACGGTTTGGGTTGATTCAATTATCTTAACCCAAAATGAGGCCTGAGACATAGGCGGTAAATTAGATGTTTTATGAATACCCTTTAATCATCCCGGCGTCAACAACTCAAGCCGCCCCGGTAACCTCAGAAATTCAAATAGTAAAAGGTGTTATATCATACGTCGAGGTCGTTTTCCCCGATGGGTGCAATAACTTAGTTCACGCCCATATTATCAGGGGCTTGCACCAAGTATGGCCAACACCCCCAGCGGTCTCTTTTTCCGACAACAATTTTCACATAGGATTTAAAGAAGATTTTCCTATTACCGAGCCGCCCTTTATATTAAAACTCACCGGATGGTCAAATGATGATTATTACCCTCACACAATCCGGTTTCGTTTCCAACTAAATATGCAACCAATCTTGCAGCAATCAATCATCGACGATATACTATTTGGGACTCTTCCACCGGAAAGCGAAATGAACTGAGAACCGAAAGTAGGCAGCTATGCGAGTTAACGGAAAAACGATCTACCTGGTGGGGATTATTATCTTGTGCCTTACAATCTTAGTTATGCGCGGTAAGATGGCAGAGGATAATTTCATATCCCTAGTAACCTTAATCCTAGGCTATTACCTGGGCAACATGCGGGCAATCGTCAAGCGTAACGGAAACGGAGCCAAAAAATGAAACATATAGTATTTATTGCACCCGGCCACGGTGAGGGCGATCCCGGCGCCGTATCGGGAAACTTTAAAGAACACGACCTCGCAACCCTAATCGCTAAGGCCATGCAGCACTACCTTGAGGCCGCCGGGGTGTCTGTAGTCTATCATCCGGGCGTTCGGGATATCCCCTTAAGGATCAGGTATCAAGCGGATATTGCTAATAACTCGGGGGCTGTCCTTGCGGTACAGATACACTTAAACGCGTGGGGATTGGGTGTTGCTAACGGGGCAGAGTGTTGGACTTATGCGCCCGGCGGTCGGCGCAATAAGTGGGCTGTTAAAATGCAGGCTAAACTTGCAACCCGGTTTAAGGATCGCGGGGTCAAGCATAAGCATTACACGTTTTTGAAGACCACTAAAATGGCGGCGGTCATTGTTGAGGCCGGTTTTCTTACTAACCGTAAGGATAGGGTTGAGGCGTCAACCCATGCCTATGGGATCGGGCGCGATCTAGCGGACGCGACACTGGTCGAGTTGGGGTTGCCTGAGTCGGGGGCGGTTATTGAGCCTGATCCGGTTAAGCCCAGACCGAGGTTTGGGGATGATAGAAAATATCATATTTTGACGCGTAAAAGTCGCTGGGATAATGTCGCGGGGGTTGACGAGTCGTTACGCCTTGCCCGGATATTATTAGAGCAAGGCGAAAGCGTTGAAATTGAGCTAAAATAGGGCATTAATTATAATGATTTGAAGGGGGGTCGGAAAATATGGCAAAAGGGTTATATGAGATTGAGAACGTGAATCAAAGAACGTTTTTCGGGCGTGGTGGCCAGGCAACTGAGGTATTTGAAGTTAACGTAATAACAAAATCCGGGGTAACTTTTAGCGAGAATTTTAACAAAGAAGATTACACGCCGGAAAATGTTAAGTCTGTCTTAACCAAAGAGGCCGAAAACCATGAAAAGATAATGGCGCTATAAGCCATGCTTGCAATAATTGCGTTTTTGGCTAGCGTTTGGGGTCGGGTAACTGATTTCTTTACCAAGTATTATTCCAGGACAAAAAAGTTAGCTGATAGATGGTGGTCTAACCTTATTTCCCTGGTTAGGGATTGGTTTGATAAGATCAAAAAGATTGTCGGGGATTGGTGGGGCAAGCTCGGTAAAATCCTGGTTGACATGTATAAGCGCCTTGATAAGTTTGTTTTTATCTGGTGGGCGGGCGCGGCCAAAATAATTGTTGATTGGTTTGACCGGATCAGGAAATTTATGGTCGATTGGTGGAATAAGGCCGATAAGTTTTTTAGAAACATGTTTAACCGCCTTAAGACATTTGTTTTTGATTGGTGGGACGGCGCTACTAAAATCCTTAGGGATTGGTTTACTAAGATCAGAAAGTTTTTTGTCGATTGGTGGGATAAGTCATATACATTTTTTGTTGATATGTTTTCCCGGCTTAAAACCTTTGTTTTTGATTGGTGGGCGGGCGCTAGTAAAATCCTCAAGGATTGGTTTGAAAAGATAAGAACGCTTTTTGTTGATTGGTGGCACGCGGCTAACCATTTTTTCGGTACACTATGGGGAAAAGTTAACCAATTCTTTACCGACTGGTTTGAGAAAGCGGAACGCGTTTTTGTCAACTGGTATGATTACATTAAGTGGCTGTATGATAAGGCAAAAAACTTTCTTACTAAGTTTGTTAATGATCCAATCGGAACGATCAAAGAGCTTTTTCTTGATATGTTGGAATCGGTTATCGTTTTTATTTTAGACATGTTGATATGGCTAATTGACCGAGTATGGTAAAGGGGATTAGGGCTAATGGCTGATTTAAGATCACCGATAGAACGGTTAGGTAATAAAGTTACGTCAACATTTATCGAAGTTGGTACTGCTATTTTGCAATTTATGGTTGACGTAATGACGTGGCCATTTTACCAGGCGTTAAATCTAATCGGCAACGCCCTCGACGACAGTATGAATATCGGGTCATATCCGGGGCAAAACGCCTCAACTTCAATGGGGATGCATCAAGGTGTCTGGACGGCTATCAACCAAGATATACAAAGAACAACTGGTTTAAGTAAATTTTTTATTGCTGTAATGTTTACCAGCGCGGCAATATCGTCATATATGGGCGCAATATTTGCAACCGCCGGGCGGTCGATTGAACAACGTGTAAATATGATGATTCAAAACCGTCTAGTTTCGGCAGATGAGGCTGTTATCGCTGCCAAGCGAGGGTTATTGAGTTATGTTCAGAGAGACTCGATTGGATCAACCGAGGGTTATACAACCGAGCAGTTAAATATTAAAGAGTCTTTGACGCTTGTTAATCCGGACGTCAATACATTACGCGAGCTTTTTCTCCGGGGTAAAATGTCGCGGTCTGAGGTCTTAAGACAGTTGGGTTTTTTGGGTTTTAACTTCCAACACGCCGAGGGAATTATGCAGCTTTTCGACCTTATACCCCCTATTAACGATTTAATAACAATGTCTGTTCGTGAGGTATTTACCCCTGAGGTTGCGGAACGTTTTGGCCAATTTGAGGACTTTCCGCCTGATTTTGCACAACACGCGGCAACTAAAGGTTTATCAAATCAATGGGCTCTTAATTATTGGGCTGCTCACTGGCGTCTACCATCTTTTTCTCAAGCTAATGAAATGTTACATAGGGGAATTATCGACACGACTGATTACAACCTACTTTTAAAATCTCTTGATATTATGCCTTTTTGGCGTGAAAAACTAAAACAAATGAGCTTTAGAACGTTTACTAGGGTTGATACCCGGCGCATGTATAAGCAAGGGATTTTGAATTACGATCAAGTTCTTAAGTCATATAAAGATATCGGATATTCCCCGGAAAAAGCCGGTCAGTTAGCTGATTTCACGGTCGCTGACAACATCGACTCGGACGCCGAGCTTACTAAGACTGACGTCTTAAACGGTTACAAAAGGCGCTTATTAAGCGAAAGCCAAACGCGCCACTTTTTGGGGTTGATGGGTTTTGACACCCAGGCGGTTAACTTTTTTATAGCCCGCATTGATAGCGAGCTTGAGACCGCCAAGAAAAAAGAGCTATTGAGCGGGTTAAAAGCTAAATTTGTAGCCGGGGTAATAACTGAGAATCAGGCTCGCACTAGAATGTCACAGGCTAATTTACCATCGAGTGAGATTGAGGAACTCATGGAATTATGGACAATTTCAAAAGAGGCCAAAGTTTTGGCTCCAAGTTTGGGGGATTTGACAAGGTTCTTAAGGCAAGGGATTATTTCAAGCGCCCGGTTTGAAACCGAGCTTAAAGACTCCGGCGCGTCACCTGAGCATATTGATTGGTACATCAGGTCAATAAAGTTTGAGCCGGGGGCTGAAATTGAGGTTGATTTAACCAGGGCTGATATTTTAAGCGGTTACCGCGAGGGATTATTTAGCGAAAATCAGGCCAAAAATAGGTTAGGTGCTTTAGGTTTTGATTCTGAGTCGGTCGATTTCTATATTACAAGAGAAAAGGATAGGCTGGCAGCGGATTTAAGAGACGCCGAGGAAAAAGCGGCGGCAATTGAGGCAAAAGCGGCGGCGCGGATCGCGGCGGTTGAGCTTAAGAATGAAATTGCCCGGCTCAAGTTTAAATATATTTCAAGAGCAACTACGGAACCTGAGGCGCGGCTTGTGCTTGAGTCGTTAAAACTTGGGTCTGCAGAGGTCGATGAGCTGCTTGTTTTATGGACAATTGCTCGGGATAAGACGATTTTATCCCCGAGCTTGTCAAACCTCAAAACTCTGTTTGCTCAAGAGATCATTGCACGCGACATATTTATTAAAGAGCTTAAGGATCAAGGCGCTACCGATGAACATATAGGTTGGTGGTTACAACAAATTGAAGGGGTTAGTGAGGTCTAAATTATGAGTGAGGAAATTGACAAACTTGAAGAGTCGATCAGGCGCTTGAAATTAGTTCAAAGACGTGCCATTGAGACGGCTGAGGAAATAGCTGAAGAGGCTGAGATCACCGCTCAAAACAATGAGGTTTAACTCGCCCGGATGGGGTAACAATTCCTTTATCATATATCCGAGACACCCTTTTGGTTACTTTTTTCACGATATACTCTTCCAAATTGCCACGGTGCATAAGCCCGCGAAAAGTCATCCACTGCTCTTGTTCAAAGGTGTTGGGTGCTATCTCTTTCGCGTCACGTCGAATACCTTTGCGTTTTGGTTTCCCATCAACAACATAGTCTTTTGGGCAATATATCGTAAGGTTATCAACAACCGCCTCAAGGGCAAGTTTCCCTAGAACGTTTGGTTTAATATACTTTTCAAGGCGCTTATAGCCGGTTTCCGAGACAAAAAGACTGTCTGTATCACAATAGTATACGTGACGCCGCCCGGCCTTTAGAATAAGCTCATAGAGATACCGGCGAGCATAGGCGGTAACGTGTGCTGAGATTGCCGGGAATGAATTAAAAGCCTCACCGGATCGTTGAATTTCCCAGACTTGCCCGGCAAATGTATACCAAAGCCAACGTTTTTTACCGTCACTGGAAAATACCTCATTGACCTCAACTTTATCAATATCATCCTCCCCTATTTTCTTCCATGAATTACTAGCCTGGCCAAACTTGCCATACAATGAATTCATCATAAGCTTGGCAAAAAGACGGCTTGATGTCGTTCCGTTTAGGTCTGATTCCGTTTTTAGCTTATGAAAATAGTCAACAAAGGATGAAAAAAGGTCAGCTTTTTTATATATACAGACATCGGTAAATTTATGAATCGTGGCATGTTTTAGAGCGAATTCTATCTCAGGGGTATTAAGTACGGTCGAGAAACGGCCAATAGGAAAGATTAACTTTCCATCATGCTTTAGTGGCACGCAAGGTATTTTTGTCTCGATATCGCACCTTGCTACTAGTAACTTATGCTTGAGCCGCCGATTGATCTGATCCGGCGTTTGTCGATACTCGGTTTTGATAAGCTTGACCGGGTACTTAAATTCTTTCATAACATATGGGTACATTGAATTAATATCAAGATGATAAACACGTTCCTCAGGCACTTTTCCGATATGAAAACACTCAACCCGCCCGCCGCAATATGACTCACGTTCGATCTTAAGCGCCCGGCGGCGGTTATGGATAAAGATTTCAACCGGCATAAATCGGTGTCGATAGGTGTTAAAAGCCTGGGATGGCGTGGTTATGCTAAAGTTACCCAGGTCGTTATCTTCAATGTAGTTGATATATTTTCGCCACGTTTCAATTAGTATTTGTACGTCTATTTTGCAATAGGCTAAAAGCTCGGCGCGGGTTGCGGTTTTAAAGTCAACCTCGCCCTTGTTAAGGCCTATTTCTTTACCTAATTTAGCCAGCGATAATTTAAAGAAGTTGAGGTTGTCGAGTATCATAATAGTGCGCTTACCCTTGCGTAATTTGATGATGGTGACGTTCGCTTGAGAGTAAAAACTTCTAACAGACCAACCAAGTTTAATTAGATACCTAAAGCCTTTAAGGACGGTAAAGTCAAAGACAATGTTGTGAGAAACCAGGTACATTCTTTCATTGTCGTGAATACGCGAATCAAACCAATCCCAAAAATCCACGTCCTGCTTTATTTGATACCATTTTTCATAAATTTTCCGGGCAAATTTAGTCCGGGTTATATGGCAACCCCAACCTAGTTTAAACTTTTGTATTATCTCGTTTTTATTTCCGGGGATCAGATCGGTCTCGGTATCAATAAAAGTAACATTTGTTGGGGTCTCATTAGCCGCGTTTGGTTTTAATCGGTGGGCGTGTCTCATTAGAAGGGAGCCTCTTTAGATCGGTCAAAGACATTAGAAATTCTAATATCCACAACCATCAAATAGTTGTATCTTTCTTCTTTCTCGATAGCAACTAACATTGAATCTTCCATATTACCAATTGAAGTTAAACGGTTAGTATATTGTGAATAAGTATACCGGGTTTCCTCGCCACTCACACGGTCTTGAGTATTTACCTCATATTCCACTAGGTAACGATCCTTTAAGTTTCTCGGAGTCGAGCTAGTATGATGAGCCTCAGGGGTTAGGAACTTAGGAAACCCTTGTAATGCACGCTTTGAGATTCCAAGCCCGCGCAACCCGGCAATATCAGCGTTCATAAGACCATCCCGCCAACCAAAACCAGCCAGGCGCATTTTAGAGCGTATTGCGTTCTGAGATAAGGGTAGATTACTATAAGCCCGGAGAAAACTCCAACCCGCCTTGCGCGCCGCCGCTCCAAATAAAGCCACTAAAAGGACTCCTTGAGTCTAGTTAAAAGCTTTTGAGTCTCATCTATCATAGTAATTGCGTATACGGTTGCTTGTGCTGTTGACTCAAGTTCAGAATAACCCATATTTAGAAACGTGTCTAAGTGAATGCGGCCAGTTTCAAGGTTGGCAATGCTCCGAGTAATTTGGCGTTTGGCCTCTTTTCGTCTTTTAGTTGACATTTTTTAATCACTCCTTTATGGTCAATTCGATGATTACATAAAAGACACTGACAAAAGGTCAGCCCTAAACAACGATGAAACCCGGAATCTGCTAGAGTTCCGGGTTTCTCGCCGTTAGGTTGTATTACTTCTTAGGGGCAACTATATCGTAATAGTCTTTACCCTCAACCTTGATAATGCAGCCGTCTAAAGGTAGCAACCCCTCAGCTTGAGCGCGTACAATTTTGTCCACAATTGCGACCGCGCTTGTGTTGAGACCTAACTTGATATCGAGGTCATCAGTCATTGCAAATTGAATCTGAAGGTAAGCGCCCTTATCGCCTTTTCGATCAACATACATATAAACCCGGATATCTGTATCAAGTAAGTCATCGAGCGCGTGAAACTCATCGGCCTCGATCCCCGGTTGCGCTAGATCACCAAAATCCTTTGGTTTCTTGTTAGCCATTTTGTTATTCACCCCCCTTCGATACTGCTTTGATTAAATTGGCTTGCCAACGGTCATAATATTTACCTTTTTTATCTTTCATTTGTCGGTTAACGCGTTTAACTAAGACATATGCACAGCCTTGCCCACATAAACCACCAAGCATATAATGTTCTCGATCCATAAAACGACCACAACCCCGGCAACGGTATTTACTCAATTGAATGACATTCTTTCAAGGCAATACCGGACGGCTAGGTCAAAGGTATTCATGGGTCGGGTTGGAAGTAATTTATAAGGTGCATTAGTCCATACACGATAACGCTTTTGTGTTGTTAAGTACTCGATGTTAAAGAGGTGTTTACCGTTATGACAAACGTTCCACATATAATCAGATTCTCGGGTTATGCTAAAGATATGTCGATAGTAATTATCTATTCTATCAGACATCTTGATGAGCCATAATGCATGAGTTAAATAAGTCTGCCGGATATTCCTTAACACGATAAACCGCGTATCTTTCCTCATTCGTTATCCCGGCTACCCGCACGATTTCATACCCTATCAACATCATTCGTTCAAGCAAGTGATTAAATGAGGTACGGTACTTAACTATATATTTAGGATCAAGCGCCGCCTTTTCGTTCTCCGGGGGTCTAACGTCTCTACCGTTATTAAACGCGTTAAATAGTGACTTCTGGTATTTGCCTTTGGGGATCATTTTTTAGCTCCTTTGAGATGTTTGATGATGTCATCGACCTTAAGGCGTTGTGCAAGTATATGACCTTGAACACCCATCAAGTGAAACCAGTCATGGTCAGGGAAATCAGTCTGTATTCTGATTGACATGCCATAACAGCAATCTATCAGGACTGACAACGATTCTAAGCGCATTAATAGGTCAGTCATGGGTTAGGAGTCCGAATGTACGTTAAGGTGGTCTAATAGTAATATACAATCAGTTTTAAGCTGCACACCATCAGTAATAAGATTACCAACTTGCACCTTGAAATGGTCATCAACCATCTCAAGTAATTCATTACCAGACTGCTCAATTTCCCCGCCCTGATGTTTCAAAGCCTCAATTAACCTTTTCCCTACAATCATGCGCTACTCCTTAATCTATTTTTTATATTATACCACGGGGGCTGGAAATGGTAACCCTTTTTTGTGTGAGATTAGTCACACTATTATGTGACAAATGTCACACTTTTTTGCGCATGCTTTGACCTGGGGTTATAGACGATGTTACGCGTTTTGCGTTAAGGCGCTGCTAAACCGCAGGTCAGCGCCCCGCCGC
>SDBU01007165.1_pt1 | contig 12913 bp, 10 predicted proteins | sample 2277071 | NCBI WGS metagenome assembly SDBU01 (sample SAMN10397929, study PRJNA504765) | marine sediment metagenome | isolation source: marine sediment core GS08_GC12, 126 cmbsf | place: Arctic Ocean: Gakkel Ridge, Loki's castle | collected 2008 | reverse complement strand
GCAGTGGTGCCAGGGTCGAATTTGTCAATGTTAGCGTACGTCACAAAGAAGGAGTAGGTATTCCACACGGTTAGCAGAAACTTGCGCACGACTTCCTCGACCAGTTGACTGGAGAAGCGGCGCACATTGCCCGGTGGGGAGGAAGTATAGAGATACCAGCGCAGTGCATCGGCACCAGAGGCATCCAGCACCTCCCCGGGAGTAACAACGTTACCCTTGGTCTTGCTCATTTTCTCTCCGGTGCTGTCGAGGATGTGGCCCAGACAGATCACATTCTTGAAACAGGGCCGCTCCTTGATAAGTATGGAGATAGCATGCAGGCTGTAGAACCAGCCGCGCGTCTGGTCCACAGCCTCACAGATGTAGTCAGCGGGGAAGCGCTCCTCGAAAAGGGTCTGGTTCTCAAAGGGATAGTGCCACTGGGCGAAGGGCATGGCTCCTGAGTCAAACCAGCAATCGATAACCTCGGGCACGCGGCGCATCTCCCTGCCGCATTTGGGACAATCATATGTCACGCCGTCTATGTAGGGGCGATGCAAATCTGAGAGCCCGTCTATACCTCTAATACCAGGTTTGCCCTCCAGTTCCTCAACACTTCCGATACACTCCTCGTGATTGCATCCGTCGCAGCGCCAGATGGGAAGCGGCGTGCCCCAGTAGCGCTCCCGCGAGAAAGCCCAGTCCACGTTGTTATTCAGCCAGTCGCCGAAGCGCCCGTATTTGATATGCTCGGGATACCAGTTGATCTCCTCATTCCCCGAGACAAGCCTATCCTTCACCGCGGTGGTCTTGATATACCACGAGGGCTTGGCGTAGTAGAGCAGTGGGGTGTTGCAACGCCAGCAGAAGGGATAGGTATGACGGATAGTCTCGCTGCGGTAGAGCAATCCCCTTGATTTAAGATCAGCGATGATGTCGTGATCCGCATCCTTAACAAACTTCCCGCTACCCGGCAGGATTAATAGAGGCCTCGCTGGCACAAACATCACCGGTTCAGACGCTTCAAATATTTCCTTACGCTTTTGGGGAGTTAAACCAGTACTAAGATGCTCCTCCACCCGACCACTGAGGTCGACAGTGTGAACAAGGGGTAAGCCCTCTTTCTCACCTACTTCAAAATCTACCTGCCCGTAGGCGGGGGCAATATGAACAATGCCTGTCCCCTCATCCATGGAGACAAAATCGCCCTCGATAATGCGGAAAGCTAGCCTATCTCCCTGGCCATAAGCAATAGAAATTACATTTTCATACAGCGGCTCATAGTGCAGTCCTGCCAAATCTGTCCCAAGCAAAGTGGTCACTGTTTCATAGCTCTCAAGCCCTGTTTGCTCCACCAAGTCCGCGGCCAAAATGAGGCGCCCAGCTGCTCCTTCCACCACCGCATACTGAGCGTCAGGAGCTACCGCCAAGGCCGTATTCCCGGGCAAGGTCCACGGAGTAGTGGTCCACGCTAGAAAGAAGGTGTCAACACCATCATCTTCCAGGCCAAGCTTCTCATACAATTTCCTTCTGGATGCTGTGGTCAACATAAACTTTATGTAAACCGACGGGTCATCCGTCTCCGCATATCCAAGCGCGACCTCGTGCGAGGAGAGCGAGGTGCCGCAGCGGGGACAGTGTGGGGTAACCCTGTAGCCCTGGTAGACAAGCCCCTTCTCCCACAGCTGCTTTATGATCCACCAGCAGCTCTCGATGTAGCCGTTGTCGAAGGTTATATACGGATGCTCCATGTCTATCCAGAAGCCGATGCGGTCCGTGAGCTCCTTCCATTCCTGAACATACTTGAGCACATTCTGACGGCAGCGGCTGTTGAACTCGGCCACACCATAAGCCTCGATATCGGGCTTGCTCTTCAGCTTCAACTCATTCTCGACCTCGAGCTCCACGGGGAGACCGTGGGTGTCCCAGCCCGCCTTCCTCTCAGCATAGTAGCCCTTCATCGTCTTATAGCGGGGGAACAGGTCTTTGAAAACCCTCGCCAGCACGTGGTGAATCCCCGGGCCAGCATTCGCCGTCGGGGGGCCATCGTAGAGAACATATTGCGGGCCACCTTTACGTTGCTCCACGCTCTGCTCAAATATACGTTTCTCCTGCCAAAAGCTGAGTATGCGCTGCTCAAGCTCAGGAAAACTCACCTTGCTGGTCACAGGCTCAAACATGGATTCCTCCTGCTGAAACAAAGAGTCCCGTCCTCGAAGGGACGGGACTTTACTCCCGCGGTACCACCCTACTTCCCCAGCTTATCGGGACTCTCACTAGGACACTCAATAATGCCCCGTCATAGATAACGGTTGACGAAACCGGCCAATTCTACTCAGGTAACCCTTTTCGATTGACGGCTCGGGAGGGATTTTCGCCCGGGTTAGCCACATCTGCTCTCACTATACCAGATTCGCTGTGTGATTACCCCGTCTACTCTTCTCCGTCACTGCCTTTCTCTGATTCAATTTATATTCTACAGTTACTATTGTAGCCCAGTTGTCAACGTACCAACTCAGCCTTTACCTCCCCGGGAATGCCGGCGGGCGTCCTTCTAAGAACGACTTAATACCCTCCTCAAAATCTTCGGTTGTACCATGTCCAGTCATGGCAAGCATCTCCATCTCTAACCCGGCGTCCAGACTGCTTTCCATTCCCCGGTTGACCAATTTCTTCACAGCTTTCAAAGCCATCGGGCTCTTGGCCAACAGCTTCGTTACCATCTCGTTGGTCGCCTCCTCCAGCTTATCAGCGGGAACAACCTTGTTGATCAAGCCAAGCCTCTCTGCCTCAGTTGGAGAGATTCGGTCGCCTGTATAAAGAAGCTCCTTTGCCTTTCTAATGCCAATCAGGCGAGGCAGTCTCTGGCTGGCACCACCGCCAGGGATTAGACCACGGTTAGCATGCTGGTCAGAGAGCTTAGCCTCTTCTGAAGCGATGGCCAGGTCACAGACCATTACCAATTCCAGCCCCCCGGCGTAGGCCATACCGTTTACTGCCGCTATCACCGGCACACTCACATTCTCGATAGCACTAAATACCTTATTCCAGAGCCTGAGGAAGTAGTCCCGAGGTTTATCGGGAGGAATAGAAGCTACGCCAGTCAGATCAGCGCCAGTGCAGAACGCTCTCCCATTGGCGGTGATCACCACAACCCTAACCGAAATGTCATTCTCGATATCCTCCAACGCTTCACCAATTTCCTCAAGTGTCTTCGGGCCCAGAGCATTGAGCACATCGGGGCGGTTAAGGGTTATCTTGGCCAATCCCTCCTTCTTCTCATAGATTATGTTGCTGAAATCCATCGACTCCCTCCTGCTTAGTTAACAATAATTAACTATCCTTACTCAGTCGATAATGACTCTATTACCGAAGACCTCAAACAACATTTCGGCGATAGGACACGCAACAAGAAAGCTAAAGAGGCTGACCCTCGTTGTCCCTGGAAAGGATAGCTATCTTGCGACCTTCCCCCTGCCCTATGCTTTGGGTGATTACATAAGGACTATCCCGCAGTTCAATGTGAATAATCCTGCGTTCACTGGCAGGCATAGACTCCAGAGTCACCGACCGACCAGTCGATCTCACCTGATCCGCCATACGGCGTGCAAGAAGTCGCAGAGACTCGTAACGCCGTTGCCGGTATCCCTCAACATCAACCACCACTCCAACACGCGACTTAAGATGCCTGCTGATAATAAGATTAACCAGATATTGCAGCGAGGAAAGGGTCTCACCACGTCTTCCAATCAGGATACCTAGATCCTCGCCCTCTATATCGAGCGTGATCACAGCTTGATCCCCGCCGCCTTCCATCCCCAAGGTAACGCTGGCAGTTATCCCCGTCAGATCCAGAAGATTCTCCAGGACCCCTTTGGCCATACCTCCCACATCGACATCCTCGTCGGATAACACTTCCAGCGGCGTCACCCTCACCCTGACCTCTTCAGAGCCTAGACCGAAGAGGCCGCCTCTCCCTTTCTTGAGGACAACTACCTCTACCTCAGAACGACTCATCCCCAGTTCAGCGAGAGCGATATCAACTGCTTCTTCTTCGGACTTTGCGCTTATCTCTACTCTTTCCATGACGAACCTTCTTTCGATGGGAGTCTACATCATCTCCAAAAGTGCCCTTGCTTTCCCCGCTATCTTCCCCGGCCTCTCCCCCATTCTCACCCCCTCCTGGAGCTGCTGGAGGACCAAATGGCTGCTGGAACCTCCCTTGTATAGAGCTCAGAGAGGGAATCGTCAGACTTCCCCAGCCAGTCATGCGATACTGTATCACTATGCTTATGAGGTTGGTAAGTACCCAGTACAGAGAAAGTCCACTGGGGAATGTCAACGCAAAGAAGCCAAACATCAAGGGCATCATCCACAGCATGATTTTACCCATTTGCTGCTGTGAAGGATCCACAGATGGCGGTTGGGACATTTTCTGCAGGACCCACATACTCGCCCCTACCAGGAGAGCCATGAAGATATCCCCGGTGCCGAGATCAAGCCAGAGGAAGTGCCTGTTCAACGGCACCGCCTCCTGAATTAACGGCAATGAATAGAGCTGCTCGGACAAGCCAAGGAGGTTTTCGGGGGCAAAGGCCACACCCTGTATAACCGCCTGATAGAGGGCAATCCATATGGGAAACTGAACCAACATGGGGAAAGCACAGCCGAGGGGATTGACCCCCTGTTCCTTGTAGAGCTTCATCGTCTCCTGGTTAAGCCGCTCTTTATCCTTGGCATATTTCTTCTGCAACTCCTTCATCTTGGGCTGCAGCTCCTGCATTGCCCTGGTGGAACGCAGTTGCCTCTGGGTAAGCGGCAATGTGGCCAAGCGAACGATAACGGTCAGTACGACAATGGCCAGCCCGAAGCTGCCGAATAGATAATTGGACAGGATGGCCAGGAAATTGAGCATCGGGCGTAGAAGCACTGTGTCGAAAAGGCTTACCGGAGAAACAACCCCGGTGACAAAGAGGAAAATCAGCACTACTAGAAGCAGCAGAAAGACATTCCTGAAATTGAGCCTAAACTTAGGCATAGTATTAGGTGTAACTTCAGACATAGCTTCTCTCTATCTCACTCGACCAGCGACACGCTCCAGTCCTGTTGACCTGTCGCGCCATCGAAGGTGTACAGCCGGTTGTCCTGAGCATTCAGATAGACCTCAGTTCCAGAGGCACACAGAGGAGCAAGGACTTTAAACTCAAGATCGAAATCCCAAACCTCTTCTCCGCTATCAGGATCAATACCGTAGACTATACCAGCCTCAGAGGCCACTACCAGCACATCGCCCACTATGACAGGAGAGGACTTAATCGGCCCCCCAGTATCAAAGGGAGTAGCCCACACCAGTTCCCCACTCCCAGCGTCGATGGCATAAACATGGTGATCCAAGGAGCAAGCATAGATGATGCCCTCTTCATAGAGAGCTTCCGACCAGAACCAGTTTCCCGCCTGGTCAAAGGTCCACTTCTCTTCACCAGTATAAGCGTCCACAGCATAGAACTTGCTATCGAAGGAGCCAACGTAGACTACACCCCCCACCACCAGCGGCGGTGAGGCAATGCCTCCATCGGTTTCGAAATCCCATTTAAGCTCTCCTGTTCCAGCATCCACAGCGTACAACCTGTGATCCAAGGAGCCAAAGTAGACAGTCCCATCTTGAACTACAGGTGTCGACCAGATCTTCTTTTCAGTCTGGAAAGGAAAGCCCTGCTTGGATTCTCCACTTGCTACATCGATAGCGTGAAGCTCTCCATCCGAGGTGCCAACGAAGAGGGTGTCGCCGGCAACGGTCACCCCGCCAGCAATAGAGCTGTCGGTGTCATAGTTCCACACATCAGACCCGCTGTCCGCATCGATAGCATAGACCTTTCCATTGTAGGCACTAACATAGACCGTACCATCAGCCACTACCGGGATGCCGTAGCTCATCCCCGCCCCGAACTGTCCCCCCCCAGCACAATCTAGAAAACTACCGGCTTCCTCCGCCTCCGGCTTCCACTGCCATATCCTGCTGCCGCTATCAGGGTTCAGAGCGAGAACCCTGCCATCCATGGTACCAACAAAGAGGGTGTCTCCATCAACAGCGGCCCCGGGCCATCCCCTGGGACCTATGCAGCCAGAGAGAACTAGAGTGGTAAGGACTATAGCAACTATAATAACCTTCATCGATATAACACGTTTAGCGTCAAACATTCAAATACCGTCAACAGATGGGTAGAATCTGACTGGACAACGAAAGCAGTCAAGGCACAGGATCCACACCACCCTTGCCCAAGGGATGGCAGCGGCAGATACGCCACGCAATCAGCCAGCCACCCTTTACCACCCCGTACTTTTCAACTGCCTCATAGCCATACTGTGAGCAAGAGGGCATAAAACGGCATGACTTAGGCGTGTTTGCAGAAATTGCTAGCTGATAAAGCCTTATCAGGCCTAACGCAAACCTTTTCACCCCTATGCCCTGCCCGTTCGTTCGGCTTCACTCATGCCTGCCAAAATCCGAGCCTTGCGCAACAACTTCGTCACTGCTGCCTCTATCTGTTGATAATTCGCTGTTGTTATCCTGTTGCGGGCAATAAATACCATATCCCACCCCGCATCAGTGGGGGTCAATCTCACTACCTCACGCAACAACCTCTTCACCCGATTGCGGGCCACAGCGTTACCTAAACGCTTGCTAACCACAAAACCGTATCGGTTCCATCCCAAACCGTTGGGCATTGCCCTAAGTACGACAAACTCACATGCCCACGTTCGACCATGCTCACGAATCTCGGCAAACTGTGAGGTTTTTCTAAGCCTCTCCCCTTTACCCATTCCACCACCGCCATAATCCTATACCGCAAGTCGGTGGCGACCCTTCAGTCGTCTCCGCTTCAAAACCAACCGCCCACCACGAGTTGCCATGCGGGCACGAAAACCATGCTTTCGTTTTCTGGGAATTTTCTTCGGCTGCCAGGTTCGTTTGGGCATCTCTTACCACCTTACTCGTGCGCTATTATACTTTATCATGTTCCACACTGTCAATTTGAAAGCATAGCTCAAAGAGCATGCCTCAGTACTACTATCTCAGCCGCCTCTGGGAGCTGCTCCAGCTTTAGCTCCACCTCACTAGAATCTGGCCTCTTGACCCCGGACTTCCCTTTGAGAAACTCATCCACCCCTGAAATAGGAAACGTGCACTTGTCAGTCTTATAGTGCATGGGGATTATCACCCTGGGCCTGATCCGATCACAAATACCGGTTGCCGTGCCTGCATCTATAGTAATAAAGCCCCCCACAGGAACCATCAGGATATCAACTTGTCCGATCTCGGCTATTTCGAGATCTGATAGCTGATGCCCCAAGTCGCCCAAGTGGCAAATTCTCAACCCATCTACAGTGAAGCAGAACACCGTATTCGGCCCCCTCTCACTCCCCCTCGAGGTATCATGGTATGTTTCCAGCCCCTTGAATTCAATCCCCCTCACCTCTTTCTTGCCAGCCCCAGTAACCATCACGGGGTTGCCCTTGATTTTGGCACCAGAATGATCGCCATGTTTGTGGCTAACAACCACTATGTCAGCCGCCTCATCTATAGGATCATAACTGAGTCCCGTGTAATCCCCGTAGGGGTCAGTTATGATCCTGGTGCCATCATCAGCAGTAATCAAGAAAGACGCGTGACCCAGCCATTTCACCTTCATGATAGAACCTCCACCAATCTGCTATTTTGGCTGCTCTTCGGCAAGAGCCAAAGCAACATTGACCAGCGTTCTTACCGCAACCCCCGTTGCCCCCTTGATCAGGTAAGTCTGCTCCTTCTTGATGAACGAAGGGCCAGCGATGTCCAAATGGACCCATGGAGTATCCTCACTGAACTCAGCCAGAAACTGGGCAGCAGTTATAGCTCCCGCATACCTTCCCCCTGTGTTCTTAACGTCAGCAACTTCGCTCTTGTTCTGCTCCTTGTACTCCTCATACATTGGAAGCTGCCAAATCTTCTCCCCTGCCTCATCACCAGCCTTAATCACCTTAGCCACAAGTTCCTGATCGTTGCCCAAAGCCCCTGTACAAATATCACCCAAGGCTACGAGGCAAGCGCCAGTCAGCGTTGCCACATCCACCAATGGAGCAAGCCCGAGTTTCCTCGCATAACATATAGCATCGGACAGAATCAACCTTCCTTCAGCATCCGTGTTCGCAACTTCTATCGTCTTGCCATTCATCGCCCTGAGGACGTCCCCCGGCTTAAGCGCAGCGCCCCCCGGAAGGTTCTCAGTCGCCGGGACAAGCCCTGTAACGTTGATCTTGGGCTTGAGTTCAGCAATAGCTCGCATAGCAGCGATGACCGCAGCACCGCCCGCCATATCGCCCTTCATCTCGTCCATACCCTTAGAAGGCTTGATCGAAATGCCTCCCGAATCAAAGGTTATACCCTTGCCAATAAAACCCAACGGGGTCGCGGTGGAATCGCCACCACGGTAGCTCATGACGATGAATTTAGGGGGCTGTTTGCTTCCCTGGGCAACACCCAAGAGCGCCCCCATCCCCAACTTCTCCATATCCTCTCGCTCAAGCACATCGAAGCCCAGACCCCTCTCGGCAGCGACACTCCGTGCCGCTTCAGTCAAATCAGATGGGGTCATATAATTAGCGGGCTCATTGGTCATATCTCGGGCATAATTGGTGGCTTCTGCCAGCACGCTACCACGGTTGATACCACGCTCCAGCAGGGGCAGCTTGCTTTCATCCCGATCCACTACAATCATTTCCTCGATCTCACCATGCTCTGGCTCCTTGGTGACATGCTTGCGGAAGGTATAGAGGCCAAGGATACTCCCCTCCGTCAGAGCTTGAACCGCCCTCTCCATATCCATGCCACCGGCACCTGCCCCGTGAATGATAGTCGCCACTCGTTTAGCACCCACTTTCCTCAAGAATCGACATGCCACCGCCATCACACCACGAACAGAGTCATAGGTGAACTTCTCCTGTTTACCCAATCCCACCACCACCACCCGCTCCGCCTCCATCTTACCTATCGTATGGATAAGCGTAATCTCGTTGAGCTTGCCCTTGATCTCGCCCTCGCCAATAAGCTGACCTATAATTCCACCCAGCGCTTGATCAACCGCACCTGTGGCACCACCTGGATGCTCAACCCCTTCAAAGAGGTTGACTATTACAGCGTCAACCTTAGTCTCGGTTATATCACCGGAGATAACCTTTATCTCCACTTATCCCTCCTTATTGAAATAAAAACACCACTCTAGCTGTCACATGCCAGTTCACTCCGTACCAGAAGGCGACAGAATTGTAACACACTGAAGGGAGAGATTACTATCACCCAGGCGCCAGGCTGACCTGTGCTCGCTGTAGATGTTATCATCCGCAGCCTCTATGGGTTTTGCTTGTCTCAAAAATCCTTGTATTCCAAGTTCCGGCCAGCACAGGCTCTAACGTGAGGGGCAAAAGCGCACCCGGAGCAAGCCCTTTATATCCTCCCAGGCAGTACTAGCAATGTGAACCCTGGTATCTTCATCCTCGACCCATTCCACAGGCACGTCTTTGATGCGATAGCCCTTCATCCCCGCCAGGAGCAGTAGTTCGGTGTCGAAAAACCAGGCCTGGTCCTTGATTAAGGGCACAAGCACCTGCACTGCATCCCGTTTAACCGCCTTAAATCCACACTGAGCATCACTGAAACTGGAGCAGAACATGGCCTTGATCAGCAGATTATACCCCCGCGAAGTAACCTCACGCTTCAAGCTGCGTTTAACATTGGAGCCTTTCATCAGCCGAGAACCGATAGCGATGTCACAGCCTTCCTCCAGGGCATGCAGCAATTCCGGAAAGGCATCCAGCTTAGTTGAGAGATCAACATCCATGTATGACACTACATCAGCGTCACTCTCCAGCCACGCCTTCCTCAAGGCACGGCCACGCCCCTTCTGCTCCAATTGTACATAGCCCACGTCAGGATACTTCTCGGCCAACTCCCTGGCAATTGCCAGCGTCCCATCCACAGAACCATTATCGGCAACAACAATCCGCCAGCGGCACGATAGATTCTTGGCGAGGAAATCCCTCAGGATAGCCACGCTGCGAGCCAGAACAATCTCTTCGTTATAAACAGGGATTACGACGTCAACGCTGTTCATCAGATTACCCCAATGCCTCCCTTACCACCTGCGCCACCTCAAACGGGTCACTGGAGATGACGCTTGAAGCGTAAAGCTCCATGGCCCCGATGTCCGAGGCCTTGCTTTCTACACTTCCACGGTCAACAAGACGAGCAATAGCTGGAAAGCCCTCCCAATCCTCTTCCGCCCGGGTAATGGGAGGCAGAAAAAGGGCAACGTTGAAGGAGGTAACCCCCATCCGATCACGGAAACAGGCTAACACCTCGTAGAGCGTCTCCTTGATTGATTCACCAAGCTCCGGCGCTATCAAAACGACTTCTTTCTCCTTGATAGGCGTCAGGTACGCCAAAACCTTGACCCCGTTCCTCTCAAGGCCGCAGCCCACAGCGCGGTGAGCCTGGTACAGATCATCAAAATAACTCGCCCCGTATCGCTTCCCATAAGAAAGCGCAGCACAACGAAGCTGCTCGACTTTGGCATAGTGCCTACGCCTCCCGAGCATGACCTGCGCGTGCCCATGTGGCAAAGAAGCGCCTGCCCGCCCACCACAGTTCCACATAAAGAAGAAATACTTAGCTTCAGAATCGACAAAATGCGCCTTCTGTGCCCACCTCCAGCCCGTATCAATATAATCGATCACCTGTTCACGCGTGAACCGAAGCGGATCAGGCTCCTTGAAGATTATCACGCCGTGAAAGCCTTCGTACTTCGCAATATTACTCGCGGTAATACAGTATCTCCCCTCAACCCGCCCAAAGGTATCTTCCGGTGTTGCATCCAGCGGATCACTGAATAGATCGTCCTGTTTGCTATCACTCTCCGGCTCTGAGTCTTCACAGACAGTGTGCTCTCCCACGGGTCGGCTCGCCCGCAGTTGATTGAAAAGCGCCTCCTCAAAAGTAACCAGGTTTGTGACCCTGACGATGCTTTGCTCCAGCGTCTTATCCACCGAGCCAAACTGCTCCTCGATCCAAGGCCTCATACCCTGCGGAGGGTCTAACCGCCCCTCGGTTACTCCAACATCGTAGATGCGTTCAAAAAGCTCCTTTTCGGCTATAGAAAGGGAGCCAACAACAGTTTCCAGATTGCCGATTTCAGCTTTAATTCCAGATACTCCAAATCCTAATGCCTGAAATGGCGGACGCCGGTGAATACCATCGCAACTTTGTACTTATTCGCAGTCGCTATGACTTCCTCGTCCCTGATCGAGCCCCCCGGTTGAATGATAGCTGTAGCCCCACCTTTGGCCGCCAGTTCTACCCCATCGGGGAAGGGGAAGAAGGCATCGGACCCGACTACACTCCCCTGGCTTCGCTCGCCAGCCTTTTCCAGGGCGATCTTCACGCTTGTCACCCTGTTCGGCTGTCCCGCCCCCATCCCCAAAATCATGGAGTCCTTCACGAACACGATAGCATTTGACTTGACATGCTTAGCTGCCTTCCAGGCAAAGAGCAAGTCCTTTAACTCCTCATCGGTAGGCTCACGCTCAGTCACCGTTCTCAGGCTCAAGCCGCTATCGGGTAGATTATCCGATGTCTGTACCAGCAAGCCTCCACCAACCCGGCGAAAGTCCAGCGCAGGCGAACTCTCTTTACCCAAGCCACCCTGCTGCAAATCCATGACCAGTATACGAACGTCACGCTTCTGCTTAAGCAATTCAAGCGCCTCTTTTTCATAATCAGGAGCAATAATCACTTCATAGAAAGTCTTCGAGATCTCCTGGGCAACAGCTAAATCCACCGGCCTGTTCAACGCGACTATTCCACCAAAAGCGGAAACGGTATCTCCCGAGAAGGCACGACTATAGGCCTCGGCCAGGTTCTGATGTGAAGCCAGCCCGCAGGGATTGGTATGCTTGATGACAGATACCGTAGGGGCCTCAAAATCGCTGGCTGCGTTCCAGGCAGCGTCGGAATCAAGGATGTTATTGAAGGAAAGCTCCTTGCCCCAGAGTTGCTTCGCCGAGCTTATGCTACCAGCTAGCCCACCAGGCACCTCCTCTACATAGAAAGCAGCCTTTTGATGAGGATTTTCACCGTACCTCAAATCATACCTTTTCTTAAGTGCAATAGTTACCTCATCGGCAAAACCGTCCTCACCCCGACGGAGGTATTGAGCGATAGCTGTATCATAAGCGGCAACATGCTGGAAAGCCTTCTGTGCCAGTTTCTTTCGCTCTCCCAATTCCACTTCCCCCGCCCGAAGCTGTTCCAGAAGCGATCCATAGTCTGCAGGATCAACAACCACCAACACATCAGGGAAGTTCTTGGCCGCAGCCCGAATCATCGTGGGCCCGCCGATATCGATGTTCTCCAGTGCCTCGTCCAGAGTCACTCCCTGCCTGGCCACAGTCTCTCTGAAAGGGTACAGATTGACCGCTATCAAGTCGATAAACCCCATCCTGTTTCGCTCGAGCTCTGCGACATGTGCGGGGAGCTTCCTCTTAGCCAGTATCCCGCCATGCACCGCAGGATGCAGTGTCTTCACACGGCCATCCAGTATTTCAGGGAAACCGGTCAAATCACTAACGCTACGCACCGATACCCCAGCCTCGACAAGAGCTTTCTTGGTTCCGCCGGTGCTGAACAATTCGAAGCCAAGCCCCTCAAGACCATGAGCGAAATCGACCAGCCCCGTTTTATCTGAAACACTTAAGATGGCACGCATAAACTACTCCTATCTTCTTTATTAGCTACGGAATCGGCACTCTGGGCTGGGCAAATCTAAGAAATGATGACCCTTTTCTTCCCCCGGCCCTTCACCACCTCCCCAATGAGCGTGGCCTCCGGAGCAGAAGCGACAAT
>SDBU01007164.1_pt1 | contig 12914 bp, 10 predicted proteins | sample 2277071 | NCBI WGS metagenome assembly SDBU01 (sample SAMN10397929, study PRJNA504765) | marine sediment metagenome | isolation source: marine sediment core GS08_GC12, 126 cmbsf | place: Arctic Ocean: Gakkel Ridge, Loki's castle | collected 2008 | reverse complement strand
GCTCGATACCGTTCCTGCCACCACCAGTGACCGAGAAGTTGGTGCGGATGATGTACCCGGTTTTAGTCAGATTGGTATCATTGGCATCAAATTTCCAGTACTGATAACCGCTGGTTTCAAAAATCACTGCCGCGCCGGTAGAATCGATGACGCCAAAATTGGCCTTCGATGTGCGCCCGGTTGTATTAGTCGAAATCAGAAAAGCCTCAAATTCGGCCACAGTGGCGCAACTTCCCAGACAATCACGCATGATCTTGCCATTACTAATACCACTGCTATTTACAGAACCCGGTAAATCGTTGGATACGGAATTGATGATTGCAAAACCTTTCTCATTCACTCCCATCCAAGCTTGTGTGACACCATCGTTATTGACCGAAATAAAATTATAAAGATTTGAAGAATTATATTTCACTTCATTGTCCGGTTGCGCACTGTAGTCCCGGGTTTTCCAGATCAGCGGCCGTCCATCGGCAGTTGCTTTTCCTGTGGCGATGCCAATGGTGCATTCCTCATCCGCAATAAAATTTAACGGCAATCCTAAAATTATCTGCCAACAAAGGCCTGCGGTAATTAAAATCCGCAGTAAATTCTTTTGGATAATCAACTCAGCCTCCCTTAACTGCACCGGATCGTCGGGAATCCGCCGATCCTTTTAAAACGCCCGTATTCGGATCGACTACAATTAAATGTACGCCGCCAAAGAATTTGTCTACTTCTCCCAATACCTCGATCGGATGTCCTTTGGCGATCAGCCGATCCAGAAGTTCTTGATCGAAACGTGCTTCTACTGGTAGTGTGTCAGCCCATTTTTTACTGCAGAAGCGTGGTGCCTGGTTAGCCTGGTCCGGTGTCATGCCGAAATCTACAATATTACAGATCACTTCCACCAAGGTTGAAATAATCCTTCCTGCCCCCGGTGATCCGATTACCATATACAATTCTCCGTCTTTAAACAACATTGAGGGACATATTGTGCTCCGCGGTTGCCGATTGGGTGCTGGTGTATTGGCAGGGTTAGACTTGGAAAAACCGGTCATCCCGTTGTTCAGCAGAAAGCCGCATACCGTGATTCCCGAGCCCCAGAAATGATTCAGTGTCTGGGATAATGAAACGGCATTCCCGTCCTTGTCAACGACCGAAATATGGGTCGTACTGCCGTCTTTATCGATTTCTTCCCGAAAATATTCAGCCTCAAACTGCTTAACATCGCCAGGTGGTGTTTTCTTCAAAGCGGCCGGGACCGCCCGTTCCATATCAATCGTGGCATAGCGGGTTTTAGCATACTCATCGGACAGCAGAATATCGGTTGGTACCTCCTGAAATTCCGGGTCACTCAAGTACCGCAAACGATCAGCATAACCGCGCTTCATCGCTTCGGCCATAAAATGAAAGGTGGCCTCGTTTTCGATATAGCTACCCATTTTTGAGATGTCTTTGTACTCCACTATATTCAGGATTTCCAGTAGCGGAACCCCCGATTGAGGCGGTGGAGCAGAAAAAACCAGGTTGTCGCGATAAACGGTTTTAACCGGTGCCTTTTCCACCGGATGATAATTTGCCAAGTCAGTTTTCCTGATCGTTCCGCCGTAATTAAGCATCACTGCTTCGATTGAATCGGCCAGTTCGCCGACATAAAATACTTCCGGTCCGCCGTCGGCCAACTTTTGCAGTGTTTCCAGAATTGGTTGGTTTACCAGTGTTTCTCCCGGTTCATGAGGAAACATTTCTTTCAAGAATATTGAGCTGGTCTGTGGGTGGCTCATCAAGATTTCATATGAATCCATCACAATTGCATTAAAATTTTCATCCACCTGAAAACCGGCTTCAACCTTGGCTATGCTGCGGGTCAGCACATCGGCCCAAGTCATGGTACCATATTTTTCCAAAGCCAGCGATAAGCCGGCTACCATTCCAGGTACCAATACGGCATGGGCGGAATTCACATCGGTTTCGCTGTTATAATCCGCCAATTGTTGAGGAGCACGCGCATAATAATTGATATAGGTCAGCGAATCCGGCTCATTCAGGTAAATCAGGATTCCACCGCCACCGCCCAGACCGGAAGCATTGGGCTCGACCACACCCAGTACTATCGCCGTTCCTACCGCAGCGTCAACCGCATTTCCTCCTGATTTCAGAATCTCGTATCCAAATTCGGCCGCCATCGGATGGGCAGCAACAACCATTCCTTCGCTTTGAATTGACGGTTGGGGCTGCCATCGAGTGCAGGTGACCAGCAACAGTGTGAATAAAATGACAATCGGGATATGAAAACGGTGAATCTTTTTCATTAATTAACTCCTTGGGGCCGGACGTATTACAAATGATTTATTCGGAAACGGGACTGAAGATTTCTTCCAGCACCACCTGGGTGGCAATGATCTTTACGATTTTGCTGATGGGAATTTTATTTGCTTCAGCAATTTTGGTAAAGTATCCATCATAATCACCACTTTCAACCACAACCAGACAACTGGCAGCCTGGGCGGCGACGTGGTTGAATTCATCCGATAAATTGCCGCGGCGTGCCTTACCACCAATGTGCATGGTTACAATCGGAATTTTATTCTCTTTTGCCGCTTTCACCAACAACTCAACCCGCTTGATTTCATCGTCTTTATCAATCTTGGCGGCTCCCAAACCTTTGGTACTGCCACCGCTGACAATGATTAGTGATTTATAGTTGGCAACCGAATCGGCTGTCGCCAGCTTGTCCAGCGTGAAATCCAATCCGGCTTTTTGGGCCAACAACTTAACCATCAAAATATCGGCGCTCTGTCCGGCAGAAGTGATCAGAATCGGTTGTTCGGCGCTGAAGTCGGCACCATTCAACCCGGCAATCAGAAAGCAGATTAAAGCTATCCGGGTAGTGATTTTGGTTAGTTTTTGCATCATGTTTACTCCTTTCAATTATTTCAGAAAATCTCCCACACCCCGATTGAGGACCGCAGTATAATCAGGGATGTCAGCGACATCTATTTTATTTTCACCAGCCTGGTTATTCCAGACCTCAAATATTGTTTTCATACCAGCCATGTGCCGGGCAACCCGCAGATCCAAGGAAATTCCAGTTTCGGGATAATCCACTTCAAGCAGCCCGCTTTGAGCCGCCTCCAGATTGTATTTATCCTTGCCGGAGATTACCGATTCCGCAGTGACTTTGCCATGGTAACGACCCTGTAACGGATTAGCCGATTCCATCAGAAACGCCGGCATTTCCAGCCAGTCACCCCATTCCCTGTGCGATAATCCATGGAATTCTGCCGGCGACGGCTCCAGATTGTACTGGATTCCTTCCATCTGCAGATAGAGTACCGTTTCGGCGGCAATCTCAATCGCCAGGGGATGAGCCACGATTGCATTGATCACCGGGTATTCCAGTGACGCCTCGTGCAAATCAATGGCGAAATCGACCTTTTCCTGTTCCAGCAGTCGCATAATGGCATAACCGATTTTTTCGGTCAGATTGCCGGCCGCCCGCCCAGGGTAGGAACGATTCAAATTGCGCGTTTCCGGTCCCGAAAGCCGTTGCCCCGAAGGATAGTGCTCATACACATCGGGGTCAGGCCACTGATCAATGGAATTTGTGTAACGGGAACCATAGCGAAAACTGCGCTCACCAGTGGCGGTTTTTATGGTAAATCGCTGGGGATGCCCTTCCTGGGGATCATTGTGGGTAAAGCCACTGTTATTGGCCCGCGGTAGAATGATTAAGCGCCCCGTCCTGAGTGAAATATTTTCAATCAGACAGGTGGCGGCTATCATTGCGGCTGGTTCGTTGGCGTGCGTTCCCCCCAGAATCAGCGCCGTGCCGCCGGGAGATTCACCTGCAAAAATATATATGTCAGTATCGCCGGCCGTTCCTTTTAAATCGACAAAATAATCACTCAATAAACGTTGTTGACATTCACTGGGATAAACCGGATCAACCACCTGCATCGAACTGAAACTCAATCCGGTATGAATCACGATACCGATGGCCACCGCCAGAATAATCAATCTGAATATGTTTTTCTTCAACATTTTATTTAATCAGTAACATTCGCAGTATCAGCGGTATCAGCACAATCAGGTGGGTCAATTGCTTTTTCCATTCCGACTCACTGAACAAATCCCGGCCGGTGATGGCCAGAATAATGGCGGTTATAATAACATAACTCAGTTTCAGCACATTAAATCCCGTCCATTGTATTGTCAGTAATCATCGCGTCAGATAATCAGGAATTTTGCCAGCCAATTGGCCGTAATTATTATTAATATACCGTAAACCGCGGTTAATAAAATGTAGGGAATACATACCTTCAGTATTTTAAAATAATTTTTCTCTTCCACCACCTGCGCTGCGAAAATTCCGGCCAGGGCAGTCGGCGGCATCATATCGCCCAAACTGGCTATCAAAGTCAGACCGGAAGCAACAATAATTTCGTTGCGGCCTAACAATGCCAATAGGAAAGGAACCCCTAATACATACGATGACCCGTAGGAAGATATGGCTCCAAACAATGGCAGTGTAATAATTATCGCCAGGAAAATCCAATAAGATGGTATCTGCACGATATTGACGATCAAATAACCTCGGACACCGGTCAGACTCATCACCTGAATAAACATTCCGATTCCCACCAGAATTCCCATTACCGGCAAAGCTTTGTGGACTGCGGTTCTGGCGACCCTCCAGTAATTGAATGGTTTTCCGGAACGGAAAGCAGTAAGACCTGAAATGACAAAGATCAGCGGCATACCCATGGAAGTAAAATCATTGGGCATGATGCGCGCCAAAGCCATCAGGATTACCAGCACAAGGACCGGGATGAATAATCGGTAACGATTGATCCCGGCCGGCAGGTTTACAAATGCTTCTTTGATTGCTTGGGCAGACCCCGAACCGATGTGGGGTCGGGCAATCAGGAAAGTTGTCGCCAAGGCCAGTGGCAGGGTCGCAAATAACAGGGGTAGTTCGAAGCCGATATAAGGCATATCGACTCCACCGCCAATAATCATCGCCGGAACATTAATCGGCGGAGCTATCATACCAAACAGTGCAGCCATGGCGATTATACTACCGGTCTTTATTTTGGGAATGCCCCAAGCGATCAGAGCCGGCGCCACCACCGCACCGGTCGTCAACACTGAAGCTGTGGACAGGCCGGTAATCATCCCTGGTAGCATTATGAAAATTGTCACCGCCGTTAAAAACCGAAACGGGTAGGATTGGAGATGAACCACAATTAAGCGACTAGTTTCCCCCAGCGCGCCGGTTTCCTTAATGATTTCCATGAAAATCATGGCGGTAACTATTATCAGGATCGGATCCAGGTAGGAGATGCCGCCTTCGATTAGATGACGTAGAGGCACACCATATCCCGATAGCAGGGCGCCCACAATGGCTGAAATCACCAGCGATACCCCGATCGGGAATTTGCCGACGAATACGGCAATGGCAAACAGTGCCAACATGGCTATCAGGATGGACAATTCAGGTTCCATAATTATTTGGCAGCCAAGTTGGTTCCAGTCTTTAGGTGGTTAATAAATCGAACTGATTGTGAAGGACAGGATATTCTTAATTGTATGAAATTTTAATCTTTCGGACTTTTCAGCTGAAAAGTTAAAGTGCACTTTTAGCATTTAGAACTGGGGGCAATTTACCTGGTTTATTGATGAAATACACAAGTTTTAGGCGTACCTCATCTAAACCGCTTGGAATGGCCTCAATTTCATGTTTAAGACGACAGAAGTAGACATAAGACGACAAAAATATAGCACAGTTATAGCACACATGGCCTCAAAGATCCTCTATAGCCCACTGGCCTTTTCAACCTACGTAACAATAAATTGTTATCTACGGTTGACAGGTAAGCCATTGGTCGCGCGTTCCCTGCCTGCCGAAGGTAGCTGCCGAAAGTATGCAGGCAGGCACGCAGGCGGGGAGTCGCGCCGGGGTCACTCCTCGATAAGCCCCTTTTCTCGACGAGAAGAAAAGGGGGTTTTTCTTTAAGGGATCGAGTGGTATAGAGTAGTACTGAGTAGTATGGAGAATACGTATATATTACGTACGGATTTATTGGGGAGCTTGATTTTGGAGTCCCAAAAACGTCTGATCGATTTTGATTATGGAATGGTGTGTCAAAAACGATGGTTTATGGGACAAAAAAGGGCAACCAAAATCAACTATGAACTATCAAATCAAGCAACTTAGAATCAACTGTTAATAATGCATCAATACCAAACAAACTCGAACTCTAAACTTGGGCCAATCAATGGGGGCTGGTCATAATATAAATGCTAAATCCCAAAATACTCGCAAAACTATTAGCTATAAGTTCAATTATTGCCATTGCCACAAGTGTTACTTTATTGTTGCGTTTTCTGTTATTTTTTTTAGACAAAAACTATTTTATTGCTTTGAATGCCCATATTGTAATCAAACCGGTTTCAAAAATATTGATTCAGATACTCTGCATAAAAATCACAGTTGAAGGTGAAATTCCTCAGAAAAATGCTCTTATTGTAGCCAATCACTGGGGTTATCTTGATTCTCTTTGCTTTCTGGCTACATCGCCTTCAATTATTCTATCAATATCAAATCTGGGAAATGTAACAGTAATAGGTCGGATATTAAGTATTGCGGGATTTCCTTTTATTAACCGAATAAATAATAAGACTATTCCTCCAATAATAGAATATGCTTCGGATTTATTAAAAACAAAAAGAATGAATGTTTGTTTCTTCCCTGAAGGAGAAGCATCAGATTACCGAAATATTTATCCGTTTAATTCTTCTTTTTTTCAAATAGCCCTAAATGCTTCTTGTGATGTACAGCCATTGACAATTCAGTTGACGTCGGTAAATGGAGAAAAAATAGATGATAATAACTTGGATTATTTTGTTTTTCATATCTTTAACGGGAATCTTCTTCAGCATTTCATCTATTTCCTTTCTGTCGAAAGAATTTCAATAACGATTCATGTTGGAAGAATTATTGAAAAAAAAGAAATAGAAAACGCTCATTTTACAAGAAAAGAAATATGCTACAAAGCTGAAGATGAAATCAGGAAACAGTTTTTCCTACCAATCCGCTGAGTTCTTGTGGTGGTCTATTCCCTTTTCTCTTGTCATAGATACAGAGTTTTGTAACTATATTTCCTAATGAGTTTTTAACAAAATATAGATTGGAGGTTTTTGTGCGTCGTTTAAATTTTTCGGACATTTCAGCTGAAAAGTTAAGGTGTACTTTTGACATTTAGAGTTGGATGTAATTTACCTGAATTACTAATGTAGTACACAAGTTTTGGGTGTATAATACTAATACCGCTTGCCACTACCTCAATTCCGTGATTGATATAACCATTTTAAGCCATTACCTATAAAAATATTTTCCCTCATGGGCACTAAACGGGCAGTAACGCCCGTAAGTGCACTAATATAAGGGGGGACAGAGGTCTGAAAATCCTTGTCCCCCTGCGCTCCGATGTATCGGAGCTATGGGGGATAAATGTCGGCGGTTCAATGGAGCCTGCCAGGCCGTAGCTGAGTGGAAGGAAGCGTAGGCTGGTCCCAAGCCACAACCCCGATTCGTCGGGATTTTTACTATGAAAACCCTTGCCTGCGCGTAGTAGCCCGGCGAAGACGTGCCTGTCAATAGTAGATACGAATTTTTCAGGATGTTGCTGGTACCTGCCCAATCTTTTAAGGTGTTGGGAATTTATAGTTGCATTTTCGATCATTATTTGGTGTTCACAGTAAACCAATTTCTGTTAAATTCCGCCCACTATATTTTCCGGTTTTTTTATAAGATTTAATAGGAATACAATTAATAATTAATGGTTATGAAGGCATTATGAATATGAACGAAAAAACAAATAATCAAGACAGGCCCTCCGGAATTAAAAAATGGTGGGTTGCTATTCGTCCTTTTGCTCTTCCAGCATCAGTAATGCCAGTATTTTTTGGCAGTGTCCTGGCAATAACTATTGGCGGTGCTACGCCCGATTGGTTGTTATTTATAGCAGCAATGGTAGCCATGGCAATTTTACATACCGGCAGTAATTTATTGAACGATGTCTACGATTTTGAAAAGGGTATCGATCAACATGTTAATCCGGTCAGTGGTGCTGTCGTCCGAGGATGGATTACTGCTCGGGAAGCTCGGTTCGCCGGAATACTATGTCTGTTTTGCGGATCGGTGCTTGGTTTACTGATTGCCACCCAAGTTGGCTATATAATTATTTTTATTGGGATCGTCGGAGTAACAATAGGTGTAGTTTATACTTGGGGACCATTACCATTAAAGTTCAATGCATTGGGTGATTTGGCAGTCTTTTTAAATTTTGGAATATTAGGTTCATTGGGCGCCTGGACAGTCCAGACCGGTTTGCCCTCGTGGACTCCGGTCATCTGGGCAATTCCAATGTCACTGCTGGTTGTAGGAATTCTGCATGCCAATAACTGGCGCGATATTAGCACCGATGATGCAAGTGGCATTCGAACAATTGCCAGTGTCCTGGGTGATCGGCTGTCGGAAGGTTATTATAGCTTTCTTATAATAGGACCTTTTGTTGTCATTTCTACCCTGATACTAATAACCAGATTGACAGGATTCATGCAGCAGATGCCATATACATTTTTAATCACATTCCTGGCAATACCAACAGCTTTCAAATTGACAAAAAAAGGGAAACACCGATTTATTTCTGACCAGCCCATGAATTTTATGGCGCTGGATGGAGCCACCGCCCAGTTAAATCTGCTTTTCGGAGCATTGTGTGTCATTGCTCTCGGTATTGATAAACTGATTTAATCTAATTCGATACAAGTAAGGTTAATGCGGAAAACTATTGCCCTGTCCATATTTGCGGCCGGGCTCTTTTTCCCATTATTTATTTTCACCGCTAAATGGAATATTGATTTTTGGTGGTGGATGACCATCAATATTGGTATTCTATTGCTACTTGTTAATATCAGCGATCCTGAATGGCGTATAGAAATCCAGTCAGATATCAAGGACCGGCTTATAACGAAAATCGGGATTGGGATTTCATCAGCGATTGCATTATACCTGATTTTTGCCATAGGTAATTATTTCTCACAAATGCTATTCGACTTTGCCAGGACGGAAATATCGGCTGTATACGCCTATAAATCATCGGCCAGTACCTTACGAATCGGGATTTTAATGTTAATAGTTATCGGTCCGGGGGAGGAATTATTCTGGCGTGGTTTTCTTCAGCGGCGATACCAAAACGACATCGGCAAATGGTCCGGTTTCCTATTAACGACTGGTATCTACACCTTTATCCATTTGGGTAGCGGCAATATCATGCTGATACTGGCAGCCGGGATAGGCGGCCTGTTCTGGGGCTATCTCTATCTACGTTATCGGTCGATGCTGTTAAATGCTGTCAGTCATACGATTTGGGATATCTTGATATTTATTATCTTACCAGTCGACTTTTAAGTTAATAATAAATGGTAGAGATGACAGTTTGGTGATTTTATATGGTATCAGGAGCCCTTTTTATAACACGCGGTTAGAGTATCGTTTATTATTTGCTTATCGTGATTTTAAATGAGCCGTTTATTAGAGAATGTACTAACTACTATCAGGATTTTACTTTATTTGCTCGACTCAGTTCAAAATGACAACTTGGACATACCCAAATACAACGCTCATTAGGTAAATCAAATACCATTAGGTATTCATTACGATCTTGACATCTCTGGCAACCAATGCCTCGTTTCTGTTTATGGTGAAGGCGATTAGCTTCTACGTGGCGCGTCCGGATTACATTCATTATCTATTCTCCGTGCATAATTAACTGTTGGTATCCATTGTTATTTAGACAAATACCGTGCCAGCAATCGAGGAAAGGATTGACGGCTTAGTATCTATTAGATCATAACGCGCTGTTACTCGGTCAGTTAAATAATAATTTTGAAAGACACCAGATCCGGTTCAAATATTCCGGAAAAGTTTCACTAACTTTCAGCAGGATATTCTTGAATTAAATATTCCATACACCCAATTTCCACCATTAACAGACCCGGATATTGATAATAATGAGAAATATATTTCTTATAGGAATGGTTGGCGTAGGCAAATCCACGGTTGGTAAAATCCTGGCTAAAAAACTTGAATGGGGATTTATAGATATGGATGAAACCGTCGAGGCAATCTATGACCAATCTATCGAAGAGATCTATAATATCTATGGTGAATCAGCCTTTCATGACATGGAGGTAAAAATTTTACAGGAGGTATCACAAGGGAACCACCAGGTCATTGCCTGCAGTGAGGGTATAGTTAAAAATCCTGGCAACGTAGCCTTGATTAAAGCCACCGGATTACTATTCTGGCTCGAGGCACCAGTGGAAACACTGGTTAACCGAATTAAAAATTCCAAATATCTGTTCCTTTTTACCAGCGACAAAACCAAAATATTGAAGGATTGGCTGGCTGAACGGGCAACCTTATACAAGCAATCAGATGTGTTAATAACGACTGCTGATCATTCACCAAACGATGTGGCGGCAGCCATCAGAAAGATAGCCTTTGATTCAGGTAAATACCAATTCTGAGGGGAAGTAAGAAGAATGAAAGTAGCTAGCGTAAACGAGATGCAAGCCTTGGATACCGCAGCCGTAAATCAATATGGTATACCGGAAGAATTACTGATGGAAAACGCCGGATTAGCGGTATCAGCAGTAATTGAGAATGAATATGGTATTGCCGGCAAAACATTCCTCCTATTCTGCGGCCTTGGTAACAACGGCGGAGACGGATTTGTCGTGGCGCGTAAAATTATTTCACTGGGTGGTAGAGCACATATTTTTATAATGGGTGATCAATCACGGTATACCGGTGTTGCCAGACTTAATCTTGATATTGCAGCCAAGTTGACGATTGAAATTACTGTCATTGAATCAGTGCAAACTATTAGCGATGAGTTAAATCATTGCGATGCGGTAATTGATGCTATTTTCGGTACGGGACTGATACGTCCGATAGAGGGTAAATATCGTCAGACAATCGAATTGATAAATGGCAGTGGCAAACCTGTCTTCAGTGTTGATATTCCTTCCGGAATTAATGGTAATAATGGACAGGTAATGGGTGCGGCAATCCAAGCAGATTGGACTATTAGCTTCGGGTTGCCTAAAACTGGCAATCTATTATTTCCGGGATTTTCCCATTGTGGTAAATTGCGCGTTACTCATATTTCTTTCCCCCCTGAACTGTATAATAACCCTGAACTAAAAGTTGCAGTTAACACACCTGGGAAATTGCCGCACCGCGATCCCGCCGGTCACAAGGGTTCCTTTGGTGAAGCTTTATTCATAGCTGGTGCAGCAAATTATTATGGCGCCCCATATTTTGCGGCTGTTTCATTTTTAAAAGCCGGTGGCGGTTATTCCCGTCTGGCGGCCCCAAAATCAATCATTCCCCAAATTGCTAAAAAAAATAGCGAAATAGTTTTTCATCCGTTTTCTGAAACTAAGACTGGTAGTCTAGCCCATGAAAATCTGGATACTATCCTGGAATTAGCTAACCGGATGGATATGATCGTTGTTGGTCCCGGATTATCGCTGGCTTCGGAAACCCAGGCTTTAGTGCGCGACCTAGTTAAAAATATCGAACAACCGGTATTAATCGATGGTGACGGCATTACTGCCATTGTCAATGATCTGCAGTTGATCCGGGAACGAAGAAAGGCCACTGTTTTGACTCCCCATATGGGTGAAATGTCCCGTTTGACCGGAAAATCCGTTGCAGAGCTTCAATCTGACCCCATTAATATTTTACAAAATACTGCCCATGAACTGAATGCTATTATCGTCATGAAGGGCGCTCATTCATTGATTGGCTTCCCGGATGGACAGGTAAGCATTAATTTAAGTGGGAATTCCGGTATGGCCAGCGCCGGCTCGGGTGATGTCCTCACCGGTACGATTACGGCGATGTTGGGGTTGGGACTGGCGTTGGAGTCGGCAACCTGCAAGGGGGTATATATTCATGGACTGGCCGGAGATTTAGCAGCTTCTGATCTGGGTGCCGATGGTATTACCGCTCAAAATATTCTGGACTATTTGCCAAAGGCGGTAAAAATTGACCGTCAGGGATTACCCGGCCACTTAAAAAACAAATATCGTATTAAAACAATAATATAGGTGGTTTCTTCAGATATCTGAAGAAGCTCCCATTACCAAAAATCCGGTGGTGTGACCCCATTCATTTTCATTATCAGAATAATAACCACATATAGTACTAAAGCCGCATCAAAAAAAACAAATATTGGTACAATAACCAGTAATATTTGCCAGATTGGTTGGCTCCAAGGAGGTTGATCGGCAACCAGGTGCCATAATTCCCGGTACCACTGTATAATATTTTTCGATTTAGATTTATTTTTCATCTCCGATCCCTATGCAATACCGCAATATTGATCCCAGCACCTGAATTTACACCTGCTTAATATACTTTTTAACCTGAATAATTCATCAGCAATTATATAATGCGTATAGATTCAGAAATAAATAAGGATAGAAAAAAATTGCTGACAAATTATTCACCAAAGGCCGACATAGTCGAGGTTAACCCCGATACCGATCCCGACAGGTCGTGAGTATCGGCCCGCCCGCCTGCCTTCTGTCGGGCAGGGAGAGTGATTAATTCATGAATTATGAATTAATCAGGTTAATGGAGCCCCACAGGCAAAGCCCGTGGTACCTCCATGAAATACCCTCCTACGCCAAGGCCTGTCTGCCAAAGCACAATTGGTGTGTCGGCTTGGCTTCGGAGGGTTATCCGCAATTGGCGACATCCGCCGCCTGTCTGCCGAAGTCGCAGCGCAGGCAGGTAGCAACAATACTTCATTTTTGGACGATTCTTCACGCATTCATCCATCCCGACC
>SDBU01007163.1_pt1 | contig 12917 bp, 3 predicted proteins | sample 2277071 | NCBI WGS metagenome assembly SDBU01 (sample SAMN10397929, study PRJNA504765) | marine sediment metagenome | isolation source: marine sediment core GS08_GC12, 126 cmbsf | place: Arctic Ocean: Gakkel Ridge, Loki's castle | collected 2008 | reverse complement strand
AGCCGGTGCAAAGGCCCGTGAACGGGCCTGAGACGACCGTCGAGCGTTGGCGATACTCCCGTACATCGGACGCTGGATGGCGGGAGGGCACGCACAACGGCGTTGTGCGTGACACCCAACTCGATCTGACGGGCCAAAATGTGGGTAAAGACAAGCATGGTAGCCACGGGCGCGAGCCCGTGGACTCACCGGCGAGCGCCGCAACGGAGCTGCCGGAGGCAGCGATTCATGTGGGCCGGACCGGTCGGCATGATTCGCCCCCTGCGGGGGCTCGTGGTGTCGGGGAGACGACCGTCCACGGGCTCGCGCCCGTGGCTACCATGAAGGACAGCACGGCTCCCATACGAGAGGCACATCATGTAAAAGGTGACGGGGGATTTGCCTCGCCATCGGACTGATCCTCGCAAGTGATGCGCTGCCAGGCGGGTCCGCGTGGGCACGCACAACGGAGTTGTGCGTGGCACGCATCAAACTGTAGGGTCCACTGGCCAATCGCGTTGGGCCGCCCGAATTATAGGATACCCTCACGCAAGCGTGGGCATGGCACCGGGCAGACGCGCTTCTGTGATGACGACTACCGCGCGTGTTTACGCTTGGCGGACCAGCCGGAGCCGTAGGCGCGGTCCAGCGCGGCGGGCCACCTGGCGGGGCGAAGAAGGAGGCTGGAAGGAGAACACAGTATGATGTCCCCGGAATATAATCCGGAATATCATTCGGTATCGGGACCCCGGGGGCCTTTCAGCACCTTCTCGGCGGGGGGGTACTTGTTCTCGAAGGCGTCGACTTTTCGCTTGGCCCCGGGGGGGTCTTCGAAGTCGATGTCGAACACGCGCCAGGTGCCGTCGGTTCGGCTGAGGTAGAACACCAGCACGCCTCGCCAGCGGTCGTGGCGGATGGGCTCGGAGACGGCGATCGCCTGGCCTTCGGCCAAGTCGGCATAAACTTCCGGCAGCTTCAACTTTCGGCCCCCCGGCACGGCGGCCAGGTCATCGACCTGCTCGGAGATGCCCGACTTGGGGTGGGTCAATCGCCGGATCGTATCGGCGTCCCTCGCTCCCCCGGCGGCCAACAGTACGCGGATCGTCTGCCGGACATCGAGCGGCTGGGCGTCGGCCAGGCCCGCCTCCTCGGATGCCGGCTTGGCCGGCCGTGAAGCGGCGTCCTTGCCGCCGGTCAGGATGATCTTGATGGCGGTCGAGGCGATGCGGTCGAGCACGGCGCCGGCGAAGGTCGGGGCGGTGAGGTACTCCGGCGTAATGGACGCTTCTTTCGCCTTGGGGGCGTACAGGCCGGTGAGTTCGTATTTGCCCGGCTTATCGAGGCCGAAATAACGCAGATCGAACGTCTCCCGCTTGCTCTCCCCCGGCGCCAGCACCAGTGGTTGCGGCGGCGCGGGCTCGCGGCCGATGACATGCCGGCGGAGGTCCGCGCGGAGTTCGAACGCCCCGCCGTCTCGCCTGACGCCGAACAGGGCGGGTGAGTAATGCAGCGGATGCCACAGGATCGTCCGCGGCTTGTCGCTGAAGTTCTTGATGGTCCAGGTGATCAGGATCGGCCCGCCCTTGCCGAAGCGGCGTTGGCCGTGGGCGGGCTCGATCGACACGCGAAGGCCGTTGACGGCCTTGCCCCAGGTGGGATTGCCCACCTTCAGGTGTCCGGGCTCGGCCAGAAGCCTGTAGCGGACCATCAGGCCCGGGCCCTGTGGGGCCATGGTCAACTGCATCACGCCGATGCTGCCCTCTCGCGTGCGGAAGGCGAATGCGCCGGGTTCGGTGATCACCCGCCCGGGCGAGGGGCGTCGGCCCTCGAGGTTGCGGACGATGTTCACTCTCGCCTGGCTGGGCGTCCATTTGGCCGAGGCGTCCCACGCACCCTCCCAGAGCTGTCCCAGGACCATGTCCGAGGCGGTACGCGATCGGGCCGAGCTTTCCAGGCCGCTTATGTACAGATCGATTCCCGTCTGCCGCACGATTTCCATCCGGAGGCCGACGTCGTTGACCGGCGGATCGACATACGTGCCGGTGTCGATATCGAGATAGGACGTGGCCCATCTTATGTTGGCGGTGATCCGCCGCTCGATGACCGGGTCGAAGGCCGGAGCCTTCGTGTTGGCGGCGGGCGCGTCCGGGATGGCCTTGGCCTTGGCCGGGCCGTCCGTCTGGATGAGCCGGTAGCGGACCATCACGTGACCGCCGACGGCCGTCGGCGTGATCTGCAGCACGCCGGCGCTGCCCTCGCGGGTCTCGAAGAAGAACGTGCGGCGGGATACCTTCCCGCCGAGGCGTACCCGAGCCTGCCGCTTGCCCTTACCCACTTCTCGGAGGACTTCCTGCGGCGAACTGTTCCACCGCGAGGCGTCCACCGCGATCGCCACCATGTCCAGGCCGGTGCGGACGCGGCCGTCACTTTCGGCCAAGCTGTCCACCACGTCCCTGCCCGGAAGGTGCATGCCGTACAGGCCGGTGTCCAAGTCGAGGAAGCTCTCGTCCTTGGACACCGACGAACTCACCAGCCGCTCGAGCACCGGACCGAAACGCAAAGCGGGGGCCGAGGGCGCCGCAGGGCGCGTTGTGACAGCCGGTGCGATCTCGGTCTCTACCGCTTCGCTGACTCGTTCGGCCGTTGCGAGCAGTTGGTCCATCGCACCGGCGGCGTCGCCGCGCAGGACCTTCCTCAAACCCCGCAGCTTGGCCATCATCGTCGGCCCCGAACCCAGCGGCATCGCCCCGAGGTCGCTGAGTCCGGCAGGTTCGGATTCGGTGCCCAGGCTGACGCTCAGGAAGTACGAAGGCGGCGCGGACCTGACCTCGTCATACGGCTCGGCGATCGTTCGCCAGAGATAGCCGACCGATGCCAGATGCTGGATGATCGCGTCGGCCTGTTCGCGGTCGATCCGCACCGTTTGCCAGTGCTTGGGGAACGTCACCTTCGGGTCATACGTTGTCAGCCACAGCGACCGCAGCGGCGACGCCTTATCCGCCATACGGACCACCTTCAGCGAGAACGGTCGGGTCCGCTCTCTCAACGCCTTGGCCGTCCGATCGGTCAGCTCCCGCTCGTCCGGCGCGAGGACCTTGATATCGAGTTGCCCGGTCCGCAGGCGGGTCGGGCCGACGCCCTCACGGCCGCTGCCCAGCACCAGTTCACAAGAGAACTTGTACCTGCCCACGCCCGCGGGGAACCGGTGGGTGGCTGTGCCCTCGTAGATCGGCTGACGGGGGGCCAGAAGGCACGAGGCCACGGGCCGTCGGAGTGATCCACCCGGGGGCAGTGTATGAAGGTTCGGCGGCAAGGCGGGCCTGTCCATCGGCTTGCGCCAGATCTGTATCTCGCGACCGTCGGGCGTATGCAGGACCGGCGGCTGCGGGCCGCGACCGAGGGTGAAGGAAATCGGGTGCGTCGAGACGTTGCGGACGACCACCTCGGCAGCTGGCGTGTACCGACCCACTCGCACTCCCAGCGGGGGCCTCGCCCAGCGGATGCCCGCCTGCAGCCCGCTGACCGGTTTGCCCCAAACGATGCCGGCTTGCCCTTGCACGAGTTTGTAGCGAAGATTCACGTGACCGCCGACGGCCGTCGGCGTGATCTGCAGCACGCCGGCGCTGCCCTCGCGGGTCTCGAAGAAGAACGTGCGGCGGGATACGTTCCCGCCGAGGCGGACCTTAGCCTTGCGTTCGCCCTTACGCACTTCGCGGAGGACTTCCTGCGGCGAACTGTCCCACCGCGAGGCGTCCACCGCGATCGCCACCATGTCCAGGCCGACGCGGACGCGGCCGTCACTTTCGGACAGTGGAAGTGCGCATACCAAGTCCATGCCCGGAAGGTGCCTGCCGTACAGGCCGGTGTCCAAGTCGAGGAAGGTCTCGTCCTTGGGGACCGACGAACTCACCAACCGCTCGAACACCGGACCGAAGCGCGGGCCGGTGGCCGCGGGCGCCGCGGGGCGCGTTGTGACCGCCGGGGCGATCTCGATCTCCACCGCGTTGCTGACCGCGCGGGCGGGGGCGCCGCCGTCGTTGGGCGCGGGAAGGAAGGCGATGCGGACGGTGTGCTTGCCGGGAGCCAGCGCGATCGGCCGGTTGCCCGTCTTGCTGCGCCACGCACTCGTCAGCGTCACGGGGATGTCATTGTACTCCCGGCCGGGGCCGAACGGGGAGCTCTTGGCGTGGATAGCCCCGGACCACCGGTACCACTCGCCGTCGACCTCCAGCTCGCACAACATCTGGGCCTGGGCGACCCACAGTTCGCGCAACCCCACGTTGCCCACGTCGGCTTTGAAGCTCGGGATCAGGTGGATGAAGAGGAACCACCCCTCGCCCGCCGGCCAGACGGTCTTCTCCGCCCGCAGGCGGCAGTGGACGCCGTCATCGCCTGTCGGCCCCCAGCCCCACCGGTTGGCCTTGGCCGTGCGCACGGTGGTTTCCATCAGCCGGGCCATTTCGCTGCGGATCGCCAGCAGGACCGGTTCGCCTTCGACCTGTCGCGCCGGGAACGCCCCGGCCAGCAATCTCCCGCTCACGCTGAAGCTCAGGTGAGTGGCCCCTTCATCCGGATTGATCGCCTCGCTCTTCAGCTCGGCGAGCTTCCATGCCTGTTGGTTCCGCAGCAGTGTCGCCAGCCGGTCGAGGTGCTCGCGCCCGAGCGTGGCTTCGTGCCGCCCCACCGAGGGATCCTTCCCGCCGTGGACGACGACCACTTGCACACGGCCGTTGCCGCCCACGTGCACGGCGCGGGAGCCGGCGGGGCTGTCGTCGCGATAGACGAAGTCCATGAACCCCTGCCAGGTTTCCGGCAGGTCGCCTTTGCCCAAGGCCATCGGGGGCGAATCTTTGATGGCCAATTCGATCCAGTTGCTCGCCGGCAGTTCATGCCCCCGCAGCGCGTATCGCACGCGGACGGTGCTGCCCGGCTTCGGCCGGTCGACGAAGTTCAGGCGGTCGAACCACGTCGTCCATCGCAGGGTCGCCCCGGCAGCCAGCCCGTTGGCCACGAAGCGGCCCTCCCAGGGCGTCAGGTCGATCGGCCAGCCCTCGGCCACCCGCAGCGGCTTCCCGGCCGCGTCGATCACCTCGACGCCCAGACGCGCCCGGTACAACGTTCCCGGAGGAAGCGGCCCCTGGCCAACATTCTTCACCTCCAGCAACAGCGGAAGCGTTCGCATTCGCCGGTACTCGGTCCCTGCCGGGGCGGTCAAACGCAGCTTGAGCGGGCCGGCCTTTGCGGTCGCGGGCGTCTCCGCCCTGCACTCGGTCTTGTGACCGCGCTCGAGCGAGATGTTGCGGAACTCGACGCGATGGTACGGCCGGGTCTCGAAGCGGAATGCCTTGATGTTCTTGATCGCCAGGGGGAACCGATATTTGTGCATCCGCCGCGCCTTCTCACTATCGGCCGGTGCCCAGTGCGAAAGGCTGACGACTTCGTAGGGGACCCCGCGATGAGCCTTCCCGGCCGTGTCCACGGCCACGAAGCGCGTATTGAATTGGGTCTGCCACGCGAGGGGCGTCGTCACGTCGATGAGGGTTTTGCCGCCCTGCGAGCGTGCCGCCGAGATGACGACCACGCCTTCGCGGAGGGTGTACTCACGCGACGGGGCCTCCACCGTCTTGGCCGCCAGCCGTTGCCAGGGCCCGGCGGCGAGGTCGAGCGCGAGGTCCGTGACCTTCCGGCCCCGCTTGACCATGGTCCCGAAGCCTTGGATGTTTCTCAGATATTGGCCACCTCGGCTCGGCCTGCCGGCCCCCCACACGCGTTGGCGGTCGACTCTTCGCACGTGTGCTCCCCAGCCGGGCTCTGGCGCGGTGCCCGTCAACTTCAGCGCCAACTCGACGGGACGCATGTCGGCCTCCATCGTACTGAGGATCGAGAGCCTGCTCCCGTCATACGGCGGCGCCGTGGGCCGTCCGTTCGGTTTCCACCACGGGTGATCCTCGGGGGGATAGTCGCACACGGCCACCAGCTCGACAATCACCCCGTCCGGGAGTGTCGCTTTGACGCCCGGGGCCGCGGCGGCCGGCTTCCCTAGTCGCACCAGTCTGTAGCGGACCTTCACGGCGCCGTTGGGCGTCGGGGCGATCTGCAGCACGCCGGCGCCGCCCTCGCGGGTCTTGAAGAAATACGTGCGGCTGGCTTTCCCGCCGCCGAGGCCGACCCGCTGCCGGGGTTTGGCTTTGGCAAGTTCGCGAAGAATATCCTGCGGCGAACTGTCCCATCGCGAGGCGTCCACCGCCACGGCCGCCATGTCGATCCCTGTGCCGGCCCGGCTGTCACTTTCTTCCCAGGTCGTGGCCACATCGACGCCGTGCGTGACCCAGTTGTCGCGCCCCATGAGTTGAGAGTGCCGGCCGGTATCCAGATCGAGATGGTTTGCACTCAGCGTCCGCTCGATCACCTGCCCGAGACGCGGAGCGGCCATCGGGGGCTCGATCGGCGTGGCGGGCCCCTTGGCGGGGGCTCCGGCGGCCGGGGTCCCCAGTCGCACCAGTCTGTAGCGGACCTTCACGGCGTCGTTGGCCGCCGAGGTGATCTGCAGCACACCGGCGCCGCCCTCGCGGGTCTTGAAGAAATACGTGCGGCCGGGTTTCCCGCCGCTGAGGCGGGCCTGCCGCTGGGGTTTGGCCTTGGCAAGTTCGCGAAGAATATCCCGCGGCGAACTGTCCCATCGCGAGGCGTCCACCGCCACGGCCACCATGTCGACCCCCGCGCGGACCCGGCTGTCACTCTCTCCCATGGGGGAGGCCACATCGATGCCGCGCGTGGCCCAGGCATCGCCCCGTTCGAGCTTAACGTACCGGCCGGTATCCAGATCGAGATGGGCTGTGGCCTGGAAGAAATCACCAGCCACGATCCGCTCGATCACTTCACCGAGACGCGGAGCGGCCGTCGGGGGCTCTCCCGGCGTAACGCGCCCCTTGGGTGGGTCGCCCGGCTTATCGGGCCCGTCGGCCTCTTGTGCTTCGGCGGGCGGCGCGTCGTCCGTGGCGGATTCTTCGCCGAGGGCCGAGCCGTAGCCGGTCAGGCCGGCGAGCAGCAAGGCGGCGACGACAACGGTTCCGGCAAACCACCGGGCCGCGCCGACGGGGGCGCGATCGGGCAGGCCGAGCAGGCGACGGATGCGGGGAAGGAGTTTCCCGCCGGTGGCCGCAGCGGCCAGCCGCGAACCGTGCCGTCCCAGCCGGGCCGTTTCGGCCAGGGCGGCGGCGTAGGCGGGGCGGTCGCCGCCGATACCCACGGCGAATTCATCGCAACAGCACTCACCCTCGGCCCGGACGCGCCCGGATACCCACCACACCGCCGGGTGGTAGAACAGCACGGTCTCCACGGCCGCCTGTATCAGCCGGATCAGGCATTCGCACCGGCGGACATGGGCCAACTCGTGGGCGAGCACGGCCTCCAACTGTTGGGGCGTCAGGCCCGAAAGCACACTCACCGGCATGAGGATCACGGGGCGGAACCAGCCGATCACCATCGGCACGCCCACCGCGGCCGATTCCAGCAAGCGGACCGGTCGGCTCACCCGTATCTTCCCCAGCATCCGGCGGAACGTCACACGGAGCGCCGCCCCGACCGGGCGGACCTGCCGCCTCTTGAGCCGCCGCAACTGCAGCCACCCGCTCAGGTGCCACACCGTCAGGCCCGCCATGCCGGCCAGCCAGACCGCCAGCGCCCACGGCAGGACCTGCCGGAACCCGCCGTCAACTCGGTCGCGCCAGGATGCAGCGGCCACGACCGGCGCTTCGGGGACCGGCTCGGTCGGGGGCTCGAGTTCCCCCGGCCGCTCGGCCAGCAGCGGCGGGAGGGGAACGGGGCTGGACGACAACTCGGAGTCCATCAGCACCGATGGCGGCTCCACCGGTGAAGCCGCGAAGATGGCGGGGGCCGGCGGGGCGGTCACCACGTGGGCCGGCTCGGCCTCGACGGGGGCGGAGGCCTGAAAAGGTGTCACCGTTACCACGCAGGCGGTCGCCACCGGCAACAGGGCCATCAGCGCCAGTGCCACGCACGACGCCACCCACCGCGCCCGCACCCGGTGCCGCGGCAGCACCGCCAGCGTAGCCGCCAGCAGCAGCGCCACGGCCGTGCCCTGCCACAGGAAGTGAACCAGCGCCCAGCCGATCCGCTGGGCCAGCGGGTTCGACGAGAGTTCTGTCAGCCATGCGTTCATCGCTGCTTGTCCTCCAGCTCATCGAGGAGTTCCCTGATGTGCGCCAGTTCCTCGTCCGAAATGTCGGTCGCCGTCAGGGCCGCCACCAGTTTGCCCGGCGAGCCGCCGAAGGCACGCCGGAGCAGGTCGCCCACCAGCCGCTGCTGCATTCGGCTCTCGGTTTGGCTCGCCTGATACACCTGCGGCCGCTGCGTCTGGTCGCGCGTGACGATGCCCTTGCCGTCCATGATCTGCAGCAGCTTCAGTGTGGTGTTGTAGGTGGTCTGCTTCTCGGCCCCCAGCCCTTGGTGGACTTGACGGACGGTGCTCGGCCCGCGGTGCCACAGCACCCGCAGAATCTCGAGCTCACCATCCGTTGGCCGGACCTTCTTCCGCTTCACCATGACGGCTCCTTGTTGTGGGGGCCGGCAACGGCGGCCCGAAATGGTCTGCAGGGTTAGACGCACTAATACACGAAAAGTTTCGTGAGTGCAACGAAGACTTTCGTGGCATGGTGGAATGCAGCGCGTAACTATTGTTTACAAAATAGATTACCATCCGATAACTTTTTCACGAAAGTCTTCGTGATAGAATGGGCGGACGCTCCAGCCCCCCTGCAGGTCGAGCTGATCGGCTGGGTCTTGTGCGGCGTGGGGCCATGGTTCCTGGTGAGGTCGATCTCCCAACCGGCCGGCATGACTCGCCCCCTGCGGGGCTCCTCGTCTCGCCCGGGATGATCGTCCACGGGCTCGCGCCCGTGGCTACCATGAAGCCCTTCGGGCCGGCCGGCCCTGCAACTCCGCTCGCGCCGATCCCACAACTCCGCTCGCGCCGATCCCACAACTCCGCTCACGCCGATCTTGGTGGAATGACCGCAAATGTGAAGTCGCAGGGCGTGCAGCGTTTGTTGGCTGCACACCAAGCGATGAGGCGCCGGTAGTCGTGGTGGCGCCTTGCCTGCGGGGTGCCTCTTGGCGACAGCGTTCCGTGTGCAGCACAAAGATGCTGCAAACCCTACGCGTGGCGGGCGGGTTACATGGGGTACCCGGAAGGCCCGGGTGCGGTGCTGGCCGGAGTGTGCCTTGAGGCGCTTCCCGGGAGATGAGTGCATGACGGGGATAACCAGGCGTAGTGGCGTGGCGGTGGTGGCCTTGGTGTTGGCCGTTGCCGGCATCAGCGAAGCGGCCGACCCGCCGTGGTTGACGATCGTCGAGGGCGATTGGTTCGGCAGCGCCGTCGAATCGAGCCTCAAACTCGCCGCCGCCCGCAGCAAGGCCCGGGCCGACGGCTTCGCGCCGGCGCTGCCGGGGATCCGTTACGCGCGGCAGCGGCGGGAGCCGGCCGATATCGAGTTGGACGTCTCCGGCGTCGAGACGCTGTTCATCGGCGGCCGGGTGCGGCTGACCGGGCCGATTCTGCTGACCGGCGCCGACGGGGCGGTCGAAACGCTGCCGCGCGCACGGCTGTTCATCAGCGAGGGGAGGGTCGATCTCAAGCGGCGATGGCTGAACGGCGGGGAGGTCCAGATCGACCTGGCGCGGCGGTATCGGAAGGTCACGCTCAAAGAAGTCACCATCGACACGGGCCCGTATTGGATCGACGCGGTGTCGCTGATGCGAGCGGCCAAGCAGGCCAGGCAGGATCACTGGCAACTGCGGCAGCTTATCTCCCGCCGCTTCGGCGTCCAGCGCCGGCAGATCGACCGGGAACTGCGGGACGGGCAGTGGGGCGTGGGTTTTCGCAGCTACGACGACGTGGCCAAGCACCTGGCCGTCGGGCTGTACCCGGCCCAGCGGGAGCAGCATCGGCAACTGCTGGCCGCGAAGGTCACGCGGCTCGAGCAGCTTGCGAAGATACACGATCTGGTCACGGCGAAGTTCGCCCTCGCCGATCGCATTCGCCAAGTCGACCAGCAGCTGTCCTCGCGGTCCCCCGGGGCCGTGCTCGCCGATATGCGGAAGCTGGAAGGGGCACAGGACAGGCTGGCCCCGTATATCGCCGGCCTGGCGGAGATGGCCCGGCAAGTCGATCCGATCAAGCGGCAGGTGGAGGGCGGGTACGCCGAGGGCTTCGCCAAAGCCGACGAGCTGATCGGCAAGGTCGCCGCCGCCGATAGCGTGTACAAGGCGTTCGGCCGGCTCGAACTGGCCCGCCGCACCCTCGATTACGTCCAGAAGGTGCGGAAACTGCCGGAACTGGCCGGGGAAGTGCGCGATTTCGAGGCCAGGCTCCTCGGCACCACCGGTCGGGAGACGGAACTGTTTGCCGAGATCGCCGCCATCCGCCGGCGGATCATCTTCTCGCACCCGGCGCTCGATTTCGAGAAGATCCTCATCAACCGCAACCCGCCGACCCGCTACAGCCACAACGGCGACCAGCACCTCGGCCTGCACAGCCGGCCCGGCCCGGGGCTGACGATTCTGACCGACTGGAAGAGCGGCCGACCCAAGGCGAGGGCGATCCTGGCCGGCAAGCTGCCGACCGGCGCCACGCGCAACCCCGACCTGCACTACGACGCCGAGAAGGTGGCCTTCGCTTTTTCCGACCACACCCGGCCCGGCAAGCGGCGGTACTTCCTGTACGAGGCCGCCATCGACGGGTCGTGGGTCCGCCAGCTCACCGGCACCAAGCGCGACAAGTTCGAAACGTGGGACGGGCGGGCGACGGTGATGATCGAGGACAACGACCCGTGCTACCTGCCCGACGATGACATCGTCTTCATCTCCACCCGCGGCCAGTCGTTCGGGCGCTGCCACGGCGGGCGGTACAACCCGGCGTGGATTCTCCACCGATCCGACGGCAACGGCGACAACATCAAGCAACTGTCCTACGGCAACGAGAACGAGTATGAACCGTCGGTGCTCAACGACGGGCGGATCGTCTTTACGCGGTGGGAGTACACCAACCGCCACGAGATGCTCTTCCACATGCTGTGGTGGTGCCGCCCGGACGGTTCGAACGTGTCGCACTTCTTCGGCAACGACATGCTCCACCCGATGATGATGGTGGAGGCGACGGCTATCCCCGGCACGCACCGTGTGGCCACCACCGCCCAGGGCCACCACAGCTACAACACCGGCACCACGATCATCCTGGACACCAACAAGGACGAGAACGGCGAGCACGCCATCACGCATGTGACGCCCGAAACGCCGTACTCCGAGTCGCAGGGCTGGCCTAACCCGCATTACAGCCATCCGTACCCGATCACCGAGGAGCTGTTTCTGGCCTCGCGGGCCAACCACCGCGTGCACAAACAGGGACAGACCCCGCCGCCGGCCGACCGGGGCATCTACCTGATCGACCCGATAGGCGGGCGGGAGCTGATCTACGAGGACCCGGACGTCGCCTCGTTCTCGCCGATCGCGGTGCGGAAACGCCGCCGCCCGCCGGTGCTGCCGCCCACGCTGCCGGCGGAGGCACCGGACTACGGCACGGTCTTTCTGCAGAACGCGTACCTGACGCGTAACGATCCGGAAGGGAAGATCGCCCCGGGCATGATCAAGGCCCTCCGCGTCATCGCGCTCGGCGTTCAGCCGCGCGCCCGGCGCACCGCTTGCAGCATGACCGTCGGGGTGGAGATCCCCAAGAAGGTCCTGGGCACCGTGCCGGTCGACGAATACGGCTCGGCCTACTTCAAGGTGCCGGCGCGGACGTCACTGCAGGTGCAGACCCTGGACGAAAACGGCATGGCGATCTTGACCGAGAAGAGCCTCTTCTACCTCCAGCCGGGCGAGAATCGAAGCTGCGTGGGCTGTCACGAGCCCGTGGGCACCAGCCCCATCGCCGGCGCGCTGGCCAAAATGACGCGGCGGAAGCCGGTGGACCTCACCCCCGCCGCCGGCCCGCAGTACCCCGGCGGGCTGAGCTTCATGCGGACCGTTCAGCCCGTGCTGGACCGCTACTGCATCGGCTGTCACGGGCTCGGGCAGGGCAAGGACCGGGCGGCGAAGAAGGTGAGTCTCATCCACGACGGGCAGACCTGGCCGGCCTCGTACAAGGCACTGGTGCGCCTCGGCGAGCACAGGGTGGGCTTGAAGAGCTACATGTGGGATGAGAAGAACATCAGCCGGCCGCGCCGGTTCTTCGCCTACCGCAACAAGATCTCCCACATGCTCGTCGACAACCACGGCAAGTGCAACATGGACCGAGAGAGCTACCTTCGCATCATCGAGTGGCTGGACGTGAACGCCCAGTGCTACGGCGACCTGTTCCCCAACAAGCTCGAGGAGCGGCGGCTCGACCCGGCCGGGATGGCGCGCCTGCGGGCGTACGTGAGGGAGTTGTTCGGCGAGAAGATCGCCACCCAGCCCGACCGGGCGCTGGTCAACGTCGCCCAGATCGACGAAAGCCGCATTCTCATGGCCCCGCTCGCCGCCGCCGCCGGCGGTTGGGGGCAACTGCCCGGCTACGCGAGCACCGACGACCCGAAGTACAAGCGGATGGCCGACCTGGTCGACAAGTGCATCCTCCGCAAGCCCAACGAGAACCTCCGCGGCTGGCAGCCCACCCTCGAGGCCGGCGGCGGGGAGGGTTGGGTGATGACCGAACGCAAGCGCTACCTCGACGCCCTCAAGACCAACGGCGACGGGGACTGATGCGAAGTGACGTCCGCATCCCCGGGGGAACGGGTGCCGTGGGCTGCGGAGCGAAGCGGAGCAACCACGACGCACGCTACACTTGTGCCGCCCCAACGGGGCGAAGGTCCTCTGCCGGGGCCGTCAACCGGGTGCCATGCTTCTGCCGGGTGCCATGCTTCTGCTCGCAGAAGCATGCG
>SDBU01007162.1_pt1 | contig 12917 bp, 11 predicted proteins | sample 2277071 | NCBI WGS metagenome assembly SDBU01 (sample SAMN10397929, study PRJNA504765) | marine sediment metagenome | isolation source: marine sediment core GS08_GC12, 126 cmbsf | place: Arctic Ocean: Gakkel Ridge, Loki's castle | collected 2008 | reverse complement strand
AGTATGATGGTCTTGATGCATATCTCTTAACGAAGGTAATAGCACTAAATCTGGTTTTAGCTCTTCCCGGAGGCTGACTAGTAACTCCAGAATTTCCTGTCTGAATTTAGGGAAAACCCTCACCTCAAACCTGTAGATAGATAAGTTCTTTGGTGCTATCCCAAGTACTCTAGTTGCCTCTCTCACTTCCTGTTCCAAAATATCTTTAGGCAGACCTTCAGGAACAGATTCCTCGGCAATGCTGAAGGCAACATAAAATACCTCTTTCCCCTCCTCTATCCATCTAGCTACCGTCCCCCCGGCACCTAATTCTACATCGTCAGTATGCGGTGAAATAGCCAAGACTCTCCTAAAGCTATCGCTCAACTCATTCCCCCAATCTAACAATATTGGTATTCTTCAAGCCCCTGGTTGCTCCTCTAGCGTCAAAGACTAATTTTGCCTGGTTTACAATCTGTTCCAAGTCATAGCTACTATGGTCGGTAGCTATTACTATGCAATCCGCTGTGGACAAACATTGTGCACTAAGCTCTACCGATGATAGGATGCCATGGGAAAGCTGGATTTGTGGTATATAAGGGTCATTATAGCTTACCCTGGCCCCTTTTTCATGAAGAAGCTGAATTAGTTTTAAGGAGGGTGATTCTCTAACATCTTCCACATCTTTCTTATAAGCTACTCCCAGAACTAATATCTTAGCGCCATTTAAGCTCTTGCCCTGAGCATTTAGAGCCTCTGCGATGCGTGAAACTATATAATAGGGCATTTGCTCATTGATTTCGGCAGCTAGTTCAATAAACCTGGTATGAAAATCATACTCTCTGGCCTTGCTGGCTAAGTAATAGGGGTCAAGGGGGATGCAGTGTCCTCCTAACCCAGGTCCGGGGTAAAACGGCATATACCCATAGGGTTTGGTGGAGGCAGCGGCGATAACTTCCCATACACTTATGCCCATCTTCTCACAAAGCTGAGCAAGCTCGTTGACCAGGGCGATATTCACGCTACGAAAGACATTCTCAAAGACCTTTGTCATCTCAGCGGCCTCGGGGTGTGAGACAGGGACTACCACTTCGGCCACCTGACGGTAGAGAAGTTCGGCGAGCTTGGTAGATTGGGAATCTATACCCCCCACCAACTTGGGGGTGTTCCTGATACTGTATTTTTTGTTCCCGGGGTCAATCCTCTCTGGGGAGTAAGCAAGATAGAAATCTGAGCCTCCCTTTAATCCCGAGCGCTCTAGAATGGGCAACACTACCTCTCTTGTGGTACCGGGGTAAGTAGTGCTTTCCAAAATCACCAGTTGCCCCAGCTTAAGATACTTGGATATCTCTTCAGACTCGTAGATGACGTAGGACAGGTCTGGTTCCTTGGTCTTAGTTAACGGAGTCGGGACACAGATACAGATGGCATCTACCTCTCCGAGTTTGTTTTGCTCTGTGGTTGCCTGTAAAAGGTTCTTTGCCACCATGGCTGAAAGGCAATCATCGGAGATGTGGGCGATATAAGACTTGCCTTGGTTAACCAAATCCACTCTTTTCTGCTGAACATCAAATCCTATAACCTTAAAGCCTGCCTCGGAGAAAGCCAGCGCTAAGGGAAGCCCAACGTAGCCAAGACCTACTATGCCTATCTTGGCAGACTTATCCTTGATTCTTTGTTCTAACTCCGGCAAAGTCTTATCTTTTTCTTTCCTCATTTTCCTAATATTTACCCTGTGCTAATTCACTATTAAGCCAATCAATATAGCTCATTCAATCCTGACCTAGTTGTTGCGTACATCATCCCTTGACCTTTTTAGCAGTGATAATTAGAGACCCAGAAAAATACTTATGAAGATGACTTTTTAAAAACCTCGAAGTCCTTGGAAGGAAACGAAGCATTTGCTTCCATATCCATTCATCAAATAGGGAGCCTCTCCCTACAATCTCTTTTATTTCCAAACCGTGAAGGGTTAGCATATTTCTTAATTCTTTGGCACTATATTCTGTCTCGTCTAGCTCGCCAAGTTCACCTTGAACCACACGCGCACGCACAACAGCGTGTTTTATAATCGTATGGATATGATATAGTTGTGGAACACCTATTACTAGGTATCCTTCATTCTTAATAACTCTGATTTGTTCTTTCAATGCACCTACTGGGTCGAGCAAATGCTCAAAAACTTGTGACAGAAACACCATATCAAAAACATTATCATGAAATGGTAAGTGATAAGCGTCACCTTTTAACAAATTCAAGTCGCAATCCAATGAATTGGAGATTTTTTCGCCAATCTCTAGTGAAGTGGTTGAGGATTCCACACCATATAGCTCTACATCTTTTAACTCTTTTTTGATGGCTACTAAGTCTCCTGCTCTTCCAAAACCCACCTCTAATATTTTCGGCTTTTTAAACTCTCTGGTAAAATCTATCACAGATTGGAATGCTGAGGTGGTTTGCACCTTCTTCTCATAGCTTTCTTTGAGTTCTTTCATGCCTACGTAACGTGTCTGAAATTCTGAATATCGTAAATCCCAAATCTGTGACGGACGCTCAGGGTTCGGAAGCATATTTGCTTTATAATAATCCCTCCTTTTCCCAAGCAAACAATAAAATACGAATATGACCGCTTCCAACAAAAGCTTTGGATATGCCGCATAGGATATCTTTGTTGAGCTCATACTTAATAGCCTATCTCGAAATCACTTTTTGTATCTTGAAGCTCTTTATCAGAGCTGACTAGTTTGAGCAAGTATTCATTGCTTAACAAGTTCCAGGTTATTTCCCACCAATCCTCTGATTACATGGAATAGCCTTCAGTCCACAAACCATTTATATGCCAGTTGCGTATATCAAAGATTTGCTCATTTTTACCTCGTGTTAGGTCTCTTAAAACAAAATTCCAATTACTATAAGGTGAGAAACCAAAGTGATGCAACTGGCCAAATACATCTTGAGCCAAAAAATCCCTCGGGTTTCCCAAGAACTGAAAACGCCCCACTTTTTGGGCGTAATCTTTGAGTATTGTATCTAGCAAAAGAGACGTTGCGTATCTATCTTCTGAGGTTAAGTCTGAGATTGAGGCTACTCCTTCAAATAACGCAACTAGCGCATATGCTCGTAACGTATCACCTTGGTAAGCTTGATACTCATTGTATTTAATAAGTGGATGTTCCCGAACTCTCCACCTAAGATATTTTTGATCGTATTTTATTGATACAAGATTTTTATGTTTTAACTTTAGCCTTTTATACAGTTCTTCTAAGCAACATTGGTCGCATATCTCGCCTCTTTTGATTTCATAGCCTGCCTTTTTTTGAATTTGAGGAATGGTTTTGCCACCTTTAATAAGGGTAGGATTTAGAATTAACGTTCCTGTGGAACCAATTCTACGCCAAAGCGGTGTTTTCGTTTTTAGCCTTGCAATTATAGCAACCCAAATGTTACCAGGTCGCACCATCATTTGAATGTCTGGGTAACAAGTAAATCCAAATTTCCTGAAAGCCTTTACTGCATCTGTGAAACCCCATATAAATTGCATCCTACGGTCAATGCAGTTTTCGACAGCATATTCATATAAACTCTGCATAATAGCGGTCCCTCTATAGGTCGGGAGTAATAGGGTGTTTTCACTTTTTCCAGATAGGACACACTCAGACCCAATCTGCATATAAATAGGAATCATGGCTTGTGTTGCGATTAATTTGTCATGATCTTTTGCGAATACGAATACAGCCTTCTCAGGTTCGTATGTCTCATATTCCCATAGCCAATGTTCGGGTTTTCTTCTTGTTCTATAATAAGAGTTATGAAAATCAACCATATCCTGAGCATCCTTTGATGTAGCTAATCGAAATTCGATTTTTCGTTGTTCAAGTTCTAAAATCATAGAACTCCTTTATGTAAACAGCGTATAGTTATTTGTGAACCAATCGACACGCGTTATCACCATATATCTTTTTATAAGTTGCCCCAGAAAGTCCTAGTGAATTTAGAAAATCTCTCTGCCCCTTCATAACATTATCAGTGCCGTATAGGATTTTGTTTTCAAACAGTGACAGAAATCTTTTTGCATTTAGTGGGTCACGAGTAAGAGCATTTAATCCACTATCACCTGATATATCAGCATGAAAATTTGGATAGTCTGTGAGGAGACGCCAAATAATCCCTTCACCAACAACTGGCCCCTTCGGATATAATTCTTTACGGATAGCTGCATCAGCAGAAACATATTTCCAAAACAATGGACCATGAGCAATGAAATTAACATTGGGATAGTCCTTTAAGGCAATTTCTAAAGAAGCAAAGTTAACCATGTAGCCGGGAAATGTATAATATTTCAGCCTATTTTGCAGTGGCGAATAAACGCTAGTTGAAAGAAGATGGAGAACCCTTCGGGGAATTTCATAGATTTTTTTTGTAGATTGTAGACCTGTGTGAAGAATTTTATCGTAGATTGCTGAAGAGTATGGAGTAGTACGATACTCACTTTCTTCCATATGAAACACTAGAGGAATTCTAAGTTTTTCTATTGTTGACAGGATTGTCCTGACTTTGCTTGACTCCCAACCTAGGGTCGATTTTATTTCCCCACAGCCCCGTATACCTTTCCGACACCAATATTCTAGTTCATCTACAGCGTTGTCCTTATGAGGGTCTGGTGCATACATAGGAATAATACGTGACGGGTATTTCAAATAGGCATCGTATATGTCTTCAATTGATAAATGGTAATACCACCATTGTCCAGGACTAATCTCTTCCCAACTTAATAACCAACAACAATCGACTCGATTCTTATTAAGATATTTGATTATTTTGTCCAAAGAGAATCTACCGAAATTTACATGCATATGACTATCAACTATCATCGAATAACCTCATTTGACCACATTCAATTGGTCTTCTTGAACTCTTTATCAGAGCTGGCTAGTTTGAGCAAGTATTCATCGCTTCATAAGTTCCTCATAGATTCTTACGAGTCTTTCCACACTATATTTCCATAGAAAGCCTTCCCTCACAACTTCTCTACCCTTTCGTCCCATGCTTTCCCTCAAGCTTCTGTCTTTTAGTAGAACTACTATCCTTCTGGCCAATTCGTCTGTATTGGTGGGGTCTACCAAGAAACCATTTACACCATTTTCGATGAAATCTTCGCAGCCCTGCCCACGACTGCCTATTACCGGTTTACCCAAAGCCAAAGCCTCAAGATACACTATGCCAAAGCTCTCCAGCACGCTCGCTAATACGAAAACATCGCAAATGCTGAGGAACATCGGTAATTCACTTCTATCGGCAAACCTGTTGGTAAATTTTACATAGCTTTCCAGACTCAATTCCTTTACAAGATGCTCCAATTCTGGCAAATAAGGTCCTTCTCCCACTAAAATGAAGATAGCATTCGGGACTTCCTTGATAACGGCTGGTAAAGCCTTAATAATATTTTGCTGTCCTTTTCTCTTTATTAACGAAGAAATACTAAGAATCACTTTCTTATCATCTATGTTTTGAACTGACTTAAACCTATTCAGTTCGTCTTCCTCTGGCAATCCTGGAATATAAATCCCATTGTGGAGCACCTCCAACTTCTTGGGATTGACGTGCCACCTGGTGATACATTGCTTCTTTAAGGCATTGCTCACCGGACAAATCTTATCAGCGCTTTTAAGAATGAGGAATACGTAAATTCGCTGTAGCCAGGTTATGCCTAACCCATAGCCTAGTTCTTTACTATAATATACATCATAACCATGCGTGGTGAGCACGAAAGGTTTTCTTAAAATTTTGGATGTTATTGCCCCGGCAAAGCCAGCATGGTCAGCAAAATGTGAATGGACAATGTCGAATCTCTCTGTTCTATTTAGCTGAGCTGCCTTTCTCATAACTTTTGCGGCAAAAACAAAAGGGAAAAGACGAGCCGGCTTGAAGCCAGTATTCATCACTCTATGAACATGCACTCCTTCCATAGTTTCCTCTCTTGAGCTATCATCATCGCCCGGAGTAAGCACATGGACTTTCAGCCCATGTTTTGCCATTTCTTTCGCCTGTTCGTGGATAAAAATATCTCGAACCGGCTTGGATTGGGATGGATATCCTGAAGCTATCATACAGATGTTCATTTTTTATTGCCTAGACAAGCTCTTCATATCTCCTCAGAGACAAATTATATATAGGCCTTAACCAGTAGAGGCCTTTTGCTCAAATAGTTGTACCAGCCTTTGTGCTTGTTGTTTCCAGGTATAGTGGTAAATACTCGGGTTAGGTCTGTAACAAGAGCTGATTTTCCTTGATTGTCTGAACTCCTTTAGCCACAAGGACAGGAGGCACCTGATTTCATCTACTGTGTTAACTACCACGCCAGCGCCCGTTTCCGTTAGCAGTTCATCGATAGCTCCGCCCTTAAAAGCGATAGCCATGATTGGTTTTTGGGCTCCTAAGTACTGGTGTATCTTACCGGTAAGAGTCTCTTTATCCTTGGAGTTGTTCCAACTGGGCAGTAGGAGCACTGTAGATTCCTTTTGCCGCCTGATACTTTCTTGGAAGGGTATGAAGTCGTAAATCCTAACTATATCCTTAAGGTTATATCTTTCAATAAAGGGGGAAAGGCTTGTCAAGGACTTACCTCCAAAGAAGCGAACTTCAAGTTCATTAGGCGAGATATTCTCTTCTCGCCGAAGTTCACATATAGCCTCAAAAAGAAGAATGAGCGAGTTTCGTCTCACCAGACCTATATTCCCAGTGTAAGTAAGAGTAAATTTAGAGGTTGAAGGAACTTCTTCAACATAATCTTCTTCATCAAAGCCGTTAGGAATTACTTCCACTTTCTTTGAATGAAATGTCTCCAATTGCTGCGCCATCTGTAAAGAAGATGCTATCAAGGAAGTGGTGCTCCTCAACACCCTTTTTTCTATCCTCTCTTCCAAGAATTGGAGGGGTTGGACCCTCTGCATATCGGGATAAGTCTCTAAGCTCCATTGATCCCGAAGTTCAGCAATCCAGGGGATTCCTGTTTTAGAATGAAGGCGAGCAGCAACAAGATGTGACACTGCTGGGGGATACGAACTAAAGATTATGTCCACCTTATTTTTGGCTATTACTTGCATTCCGCTTCTTACAGCATTAAAATACCAACCGGCACTATCTGATAAGAATCCGAATATTGTAGAGTGCGAAAAAACGGAAGTCACTAGCTGTAACGATCTATAAAGAGCATCGCCTCCAGGCAGACCCTCTCGGTTTTCTTGAGCTGTTCTGTCCCCACTACCGATGAGCTTCCCTCGGATAAAACTGCTCAAGGAGGAATAGGGTATCTTTATAATATCTGCTTCACTACCAGTTTCCATAGGTGAAACTTGAGGAATGTGACCTACTCGCTGTGGAGTTAATACGATGGGCTTCCAGCTAAACTGCGGTAAGTATTTAACAAGTTTACCAGCCCTGACCGCGCCAACAATGCTTGTCGGCGGGAAATAGAAAGAAGCCATAAGCACTTTCCTTCCTTTGCTTTCAGGGGTAATGCCTAAAACCATTACTGAAATCTCCAAGTATTATAGATTAGCATGAGCAGTTAGTACCTCCACGATTCTCTCCGCTGTCTTGCCATCCCAGAACTTAGGACAATTGCCCTTTTTGCCTTTACCGTCTAGGATTTTGAAAGCCTCAGCGACAATTTTTGAAGGTTCGATGCCAACTAAGGTGTTGGTTCCCTGGGTGAGGGTATCCCTCCACCCAGTAGTATGATACAAAGTGAGACAGGGAATATTTAATACTGTGCTCTCTGCTTGCATGCCTCCCGAATCAGTCATTATGAACTTAGAGTTCATTTCTAGGTTGAGAAAGTCAAGGTAGCCCAAGGCTCCAGGCATAAGTAATCGGCGATTGGTGAGCGGTAATTGGTTGAGAAGGTTAAATTCTTCGATTCTCTTCTGGGTGCGAGGGTGTACAGGAAAAACAACCGTAATCCTCAGGGAGATTTCTCTTAAAGCTTCGATAATCTTGAGCAGGTTTTCCCTTTCATCCACATTATCGGGGCGATGCAGAGTAAGTAGGGCATAACCTTCCCTCTCTAGGCCCAGCTGGGATAATATTTGACGTCGTGATGCGGTCTCTTTATGGTGAAGCAAGTTATCTACCATGATATTGCCCACGAAGAATATCTTGTCCTCGGATATCCCCTCTCCCTTCAGATTCTCACCGGCGTCAACAGATGGAGTAAACAGATAGCTGGAGATATGGTCGGTGAGTAATCGATTTACTTCCTCGGGTATGTTCTTGTCGTGGTCCCTGATTCCAGCTTCAACGTGGGCTACTGGGATATGAAGCTTTGCGGCGGCAAGGGCAGCAGCCAGAGTGGAATTGACATCACCAACGACAATAACCAGGCCAGGCTTCTCTTTAAACAGCACCTTCTCAAATTCAATCATTATTCTGCCTGTCTGCTCGGCGTGCGTTCCGGCTCCAACACCAAGGTGAATGTCAGACTCAGGGAGGTCTAACTCTTCAAAGAAAACCTTGGACATCTCATAATCATAATGCTGGCCGGTATGCACAAGGACAGGTTCAATAAGATTCGTCTTCGAGGAAATGTTGCGTTTCGCTACCGCCCGCATTAAGGGGTCAACTTTCATAAAATTGGGTCTGGTGCCACAAACGAAGACTACCTTCACTGTAGAACTTGGTATCATTTTTGCTCTACCCCTTCCACCTTACTCTGCGATTGGCTAAATTATACACAAAGTATGCCAGCTTATAGGCTCGGGAGTAAATCTTCCGATAGGAATACCGGGTCACTATCTCGCCGCCAAAGCTCAGCTTAAACGAATTTATCGCCTTTAGACTCTCGTCTTTATTAGTTTTCTTTTCTGAAGCTAACCCTCCCCAGTCGAACTCCTTTATGCCCTTTGCTTTAGCGTATTTTATTGCCTCCCAGTGAAGCAGACGATTCGCCCTGCCTATCACCGCTGCCTTATCTCTGTCTACCTTTAACCGCTTTGAGGCGCTGAACCAAAGCCTTAAATTAGCCTCATCTTCCAAGTAAATATGTCCGCCGAGGATTTCCCCGTCATATTCAGCAGTAAATAAGGTTCCATACCGTTTCAGTGTCTCCACATTCGGAATTCCAATACCTAATATCGGGCTAGCGCCCTTGCTTTTCTGGAGGCTCTTATTTATCTGGTAGAATTCTTCGTAATCCTTATTTATCCTGACCTTGATGCCTTCTTCTTGGGCTCGCTTTATCGAATATCGGGACGATTTCTTGTCCAGTTTGTGCCATATTGTATCCAGATCCTGGGTCAAGTCTATAACCGAAGTCCGAGACTCCCACCGAGCAAAGCCATCGGCGTCAACCTGGTTCTTGCAGAAGGGGAAGTTTACAAAGGGGCATCCCTCGACATCATACGGATACTCGGAGAAATGTATTCCCCTAATTCTGAAGAAAAATACCTTCATCTCCACGGTCAGCAGGTTAGTAACTTCCTCCTCTAGAGGTAAGCACAGTCTTCAAATCCTCCATACCTATAATCGGCTCAGCGTTGGCATAAATAGTTTGTGAGCTATCTTTAGCCAGTGCTGGTCGCCATTTAGCTTGGCTTGTAAATCCTCGCAAGAGTCATAGGGATAGACCAAGAGGCGAGGACACTCAAATAGTCTGTCTGGATTTACCCAGAAATCATGAACGGTAGTCACCGCTATTTTGAACCCAACCTCTTCGACCATTTCTATAACCTGGGAGTTATAAAGTCCAGTTGGGTAGGCAAATGAAATTATCTCAACCCCGGTTATGTCTTCTAGCCTGGCTTTGCTTAAGGCCAATTCCTCCCTCAGATCCCCCAGGCTGAGCCGTCTTAGGTCAGCGTGGCTCACGCTATGGCCACCTATCTCAACGCCATAGTTGACCAGGGCTTTAATCTGCTCTGGAGTCATGGTAGGTTTCCCTTGGAATTGACTCCCCATATATCCGGTAGTTATGAACACAGTGGCGGTGACTTTATGTTTCTTCAGGATGGGTAGAGCCAACTCATAATTATCTCTATACCCATCATCAAAGGTTATCACCATGGGGTTTGGGGGACAGCTACCAGCGATTATTCCTTGGTACAGATTTCTTAGAGTCATCAACTGAAAGCGAGAAGATAGGAAATCAATGTGCTCATCCAGTAGCTTTGAGGAAAGAGCGTCATCGCCAATAGAGTGGTACAGCAGTATGGGGCATTTTAAGGCGTTCTTATCCCTGTTTTTGATGTTAAAATACAATACCTTTGACCCAGAGTACACAAAGACTTTATTCATAAACTGCTTTATGGCTTTGTCGCGCCTCGCATTCATTGATTTCTCTCCGTAATACTCAAGGCATAAATAATCTGAACGCGTCTTTCACAGAGATTTGGGTCTTGATTAGGGTGAATTTACTTGGTACTTTTACCCTGAAGGCAAAGTCTTGCTTATTGGTCAACGCTAATATATCCTTAATACCCCTTAGCCTTAAATAGCCCAACAATAGCTTATCAAGGAAACGCCCTATGCGATAACAGACGCCGAAATCCTGCCCGTATTTTGCCCTCACTCCTTTACTTTCTATTATATGCTTCTCACTAAGGGAGAAGCTTTTTGCAAGTTCGTGGACGCGGAAACCAGTCAATATTTTATTTACTTTGGCGAAATTATACTTTTCCCCCAACCTCAGCCAGAACTCATAGTCCATAGAGAAATACAGGCTCTTGTCAAGCGCATTTTCTAAAACCACGCTTCTCCGGAAAAGAGTCGCTGGTTGAAGAATAAAATTGATGCGTAGAAGACGCTTATAATCCCAATTAAAAGTTTTGAGTAGCCTTAGAACTGAGCCACTCTTATCAATGAATACTTCATCGCCATATATCACGTCGGCATGTTCAAGCTCTTCAAATCTGTCTACTATATATGAAATCACCGTCGTGTCAAACCAGACGTCATCGGAATTAAGCCAACCCACAATTTCCCCTTTTGCCAACTTAAATCCCTTGTTTACCGCATCAGATTGTCCTTCATCGGGCTCAGAAACCCATCTCAGGTTATATTCATTCTCATACTTCTTTAGAATTTCAACCGTATTATCAGTTGAGCCAGCATCCATAACTATGTGCTCAATGCTAGGATAGTCCTGGTTCATAACACTAAGCAGGGTGTCTTCTATAAATTCTCCTTGATTATAAGAGGGTGTTACAATGGAGACCAAAGGTTTATCATTTTTCTTGTTCTTTATCATTCTTTACCTGTTCCTTTATCCATTCATATGTCCTTTTTAGTCCTTCCTCCAGACTTATCTGTGGTTCCCACGCAAGAACCTTCTTGACTAATGTGAGGTCGGCATTTCGTCCCCTAACACCCTGAGCTGCAGAAAGATTATATTTCTTTTCAAGCTTCTTACCAGAAATGCCTGTGATTATATCAGCAAGCTCATCTATTGAAACAAGTCTATCTGAGCCGATATTTAGTGGTTTATCGTAATCAGATTCCATTAACATGATGGTGCTCTTTACGCAATCATCTATATAGCAATACGATCTTGTTTGTTTCCCATCACCCCATATTTCAATCATGTCAGGACTTGAAGCTTGGGCAACTTTCCGGCAAAGAGCCGCAGGAGATTTCTCTCTTCCCCCTTTATATGTACCTTTTGGTCCGTAAATATTGTGATATCTTACTACTCTTACATCAAGCCCATAATCTTTTTTATACGCTTCACACATTTTTTCCGTATATAGTTTTTCCCAGCCATAGAAGTTATCTGGTTCTGCTGGATACGCATCTTCCTCCCTCAGCCCTGTCACATTGGGGTCTGTCTGGCGATACGTTGGATAAACACATGCTGAAGATGCAAAAAAGAAACGCTTAACTTTATTAACCACTGAGGCTTGCAACATGTAGGTGTTTATGAGGACATTATCATGCAGCACTTCGGCACCAACTTCGGTGATAAATCCAATACCGCCCATATTGGCGGCAAAATTGTAGACGAGGTCAACATCCTTTGTGGCTTGGAGACAGTTCTCCCATACCCTGAGGTCTAAGGTAAATTTCTCGGAAGAGTAGGGTTCTTCCATAAAACCATCCCATTTTATATCTACTACCCTGACAAAATTGCCGTGCTCGTAGAGTTTCTTTGCCATATGACTGCCTATAAACCCACCGGCTCCGGTCACCAAAATTCTTGCCATTTTTATATACCTCCTCAGCTAATACCTTAAAAGCTAAGTTGAGTGAAGTTTCACCTTGCCTAGCACTTAAATGATATTATAACGCTTTTACGGACTTTTGTCAATATTCTGGATAATAAATCGTCAGATGGCAACGTGAGTTTTCCTCTCAGCAAATCGCCCGGTTTTGGGTACGCCGGTAGAGGTCTTCCACTTTTTCTACAATCACATCCCAACCAAATTCTTCTGCCACCAGTCTTTTGCCCTTATCTCCTAACTGTCTCCTTAATCTTTCATTGCTTAACAACTCGAGGAATACATCCCGCAACTGTTCTTCATCATATTCCACCACGTATCCAACTTTATCAACAACGTCGGCTATACCACACCGGTCGGTAACAATTACCGGCGCGCCGCAAGCACAGGCTTCAAGTATAGTTATCCCAAACGCCTCATAAATCGAGGGCAAAACATAAACGTCAGCATCTACATAGGCTTCCAGCTTATTCCTTTCATAAAGGGGGCCGGTGACAAGAACCTTTTCTTCGATTTTCAGTTCTCTTAACGACTTCTTTAGTGCTGGCAGATATCCATCATCCGGACCAGCAATTACCAGCTTGACATCATCAAGAGCCTTTGCCAGCTTGGCAAAGGCTCTTGCCAGGAGATCAAGCCCTTTGATTCTATGTATCCTGCCCAGATAAAGGATTATTCTATGGTTATCACTCAAACCATACTTTTGCCTAAATTCCCCTCTTTTTGGCA
>SDBU01007161.1_pt1 | contig 12917 bp, 9 predicted proteins | sample 2277071 | NCBI WGS metagenome assembly SDBU01 (sample SAMN10397929, study PRJNA504765) | marine sediment metagenome | isolation source: marine sediment core GS08_GC12, 126 cmbsf | place: Arctic Ocean: Gakkel Ridge, Loki's castle | collected 2008 | reverse complement strand
GGCGTTTAGCGCCAGCAGGTTGGTCTGGTCGGCAATGTCGTCGATGACACCGACGATTTCACCAATCTGGTCGGCCGACTTGGCCAGCTTGCCGATCGATTCCGCCGACTGACGCACCACGTCGGCGATTTTCTGCATCCCCTGGATCGTTTCGTTGACGATCTGACCGCCACTGGTAGCGGTGTCGGAGGCGCTTTTGGAAGTGTCGGTAGCTTCGCCGGCGTTCTTGGACGATTCAACGATCGTTGCGCTCATCTCCTCGATGGCGGTCGACACCTGTCCCACCTGTTCTGACTGGTCTTTGGAGCCGCGCGACATCTGCTCGGAGGTCGAGGCGATCTCGCTGGCGGCCGAGACCAATTGGCTGGCGTTCTCGCCTAACTTGCGCACCATGCCGGTCAGGTTGGTGATCATCGTCTTGAACGACTTGCCCAGTACGTCTTTTTCACTCTTGGGCTCAACCATAACGGTCAGGTTGTTGGCCGCAATCTGTTCGGACGCTCCCGCCAGTTCTTTCATGTAAACGATCAGTTTTCGGAAGGATTCACTAAGGATGCCGATTTCATCCTTGGACTTGACTTCGATGGTGTGATCGATGTCTCCGATGGAGATCTGTTGTGCAACCCTGGCAATATTGGCGATAGGCTTGGAGATCGACTTGGCGAACAACCAACCGATGAGCACCACGATAGCGGCCATAACGATGGCGATAATGATGATCGACGACTGCAGGGAACTGCTGGCCGCGAACGCTTCGGCCTCATCGATCTCGGCCAGGACGGCCCATTGAGTCCCGTAGACGTCGAGAGGGCTGAAGGCCGAAAGAACCGGGTTGCCGTTGTAATCGGTGACGATCTTGGCATCGGTCTCCCCACTCAGCGCCTTTTGCGAGGCTTCGGTGTTGACGCCGTTTTGCTCGACGGAACCGCCAAACGATGCCGCTACTGAGTGACCGGTAGCATCAAGGTAAGAATCCGAGCGCATCAGCTTGTCGGGCCCCACCAGGTAGGTCTCACCCGTCTGACCGAGACCGGAGCGCTCCTGCATAATGCCGTTGATGGCGTCAAGCGGCAACTGCAAGGCCACCACTATTTCGGCCACGCCATTGTTCACGCACGGCTGGGCGACAAAAGCGCAAGGCTCACCGTTGCTGGGAGCATACGGTCTAAAGTCGCCAAAGCCGAATCTCTTGCTGCCGAGCACTTCTCTGACCAACTGCCCCAGATTGGAGCTGGCGTACTGACCGTTGACAAAGTTGGTCTGGTAATCGGCTTCCTCGGCCACGGTGTAGAAACAGTAGCCGTCCGGGTTGATCAGGAACAGATCGTAGTAGCCGTACATCTCCTTGTACTTCTGGAAGAAAGCCGTGCCCTGCTCGTCACGCGGGCAGAAGGCCTCGGCCACGTCGATCTCAGCAATAACGGCCCAGGTGAGGTCGCCGAGCTCGACCGGATCGTATGCGGACAGCACCGGGTTGCCGTTGTAGTCGTCAATGATCTCGGCGCCGCGATTGCCGGCCAGCGCCTGGCGAGCGGCTTTGGTATCCACGCCGTTATTGGCCACGGTACCCTTGAGCGACGCCTCAACCGAGTGACCGACCGGATCGAGAAAGGAACTGGACCGCATTTTCAGGTCCTGACCCACGAGATAACACTCGCCGGTCTTGCCCATACCGGTCCGCTCCATCATGATGTTGTTGATGGCTTCGTTGGGAATCTGCATGGCAACAACGCCGATCGCACTCCCGCTCTCGTAGACCGGGCAGGCGACAAACATGGCCGGGACGCCATTCGACGGCGCATACGCCTCCATGTCGGACAGAGCCGGCTGGCCGGTGGCAAGAGCCTTCTTCCAGCAGCTGGCCAGGGCGGTCTTTTCTTTCGAGAGCTGGCTGCCGAAATCCGCCTCCTGAGCCACGGTGTAGAACACATCGCCGTGTTCAGGACACATCATGAAGACGTCGTAGTAGCCGTACACTTCCATGTAGCCCCTAAGCACCGGGTCATGCACCTGATAGGTTAGCTTGTACTTGGCGTCCTGCATCAGCCCCAGACCGGAGTAACCTTTGGCCCTGGCTCCCTCGCTGGCGGCGTCCAGTTCTTTCAAGGCCTTCTTGGTGTACGGGTTGTTGGCCAGCACCTGGGCATCGCCGAGGCGCTCGGTGAAGTACTGCTGGATCTGGTTTTTCTTGATCGTCTGAATCGCCGTCAGCTTGGCGAAGGCCTCGCGGCGCAGGGTGGCGACGTTTTCCACCAGCACGCCCATGTCGCCCTCGCGCTCGGCGAAGTAGGTCTCGATCTGGCCCCTCTTGACGTCCCGCAAGGATGTCAGTTGGTTGAAAGCCTGAACCTCAAGAGCGGCTTTGGATTTGTTGAGACTGATAATACCGACCGTCCCCAGCGGAATCAGTCCCACCAGCAGGAAGATGGCAATCAGCTTGGTGTTGATTTTGAGATTCTTGAACATTTTTACACCTCTCTCCTTGAGTTATTTAGAACCCGTATGTGAACTCTAACGCTGACGAGAATGAATTGTCCTTCGGCTGACCGTCGTGGCCGGTGAAGACATCCTCGTTCGACCAGTCGTAACGCAACTCGATCAGCCCGCCGAGACCGTCGACAATCGAGATCGACGGCGACACGCAGACGGCTTTCCACTTGTGGACGTCACCGGTGCGCAGACCGTCGGCGTCATTGAAGAAGTCGAAACGAGTGGTTAGACCGAAGCGATCACCAAGGGCGACATTGCTCATCAACAGGAAGCCGTTCCACTTGCCGTTGTCCCAGGTGACTCCGTCGTCATTAAGGACGGCGTCGGATTCCATACCTAGGTTGAACTCACCGCCGACGGTCCAGATGTCCATCGGGTTCCAGGTGAGGTCGAAATCGAGGACGGTGCGGCGTCTGGAATTGTCGTCGTCCAGTTCCGGCCCCGAAATCAACGAGACACCCCAGTTGAGGTTATCGATCGGCGTGAAGCCGATACGGGTGCCGATAGTCTTGTCTTTGTTGTTGTCGGTGTTGACGTCCCAGCCGTTGACGATGTAGAGTGTCCAGTCCACGATCGCCGGGAACTCAGTGGACATCATGATACCTGTCAGGTTGGTCGGCAGGCCGTTATCGAACACCAAAGCGTGCGAATATTGGTACATGTCCGGAGCGTCCAGAAGCTCAAAACCTATCGGAGCATTGAACTTACCGAACGAGAATGACCACTTCTGATGATGGCCGAAGCTGTAAGTAACGTACCCTTGCTCCAGATCCAAATCGAAATTTCCCATGCCGTCGCTGACATACTCGATATCGGCGCGCAGTGAGGCCTGGCCGGAGAAGTCTTTCATCACATCGACCTCTACCTGATCGAGACCGAATGAGGATTCACCGGAATTGTGGTCGTTGAAGTCGCTGGCATCGACAAAGCCGGAAAACTCGATGCTGCTTACGAAATCGTGATCAACAGCAACGTCCGTGCTCCGTGCGCCGGATGGCCGGTTGGCGACAGCCTCTTCCAGCCGCTCGTTCAGGGCCGTAATGGCTGTGGAGAGCCGCTCAATGGTTTCGCTTTGATCAGGGTAGCCGGTCTCAGCGGACGCCCATTGCTCGGAGTTCTTCCCGACGAGTCCCCTCAGGTAGAGGTTTTCCGCCTTGAGGAATTCGATATCGTTGAGCAGCGCCGCCCATTCCGCTTCGGGGATGCCGGAAGCGGCGGCCTCGCCGGCGGGCAGATTGGCGACATCAGCCCTCAACTGCTCGATTGCCTTTTGGCGTTCGCTGGATTCACTCGCGATCAGCGCTTTGAGATCAACCTCGATCTCCTGCATCGCGTCCAGCACAACGCCAAGATCCTGAGCCTGCGCGGTCGTCCCGATGAACAACGGCGCCACCAGGGCGACCACTGCGATGCTCAGCAAAGTCTTGCTGATGGGCCACAATTTGCGCTTTTTCATCCTTGCCTCCTTTGGTGACATTCATCACCCCTATTCAGGTTTACGCCCTCTGTTCTGCAGATTACATCGACCGGTCAGCAGCGACCGTGAGAGTCCAATTTGGCCCCCATTTGGCGTAGGCAATCTACGCCATCCACCCTGGCATGGAGTTGAGCTTAGATTGTCTTGAGATAAGAACTGAGGTTGACGGGCTTACCTGCGATACCCAGCTTCTTTCGAATATTGCGGCGATGTTTACGCACGGTGGCCTCCGACAAGCCGATGAAATTGCCTATCTGTTTGGAGGTCAGACCATCCCGGACCATATTGCTGACTACCACCTCACGCGGCGTGAGCCGGGCGTAGGCTGAGTGCAGTTTCTCGCTCAATGGCGCTGCGGCCTGCTCCAGGCTGCTTGAAAGAAATTGCAACTGCCGTTTCTCGACCGGGTTGGCTTTATCCCGCAAAGCTTGAACGATCGGTTTGACCAGGCGATCGATATTAGATCGTATTCGAAAGGTCAGCAAAGATCTCTCTTCTTCGATTCGGTTTAGTACCTGCTGCAGAGTGACATTACGCTGGGTTAGCTCGGTATGCTTGGCTTCCAGAATCTGATTGGCCAGGGCCAGGTCGGCCTCAGCGTCACGGCGCTGTTCGATTTCCTCCGTCAGGCGGCTGGACATCGCCACTGACTCGGCCTCTCGGTCGAGTGTCAGTCGTTTGCGTGCCAGTTCGTCCGCAGCCGTCGTAGTATCTATGTTCTCTGGACGTTTCATAAAATCTCCGCAAGGCGCTCCTCAGCGGCCCTAGGTGCTATTATCGGACGACTACGCAGGATCTGAACAGGAATTGTCCAGCCTTCGGCTCTACTCACGTCGCCGGTCAATCAACCCGGTAATGCAACTGTAGTAGAAAAACCCGGCCCAACTCGCCAAACCAACGGTGGTCATGGCAGCATGGCGGTTGTATCCGGTAGCCATCCGAAGATCATACAGGTGATCGTATCCCCAGACAACCAACAGGGCAAAGACGGCAGCTACGGCGCTACCGACCAGCCAGAACAAAAACTTCCTGCGCGGCGTACGTAAGGGTCGAGGAATAGTCGGCGGTGGAACGAGGTGACCTTTGAGCATATACAAGAGCAGCACCACAATCCCCGCAAATGTGCTTAGATGCTGTACGAAACGACACAACGGTTGGGTGATACCGAGCAGCGTAAACTGCTCTCTCAAAACTGGAAACATCCAGGCGATCTCCCCGGTCTCGTGCGTGAGTGAATCCCAGAAGAAATGACTTAGCGCTCCGATGAGCACTGATGTCATAAGCACCACCCACGCTCTCAGGCTGTGTACTCGGAACCGATGATCGGCCAGACCCGACAGGTGGCGATCCAACGGCCAGGGGAGATTATGGATCACCGGCTCCTTGAACAACCAATGAAAGGCAAACGAAAAGGCGATTCCGGCCGGCAAACAAAAAACGAACAGCCCCAGCCAGGAGTGACTGACACCACGGTAGCTGGTCTGCATCATCAGAAAGTAGAGCAGGTCCGGCGCCATGGCGCCCGCCATCAAACCGGTCAGTGAAAACCAGTTTGGCTTGAGTTGTTTCAGCGGCAGAACAATCGCCGGATGAGAGATAGTAAACGGCATTGGCTATTATAACCGGACACGCGGGTGTGGTTGGCAAGGTTGAATCGTCGATCTGCAACCTTGTGGCGGACGAATCTTCAGATTCGGCCGCAATCCCCGCTGAGTCTGAAGACTCAGCGGGCACGAAAATGGCAGAATGATCGCCGGATGAGAGATAGTAAACGGCATTGGCTATTATAACCGGACACGTGGGTGTGGTTGGCAAGGTTGAATCGTCGATCTGCAACCTTGTGGCGGACGAATCTTCAGATTCGGCCGCAATCCCCGCTGAGTCTGAAGATTCAGCGGGCACGAACCGACCTAACGGCGTGCCGCCGGCGGATAGTCTCGATGAGTTGATTCAAGCTCGCTCTGTTGTCCCCCTCCCGTGAAAGCGCCACAGCTCCGCGCCGCAGGAAATAACGGCTGGCTTCCTCGTTGTCGTTCTCAGCGGAAAGAGCCAGGTACAGAGGGCGGTCTAACCTCAAAGCCGCTTTAGCGGTTTCATAAGTCCCGCCCGACATGGCCGGCTCAACAACTATTACAGCGTCAACCAGGCCAATGATGGTTTTGTTACGCTGCATGGCGTTCCACGTAGACCACGGAGAGTGCGGGTGAAACTCCGAGATCACCAGGAGCCTGTCATCGGTCGTGGCAGCATCCAGAATGTCGGTCATATTGAAACGCAATACGCCGGTCGGCAGCACCAGAGTGGTAGCACCACCGGCTTCGACAGCCGAACCGTGAGCCGCCTGGTCGACGCCAGCGGCGTAGCCGCTTACTATGTTTATCCCCTGTTGGGCCAGTTGCGCGGCAAGGTTGCTTGCGGTGTTACTACCCTGCTGAGAAACCCGGCGTGATCCACAGATGGCCGTGGCCGGCTGCTCCCACAAATCTGTATCCCCATGCACGAAAAGCACCGGCGGTGATGCCTCCCCGAGCACGTCGGTCAGACGGGATGGATAACCCGCACGACCCAGTACCAACATCCGAATACTCTGCCCCTCAAGCTCCTGGCGCAATTGTTCGGCTTCCTCGAAATCCGTCCCGACGCGGGCAGCGAAATCGCCGGGAAGTTTGCAGCGCTGGAGCAACTCGGCCGAGTCAGCGCTGAACAAATCCTCCAATTCGAGTTGTTCCGATGACAAAACACCCAGCAGGCGCGCCAACGTCCGCGCTCCCACCCCCTCGGTCCGCATCAACTGCAGGATAATAGTCTCGTGGTTCATAGGTTATCCGTATCTCGCCAGGACTTAACACAGACCATACCGATCACCATTGTCGCCCCCAGGGTTTTGAGATACCCGGCGTACGACCATAAGGTAGCGCCCGATTGATAGAGGTCGTCGATCACAACTACCGTTCGATCTGTCACCGGAGGTGAGAGCCTGATGGCGTTTGAATGTTGCAGGCCCCGCCAGGTGGCGATCTTGTCCGGCAACGCCAGCCTCTTCAGGTCCGGCTTGGCCATAGTCAGGTTCGGATGTACTACTATCAGTGATGTCCCATTGACTCCCGTCGCACCGAGTTTCCTGACCAGAGTTTGCGCCAACTCCCTCGGTAGGTCGAACTGCTTGTGTGATGTTGAGGGAATGTATGACAAACAGAACGGCTCCGGCGGCATAGTGCGTCTGACACGTTCAAGGAGAGTCGCCATCTGTTCAGCGAGGATCGCCACCGCCCGTTGTGATTCTTCATACTTGGCACGGTACTCCAACTGTCCGATCGGGGTCCGTTTGTATTGCGACATCTCCTCGGGCGACTCGGCATTGTAGTCAAGGGCGAGGCACAGATCGAGCTCGTCGGTGAAGTACGGTCTCAAACGGCTGGACAGACCGAGGACGACGAACCGTCTGAAGTCACTTATGAATCGTTCCACCACGGCGACATCATCTGTCGCAAGATCATCGAAGCAGATTCTCTGTCCGACATGATCGGGCCCACGGTGAAAGTCTCCGTTGGATTTCTCCATCACCGCCGGCTCCTGCTGAGCAAACAGCCGCGCATAGAAGTCCGGCAGCATCAATTCCCATCCGCCGGAGCCGATTTGATCGAATCGATACCATTCCAACCGGTTACGACTGTAAGTCGGTTCGATAGTCATTGCCTCTCCCTGTGAACACTTTCTGTTTTGGCCCACCATACGCGCATCATTATGTCATAATAATGAAGACAGCGGGCTTGTCAATCACCTTACGCCGCAATCGGGATGTCATTCACTCCCAAGGAAGCAATTCACTGTGCCCGGCAGATGTCCACATCTGCCGGGCCCAATACGCGGTCATTCCGGCGAAAGCCGGCATCCAGTTCGGTATTCGAAGACTGGCTACTGGCTTTCGCCAGTCCGGTAGGTCGAAACCCCTGGTCCGAAGGACCGCCAAAGGCGGGTTTCGACAAAGAAACCCGGACGAACGTCCGGGCCACCCACCACTTGATTGACGACTTCCCATACTTTGTGCGCGGCGGACGTCCCCGTCTACCGCGCTCAGAAAGTAGGTTGGGCCCGTCGGCGCATGTGGACATACGCCGACCACGAGGTGCGGAAGCGGACTGTGTTGTCAAGCGGACGAATTCACCACGATCACGGCGGCGCCGTTGAAACGGCCATGACGCAAATCGTCCAGCGCCTCGTTCGCTTTCTCAAGAGGATAAGGATGCACTTCAGTGCGAATGGGTACCTTTGGCGCCAACGTCAGGAACTCTTCGCCGTCGCGTCGCGTGAGATTGGCCACCGACCGAATCTGACGCTCGCCCCAGAGGATGGAATAGGGAAATGATGGTATGTCACTCATGTGAATCCCGGCGCAGACTACGATACCTCCCTTACGAACAGCACGCAGCGATGCCGGCACCAGTTCGCCGACCGGCGCGAAAATGATGGCGGCATCGAGTGGTGTCGGTGGCGCTTGCTCGGAACTCCCGACCCATACCGCACCCAGTTCCTGAGCAAAAGCCTGGCCCTCAGTATCCCCTTTACGAGTGAACGCATACACCTCGCGTCCCTGGTAACGCGCCACCTGAATAAGAATATGGGCTGCCGCTCCGAAACCGTAGAAACCGATCCTTCGAGCCTCTCCGGCCATCCGCAGTGAGCGATAACCGATGAGGCCTGCGCAAAGCAGCGGCGCCGCCTGCAAATCCGGGTAGCCCGACGGAATCGGGAAGCAGAAACGCTGATCGGCGACACATCTCTCGGCCAAGCCGCCGTCCACTTGGTAGCCGGTGTAGCGCGATTCATCGCACAGATTCTCCTGCTCGTTCAGGCAGTAGTCGCAGCGTTGACAGCTCCCGCCCAACCACGGCACGCCCACCCGGTCACCCACCTTGAACAAGTCAACTCCAGCACCCATGTCGGCCACCACACCAACAATCTGATGCCCCGGAATCAACGGCAGCTTGGGCTCGGTAAGGTCGCCATCAACAACGTGCAGATCGGTTCGGCAGACACCGCAGGCATGAACCGTGATCAGCACATCCGCAGGTCCAAACGCAGGTTCGGGCACGTTTGACATCCGTAGCGGCTGTCCGATCTGTTCAAGAATCATTGCACGCATCTTGTATGAGTTAACAGACATAACACCAAACGGCAAGATTGTTTTCAAACAGGCCGCGCCAACCCTGAGGAAAAAGGTGTCGGACAGAGAATCACGGGCTGTTGTTGTGCGCGCTGAATCTTCAGATTCAGCGGGTATTGCGGCCGAATCTGAAGATTCGTCCGCCAAGAAATACATGGTTACCCAAGTCATGGTGAGCGGAGTCGAACCATGAGCGGAGTCGAAGGGTGAATTCTGCAGGTCAGGATCCTTGCGGTCCTAACGACTACCGTCAGGTTCCAAAGAACCTGACTTACTGCACTGAACTCGGAACAGGAGACAGAAAAGCAGTCTCCTTGTGCTGCAAGTCATTCCCGCGCAGGCGGGAATCTATCTGAATCAACGAATTGCTGGATGCCCGCCTTCGCGGCCATGACAAATCCGGTAGGTTCCAGGCATAATGAAGCGCTTTTTCAACAACCTCCCAGACCAATCGGTGCTTACCAGCCTTTCTTGCGGACGATGTCGTCGATCGACTCGCCCAATCGTTTTTCAAACAGGTCTAGCATCTTGAGTCGGGCGTCTTTGATCTTGCGAACCAGGCTGTCCAGGTCTGCCGGTTTTTCCAGGAAATCCGCGGCGCCAAGCTTAACCGCCTCAACTCCTTTGTCGATGCTGGCATGTCCGGTCAACAGGATAACCTGCAAGTCCGGATTCACCACTAACAACTGCTTCAGTGTCTCAATACCATCCATCTCAGGCATGGCCAGATCGAGCACGATGGCGTCGTAGGATCGCTGTTTCACTTGCTCAATCGCCGCGACGCCGCTATTGACCGTGTTTACCTGAAACCCGCGCGCTTCCATCCGTTCGGCCAGGATGGCGGAGAAATCCTCTTCGTCATCCACAATCAGCACTTTGACATCTGTCATATTCTATCTCCCATCCGCACTAATCTCTTTTGCTCATCAATCTTTCTGCCCTGACACATCTGGGGCGACCTCCGGCCCCCGCGCCGGGAAAACTACTTCCGTCGTCGTTCCCCCTTCAACATGCTCCTGGGTACAGACGCCGGAAACTGTTTCCAACAACAGTTCCAGCAGACATTTGTCCTCGGAAGAATCACTCTCAAGGACCGGACCGGCAACCGTCAGCTTACCACCCTGTTGCCACGATGCTGTCTCAACTACAATGGTATCACCGCTCGCGGAAACCTCCAGGGCGCGCTTGATCAGGACATACAGCAACTGCCGCACGTGAAACGGACTGCTGTCGATGGTCACCGACGCTCCCTCTGTTTTCAGCGACACTTTTTTCAATGTGGCAAAGCGTGTCATCAGCGCCACCATGTGGTCAGCCACCTCGCCCAGATCAATCAGTTGTCGATCGTGATCCACGCTGTGAGCGAAAGCGTTCAGGCGCTTGATTATTTGAGCACCGCGCGCCGCATGATGAGCCAACTTGTCGGCTACTTTGTCCACCCGCTCGGCGGACAATGGCGTCCCCTCCTCGGCTGCGTTCAGCAAATCGTCCAGCAGTCCGGCATTCTGATCAACAATACCCAGGATGTTGTTCAACTCGTGTGTGACCGACGCTGTAATGGCGCCGACAAACCTCAGGCCCGACTGCCTTAGTTGAGTTTCCTTTTTGTTGTCGTCGGCTGTTGTCATCCTCGGTCCAATGCTTCCCTGGTTTTCGCCGGCAGTTCCTCAGGCGCGATCGGCCGGTCCGGCAACTCGAATCGCCTGGATCACTCGTACAATATCGCATCGCTCGGAAACTTCGTCACTACGCTGACAATGTACAGGCGCCCGACTCCGGCAAGCAACCAGAAAACGTGTCACCATGAATCTGCGCGGCTGCTTGAATCGGGCAAAAACAGCACCTCACCCTACGGTCACCGGCATACCCATAAGCGGCCAGACTACCGCCACAAAAACCGCCAGAACAACCACCAGGAGGGCGCTGGCGGGGATACCGGCCATGAAGAACTCCCCGCTGGTAAACTGTTTGCTCTCATAGGCGATGGCGTTGGGGGCCGCACCCACCAGAAGCAGGAACGGCATACCAGCCACCACCAACGATGAAAACAGCACTACCTCCGGGGCCACGCCAAGATATGGCGCCACCACCAGCGCCACCGGCAGGGAAATGGCGATGGCAGCCACGTTCATGATCAGGTTGGTCATTATCAGAACGAAGATCGCGATACCCATGACGAACACGAACCAGCCGGCGTTTTGAATCACTCCTACAAACTGAATGGCCAACCACTCAGCCGCGCCGGTATCCCAAAGACAGAAACCGATGCTCATGGCACCGCCGAACAACAGGATGATGTTCCAGGGGATTCGCTCCAGATCTTCGATCGTAAGCACTTTGAAAATGAAGAAAGCCAACGTGGTCATCAGGATCACGGCGCTCTTGTGCAAAAACTGTAATTCCGGAATCACCGCCCGCAGGCCCAGGGTTACAATGGCCACGCCTACTATCACCAGCGTCAGCTTCTCATTCTGAGTAATGGGGCCGAGGTTGTTGTTAAGGGTGGTGACTCGTTCCTTCAGCCCGGGGATTGTTTTCTGCTCCGGTCGGTAGAAGACCATGAAGAACAACCACAAAAGAAAGGTCATGACAATCCCGACCGGCGCCATGTAATACGACAACTCGAAGAAACCGATATCACGCCCGATAATGCCGCTGAAAAATTCGATTGCCACGGCCCCACGAGCTGCCCCCAGAAGGGTGATGATACTTCCGGCGCCGGCCACGAAGGCCATCCCAATGAACAACCCTTTACCGAAGCGTGTCGGGCGATTGTCTTCATCGTAGAGCGTGTAGATGGCCATCAAGAGCGGATACACCGCGGCCGCCACCGCCGTGTGCGCCATTATGAGAGTCAGGCCCGACGTCATGACGAAGCATCCAAGGTAGATGCGACTCGTTCGTTCCCCCACCATTAACAGCATCTTATACGCCATTCGTTTCGTCAATCCGGTCTGCGAAAAGGCCATGCCGATCACTACCGACCCGATAATAAACCACACCGATGGATCCATAAAGTCACCAAAGGCTATTTTGGCCGGACGAATCAGGAACAACACCTGGATCACACCGATAGCAATCGAGGTTACGCCGATCGGAATGACCTCAAAGACCCACCAGACAGCGGCAAGCAGAAACAGTCCCAGGGCTGCCTGGCCCTCGCGGCTGAGCACGAACTCCTTCCCTTCGGGGTCGACCGCGGTCGGCAACCCAGGGTATGCATAGACAGCGCCGAAAAGACCCAACCCCAGTGAGATGAATCCGATCCGTCGCCAATCGATACGACGAGCCGGCCGGGCTACGCGCACATCTTTCGGCCTGGTCGGCAAACCACGCGGTATCGGTCTCAAGTGACCTCCGGTCTCAGAGCGTTTTGCCATCTGGATCCTTCTTGACTACCAAGCGACCCTCTTCCACTGGGAGACAGTGTGGCTGCGGTGCTGTTGATGAATGGGAACACAGACTTGGGTAGGTATCCAGCCGCGATAGTCAAATGTTGCTCGGGCGCGTTTGCTGCCATCAATATCGATTCGTGCATCCAGGCTCCACTCTGAGGCATTATACCTGTAATCAAACGACGTAATAGTAGTCGCTGGCGGCCATAATGTCAATAGTGGTTTGTGTTGGACTTTCCCCATGTAGCTTCGTAGGTTGGAACCCCTGCCCCGAAGGGGTCGTCCTGAGCGGACAGGCTGTGTCATAATACGGTTTCGCTGTGTCTTGGACACGCCAGAGGTGTGGGTGTGACCCTCCGATTCTTGCTAAGTCGTTGTGGGAATGCAGCCT
>SDBU01007160.1_pt1 | contig 12919 bp, 11 predicted proteins | sample 2277071 | NCBI WGS metagenome assembly SDBU01 (sample SAMN10397929, study PRJNA504765) | marine sediment metagenome | isolation source: marine sediment core GS08_GC12, 126 cmbsf | place: Arctic Ocean: Gakkel Ridge, Loki's castle | collected 2008 | reverse complement strand
GAAACGGAGTATGCCAGATTAGCAGAGAGCAAAAAGTTCGAGACTATAGCCCTGAAATTTGAGCCGCCACTTGTCAGCGGGATGAGCAAGGCAAGCCTGGTGGGATTCGGCACGCTTTTCACCACGTGGCTGGGGATAGGTACGCTAATACTCGCAGATTCAGAAAGCGGAGAGGCTTTTGGGGTCGTTTTGATCGCCGCGCCGCTTGGTGGGCTGGCAGGTTCACTGAAACTCACGCGAAAAATGAAGCTGAGTGATGGTCAAGTCTCGCTTATTAACCTGGGGGGCTACTGGGGCATCTGGCAGGCGACTGGCGCAGCAATTATCGCCGACGCAGATGATAGATTGGCTATCGGAGCCAGCATGGCAGGCGGCGTAATAGGGCTTGCTATATCCGCCAGCATTGTTCAGGGCCGGTATATAACCCCTGGCGACGCCACCATGATAAACTTCGGCGGGGTATGGGGGACATGGTTTGCTCTATGTGGAGCTATGCTAACCGATCTGGAGGATAGTGATAGCGTTTTGACCAGTTCCATGATAGGTGGGGATGTAGGGCTTTTCACTATGGCGGTTCTGGCGCCAAAGATAAGGATGAGTCGCGCCCGTGCCCGCCTCATCAATATAAGCGGCGTTGTGGGGGTGCTCTACGGCCTGGGAACTAACGTTCTATTTGAGATTGACTCCAAACGCGATTTCTGGAGCGTCCTGGGTATTGGCAGCATCCTGGGGCTGGCGGCTGGCGCCTATTTTACACGCGATTACGACGCCGAAGAGGGCTACTTCGCCAGAGCGGTCATAAGCAATACTACCCTCGGGCAAGACGCAGGAACAGATTTCTCAAATGTTGTTTTTCCCTATGAGGCCAGCCGGAAAAGACAAACATCGGGAATAAACTTTCGGATACCATTGTTTACATTTACGTTTTGAGGAGAAAGATTATTGCGCCACAGGAATTCTTTTCCATTGCTTACGGAACATTTTTCTGTCCAATGGCGGAACATCATTCTTATAGAACTGTGATAACCAAGTATCCCTTGTGGGAGACAAAATATATGATCCGATGCAATCAGGGGGTATTTTTCAGTTGCTTTCTTCTTTTATTTATTCTGGCATTGTATTTGCTTGCCACTTAATAAGGCTTAGGTGGAATTTTTTTACCTGAAACGCCGCTTTTAAATTTGACAACGCATATAAGATGCTGTATACTATAATTTAGTGAGAGATGTATTATATATGTTATATATATAGTCGGGCGTGTTGTCATCAACATCTTATTGCAGGTTTGAAGAGTTAGAAAAAACGAATACGTCGTCCGTTTTCGCAGAGGCCCTGAAACCTCTGCTTTTTTATTAGGCATAGACGATTCTTTTGAGAAATCATAATTTTCTAAGATTACCATACTTTTTGCCCTCCCTTTATCCGAGATCAGGCTCTTGCGGTGAGACGCCTGATGAGGGATTTAAAACCACTTTGCAAACAAAGGAGTAGAATTATGACTTCACCTGGGCCTGATGAACCACTCATAAAAGATCCTAAAGATGAACTGCCCGAATCAGTTCATGAAGAGTTCAGGAACATATCAGAGCCGCAAGAGAATATCCGCGTAGCGGTGATCAGCGATATGACCCTCGATGGGGTTTTTGAGGACTCCTATCTGCTGGCGACGGATAAACGGATACTTATATTTAGCGGCAATCATGCCAAACAACCTGAGTTGCTCAATGAAGTGCCGTTATCGGATGTAAACGAAGTCAAGCTGAAAAACTACGTAGGAAACGGCGTCCTGGAGGTAGAAACTGCCGACAGATCCATTGAGCTTCTGAGATACTCAAAAACAGCCTTCCATAAGAACGATATCGCCGGAATTCCCAGGGCTATCGACCGCCTGCGGGAACAAGCTGGACACGATGTAGAAAAGCGTAAGGATTATGACGATGAAGCGCATAGCGAGCGGGGGCGGGGACACCGTTGCGAAAAGTGCGGCAACACCATACCGCGTTGGACTGAGACGTGCCCTCAGTGCCTCGAAAAACGCGCGCTCCTTTTTCGGCTATTTGGCTACCTTAAGCCTTATTGGTATATAGCTGTTATAGCTTTTTCGCTTTCGCTTGTAACCGTTGGCCTGGGTCGGCTCATTCCACCGTTGATAACCAAGGTACTTATCAACAAAGTTTTCGTCCCTATTGATCCCGCCACCACTGCGGCGCAGAGACTCTCTTTGCTAAGCACGCTCGTGATTGCCCTCATCGGTATACACATTGTTAATACCGGATTGGGTACCATAAGAACCTATATGATGAGCTGGTTGGGAAACAAGGTCATTCTCTCCTTGAGAACATCAGCCTATGAGTATCTTCAGAGACTTTCCTTGACCTTTTATAATAAGAAGGAAACGGGAAGACTCATGTCCCGGATTTCCCATGATACGGGAAGATTACAGGGGTTCATCGTCAGTGGTATCCAGGAGTTCGTGATGAGCGTGCTCATGATCATAGGTATGAGTGTAATCCTTTTCGTTACAAACTGGCGTTTGGCCGCCCTGACTTTAATTCCAATACCAATTATGATAGTGGGTTCCATCATATTTGGTAAGAAGATGCACCTGGTATACCATAAAGTCTTTAGGCGGTCGGCTGGTATGTCAGCGATACTGGCGGACACAATCCCAGGGGTGCGTGTGGTAAAAGCATTCGTGGCAGAGAAACGGGAGTCAGATAGATTTAAGGAAAAGAATGAGGAATTCTTTACGTCCAGCATGCGTGCCGCTAAATTGAGCACCATCTATTTCCCAATCATGGGATTTGCTACGTTCGCCGGGGGGATCATAGTAAGGTGGTTTGGCGGCCAGAACATTATCGACGGCAGCATGGACCTGGGTGAGCTGATGCTCTTTATGAGCTATATGTATATGTTCTATGGTCCTATACAGTCCCTCACCAGGCTGAACAATATGCTTCAGAGCGCGGCGTCTGCGGCGGAGCGGGTCTTTGAGATCCTAGACGCTCAACCAGATGTGGGTAATAAGAAAGGCGCCATTGAACTTCCGCCTATACAAGGTGATATAAAGTTTGACAACGTGGTCTTCACCTATGATGACGAAAAGAACGCTCTTGATGGTGTTAGCTTCGAGGTCAAGGCGGGGCAGATGATCGGCCTCTCAGGTCCTAGCGGAGCTGGAAAGACCACTCTTATCAACTTGATCGGTAGATTCTACGATGTGACTGAGGGTTCCATAAGTATTGATGGTCACGATATCAGGGACGTAACGATGAGCTCATTGCGAAGCCAGATCGGTATTGTGTTACAGTCGCCATTCCTGTTTCGTGGAACTGTAGCGGATAACATATCGTACGGCAAACCCAGCGCTTCCAGAGCAGAGGTGGTAGCTGCCGCAAAATCGGCGAACGCCCATGATTTCATTATGGGCTTCCCGGATGGCTATGATACTATGGTAGGAGAACGCGGCGTCGGGCTTTCCGGCGGCGAAAAGCAGCGCATATCTATCGCCAGGGCGATACTGAAGGATCCACGGATACTCATTCTGGACGAGGCTACCTCCTCAGTGGATACTGAAACAGAGTCGCTTATCCAGGCCGCCATCGAACGTTTGGTAGAGGGACGTACAACTTTTGCCATAGCCCACAGGCTTTCCACTCTGAGAAAGGCTGATAAGCTCGTGATCCTTGAAAAAGGCGAAGTTTCTGAAATCGGGACTCATGACGAACTGATCGCCAACGACGGTCTGTATAAACGTTTAGTAGATTTACAGTCGGAACTTTCAACTATGAAGGCTATATAAACTATAGCTACTTTTAGAAGAAAACGCCAGAACTGCTCAAGTATTGAGCGCCAATCAGGGAGCAAGTAAATGGGAGCGTATAACATTGAGGACGAACTGACAATCCTGAATCCCAAAGAACTAAGCATTTACAGAGACGAATTCAACAGGCTCAGGCTAGACATGGGAAAAAAGGGAAAGAATGGGGGCAATGGAAAGGACGGCGATAATGGAGAACATCCAGCGGTTATGGCTGTTATGGGATTTCCATTGACCAATCCTGATCATTTCATATCCATTATCGGCATGAAAGATGGCAAGAAAGATAAAGAGATAGGAATAATAGAGGACGCGAGGAAGCTCGATTCCAAATCCAGGAAAGTGCTGAAGGGAGAATTGAAGAGAGCGTACTTCATGCCTCAAATAACGAAAATAAACCGCCTGAAGGAAACTCATGGAATGATGCAATTCGACGTGGACACCGACAAGGGTCAGCGCGAATTTGAGACCAGATATAAAGAAGACATCCGCAAGTTAAAAGGCGGTCACGTTGTCATAAAGGATTCGGACGGGAACAGGTACGAGATAAAGGACTACCGAAAACTCGACCAGAAAAGCGTCATCCTGATCGACAGTGAAATATAGTGCAAGAGTCGCGTCTGGGTGTTATATGGCTTGAATCTCAGGAGCATGACGCTCTTAGTGTCTATCCTGCGTACTTCAGTACTATGCCCCATTTCCCTATAGCCCATCCTATGCTGCGATGAGCGAAGCTCAGGCCGGTCAATTCGTGTTCCACATGACTTTTCTGGAGAGTCCACGTCTTCCCGCCGTCCGTTGTATGGAGGATCGTACCGAAATCCCCCACAACCCAGCCATATTTTTCGTCAGCGAAGTATATTTCAGCCAGAGTGCGCCTGGTCCCGCTAGTCTGAGGTAACCACGTTTTGCCACCGTCCTCAGTATGGAGAATCATACCACTTAGCCCTACGATCCAGCCTCTCCTGCTGTCCACGAAATATGTGTCGTTCAGCAGATTGAGCGTGCCGCTGTTTTGGCGTTCCCAATTTTCGCCGCCGTCCTTCGTATGAAGCACCGTGCCGCTCATCCCGACGGCCCAGCCATTTCTAGCGTCAGCAAAATAGACCTGGGATAGATAATCCCACGTGTCTGTTTTCTGCTTCCACCACGAAAGCCCGCCATCGCTGGTATGGAGTATGACGCCGTTCGTCCCGGAGACCCAGCCTTCATCCACGCTGATAAAGTTTACCCCCAATAAGACGTCGCTTGTGCCGCTGTCCTGGGGTTCCCAATTCTCGCCGCCGTTGACAGTATGAAGTATGACACCACCTGTGCCCACCGCCCATCCACGGTTGCGATCCACGAAATGCGCTCTTGACAGGCATTCGCTGGTGCTGCTTTCCTGAGAGATCCATCTATCCCCGCCATTGACGCTGTGCAGGATCATCCCGCGGTCACCCACGATCCAGCCTGTCTGTGCGTCAATGAAGAATATCCCGGATTGAAGTTCACCGCTACCAGATTGGTTTGTCCACGTCTTACCACCGTCATTCGTGCTGATGATGGTGCCATATTCACCCACTGCCCAACCTTTACGATGATTAACAAAGTGCACAGCTAAAAGCACGTTGCTGGTCCTACTGGTTTGGGGTTCCCACGTAAGTCCGGCATCAGGGGTGTTGAAGATCTGGCCGTTCCAGCCTACAACCCAGCCATTGCGTTCACCGAAAAAATCAACGTCATAGAAGCCGAAGTCGCACTGTTCCCCGTCTCTGTTGATGTCAAAATTACCCACCAACGGGCCGCTGGCTTGTGGTATCCATGTATCCCCACCGTCGGCGGTGTGGATTATCATGTTTCCTTCCCCTACAGCCCATCCTTCATCATTATTGAGGAAATCCATCGCCCTCAGTTCACATCCTCGCGCGTTGACCAATTTTGCGTGAAGCCTGGCCCCTGTATCCTGATTTTTCCATGTCTTTCCGCCATCGTTAGTATATACCATCGACCCATTAAACCCAGCCGCCCAGCCCGTGTTAGCGTCAGCGAAATGGACAGATAAAAATACGCTCTCTTGATCGCTCGCCTGTATTTCCCAGTTGTCCCCCCCGTCTCTAGTATGCAATATTACACCGCTTCCCGTTGCGGCGCCGTTGCTTTTGTCCATAAAATGAACACTATACAGGGAGCTTTCTGTGCTGCTCTGCTGAGGCAGCCATGTTTTCCCGCCATCTGTAGTGTGGATGATGGTACCTTTGTCTCCAACGATCCAGCCGTTCTTCCTATCAGAAAAATGCACAGACCTCAAGAACGCATCTGTTCCACTAGTCTGATCTGCCCATGTAGCGCCGCCATTGCTCGTATGTACTATGACGCCCATATCCCCTACCGCCCAGACAATTTCCTCATCAACGGAATACACGTCGTGAAAATGTGTATTCCATGATGCCTGGCGAACCACACTCCAGCCAGCAGCGGCAACGTCGGCAGAACAGCCAGCCATCAACAGACAGATGAACGAGATTACTAATATTAGGAATGTCTTCCTGATCATTTAAACCAACCCTCTCAATCAACTCTTCTACTGACCACAGTACCCACTATCATTATACCACTTTTGGCCTTGATCGTAAAGTGAAACTCGATGTCCGCAACTGATGATGGAGTTTTCTGAGCTTTACAGAAAGACTAGAAATGGGTATACTAGTCAATAGTCTATGGTGAGGATGCCTACGAGCTTGAAAAATATGGGGGTTAGGGTGATTGTCTTTTTTGAATGGAGAACGGTATAAACAGCTATAGTGCAAGTTTTCTCAAGTACTGATAATAACTGACAAACCAATAATCTGAAAGGAGCATGGAAGTAATATGGCAAGCGAAAGACCAAATATCGTTCTAATGGTCGCCGACGATCATGGATTGGATACCGGCGGCTACGGCAATCCGGCCATCAAAACACCGCATCTGGACGCGCTGGCAGAGGGCGGCGTGAGCTTCACCAACGCGTGTTGCACGACGGCTTCCTGCGCTGCAAGCCGGAGCGTGATTCTCACCGGGATCTATAATCATACCAACGGCACTTACGGACACACTCACGGAAATCACCACTTCGCCTGTTTCGATAACGTAGTGACCCTCCCCGCTCTGCTTAACGAAGCTGGATACCGCACCTCGCGCGTCGGCAAGCAGCACTACGCGCCGGAGCGTATTTTCCCATTCCAGGCGGGGCATCCTGCCGGGAAATTCGGGCGGAATGACATCAAGATGTCTGAATCGTGCCGGGAGTTTATCCGCGGCGATAAGCCTTTCTTCCTCTATTGGTGCTCGATGAATCCCCATCGCGGCGGCGGAAAACTGGAGAGCCATCCCTGCAAGCCAGACAAGTTCGGAAACCCGGACCAGCCCTTCCCCGGCGACGAGGAGACGATTTACAAGGACGAGGAGGTTTTCGTTCCGCCCTATCTGCCAGATACTCCAGAGACACGCGCTGAACTTGCGCAGTATTGTCAATCTGTATCCCGGCTTGATCGAGGCGTCGGTCGCCTGATGCAGATTCTCAAGGAGGAAGGCAAGTACGATAACACTGTGGTCATCTACGTGTCGGACAACGGCCCGGCGTTCCATGCGGCGAAAACTACCCTATATGAACCGGGGATGAATCTGCCCTGCATAGTGAAAAGTCCGCTTCATCAGAATCGCGGTACCACCTGCGATGGGCTGGTCACCTGGGCTGATCTGACCCCCACCGTTCTGGATTTCGGGGGAGCTTATGATGATCCCAAAAACTTCCACGGCGGTTCATTCAAGGATATAATCGACCAGGAATCTCCGCAGGATTGGCGGGATGAGATATACGCGGCGCACACGTTCCACGAGATCACGAACTACTATCCCATGAGAGTGGTCAGGACGAAGAAATATAAGTTCATCTGGAACATAGCGCATCCTCTCACGTACTCGTCAGCATCCGATCTCTGGCACGCCTCAAGCTGGCAGGGAGCTTTGCGTGATGGCCTGGAGAAATATGGCAAGAGAACTATCGAGGCTTACCTGCATCGCCCCCAATTCGAGCTATATGATCTGGATCAGGACCCGGACGAAGTCAATAACCTGGCTGAAAATCCAGAGTATGAGGCTCTGGTAGACGGCTTCTGCCACGAGTTGAGAGCGTTCCAGCGCGAGACGAATGACCCGTGGCTGCACAAGTGGGAATATGAGTGATAGTAGGGCAGACACTGCCCGCCAATTTGAGGACATATTGCGGAAGGATAATGCTATCAGGAGGATATGATGATCGATAACCTTTTCGTGTTAATAATAGTGGCAATTGGAGTAGGGGGCGGCATAATATTAGGGAGCATCTCTATCATTGCTAGAACCATCACCGGGCGTGCGGTAAAAAGAAAGGAACTTCAGGAACTGAAGGGAGATATATCAGATATAAAGAATCATATCGAAGACATAAAGGAGCAACTTGCCGACATTATAATCAGATTAGGCTGATTGTGAATCTTTGATTTTGGATTTGCGATTTTCGATTAGCCGCGATAGAAGCAAACGTAGAGAAAAGGAGCATGTATGTCATCCACGCCAGAAGATAAGAGCGCCGTCCATGAGGAAGTAACCAGTAGCGTAAACACCAATTCCCGTCCATCCGATCTCAAGATCACGGATATGCGAACCGCCAGTATAGGTCGTTCTCCAATGAGATGCACCATTATCAGGATCGACACGAATCAGGGCATCTATGGCCTGGGCGAGATCAGGGATGGCGCCAGTAAGACATACGCTCTTATGCTCAAAAGTCGGCTGATAGGTGAAAACCCATGCAACGTGGACAGGATCTTCCGCAAGATCAAGCAGTTCGGGCATCATGGCCGGCAGGCTGGCGGCGTGTGCGCTATTGAGATGGCCCTGATGGATCTGGCGGGTAAGGCCTACGGCGCTCCGGCATATCAACTGGCCGGCGGCAAGTTCCGCGATAAGGTCCGGATATACTGTGATACACATGCCCGCGGCGCGGAAGAAATGGGACAAAAACTCAAAGAGAGGATGGATCAGGGATTTACTTTCCTGAAAATGGACGTGGGGATCAACCTCTGCCGGGGTATTCCTGACACGCTCTCTGCACCGGCGGGAATGCTCCGCACTCGTGACGTCATGCACCCATTCACCGGCATTCACATCACTGACAAGGGGATCGGCGTCCTGTGCAAGTATGTGGAGACCGTGCGTAACATTATCGGCTACGAGATCCCGCTGGCGGCGGACCATTTCGGTCATATCGGCGTGGAAGACTGCATCCGTGTGGCCAGGGCGCTGGATAAGTATCGGCTGGCCTGGCTGGAGGACATGATCCCCTGGCAGTACACGAACCAGTTCGTGCGTTTGTCTAACTCCTGCGATACTCCTATCTGCACAGGGGAGGATATATACTGTAAAGAGGAATTCCTGAAGTTATTTGAGGCCAGAGCGATAGCCGTCTGTCACCCGGATCTGGCATCGTCCGGCGGGATACTGGAGACGAAGAAGATCGGCGATCTGGCGCAGGAGCATGGGATCAGCATGGCTATGCACATGGCCGGGTCGCCTGTGGCGGCTATGGCAAGCGTCCACTGCGCGGCAGCCACGGAGAATTTCCTGGCGCTGGAGAACCATTCCATTGATGTGCCTTGGTGGAATGAGTTGGTCACCGGTCTCCCCAATCCTGTTATACAGGACGGATATATCGAGGTTCCAGAAGCGCCTGGTCTTGGCATAGACCTGAATCCAGAAGTATTCAAGGAGCATCTGGACCCGAACGATCCCGGCTACTTTGAGCCAACCACGGAATGGGACAACGAACGAGCGCATGATAGGCTATGGAGTTAGTTATGGGGGCAGCTCTATACGACCGGATGGGTTACATACGTGCGCCGAAATCAAGCTGCGGGCAGGGGATAGGGCACAGGGGATGTGTCAAAGTGCAACAGTGGGACGGAGTGGGGAACTGCGTGGGGAGCGAGATGGTTTATGCAGTTCGAATATACTGGTAACCTTTGTCCGTCCGCATCTGGGACATGAATGTAGTTGCCTATTGCCTGTCAGCGTATGAGGTCGCATTTTCACGTTGCATTTATCACAGAACATGATCGCATCTCCTCTCAATTAAGGTTGAAATATCTGCTGCAGTTATAGATATATAGCAACAATCATGCCAGGACGGCAAATACAGATCAGAAACCTGGACGAACTCAGGTATCATAGGGCTGTGATTGATGATTGTCTCTTTATGTAATCAGGTGAGATGCGGATCAGATGATGCAGAAAGTGCGTAATATACGCGCAGTGCGTAATATGTATGCTGCACACAGGGAAGTTGAGCAGAAGAAAACAGCAAGAAACCAAGCTTATGGATCTGTGATGGCTGATGGCTTCACAGACCGACTAGAGGGGATCGAACATGGGAAAGATTCACAAGGTTTGTCTTATTGGCTGTGGACGGATGGGCGCGACCATTGACGACGAAGTCAGAGACCGTCCGCACAGTAATCTATGGATTCCATACAGCCACGCCGCTGGCCACGTGGCTGTGGAGAGTACGGAACTGGTCGCTGTATCCGATGTCATGCAGGAAAAGATGGAAGCTATTCAGGAACGCTACAACGTGCCAAATGGCTACACTAACTACCGCGAAATGATCGAGAAGGAACTGCCGGACATCGTGAGCATAGCTACCCGGCCAGGTCCCCACGCGGAGATGATCGTTTTCGCCGCGGAACATGGTGTAAAAGGCATCTACTGCGAAAAACCGCTGTGCTGTTCCATGAAAGAGGCTGATGAAATGGTGGAAGCCTGCGAAAAATATGGAACTAAATTCAACTACGGCACGCAGCGACGCTATGCCGACCTATATAACAAGATACGTGAGCTAATACAAGCCGGCGAGATAGGCACTGTTCAATGCGTTATCGCAGAATGTGGAGCAGGGGCGGCGCAGTGGGGGCATACTCATACCTCGGATATGCTCATGTTCCTGGCGGGCGATCCGGAGATAGAATTCGTGCAGGGCACAGTGGGTGCAAATGAAGAGGACTGGGAAGGCGACAAGCTCTATGCCGATCCTGGGATCACCTGTGGCCACGTGAAGTTCAAGAACGGCGTGCATGGATATATGGTAGCTGGTGGCGCACACGAATATGAGGTGCTGGGAACTAAAGGCCGGATACGCACGCTGAACAACGGCCTGACCGCTCAGTTGTGGAAAGCTCAAGGCCAGTGGAATATGCAGGCGGAAGTTCCATTCCCAGAGGTCAAAATAGTCAGTGGAACGGTCAGGTGTATCGAAGATCTGGTGGACGCTATTGAAACTGGCAGAGATACGCAGGGCGGCATCCAGCTTGCCCGTCGCAGTCAAGAGATGATCCTGGGCTTTGTCGAATCTCACAGGCATGGCGGAGCGCGTGTTCCGCTTCCGCTGGAAAATCGGAATCTGTACGTTGGCCGAAAGGACTGGTAATAGGAGGGGAAGATGACTTCTGCATATTTTCGATTTGTAATCTGTGTCCTGGCTATACTGATCTGCGTATTGGCTGTTTCACCACCAGCGAACTCAAACGCGTTCGGAGATGCTGATTGGGATCTATTTCGGTATATTCATGAGGATATGCAGAATAAGTTCTTCGACGAGACCATGCCAACTCTTAGTCGAATGGGTGATTCGAGGAACTATGGGATTCTGTTCATGCTTATGTCTACAATGGGGAATGAGAAGATGGCCGAAACAGCGAAGCTGGCAGCAACAGCCTTCCTGATAGGAACGCCTATAGGTCATGGATTCAGGCGGTTTACTAACAGGCCCAGGCCACTGAACCCGGAAGATGACAACTCCTTCCCGTCAGGTCATGTGATATTGTCCACCAATATTGCGATCATTGTGGGACATGAATATCCAATGCTGAAAATTCCACTTTATGTACTCGCTACTGGATCGGCTTTCTCAAGGATCTATTTAGGACGACACTATCCCAGTGACGTAATCTTCGGTGTGGCTATTGGCGCTGTGACAAGCATAATGCTGCTCCGTCATAGGGAGCCAGTTCTTGGGTTCAGGTTCTGAGTCAATCGTTTTGTGGATGTTCATTATGCGTGGGTATTTTACGTCATACTTGTATCAGAAGAATGCAAGAATCAGGTAACTATCCACCCCTACGGGTTAAGTGAAAAACTCGTATATAAACCCGTGGAATCATATATTCGTTATAGTTGATGAGTCTCATATAGTTTCGCGTGTGCTACACTACGAATCTCAAGCAAAGAGGTGTTAGAACTATGGCGCTGAGATTACCTACCATAATAATTACAGTATTGATAAGCCTTGTCGCTCTGTCTTCCTGGGCGCAGGATAGTGGACAGCAGAACCCGTATCAGCAGGCGGCGGACTTCTATCTTGATAATGTAAGACGCGCTCCCAACGATCTTGAGCTTCATCGTGAGCTTATGGATATGTTCAGGGAGAAGAATTTTACCACTGTTCCTATCGCTATCTACAGGAATACCCTGGAGAAAAACGCCAACAATTCCATGATACTCTACCTCCTGGGATACGCCTATCTGATGGCTTATGGCCAGCCGATGGCAGATGGGGAGCCTGACCCGTTGAGTATGGCCGAAGAGAACTTAAAGGCGGCATTGCAGGTAAAGCCGAGATTTCCCGACGCAGTATCCGCTATGGGCGATCTCTATCTCATGAAGGGAGAGCCGGATCTAGCTGTTCAGAAATGGGAAGAAGCCATCAAGCTGGACAGCAGGCTTGAGGCGGCACATCTGTCTATGGCGAGGTTCTATCGCTCTCAGAAGGAATACGATAAAGCTGTTGACAATTACCAGAGGGCCATCTCACTCAAACCCAAACGCGTTGCGATAAGGTACATGGAACTTGGGCTTACATACATGGACATGGATGATCTGGACGGGGCCGAGAGCGCGTTTGGGAAAGCCAGGAAAGACGACTCCAAAATGGCTATGGCATACTACAAGCTGGGCCAGATATACGCCAAACGCGGCGATCGCGATAAAGCGGTGAAAATATATCGCACCGGGCGAAAATACGACCCGAATAACGCTGAGGTCGCCTAC
>SDBU01007159.1_pt1 | contig 12919 bp, 14 predicted proteins | sample 2277071 | NCBI WGS metagenome assembly SDBU01 (sample SAMN10397929, study PRJNA504765) | marine sediment metagenome | isolation source: marine sediment core GS08_GC12, 126 cmbsf | place: Arctic Ocean: Gakkel Ridge, Loki's castle | collected 2008 | reverse complement strand
TCAATCATGTTAAGCTAAATATATCATGCGAGGAGAGATATAAATGTATGCAGTAGTAAACTGGGAAGAGGTAAGAAAAGTACCCGAGCCGAGACCTTTAGAAAAAGAGGTTGTAGTAGAAGTTCATGCCTGTGGAATATGTGGCAGTGATATTGGAGCCAGAAAAGCCCGTTTACAGAATGTTCATGCTGATAGAAATATGCCGAAAGTAATATCAGGACATGAATTCAGCGGAATAATTACAGAGGTAGGGGAGGATGTAAAGGGATGGAAACCAGGGGATAGAGTAATAGTAAATCCTATGCTGTACTGTGGAAAATGTAAATATTGTAAGGCTGGCGATACGAATCTATGTGATAAATCTGATTGTATGGGGTGGGCGAGAAATGGTGGCTTTGCTGAGAAAGTAGCCGTCCCTGATTATACTCTTAATTCTCTTCCTGAGGGAGTATCTTTTGAGATAGGAGCTTTGGTAGACCCGATTGGGGTTGATGTTCATGCTTTAGATTTAATAGATTTAGTTCAGATAAAAACTGTGGTAGTGTTCGGATTAGGTGGCATTGGGTTTCCGATAGCTAACATGTTAAATGAAAAATGTAAAGTATATGGAGTAGACGTCGTACCCAAAAAATTAGAAATTGCTGAGAAATGTGGTCTTCGTGTAATTAATGCTAAAGAAGAAAATATTTTTAAGATATTCAGAAACGAAGAGGTAGATCTATGTGTAGAAGCTGTAGGAGGAAATTCCCCTACATTTAATCAAGCACTTGAAATACTTAAAAAAAGAGGGATGCTTTTAAGTATTTCCGTTCGGGAATTATTTAAAATGAAATATGCTTTTGTGGGAAATAAAGAGATAAGAATACAAGGTGTTTCTGCTCATACCCCGAGAGCTTTCAGGCAGGCTATAGGAATCCTTAATGAGAAACCTTGGGTTCAGAAGATAATCACACGAAGATATAAATTAGTGGATTTTATTGAAGCAATAACTATGGCCGGCAGTGGACAGGAATTGAAAGTGATGGTAAATATCAAATAATTATTTTCACCAAGATTTTCAGTTTATCAGCTTAGATTTGATTAAACAGTTAAAACAAAAGATATCTATACCAGCATGGATGGAAGAGGCCAAGTCTGTGACAATGTCTTTAACGAAAGACTTTTCTCGCTTTAGTAAAGTATGAGGAAGCGTACGTCAACGATTATGAGACTGTTCGTGCTGCTAAAGAGAGAATTAGCAGGTATATGATCCTCTACAATCGTTGGGAAGCCTCATGAGTCTCTTGACTATAAAACGTCAGCTGAGGTGCATTTTGGTAGAAATATCAAAGAGATAGCTCTAGCTGTAACGTTAAATGTGACAAATTAGTGTCCGAACAATAGGTTGCATCTCAGCTTATTTCATCGCTTCGGAACCTCAATAATTTACCGCATTTAAGAAATTATCTACTAGCAGTTGCAAGTGTTGTAAAAACATTCAGGAATCTTAGAATTGGCCAAATATCCACACGTTCACCAGCTTTTTGGTCAGTAATTGTAAATGAAGGAGAATTGATGGAACGGTTTGGAATACAGATTGTCCCTACAAATCTCGCAAAGGTGGTAGGTAAAGCAAAAGAGAAAATTAGAAAGAATAGAAGTGAAATAATTTCTTTAGTTGATGGCTTTAAAGCCAAGGCTGATTGTACGAAGATGAAGGAAGATACATTGCAAAAAATGGCTACTTTAAAACTTGCTATTTGGGAGTGGGTTTCTACAAATAATTGTCAAGCAATAGCCATTGAATGTTGGAGTGCTCTTCCGCAACTTTTTGGTATTCTTCCTTGTTTTTAATGGGAGAATTAACAAATGATGATTTACCTGTCGTCTGCGAGACTGATGTACATGGTACTATTTCCTCTAGTATATTGCAAGCTGCTGTCATGAGAAGGATGCCTACTTTTTTTGCTGATCTCACAATACGACATCCTCAAAATAATAATGGTGAACTTCTATGGCATTGTGGAGTATTTCCAATTTCTCTCCGAGATGCGAATTCTTCAGCAAGTATTACTGAACCAGGACAAGGAAATTTTGAAATCAAGCGCGGCGATATTACTTTATCCAGATTTGATGGTGATCATAGTGAATATTCACTCTTTATGGGACATGCTAAGGGCATCATTGATCCCAAAACTAATGGAACTTTTCTCTGGATCGAGGTAAATGATTGGCCAAAATGGGAAGGGATTTTTATTAAGGGACCCTATATTCATCATGTGGCAGGGGTTCACAGTAAAGTTGCCCTGATCCTTTATGCAGCATGCCAATATATTCCAGGATTAAAGCCTGATCCCATAAATCCAATAAAAATACAGATCCAGGCTTATCTCAGAGGATCAGAAGAAATTTAAAGCGGAGTGGACTCCTATTTTAGGGTTTTTGAACGGTAAACGGAAATTGTTGTTATGACTTTAAAATCAGTATGTCCAGAGAGAGCAATCTGTATGACAACATCATATATGAGAACCTCATAAAGACGTTAAAGGATGAAGAGGTGTAGGTCTGGGAATATAGGATCATAGAGGATGCTGAAAGAAGAATTTTCCATTTTGTCAAAGATGTCTATAATGAAGAAAAAATGTACTCATCATTGGAATATCGCCCGCCAAATGAGTTCGAGGATCTGCTTGTTGTTTTAACCTAATTTGTTTAAAGACAGGGAACAGCGCAAAGTAAATCGGGAGGTAAAGAAATGAAAGCAGTGTGGGGAAAGGCGCCTTTCCAGTTCCAAGTTAGAAATATTCCAAAGCCAAATCCTTCTCCCGTGGAAGTTTTGATTAAAATTGAAGCATGCGGTGTCTGTGGTACGGATGTCGGCTTGGCAAAAAATGGAGCAACTGGGTGGATGCCCTTGGGGCATGAGGCAGTAGGCGTAGTGGAAGATACCGGCTCACAAGTAAACAATGTAAAGGTTGGGGATAAAGTAGTGGTAGAAAATCATACTGCTTGTGGCGGGTGTGAATCTTGTAAAAATGGGGATTATGTTTATTGTCAGGACTTAAGGCAATTTCAATATCCTTCTCCTAATGCCCAAGCGGCCTTTGCTGAATATATCTGTTTACACCAAAGCATGGTAGATGTTTATGATAAACTCACTCCTGTTCAAGCAACGTTGGCTGAGCCATTAACTGTAGCTATGGATTTAACCTTAAGAGTAGATATACCCTTAAATGGTGAAGTAGTGGTTTTTGGACCGGGACCTATAGGTTTAATGACGGTTAAAATAGTGAAACTTCAGGGAGCAAGACGTGTTTTTCTCTGTGGTCTATCTCATACAGAACCAAGAGAGAGTTATAGACTCATAGTGGGAAAAAAATTGGGGGCAGATATTACTATCGGAGTAAAAGAAGTAGATGTAGTGGATACTATTAAAAAATATGTAGCTAGGGGTGTGGATAGAGTTTTGGTTACAGCTCCTCCCCAGGTGATACCTCAGACAATTAGAATCACCAAGTTTGGGGGAATAATTGGTTATATTGGAATAAATTGGTCCAAAACGGGGGGATTAGTAAATCTTGATCTCAATGAACTTCATTTTCGGAAATTGCAACTACGTTCCTCTCATGCTATTCCTAACAGTAGATTTCCTATTGCTTTAGATCTTTTACAAAGGAAGGTAATTGATCCCGATAAACTAATAACTCATACCTTTAAGCTCGAAGAAACTGAGAAAGCAATAAAAACTGCAGCTAGTCCTATGGAAAAAGCTATTAAAGTAGTGATCGTTCCCTGATCTGACAAATGCCTATATTAAAACCTATATTCCGCATTTTTCAGAGGTTTTTTCCTCGAAATTAAGTTATGACAACACTTAGCACTAAATTAGGTCAAATATAGAATTAATTACCTAATTTAAAACTCTACGATCCTGTTACGTAAAACTTATATGTCCGGTTCAACTTACTGACTTTAGAATAATTTTCGGCGCTTAAAAATGGGGATTATAAGTCCATTTTTTGTGGAAGGTAAGATACAAGGAGGTAAAATAATGTTACTTGGTGTAACTAATTGGAGTTTCAGTTTTGCTTGGGGAATGCGCAAACAGCTTAAACCATCAAAGCCAATGACATCTTATGATCTTATTGAAAAGGTACAACAGTACAAACTGGAAGGTGCCCAAGTAGGATTACATGATATTCCTCCATTAGGCACATCTGAATTTGAGATATTTAAAGAAAAGGTTCACGAGTTAGGATTATTTTGGGTAGTAAGTGCTGATTTAGTCTCTGAAGAAGCTGAAGTACTTAATGTCCTTGACTACGCAACTGCCTTAGGATGTAAAGTTGTTCGAGTCGCCTTGGAAAATTTCGGCATACAATTCACATTCAGACCGAAATATAAGTCACTTGATGATTATGTTTCAGATAGTATTTCGCATTTGAAGAATATTATGCCTGAAGTAGAGAAAAGGGGACTCATCCTGTGCTTAGAAAATCATGGCGGACTACGTATGAAATATTTTCGTCGCGTATTCGAGACTATTAAGAGCGAACACTTAGGTGTTTGTTTTGATACAGGTAACGCAGTATTGACATTAGAAGATCCACTTGAAGTTGCCAAGGAGTTAGCTGCTCGAACCTATATGGTACATTTAAAAGACTGGAACCTTATTAAAACAAGCAGTGGAATGCTTGCGCGTGGATGCTCTTTAGGTGAAGGCGTTATTAATCTGCCGGGTATAGTGGAAATTCTTAAGCGAGATACGCCATGCCCAGATAAGCTTTATGTAAACATTGAAGCACCGCAGGAGTATATTCCGCTTAATATTTTTACAAGTGAGTTCTGGAAATATCACAAAGAAGTGACCGGCGATGAATTGGGTAACATACTTAGCTTAATAGAGAAACGTGATGCTGATACCATGACTGATTATCGACTCGCCTGCATGCGCGGTGCTTCAGAAATGGAAATCTTGGATGAGGAAGAATGTGCTATACGAGAAAGCGTTTGCTATGCTCTAAAAGTACTTCAATTATAGGGGAAGATTTAGAAGAAAGCTGTAGCGAGATTTTATAGAAAATTAACAAAAGATTTGATAATTTCAATAAGTCCAAGAGGTAATAAAATAAAAGCAGTCATTATAGAAGAACCCAATAAGATACGAATTCAAGAAATTAAAAAACCTAAAATTGGCGAGTATGAAGTACTCCTGCAAATGAAGTCATGTGGGATTTGCAATGGAACTGATTTGAAGATTATTGCGGGACATCTTTCTTCAGTTAATATTAAGTATCCTGCAGTTCTTGGCCATGAAGGAGTTGGTGAAGTGGTGAAGGTTGGTAAGAAAGTAAGAACATTTAAGATAGGAGACCTTATCTTAGAGCCAGCTACTAGGGTCATAGATAAAGAAATAGGCTCAGCCTGGGGGCATTTTGCTGAGTATGCTGTCGCTTCGGATTATCTTGCCTTACTTGAGGATGACAAACAACCATCTTCGTGTTTAAAATCCCAACAAATAGTACCAAAGGATATCGAACCCGAGGACGCAACCATACTTTTAACTTTAAAGGAGACCTTAAGTGGCCTATTAAACTTTGGGTTCAAGAAGGGTATGAGTCTGGTAGTTTTTGGTGATGGTCCAGTAGGTTGTGCCCTTGTAAAATTTGCCAGACTACTCGGGGCAACAGTTATAATAGGGGTTGGCCATTGGGATAAAAGACTTGAAAGAATGAAAAATTTAGGAGCCGATTATGTAGTGAATGAGAAAACCAACGAAGATTTTCTTTCAGATACCCTTCAAGGAAGCAAAATTGATATGGTTATAGACGCGGTAGGTAAAAATCAAATAGTAGACAAGGGGTCAAGGTTAATACGCAGAGGCGGGAAAATTGGCATATATGGAGTTTTTATAGAACCTCAATTAAATATCAAAATGGCACAGTGGCCAAATAATGCTTCAATTCAGATACTCCAGTGGCCGTTAGGACATGCCGATATCCATAATCGAGTAATTGAATATGTAAGATCGGGTGCTATCAACCCTAAGGACTTCTATACACATATAGTAACAATGGATCAGATTGAAAAAGGAATTCAATTAGTCCGTACCAGAAAAGCTTTAAAGGTGGTAGTAAAGATAGAATAGTAAAAATCAGTTATGTCTGACAAGATTAAGCGAGTATACGATAATCTGGCCTGGCTCCCTAAAGTATGATAAAAAGATAGAATTATTTAGAATGGGCGTGCGTCATTCTATTATTTAAAACAGAGAATTTATTTTGAGCCCTTAAGAAAGGAAGGACTGGGGTTTGTTTAATAGTTAAAAATTATCTTTAAGAGAAAAATTTCAAAAGGAGAGATACTGCAATGAACTTACAGCAAATACTCGCTATACCTAAGGAAAAACTACATAAGGCAAGCAAGGTAAAGGTGAATATTCTACCGGATGTAGAAAGCCTCTATCAGCACTTTGCCAGAAGCATAGCCGATGAGATTAAGCAGCTTGATTTTGGCAAAGAAATGGATGCTACTAACATGGAAGTGGTTGTAGGCGAGGAAGAAAAAGGAGTTTTAAGATCCATTACTTGGCATAATAGTGTTAAGTCTATGCAAAAGATTGCAGATTACGCAGAGAAAATAGGGCTTAGGACTGCAGTGGAACTAGAACCATTCAAATCTTCCTTGGTTTATGGTATTAATACAATGCTTAAATATTTAAACGCTGTAAACTCTGAATATTGCAGGGCTAATTTAGATATTGGTCATTGTCATATTATGAGAATAACGCCGCAGGCAATCAAAAGGCTAGGAGAAAGGACAGTACATGTTCATATCTCCGGATAATGACGGGACCGAACATAATGACTGGCCCCCAGGAAGAGGTATAGCTGACCTAAAAGGATATCTTTCTGCACTGAGTGAGATAGGATATCAAGGAGGAGTTCTTAAATGAGCTCAACTTTGGGACAACCTCTAACTTTAAAGAAAAAGCCTATTATTTTGGATGAAATTAAAAGTCAAAAAGAAGTTATAAAATCTACTATCAGTAAATATTATGAAATTGAGCCAGAACTTCTAAATTATTTTAAAGGCAATAAGAAGGTTTATTTTATTGGATGCGGATCATCTTATCATGTAGGCTTAATTGCAAAATTTGTTTATGATGCATTATCTAACAATAAATCTGAGTGTTTTCCCTCATCAGAATTTATTATTTATCCAGATAATTATATTCGGGATAGTGACAAAGAAAGCATTTTTATTTTACTCTCAAGAACAGGAAAATCAACAGAAACAGTAATTGCATCTGAGATTATTAATAGATTTAAAGGAAATTCTATTGCTATAACTACTTTTCCGAATAGCGAACTAAAAAAGGAATGTGATTATTCGATAGTTCTAGATATGGCTCAAGAAAAAAGCATAACTGCTACTAGGTCTGTTACAAGTTCGACTGTGATGCTTTTATGCTCCATATTTACGATTTTTAATAAAAAATCCTTGATAGAAAAAATGTTGCATTTTAATGATGAATTTTTTAAGAATTTTAAAAAATATTCAGATATTATTTCTTCTCTTATAATGAAAAATGATATTAATAGGTTTGTTTTTTTAGGTTCTGGGTCTTTTTTTGGCGTTGCAAAAGAGGCTGAGCTAAAAGTAAAAGAAATGTCTTTAACAAACACAGAGTCTTGTTTTCCACTAGAATATAGGCATGGACACAAAGCTATTATAGATAGCAAAAGCTTGATAATTATATTTATCTCGAAAGCAGGTTTGGAATATGAAATGATAGCTGCTAAAGAATTAAAAAATTTAGGGGCAAGAGTATTAATTATAGATGATTGTTTAACAAGTACAAAATTTAAAAATAATTATAATTATATAATAAATACAGGTCTTGGTTTGGAAGAACCGCATAAAGCAATTTTTTTTCAAATATTTGGTCAATTGATTGGGTATCATCAAGCTTCAAAAAAGGGTATCAATCCTTCAAATCCTAAAAATTTAGATTATTGTGTAACTTTTTAATATACAAGGAGGGAAGTAATATTGAAAAGAATATATAAAAATTTGGAGTTTTTGAGTGCTGACGAGATTAAGGAAATACATAATACAAGTTTATCTATATTGGAAGAAATAGGCTGTTTGGTGCCCCATAAGGAAATATTAGAAATCTTAGATGAGAAAGGTGCTGACGTTAATTTCGACTCTCAGATCGTAAAATTTCCAAGAAACTTGATTGAAGATTCTTTAAAAAAAGTTCCTAAAAATTTTGATATTATCCCTGCTTATTTCGGGAATAAGTTGAAGGTTGGCGATGGTATCCTTAAATTATGGATGAATCATACCCAAGACATGTGTGATTGGAAAACAAATAAAAGGAGATTGTGTTCTTATGAGGACATAATGAAAGGTATTATATTAGGAAATTATTTACCTTTTGTTGGAAACAATAATGTCATAGCTGCTCCTGATGGTGTCTCTCCTGAAATTGTTGATGTCTATTGTTGGTATATACTATATACATATTCACAGAAAGCTTGTAACTCTTGGATTTATAATCCTAAGTCTGCGAAGTATATATTAGACTTAGCCATTGTTTCTGCTGGCTCAGAGGATGATTTAAGAAAAAAGAAAAACTTGACGTACTTTGCTGAACCTATTAGTCCATTAAAATGGGATAAGAATACATTAGAGATAATGCTTATGTATTCTGAATATGAAATACCAATTTTTCTAGGACCCATAGTGTCTGTGGGTGGTTCAGGGCCAGTAACCTTAGCGGGCTCTTTAGCTTTAGCTAATGCCGAAATTCTTTCAGGAATCTTTATAATAGGTACTTTAAATAAAAAACAGCCTGTTATTTATCCTTGTTTAACAACTCCTTTGAACATGCGTACCGCTATGTTTTCATATGGTGCTCCTGAAATGGCGTTACTATCTGCAGCTTCGGTCCAAATGGGGAATTATTATAGGTTACCTAGTTCAGGGAATGTTCATCTTTCTGATTCAAATTTGCCTGATTTCCAATATGGTTATGAAAAGGCCGCTACGTTTTCTTTTGCACTGGCAGCTGGAATGGAAATGTGGGGCGTTGTTGGATATTCCGCAGCTGGGCATATGGGGACAAATCCTGGAGTTTCTTCATTAGAAGGTTTGGTTTTAGATAATGAATCTTTGAGGTATATGACTAGAGTATTAAATGGTATTCAGGTGAATAAAGATACTCTGGCCCTTGATATAATAAAAGAGATAGGTATTGGAGGGAACTTTTTATCTCATGAGCATACTGTAAAAAATTTTAAAAGCCAGCTTTGGGATCCTGAATTATTTGTAAGGGAAAGTTATTCAGATTGGCTTGCGAAAGGTAAAAATACTCTTGTTAATAATGCTACTATAAAGATGGAAGAAATTATAAAAAAGAATTGGCCTTGCGAACCAGCAGTTGATGTGTCAGTGAAGAAAGAATTAAAAAAAATATTCAAGAATGCTAAAAGAGATTTAATGAAGTCTAAATAATTTTAATAACCAAAAGATGAAAATAATAATAATAAATAAAAGGTGATAGACTTTGCTCTTTTACAATACGGATTTTATGAGAAAAAGGGCAAGCCAAAGATCCACTCTGATAATGGCTCCCAGATGAAAGCAAAAAGCTTCAAGGCTTTCCTGAAGGGCTTGGGAATTCTAAACGAGTACTCCAGGCCGCATGTTCCAGAAGACCAAGCAGTTCTGGAAAGGTTCTTTAGAACCATTAAACAGGGTGAGGTCTATCATCAGGAATACGAGAATCACTATCAGGCTAAAGATGGAATCTCAGAGTTCATCAACTACTATAATCATCGGCGTCCTCATCAGGGAATTGGGTTCATAACCCCTTATGAGAAGTTAACCGGACAGAAAGAGAGAATCTTCAAAGAACGAAAAACAAGAGCAATTGTTGCTCAGGAAATCAGAAAGATTATGAACAGAAGAGAAATAAACACAGATATTTCTGAGGAAATGACTCCGGTCAAAAATCGTAACAAAAAAATTTTCGTTTAGGTCCGAAAGGGTCTGAAACAGTACAAAGTTTTATTAATATGAAAGTATATACTATAGGTAACTTAACAATTGATGTAATATTATCCTCATTAAAAAGTTTACCACCCTGGGGGACCGAAATAGTAATAGATAATATAAGTTATAGAGTTGGTGGCAATCTTGCAAACCTAGCTTTTCCATTAAAAAAGTTAGAAGTTGACCCAATAGTAATTGGTAATGTAGGTAATGATATAAATGGTAGATTTATATTAAATGAATTAAATAATTCTGGTATATCTACATCTTTAATTAAAATCGAAGAAAAAACAACAACTTCTACGACTATTTCACTTGTCAGGGAAGATGGTGAAAGGACACTCATTACCTACTCAGGTCAACTCAGTTTTATTAGTAAAAAATTTATTAGCGACTACACTGACAAAATACAGAAAAATTCTATTGTTATGCTTTGCAGTCTATTCCAATTTCCAAATTTAAAGATTATAGATGTAGCACATTTATTTAGAATATTAAAGAAAAAAGATTGCGTAACTCTACTGGATACAGGCTGGGACCCAAAGGGATGGAGTAGAAAAACAATTTCAGATATTAAAAAACTATTAAAATTTGTAGATTATTTCTTACCCAATTTAGATGAAGCAAGAGTTATTACAGGTTGCAGGTATGAAAAAAAAATATTGAAATATTTAAAAAATTTGGGAACCGAAAATATAATAACAAAAAAAGGATTAAGAGGTTCAATAGCTATGCTAAATAATAAAATAATAGAAAATTCTTCTTATCCTTCAAAATGTATTGACGCTACTGGTGCGGGAGATGCCTTCAATGCAGGAATAATTTATTGTTTAAAAAATGAAATAAATTCAAATAGTATGTTAGATTTTGCAAATGCTCTTGCTTCTATTGTTGTATCAAAAATTGATAACAGATTCCCCTCTTTAAAGGTAGTAAATAATTTAATTAAATAAATTAGGCTCTTCTCCAAATGTTGTAAAATTTCTGTTCTATTTTGAACATGCTTAATTGATTTTGAGGATGAAATAGCCGTCATCATGGAAAACGTAGGTCATCCTTTTGATGATTTTGATCTTGTTATTCGCTCCTTCTGATTTGGCGTTGTTGATGAAGTATTCACAGTGATTGAGGGAACCTTCTCGATAATTATCTAAGGTCTTGGCGAATCTTTTCAGTGCTTTTATCCGACTATAGCGAGCTTGTCTTATCCAGTTATTAAGATATCTATTGGCCAAGTAGTGGCTGCGATAATTCCAAATCCGCTTTAGATCATCTTTTAGGATATAGACCTTATTGGGGGCTTGCCGCCGGGAAGTGCCAGGATAAAGATAGATAGTAATCTCATCCATTATAAAGAATGTTTTATCTTAGGATCACACGGAAGTGCCCCCGACAACACAAAATTGCCCTGGATCTTTTGTCCAGAGGTATCATTAAAGGTAAGGATTTCATTATCCACCATTTCAGTTTAGATGAGATTAAAGAGGCTTTTAAGACAGCCGAGGAACATCAAGGATTAAAAGTAATAGTTAAGAAAATGAAGATAAAATTATCTGCCTCAATCGTGTGTGCAAATTTCTCGCACCTGGAGAAAGATATCAGGATATTAGAAAAGGAAAGGGTTGATTATCTACATTTTGACATTATGGATGGTCACTTCGTTCCCAATCCTACTATGGGACCGGGTATATTAGCATCATTAAGAAAGATAACTGATTTACCTTTTGATACACATTTAATGATTGAGAATCCCCATAGATATATCCCTACCTTTGTAGAGGCAGGAAGTACTTTTATTTCCGTGCATGTAGAGACCTGTCCTCATTTAGATAGAACTATTCGGCTGATAAAGGAAAAGGGAGCCAAGGCGAGGGTAGCTCTAAATCCAGTTCTATATAGCGGTGAGTGCATCTTTAAAAGGTCCTGCCCAATTATTCACTGATCCCCTTGGCCTGCCAGAAAAACTCCATTTTGAAAATTATATTGGCGCTTGGCAGCAGGGTAACCTTGGGCGAGCTCTTCGAAATAGCTGCATATTAACACTGGGCGCGGTTTTAGGTGTACTACTTACAGGCGCTCCCGCTGCTTATGCTCTAGCTAAGATTAAGATTCCGGGTGGGCCATTTTTAATAGGATATGTTTTTTTCTGCACTACCATTCCAGTCTACCTTTTTCTTGCTCCACTTTACCTTATGTTTGCAAGACTTGGCTTTATAGACTCCCTTAGCGGGATGATCTTAATCTACATAGCCAGGTGGTCTCCTTTCGCGATATTGTTGTTACGCTCGTATTTCGTGCAGCTTCCCAACGAATTGCTCGAAGCAGCGTTAATAGATGGAGCTTCAAAATGGCAGGCGTTTTGGCGGGTTATTCTTCCAGTTGCGAGACCGGGTATTGTCACTGTATTGATTATTGTTGCACTGTACAGTTGGAATGAGTTCTTATTACCGCTTGCTTTTCTTAATGAACCGGAGCTGCAGCCTGTTACAGTTGCCGTTGCTATGTTCCAGGGACAGTGGACTTCAGAGTGGGGGAAAATAATGGCGAGTGCAATACTGGGTGCTTTACCCATATTGGTATTATTTGCATTGTTGCACAGGAGGCTTGTCAGCGGACTAGCTGCAACTGGGTTAAAAGGGTAAGCAAGACTGGGGAATCCTACTTGTCTTTGCCTGATCCATCCAAACGGGTATCACAACAAGCAGGGTAGGGGAGTTTGATAGAAGGAATTCATTTCAGGGCCATTTCGGCCCTTTTCTCCCTTCATTCATAACAAAGTTCATCTCAGCCCTTTTCTCGTCCTAAATCTCTACTTTTCCATAATTAAAAAAATTTACGGTTTCATACCATCACCCACCGAAAAGTATAGATGAGT
>SDBU01007158.1_pt1 | contig 12920 bp, 11 predicted proteins | sample 2277071 | NCBI WGS metagenome assembly SDBU01 (sample SAMN10397929, study PRJNA504765) | marine sediment metagenome | isolation source: marine sediment core GS08_GC12, 126 cmbsf | place: Arctic Ocean: Gakkel Ridge, Loki's castle | collected 2008 | reverse complement strand
GAAGCATCCCGAAGTACCTATATATTCGCCGATAAGGTAGGTCGCACGCGGTGTTATCCGTCAAAGACGGAAACCTCCGCGACCTTGAACTGGTCAACCAGGCTTGCCTTATTAGCACGGTGTTTTTTCAGACAAGCCCCTTCTGAATCTACCTGTCTGCATTCTGCACAGGCAGATGATTCAGTGGGGGTGATTGACCATTTGTCTCCTTAAGAACGGAAAACGGAGAACGGAAAACCGAACATCCGACATCTGTCTTCCGAATTCCGGCGTGGGGTAATTCGTAATTCGTTCACTTAGCCGGTGATGGTCAGCGGTACCGTCTTTGTGATAGCCACAATATCTGTATCCGTATTTACGCCGGACTCATTTACAGTAATTACCTGAGAGATGATGGTTACAACCAATTGTATCACTTCAACGCGCACCTCTCCTTCACTCAAGCTATTTGGCGCTTTCCATGTCGCGGTGTTTTTATTAATCTCTATCAATTCACCATACCCCGTCGCGTTGACCCAACTGAATATCAATCGAGAGCCGCGGACGGTACTTACGTTTGCCGTAATTTTCACAGTGTCGCCTGGAACCACAGTCGATTTACTTGTTTGAACAGTGACAGTCGGTTGCACTAAGGTAAGAGTATCCGCAGACAAATCATCGTCTGGAGCGACCGGATTTTCCACGCTGCTGCGGCCACATCCTAAAAGTATTGCTACGACACTAACGACTATGATATATAAGATGCCACATTTGAGTACCCAACCCATTGAATATCCTCTCCTTATTCTGATAGTTATCCAACATAACGGAACATCAAGAGCGTAGTTTCAAAAATTTCTGTTAAATTTTGAAATTTTTTCGTTGTTGCCACAAAAGCAGATGTGCTATAATATTATCGAAAACCATTCTTGACACCATTATTATTCCAATCTTTCATTCATTGACGAGGTTAAGTGAAACGTGATAATGATATTCTACTCTTCACTTTTTACGCTTCACGCTTCAAGGAGATTTTTAAAAATCAAAAATTGAAACGAAGGGTTCAGAATAGAAGTTTGATCTCTTCGTTTAGGAGGATTAAGTAATGTTCACGAAATTCTGCACACTTTTTAGCAGATATACAAAACTTATGGAAAATTACTTATGCACGCGGAAATCTTTTGTGAGAATCTGTCTTGTTCTATTACTATGTGTGGTAGGATGCGCAATAACAGGTAAAAATCCACCAAAGATTGACTTGCGTCCATACAAACAAATTGGGGTAATTTCCTTCAGGCTGGAAGATGCCGCAGGTAATATCGACACTGTTGTCACATCCAAGTTCATAGCGGCTGTCAATAAAGCACAACGTAAATCGCATTTACTTCGGATAGGTAATTGGGATAGAGTGCAGAAGCGTATTGAAAAATCCGAATTGAATGCCGAAGCCGCACAAGCTATTGGCGCGCAATATGATGTCGATGCAGTCTTTTGGGGGGTTGTAAAATTGTCCGATGTAGCCCCACAATTAGAGGAAAGCAGTTATACTGCAAATCTCAAAGTGCTTGCCGATGCTGATATTACACTGACGGCTCAGTTAATATCCACCGCGACCGGTGATATTCTGTGGGCACACTCTGTTACAGAACGCAAAAAATTATCTCAGATCCAGATGAGTGGCAAAACACCACGTTTTGCTGCAGGTGACCCCGAACGCACTTATGGTTTTATGTTCGAAGAACTAATGTACAAATTAACTGCGGATTTCCGCGCGCAATCGCGATAAAGTGGTTAAAAAAACGGAAACGAGAAAACGGGACAGAGTCAGAAAGATATAATAGTTTCCCCATTTCTTGTTTTCCTGTTTTCCTGTTTTCGTTTTTTTCCACTTGTCTTTCTATCTGATATTTGTTATAATCAGTACATCAAAAACTTTTTTTAAAATTCATAGGTACTTAAAAAAAGAAACTCTGGTTAGTAGTGACGTCACTCGTCACCCAGCACTCGTTATCAATCAGAAAACAATAGAGGAATAGCATCCAAGATGAATCAAATTCGCATATCCAATTCCATTGCTGTAGATTATGTACAACTCCCGGATACCCTTAAACAAAAGATTGTCCAGGAATTGACGTTAGATAACCCTGAGTATTCGCGGATACCGCATTTAGGCAAACCTATTTCCAATATATCTCAATATCAGACCTTATATCAGGTCACTACCGATGAAGGCACACGTCGCAAATGGTTAATTCTCCCGCGTGGTTTTCTACCGACATTGATTCAGTTGTGTCGTGAGGCTGACCTCCCGTTTCAATTAATCGACCAGCGTTTGACGCGTGAGGAAGTTGCATTCGATTCCCAAATTGTGCTGCATGAATATCAGAAAATAGCCTGTAGTAAAGCGCTTGCGGCGAAATCGGGACTCATCCAGGCACCCTGTGGCAGCGGTAAGACGATGATAGGTTTGGAAATCATCGCGCAAGCTGGGCAGCCGGCGTTGTGGCTGGTTCACACTAAAGATTTGATGGAGCAATCTGTAGAGCGCATTCAGAAGTATTTGCAGGTTCCGGTATCAGAGATTGGTATTATTGGCGACGGACAGCATACTGTAGGTGAGCGCATTACAGTAGGTATGGTGCAAAACATTGAGAATAGAATCAGCCCGAAATTGGCGAACAGTTTCGGGTTAGTTATTTTGGATGATGCACACCATGCTCCAGTGAAAACCTTTAGTTCCGTCATCAGCGCGTTTCCAGCGCTGTATAGATTGGGACTGACCGCGATGCCCTATAGACGGGATGGAATGCACCCGTTGATGTACTACGCTATCGGATACACCATCCATAAAATAGCGGAAGCAGACATTGTAGCATCCGGTGAGTTAATGCTGCCGACGGTTAAGCTTATGGCAACAAGATTCTTTTTCCGATACAGGAATAATTACACTAAGCTCATTAAAGCGTTGACTGGAAATAACATGCGGAATACCTTAATCATCCAACACGTTGCGGAGGAGGCGCTTGCAGGACATTTCTGTTTAGTGTTGTCGGAACGAATCGCTCATTGTGAATTGCTTCATCAGAAACTTGCACAAATGGCACCTGAAGTCAAAGCCGCTACACTCGTGGGTGAATTCGACCATTCAGAACGGCAGAATATGCTGGATGCACTCAAAAACCGAGAGTTGAATGTCGTATTTGCAGACCACCTTGCGAATGGAGGATTGGATATTCCTCATCTGGACAGGTTGTTCTTGGCGACTCCATATCGGTCGGTACACAAAGCCAAACAACAGGTTGAGTTGATTATGCATTCAGCGGAGGGCAAATCCGACGCGATTATCTACGATTTTATGGATAGGCGTGTACCTGTGTTGAGAACTCAGGTGGAATTGCGTAAGGATATATATGACAGTTTCCGAAATTTGGAATCCGTGGAGATGCCGTTGGACTTCGAGACTATCGAAAACTTATACACCAAGGACGAACCAGCATCGACGGTCAAACAAAAAACGGAAGAGAAACAAAGAAAGTGGGAAAGGAAAAAAACGAAGAAGCCTGTCCGGCGTGAGCGTAGAGTCACCTGTGATGGATGCGGCAAACAGACAATTGTACCTTTTGCGCTCGATAGTAGACGCCCTGCGTATTGCAATGAATGCTTTGAGGCGCGCAAATCCACAACGCTGGGCCACGCGCTTCAGCAAGCATTTTCTCAACAACGCCCTCAACGTTCTTCGCGTGGACGGCGGCGGAGATAATTATGGTTTTCCGCATAACTTAACATAAATCAGGGATGAGGTTATACTCACAAGATGTAATATCACGTAGTAAAACGTAAAACGTGATTATGTTTGCTTCGCTAAACCGCTAATTTATTTTTCACGCTTCACGCATCACGTTTCACGCTTCAGTTCACGTACAAAAAACTCAGCAATCGAAACGGTGGGGATGGAATATAGATAATGCCTATGAACAATATATCTCTTCGATTCCGCTGGAAACATCTGATAATTATATTGCTGGTCATTCATCTGGCCCCGCTGTGGTTATTCAAATATTTTCCTTCACAGGACGGACCCAGCCATATATACAATGCCCATGTATTGAAGGAATACCATAAACACGAAAACTATAAACTGCGTGATGTATTCAAACTGAATTTAACGCTCTTTCCAAATTGGACATCCCATCCTATCATGGCTGCCCTGCTGTATGTGTTTCCACCGCTCATCGCAGAAAAGACCTTGCTGAGTTTATGCGTGGGCTTATTTCCCCTGTCGATGCTGTATTTTCTCAATGCCGTGAATAAACGAAATGTTCTCTTTGGACTACTGGGATTTCTATTCGCTTACAATTACCTTCTCCACATGGGCTTCTATAATTTTGCAATCAGCGTTCCACTGTTTTTCTTTACTTTGGGCTACTGGTGGAAGCATAAACATGACATCACGACTGTCCACGTCATTGTACTCTATGTTCTGTCGCTTCTAACTTATCTGAGCCACATTGCATCCTATGGATTGTTATTATTAGTGATGCTCATTCTCGCATGCACATCGTGGATTTCAGAAGCGGTTATGGCGGTGTGGTCAAAGAGAAAAAATAATACGGGTCTGCTATCCATTTTGAAAGCCTTTGGAAATCAGTTGAGACCGTTGTTGAAATTCGGCGGATATATGCTGCCCCTATATTTTATACTCTTAGGATACTACCTCTCCAGTCCGAAAGAAAGTGGCAATTCGCATCAATCGGCACTGTGGATAAAAGAATATTTCTGGGGTGTTAAATCGCTCGTCTCTTTTACCGATTGGCACATTCCCGTGATGAGGGTTTTATTGGGATTATTGGCATTAGCTATTCTGTTGACCATCGTCCAGCGCATTCTAAAACGCCAATGGTTGAGCGCGCATGACCCGTTTTTGTTGCTGGCGATTCTGTTTACTATCATGTTCATCAAAGCTCCCTGGGGGTTGGGACCAGGTGGATGGATAAACGACAGAATTCATATATATATCTTTTTGCTGCTAACTCCCTGGTTTGCCCTCGTATTGCATCGGTATACGCGTTACGTCTTTACGGCTGGCTTGATTCTGCTGTCTTGTGTGCATTTAGGGATAACTTGCTACGAATACCATCTTATCAATCCTGAGATTGAGGAATTAGCTTCGGGTGTAGATAAAATGACGCCGCACTCGACATATTCCATCCGCTCTCCCAATTGGCATGAATCCGATGCGCTGGGCACGATTAAGTACGTTACGCCGTTTGTGCATGCGGTTAGTTACTATGGTCTCTACAAAAAAGACATCGGGCATTTAGCAAACTATGAAGCGAATTACAACTACTTTCCCATTAACTTCAACGGCTCTTATGAAGGCATCACCGATTATATTTTAGCGTGGCATTATCCCCAAGATAGCCCGGAACTTAAAAGCCTCGAAGAAACTTATGATATAGTTCATGATACGAAGAATCTAAAGCTCTTTCGCTTGAAACAAGCCGCCGGGCCCGACCTAAGTCTTTGGGATTACACACCCGAGGAAAAACTCATTATCCGGTTTGATATGCAACCGGGCAATGGACAAATGGTCCCAGGATACAAAGCCATCAATATGAATACTGGCTATGTGAGCGGCCGATACGGCTGGGTGACCAAATCACCCGGTAATGACCTTCAAGGTCCAGGGGAAATCTCAGAGCCTTATCGCGATGCCGTTTGGGATACAGCAGATGCCGCTTTCAAGCTCGACTTGCCCAATGGTGTCTATCGCGTAACCTGTTATTTCTCTTCAGGCGAAGGCGCCGCACACCAAATTAATTTGCTCGCCAATGACAAACAGATAATCAAGCGGCTTGTTGTTCCCGCTGGAAATGATACCATTGAGCGCAGCTACACCGTGACAGTGACCGATGGATATCTGACCCAGGTCATCTACACAACACAAAAACGTACGCGCGACGGTAGTGTACATGAACATTGGATTTGGAGTGGTTTTATAGTTGAACAGATAGATATTGAGTGAAACGTAAAACGTGAAATGTAAAGGACACAAGGGCAAAAGGGCAAGAGGGCTTTCTCCGTTTTTCGTTTAAAACAGCGCATCCCGAGGCGCCTCGGTTTTCTGTTCGGCTTCGGGCGACTCTTCTTCTGCCTCTTCCTCGACTACCTCCCCTTCAATCACTTCCGCGTCCGCGTGTGCTGCTTCAAATTTCCGCACGCGTGTAATCAATTCTTGAAAATTTTCGGGATTGCGTTCCGCAAGGCTCAATTCCTTGGACAACTGCATCCACTGTGTTTCAGTCATACTATCGCGCGAATCCACACTATATCGCCGTTTGACATATCCCCAGAAATCAGTTTGACTGATACCTTGTTGTTCAAGTCGCTCGCGCAGTTTTGTTGCCATAACAAATGCCGCTTTTTGCGCATCGCTCCCCCTATCATCACCTGCGCGCTCCACGTCTATCGGTAACGTTCTCTGTGTCCCACTGCTCGTTGGCTTTTGCCCATGTAAATAATAATTCAAAATTTCTTTAAGGATAGGTACAGGAATTAATTGCTTAACCGCATTACGTTGCGCCTTGTGAATCGCCTTGGTAAACGCAAACGGGTCATCCCTACTTCCTGACTTCTTTGGTTGCTCACAAGCGCCGTATCGGGACGAACCGGTGAAAGTATCCGTCGCTTTGACGATAGCTATCCATGAATCATCCTTTTCTTCAAATTGTATGTCCTCAACCTCAATTCCTCCGCGACGATTCGCGGCTTCGTTAATGCCCGCTAAGGTTAAACCCTCAACTTGCCGCGGGCCTTGTTTAAAGGAATAAACATAATCCTGAATCGCCTGTCCCGTCATCATCTCGATAATCGCCTGGTCATCGGCCTTGTCGAGCACTTCATATTCCGCGACTGGCACAAGCTCGTTTCGTTGTTCCTCCTCATCATGTTTCTCTTCATCTTTCATCGGATACTACCTCCTAAGTAGGTTTACAATGCGTGAAAACTATATTAACAAATATTGGTACAGACGTCAAGTAAAAACTATCAGTGAAATCTGAATTTTTCTTGTGAGGAATGGAAAAAGATGATATAATCTAAATCAATGGAAGAAAGGAGAAGGGGAGCGAGAGCGCAAAAGGCTAGCTTGCCTTAATTCCACATTTCGAAGGGAGGATTTATGAACAGGAGAGACAAAAATTCAATAATTATTTTGTGCATAATATTAGCCCTTGCTATCCTTGGAACATTGAGTTGTGCAAGCGTTGACCTCTGCGCGCAGGACACGGATACGGAGATAAGCGTTGTTTTGGTCGGCGATATCATGCTGGCGTGGAAAGCTAAACCGATTCTTGAACAGAAGGGTGTTGACTATCCGTTTGAGCATACGCGAAAGATTCTTCAACAGGCGGATATCGCCATAGGTAATCTGGAAATGCCCCTTGCAACGGTTGGTTCGCCAGTGCCGGAAAAAACATATACATTTCGAGGAAATCCAGATGTTGTGAAAGGGCTAGTACAATCCGGTTTTGATGTGTTCACGTTGGCGAACAATCATATAAAAGATTACGGACATGATGCACTGATTCAGACGTTGGAGGTTCTACGCACAAACAAGCTAAAATACTGCGGGGCGGGACGCAATCTCACAGAAGCTCGCAAGCCTGCAATTGTATCCGTAAAGGGAAAAAAGGTTGCGGTGCTCTCGTATTCAAACACTTACCCATTCGAATTCTACGCACGCAAAGATAGGTCGGGGACAGCTAGAGGATTAGCATCTTATTTCGTCGCCGATATCAAATCGGCAAAGGAAAAAGCAAACTTTGTCGTTGTCTCATTTCATTGGGGCACAGAATATACCAGCAAACCGCGAAAATATCAACGTGATTTCGCGCATAAAGCCATTGATGCTGGCGCCGACGTTGTGTTTGGCCATCATCCACATATTCTTCAAGGTATTGAAATATATCATAAAAAACCGATTGCCTATAGCTTAGGGAATTTCGCGATGGGTTCATACAATTCAAGAGCCAGACGTAGCGTGATGATGCGCGTGTTCTTAGGCGATAATAACGTTAATCGGGTCGAACTGCTGCCGATTAACGTTTTGAATGAAGAGGTACAATTTCAATCCCGTTTATTGACGGGGAGTGAAGCCGGGTATGTCATCGAACAACTGCGTCAACTGTCGGGAGAATGGGGAACACGGATAGAGTTTGTAGAAGGAAAAGGCGTTATTGTAATCAGGTAATCGGCATGCTCACGGCTATTCCCATCACAGTTCTACAGCCGCATATTAGGGAAGTCATTATTCTTAACCAATTCAGGGAAAGGAGTGTTGGACTTGAAAAAAATCACTGTTGTATCTCTGCTATTGCTATTAATCACAGCAAATTTTGCACTAGCAGAATTAACCAAACAAGATTTGAAAGAAATCGAAGCATTGCTTGATAGGCAAGAAAAACGCATCAAAGAATACATTGATGGGAAGATTGAAACAGTAAATTCGAGAATTGACGCGGTAAATTCAGGAATCGAAGCGGTAGAAAGAGGCCAGGAATTTCTCAAATGGATGATTGGTATACTTGCGCTTGTGGTTGTAACAGGAATCGCATTTCCACCCATCTGGCAAGAATGGCGGGAAAGAAGAGCCTCTTCGCTTACTCAACGTGTTATGCAATTAGAACAAGAAGTCGCGGATTTGAAAGAACGAAAGATTTATCAATGACCATTCAAAACCGATGATTCCACAGGAAAAGGTGACAGGAGGTAAACGATGATAACAATATCTTTTTCTATTTTGCTTTCACTCCTTTCCGCAGTATCGTCGGAGGGAAACTTAGCCGAGAAACTCGGCTATCCGTCCGATACAAAACTGTTGATAATCCACGCCGACGACGTTGGGATGTGCCATTCCGTTAACAGGGCGACGATTAAGGCTCTTGAAAAAGGCATTATCACTTCAGGAAGTATCATGGTTCCCTGCCCATGGTTCTTGGAGATAGCCGAATATTGTCGCGAACATCCCGAAGCCGATTTAGGCATTCATGCAACTTTGACAAGTGAATGGAAACACTATCGCTGGCGTCCAGTCTCCTCCATAGACAAGGTACCCGGTCTGATAGATGAGGAGGGATACCTCTGGCATTCGGTTGAGGATGTGGTGAAACATGCCACGCCAGAAGAGGTAGAAACAGAGATACGGGCTCAAGTCCAGCGGGCAATTGATTTTGGCATCAAGCCTACACATATCGACACGCATATGGGGACGATGTATGCTTCACCGGAATTCTTCAAAGCATACTGTAAGGTCGCTCGTGAGTTTGGCATTCCCCCGATGATTGTGTCGCCGGAATCAGATGTTGCAAAACAGAGAAGAAAAAGCAACCGAGTGATAGCATCGCTTTTTGAGACACTCAATACACTCGCCAGCGGGTTACCGATGCTCGATAATTTGGTGACTGGCGTCGGTTCAACGAAACTTGAACTCCGCAGAGAGGAATACAAGGAGGTCATCCGCAACCTTAAACCGGGCGTGACCCAGATAATCGTTCACCTTGGCCTTGACCGTCCGGAGATGCATGCCATAACTTCATCGTGGCTTGCCCGATATAACGATTTTCGCGTATTCACTGACCCTGAAATGAAACGGTTTATTGAGGAACAGGGGGTTAAGCTGATAGGATGGAGGGATTGGTACCGCTAAGTTGTAACCTAATATTCCGTCACTCATTAAAAACGGAAAACGGAAAATAGAAGACGGAAAACGGAAAAACCGAAGGTTGCTAGCCGTTGCGAGGAACGAAGCAATCTCATCGGGATAAACTGCGCGAATCAATCAGAAGGGGATTTAAATCCCTCCCAATTGATTTCGATACGCTACGCTACTCAACCCAAGCCTCAATCCGGCGGAACTTGACTTTTCAGACGCCGTTGCGAGCAAAGCGAAGCAAACAGGATTTCTGCTGAACAAAGTTAAATTTAGTTGACATGACTAAAAAATGATGCTAAACTTGAAAACGATAGAAAACAAGAAAACGGGAAAACGAAACAGTCGCATTCATCCCCTTCTGCGACAAAAATGTTAAAGGGAGGATTCAAATGTCAGAAGAGATGGAGAAATTGTATAACGAACGCATGGAAAGATATGTTACCGCCATGCAAAATGAGAAACCAGACAGAATTCCGATAAGGGTGTTCGCAGCAGAATTCGCTGGTGAGTATGCTGGATACAATTGCCAGGAAGTGACTCATGACGTCGAAAAAGCTCTTGATGCCGTAATAAAAATGGCGCAAGGTTTTCAATGGGACGCAACTGTAGTCAACATGATTTACGTCTGGACGGGAATGACAGAGTCCTATGGTACAAAATACTATTCAGTGCCTGGAATTGACCTGTCGCCAGATACCGCTTTCCAGTATGTCGAACCGGCGAATGAAGAAGAAGCTTTTATGAAAGCTGACGAATATGACCGGCTCATAGAAAACCCAACCGAATTCCTTGCAAATGTTTGGCTGCCGAGGATATCGCGGGATTTCGTTGAACCTGGAAGCCCCAATTCATATCGAAACAACATCGGGTGGTTGAAGGGTGGCGTGAGTATGATGAGCTATTTCCAACAGCTTGGTGACCAAGTCGAACGGTTAAAAACAGAATGTGGGGTTGTTTCTGCTATAGCCGGCGCTCTAAAGGCGCCTTTCGATATACTGGCGGACAAACTGCGCGGATTTCGGGGGCTAGCAGCGGACATTCACCGTCGTCCTGAAAAGGTTATCGCAGCCTGCGAAGCTTTAATGCCGCACATGAAGTGGAATGCCCTCGCCGGCGCTGACCCAGATAAAAAAGTGCCCATATCAGTATGGCTTCATCGAGGAGCTACCCCCTTCTTCTCTTATGATGCTTTTGGGCGCTTTTTCTGGCCGACGTTAAAGCAGATAATAGAGGAAATTTACGCAGAAGGATGGCAAATCCTCTTTTATGCAGAGGGCGACTGGAACCGAAATCTGGACTATATTGAGCAACTGCCTGAGAAGAGTATTATCTACCATGTAGATAGAGGCGACATCTTCGAGGTTCACGAGCGCGTAGGGCATAAGTTTGCTTTGAGCGGAGGAATCCCCAATGACTTGTTCACCTATGGAACGCCCGATGATGTAAGCAATTGTTGCAAAAAAGTAATTGATGGCGTAGCTAAAGATGGCGGATACATCATGGACGCCGGCGCTATCATACAGCAAGATGCGAAGATCGAAAATGTTAAGGCAATGACAGATTTTACTCTGGAATATGGAGTCTACTAAGCAGAAGGGGCAAGGGGGCTAGAGGGTAAGAGGGCAAGAGGGCAAGAGGGTAAGAGGGCAAGAGGGCTAGAGGGCAAGAGGGCTAGAGGGTAAAATGGCGAAATGGTAACCCCTTTACTTTTCCCCCTTTACCAAGTTACCAAAAAGGAAAGGAGTTAACAAAATGTCAAACGAGAAACAAATAGAAGTTAAACCGGGGGTTTGTGTCCCATGGGAAGAGAAAGTTAAGGAATATGAAAAAATAATGGGCGATGAAAAAGTGCTGCAAAAATCGTGGGAAGAAATAGATACGCTGGCATATCTATTTCTTTGGTTCGTTCTTATAGCAGCATAAAACCCTCTGATATTGGAGTGCGAAAATTCAATTTTCGCACTCCGCCACTACTCTATACGCATTTAAGAAATGAACCAGTGCGTTGTTACTTTTAATCTGATATGTAGAGTGCTCTGTTAGAGCGCTTTTGGACACGAGGTCTACCCGTCAACACATAAAGTGTGACAGTGCATTAGATGGTAATAGGGCAAAAGGGCAAGAACTCCGAATCCCGAGGGCGTTCCCGTCAAGGCTGTATAAGGAGATTAAGATGAGCAACATAAAACAATTTCCCTTCATCAAGGTTGCTGGCTCACCCTACGAAATGGGCTATCAGCACGGAATGCAGGCATTAGAACTTATTAAAAGATATCTTTCATGGATTGAAAAACTTACCGGTTTATCAAGGGATGTACTCTGCAAGAATGCAATAAAACTTCTTCCATATATAGAAGCGCTGAGTCCTGAGTTTGTGGAAGAGATAAAAGGGCTTTCGGAAGGTGCGGATATAAGTTTCGAAGAAGCACTTCTCTGTCAGGTCCGCGGCGAAGCAGCACAGGTACATCAGGACGGATGCACTGCTTTTGCACTAAAAGGTGAGGCAACCTCCGAAGGACAGACCCTTGCTGGTCAGAACCAGGACCTGGATGCGGAATTTGCAGAATTGGGTATAATACTCAAGGTCAAACCAACTGACATCCGTCCTCAGGCTATCATGTTTACCTTTGCCGGTCAGTTGGCATATCAGGGCCTGAATGAGCACGGTCTTGCTCAGTTTGCCAATAATGTATATGATTACAAGTGGCGTTCCGCTGTCAGCCATTATCCCCTGAAACGTGTTATGCTTGAAAAACGCACCACTCAGGAATGTGTGGAAGTGCTACAGGAGCATCGTGCTTGTTCAGCGGCAAATGTTGTTCTGGCAGACAATAGAGGAAATATCACCGATGTCGAGGTGCGTCCCGAAGAAGGGATTGCTCTTTATAAACCCGAACATCCGGACTGTATAGTGCATGCAAACCATTACATCACAGAAGAATTTGCCGTTTTTGAAACCAATTCGCTGCCGGATTCAGTTGTCCGCCACAACCGAATGCACGATCTGATAAAAGAAAACTGGGGCAGTATTACAGTCGAAACAATGAAAACCATTCTTGCCGACCATGAAGGAGACCCCGGAGCTATCTGCAGACATGGAAAAGATAAATGGCACAGTATATGTGGATATATAGCCGAACCGGCACTGAGTCTTTTGCATGTTCGACGGGGGCATGGCTGTATCGGAACATGGCATACGTATGAAGTTTAAGTGTTTTCCCCATAATAC
>SDBU01007157.1_pt1 | contig 12922 bp, 11 predicted proteins | sample 2277071 | NCBI WGS metagenome assembly SDBU01 (sample SAMN10397929, study PRJNA504765) | marine sediment metagenome | isolation source: marine sediment core GS08_GC12, 126 cmbsf | place: Arctic Ocean: Gakkel Ridge, Loki's castle | collected 2008 | reverse complement strand
GCATCGAACTCCTTGGGGGCAGGATATTTCTCATAGCAATATGGCTTTACTACCGCAATATCAGTTTGCCCTCTTAGATAGCTGAAACTACGGGCTACATTGTGACTATTTTCCACTAGAAGTATTCTCATCATCCAATCCAGCTTCTTTTATAGTAGGGATTCCACTATATTTAGTAATACCTATTCTCGTTGATCGCATAAGTGCGAATTCATTGAGGTTTTTCGCCACCTTCCTTAACTGGTCTTGGCAACTTGCCCACATTGGTAGAGCGCGGTTCGCATTTCTTTGCAGAATTCGTACCAATCCATCAGCGCACGTCTCCTTTCTGAAGGCTCAACTGAAGCTGTCAACCCCCCACTGCCTTCAGACATATTGTACAATAAGGATCCCATTGACCAAAGCGCTGCACGATTCGCTGTCTTGTGCCACGGGAGTTGCTGAGCCTGATAGATTCTTCACCGAATGAATATTGAGTTTTTTCTAGTATTAGAGGAAGCAATATGGAGATAAAAGCGTCTTTGTATGTATGTGGGCTAGATACCAACAAGGTCTCTTCCCGCTTCAACAAGCCTACCTGCTTGCTCAATACTATCGCTCTCAGCATAGATGCGCAGAACTGGCTCTGTCCCAGAAAAGCGAACTAACAACCATGACCCATCTGCTAGCACGAAGTGGAAACCATCGAAAGTGTCTATCTTTATTACCTCTATACTGGCAAGGCTGGCGGGCTTGGTTTGGGCAAGGCGATGAATAATTCGTTCTCGCTCGGTGGGAGAAAAGTCAAGGTCAATACGCTGATAGTGATGAGGACCCACCTGGCTATAGAGGTGACCAATAAGCTGTGTGGGTGTCTTACCTAGCTTGGTCATTAAGCTAAGGAAATAGATGCCAGCGAGGATGCCATCGCGCTCAGGTATATGTCCTCGAAAGCCATAGCCACCGCTTTCCTCCCCCCCGATAAGAGCATCCTCAGCCATCATCTTTGGGGCTACATACTTGAAGCCTATAGGCGTCTCATAGACTGGCACCCGGTAAATTTCCCCTAATCTGTAAAGCATGCTAGTAGTGGTCGGCGTCTTGACAATAGCACCCCGCTCGCCAAGCACTTCAAGCAAGTAGAGGGCGAGCAAGGCAAAAATCTGCAACGGAGTTAAAAAACCACCCTTTTCGTCTACAATGCCAAGGCGGTCGGCATCGCCATCTGTAGCCAGTCCTACATCAGCTTTACTCTCTCTGACCAATTGAGAGAGCTTGGCTAAATTGGCGGCAATAGGCTCAGGCTGAATCCCCGGGAAGAGAGGGTTTCTTTCTCCATTGATCTCAATCACTTGGGTATTGCCATCTGTAAGGAGGGCTTTGAAATAGCCTGACCCTGCTCCATACATTGAGTCAACCACCACCTTCAAACCAGCTTGGCGCAAGCTTTCCAGGTCGGTGAGTTCAGCTATACGGTGAAGGTAGGCTGGTGCTAAGTCAAAATACTCAATAAGTCCTTTTTCCACACCCTCACCAAGCGGCAGCCGCCTAACCCTATCTTGGGAAAGGATCTGGGGGATGCGTTTTTCCAGCTCAGCCTCGACCTCAGTAGGGGCGCTGGCACCATCTTCAGTTTTGAATTTGAAGCCATTCCAAATGGCAGGGTTATGGCTTGCAGTTATAATAACCGCCCCAGCAGCCTTTCTTTCTAAGACGCCATGGCTTATCACCGGGGTTGGAGTAGCTTTATCACAAAGATATGCCTTGATTCCATTAGCTGCTACTACTTCAGCTACCGCAGCAGCAAAATACTCCGAGGCAAAACGGGTATCATAGCCTATTACCAGACCTCGGTGAGCAAGCCCAGTGGCTTGAAGATATTCGGCTACACTCTGAGCACAAACACGCACGTTGTCAAAGGTGAAGTCCTGGGCAATAATGCCTCTCCAACCATCGGTGCCGAACTTAATCACAGAGCTCATTATTTTACCTGCTGAACTGCAATCGGTTTCTCCAATTCGTCTTTTTTGAACCAGCAGGCGCTGTCCTCCTTGGTAAGGGAGCCTGTCTTTTCAAAAACCATACATCTCGCCCCACCGCAGAGCTGGCGATAAACGCAGTGTTTGCACTTACCTTCCAACTTATCCCGATCCCTTAGTATCTTGAAGACCTCTGATCGGAGCCAGATTTCTTCAAAGCTCTGCTCCCGAACATTACCTGCCCTTCTCTGTAGCACTATACAAGGGTAGACGGTGCCTTCATAAAAGACGCAGCAATAGCGCAAGCCAGCATCACAACAGGTTCGGATGAATCTCTGCATTGCCGTCTTATTAGCGATCGTCTTTTCCACCTCGACCCAGAATTGAGGGATGGCTACGCAGCGATAAACCATCTTTTCGTCGTTCAGTTGATGCTGGATGATTTTGTCAGCAAGATTCTTTCGCTCTTCAAGGCTTAAGGTCAAATCGGGGGGGGCTTTTCCTCTTCCCACTGGCACATAGTTGAATATCTCGATGCCAACCGCTCCAAAATCTTTAGCCAGAGCGATAATAGCATCAAGCTGGTCAAGGTTATAATGGTGAATGCAAGTATTTATCTGGAGAGGAATGCCGGCTGCAGAGACATTGCGGATGCCCAACATAGTCCTCTCCCAGCCTCCCTCGAAACAGCAAAACTCATTATGGGATTTGGCATCTGCGCCATAGAGACTAATAGAAATGGTAGAGATGCCTGCTTTCTTCAGCTTTCCTACAGCTTCGGTGCTGAGAAGAGTGGCATTAGTGTTCATCATAGGGTTCAAGCCCGCTTCCTTGGCATGGGTTACAAGTTCGTAAATATCAGGGCGCATCAGTGGCTCCCCACCATCAAAGATAAGGAGGCGGGCACCAACTCCAGCGATCTGAGTAATTAATTGCTTTGCCTCAGTGGTGGTTAGTTCGTTTGGGTGAGGCGAATCAGTGGCATTGCTATAGCAATGCTTACACCTCAGGTTACATTCCCGAGTGACTACAAAGCTAACTGTTGCTGGGGGTGAGATTTTTCCTTGCATTCCTATGAAGTAGAAGGTGTTGAGTCCTTTACTTTGCTCAGACCAGCCTCAGCCTGAAGTATTGCTGCCTTATCGGTTCTCTCCCAGGGGAGGTCAATATCATCTCGACCGAAGTGACCGTAAACTGAGGTAGGTCGATAGATAGGGCGACGCAAATTGAAAGTCCTTATGATAGCTTCGGGGCGAAGGTCGAAGTGCTTCTCTATCAATTCAAGGATAATTCCCTCATCAACATTGGCTGTGCCGAAGGCCTCAATAGAGATAGCTAGTGGATGGGCAACACCAATAGCATAGCATACTTCCAACTCAAGGCGGTCTGCCAGCCCTGCTGCTACTATGTTTTTGGCTACATATCGAGCGGCATATGCAGCAGAGCGGTCGACCTTGGTAGGGTCTTTACCTGAAAAGCAGCCCCCTCCATGTCTAGCCAAAGCTCCATAGGTATCCACCAATATCTTGCGTCCAGTCAGCCCAGAATCTGCCACCGGACCTCCCACTACAAACCTGCCCGTTGGGTTGACATAATATTTTGTCTCCTTGTCTAGCAGAGAAGAGGGGATGACTGCTTTGATTACCTGCTCGATAATATCTCGCTCAATCACATTGTGACTAACTATGGGGTCATGCTGAGCCCCTATCACTACGCTATCTACCCTTCGAGGGATGCCAAAATAATATTCTACCGTTACCTGTGATTTCCCGTCAGGGCGAAGGTAGGGCAAGAGGTTGCTTTTCCTCACCTGGGCTAAGCGGCGGCAAAGCTTATGGGCTAAGGAAATAGGTAAAGGCATAAGCTCAGGTGTCTCGTTGCAAGCAAAGCCAATCATCATCCCTTGGTCGCCAGCACCAATTTTGTCCAGATTATTGCTTACTAACCCTCTTTTTGCCTCTACCGATTCATCCACGCCTATGGCAATATCCCTAGACTGCTCTTTGACGGAGACCAGAACCCCACAGCTCTGGTAGTCGAAGCCATATTCAGGATGGGTATAGCCTGCCTCTTGTATCACCTGCCGCACCACTTCGGGTATTTCTACATAGCAATCGCAGGTAATCTCACCCATAACTATCACCAGCCCTGTGCTTGTTGCTACCTCACAGGCTACCCTGGCATAGGGGTCTTGGGAAAGGACGGCATCGAGAACTGCGTCTGAGATTTGGTCACAGAGCTTATCCGGGTGTCCCTCAGTAACTGACTCTGAGGTGAGGAAATAAGAGGGTGATTTCATAAAAGTAGTCATTGGTCTTTTCTCTCTTTCTAGGTTCCCCATTCCCAACTCTCCAGGTATTGTCTCTGTTCCTGGGTCAGTTTGTCAATAGCGATTCCCATTGAAGCTAGCTTAAGTCTACCTACCTCCCGATCGATCTCCTGCGGCACCGAATGAACTCCTGGTGAGAGCCTCTCTTTCCTCTTCACCATATACTCAGCACACAAGGCTTGATTGGCGAAGCTCATATCCATAACGCTGGCTGGGTGTCCTTCGGCAGCGGCAAGATTAATCAGCCTACCTTCGGCAAGCAGGAAGAGATGCCTTCCATCTGGCAAGGTATATTCCTCAACAAAGGGGCGTAGCTTTCTTTTTGAAATCGCCAGGCTCTCCAGTGCTGGGATGTTTATCTCTACATTGAAGTGACCACTGTTAGCCAAAATAGCCCCATCCTTCATCGACTGAAAGTGCTCTTTATCTATGGCATTAAGTCCACCAGTGACAGTTATAAATATATCACCGATTTTGCTTGCCTCAGTGAGGGACATAACCTGATAGCCCTCCATTATCGCCTCTAGGGCATGGACAGGGTTGACCTCAGTCACAATCACTTGAGCCCCCAGCCCTCGGGCTCGCATTGCTATTCCTCGACCACACCAGCCATATCCACAAACTACTACCTTCTTTCCAGCCCAAAGGATATTTGTAGCTCGGGTGATGCCATCAATAGTGCTCTGCCCAGTGCCGTAGCGATTATCGAAGAAATGCTTGGTCTCGGCTTCATTCACTGCAATAATGGGATATTTAAGCTGCCCTGCTTTTGCCATGCTGTGCAGTCTGATGACCCCGGTGGTGGTTTCCTCCATACCCCCAATAATATCGCTCAGGAGCTCAGTTCTTTCTTTATGTAGGATAGTAACTAAATCAGCGCCATCATCAAGGGTAATATGAGGCTTGTGGTCAATTGCAGCATGGATGTGCTTATAATAGGTCTCATTATCTTCGCCCTTAATGGCATATACAGGAATGCCCTGCTCCACCAGGGCAGCAGCCGCTTCATCTTGAGTTGAGAGTGGGTTAGAAGCGCATAGAACCGGGTCAGCGCCACCAGCCTTGAGTGTGAGGGCAAGGTTGGCTGTTTCAGTGGTGATATGGAGGCAAGCGGAAATTCTCACCCCATCGAGGGGTCTCTCTTTAGCAAACCTCTCCCCAATTAGTTGCAACACCGGCATCTCCCGTGATGCCCACTCGATGCGAAGCTTCCCCTGTGGGGCGAGGGAGGGGTCTTTAATGTCGCTGCAGGTTGCTATTTTTTGGCTCATTATGGTACTCCTCTTCCAGACACAATATCCTTCTATCAACTGAACTGCTCGGCAACCCAACCAGGTATGTCCAGTGTGCCGAGGAGAAGCGGTTTCTGATGGCAATCGCTGCCCCCGGTTATCACCAGACCGTGCTGCCGAGCGAACTCGATGTAGTGGGTAGTGGTCTTGGCATCGTTTCTTGAATGCCAGCACTCTACACCATCAATGTATTCTAGCATATATTTTTCGATAATCTTCGTCTGTTCGTCCAAATCAGGCGTTATGCTTAGCAAAGATGTCCCGTTCGGGTCATTGGGATGTGCATGCACAAGTATACCGCCGGCGTTCCTGATCAACCTTGACGCTTCAGCAAGTGAAAGAGGATACTTGGGGACATCGCACTTGACCAGATATTTATCGAACGCTTCTTGCTTATTCTTGACAATCCCCTTTTCTATCAGGTAGTTGGCTATGTGGGGTCGTCCAAATACACCATCAACGCTATCCTGTATACTCTTCATATCCTCCTTATTGAACCTCTCGATGCCCTCTTTGTCGAACTCGGCGTTCAGTCTCTCCAAAATTTGATGCGCTCTTATTTCTCTGTGTCCCTTTATCACTTGAAGTTTGTTTTTCAGCTCCTGATTGCCAATATCATACTGGTATCCCAGAAAATCCAGGGAAATAGCTTCATTAGTATACTGGAATGTCACATTTAATTCCACTCCAGTAATGTAGGAGATACCATACTCCCTGGCGAGAGCGATTGCTCTTTCCTGGCAGTCTATAGAATCGTGGTCAGTTGTCGACATTAAATCAATATTTCTATTCTTTGCCTCCTTGAAAACCTCCTCAATAGACAGATTACCATCTGAGCCGGTCTTGGTATGGATGTGCAAATCTATTTTCACCTCTTTTCCATACCAATGATATACCAATCTTCAGGCGGGTCATACTGGGTATCGACTGTCAGGTGGGTGATACTAAGGTTCGGATTCAACTGCTTCAAGTCATCCAGGTTCACCTCTTCGAACCTCTTTTTATTGCTGAGGTAGGCTTGTTCGGTCAGTGCGTTCGATTCATAATCCTCTTTAGTTCGTCTCAGTATCCGTGCGATGGCTACCTCCTGGGGACAGTCCGTCTGCATGATGACGAATGTCTTATTGTGTTTGGCTGCTATGGCAGCAGCACGTTGTCTTAATGACTGGGTGATGAAGGTGGCGTCGAGTATCACGCCATCGTTATTTTTTAGACTCTCGTCTGCCCGTCTAAAAGTTTCCTCATAGACCATCATTCGTTTATCCATATTTGAAGCAACCTTCTCATCGAATATATCCTCATTTTTCAGCACTTCTAATCTAATCAGGTCGCTTCGAAGGATGGGGTAACCCTTGAGCTTCGACACTTCCTCGCTCGTCTCAGTCTTCCATGTGCCAGGAAGCCCGCAGGTGATAAGCAAAACGCCAGCCCCCAACTCAGCTTGGACGAATTTGGCAAACGGCTCTTTCAATTTATCACCCCCTTTATTGTTTTGTGTGTTTCCATAAAGTACTAAAGACCTCTGCGTTAGCGAAGTAAACCGCAAACACACTGTTAGGCGACGTTCGCATTTCCGAAAATACATTACTTTCTACATAGAATAGGCCAACCATTTTTTGCTCGCCATGCCTGTTCAACTGCGAATCTCAAGATCTTATCTCCATTTGGAAGAACTTTACAGCTTGATACAGCCACATAGCAAAAAGTCCACTTATAGCTACGTAAAGTCTCATAATTTGATAACCCCAGACAATATGTCTTCGGATAGCCACGTTCATGTTCTCTTGCCCTTGCTTTAAGATTCCTTGCCTCTCCATTATATACCACGTAATCCTCATCGTCGGATTGGATGATAGCAATACCAGAGTCTTGCAATATTGAGGTATTATTAACAGTTCCAGGAATATTAGTGTGGGCTTTACATTTTGGTGGTTCCACAGATTTTAGCACAGCACTTGGTGTATTTGTCTTAATCAGATACCAGCCAGCTTCTGAAGGAATGCTTTCTCTCCATGAGTCGTCTTCAAAATTTATCTGCAAACATTTAAACTTCCGGTCAATTTCATTAACGATACTTCTCATTACTTTATTCATGACCACCCTTCCTAAAAAGAATGTCACCTAACTACCGCATTGACGAACTCTCAGTTCGCCCAATCGGCTTTATTTTGCCCCATTCTATATGTTATATGTATGATTCGGCGAGGTCAAAATACCTCTTAGCCGCGGCTAAAACCCTTGTCTTTTCCTCTGTTGGGATAAGGGGGTCATCGAGCTTAAAGCTTTCCACCTTCCCCCTTACATAGGCGAGGTAGCACTTGTAAAAATCGAGCAGCTCCAAAATTCCTTGGTCTTGCGACTGACTTACATAGGCATCGACAAAGCATTCGGAGAGATGGGGGTGTTGGTGGTAATCCAGGTCCATAGCTAAAAAGGCAACCTCTGAGGCGATATCAATGTATCTGAACCGCTCATTGAATTCAATGCAATCATAGATATAGACATCTTCAGCAAAGCAGATGTGGGCTGAGTGGAGGTCACCATGACAATCCTTTATTCTGCCCTCCCTTACCCTCTTTTCAAATAGAGAGGCATTTCTTTGGGTGAAGGCATCGGTGTAAGCTTTTATACCCTGGTATTGCTCAGGGGAGATAGAAACCCCGATATATTTTTCCGTTTGGCTGAAGTTCTCTTCAGTATTGAGCAAAACTGTACTCAAGCTGCCATAGTTGCCTGTCTTATCTGCTCTCGCCTGTTGATGGAATTCCGCCAATTTTTGTGCCACCTTTCGCACCATCGCTTCAGAAACCTGGTTTTTCTGGAGCAATACATCCATCATGCGGTCAAGCGGAAGTTGGCGCATCTTCACCGCATATTCAATAGCCTCGCCTTCACCGCCAAGGAGGAACCTGTCCTGTTGCTGCACTATAGGCACTACCCCCAAATAGATATCTGGGCACAAGCGCCGGTTTAGCTCCATCTCCTGGTAGCAAAAGAATTTCCGCTTGTCTAAAGTAGTATAGTCGAGATAACCTAGGTCTACAGGCTTCTTCACTTTATAGACATAATCGCCAGTGAGGAAAACAAAGGACATCTGGGTTTGCACAAGCTCCACTTTTTGAGCAGGATATATCTTGGGGTCAAGCAGCGCTTGCACAAAAGCTGGCAGCTCAGCGGGAACCTTCGGCATCCTTATCCATTAATCTCTTGTGCCGAAAATTTGAACACTTGCCTGGAATGCTCCAGGGATACCCCCCTGGGTATGAGTTAAGCCCAACCTTGGGTTTTTTAATTGACGCTGTGGCAATTCAGCCTTCCCCTGGAGTTGCTTATATATCTCGTATGCCATCCTTAACCCGCTGGCACCCAGAGGGTGACCGAACGCCTTTAATCCGCCATCAGTATTAACCGGGAGCTTTCCCTCCAAGGCGAAAGTGCCAGCCTCCACATCCTCCTTGCCTCGACCTACAGGGCTGAAGCCAAGCGACTCATAATTTATGAGCTCAGTGATGGTGAAGCAGTCGTGGACATTGGCAAGGCTTATCTCCTCTCGGGGGTCTTTGACTCCTGCTTGCTCATAGGCTTGTTTCGCAGCTACCTCAGTTTCCTTCCAATAGGTTACATCCACGCCAGTCTTAACTTTTCCCCTAAATGGATTTATCCGACCCACCGAGAGCCCAAGCCCTTTTATAAGGATATAATCATCCCTGAAATCCTTAGCCATATCAGCTCTGGTGATAATAGCTGCTGCTGCCCCATCGGTAGTAGGGCAACAATCAAATAGACCCAAAGGCCAGGAAATTAGTGGAGCTTTTAGAGCTTGCTCCACGGTTATTTCATTACGAAAATGAGCCTTTGGAGTCATAGACCCATTGTGGTGGTTCTTGACTGCTATCTTAGCCAATATTTCTCTACCCTCTTCAGGACTTATCCCGTATTTATGGAAATAGCTGGTTGCAGCCATAGCGAAAAGGGTTGGAGGTGCAATCAACGAACTTTGCACAGGGTGCAAACTACCTGGTTGGGGAATGGGAAGAGCTCTGTAGCCACAGTCTTTTATTTTTTCAAACCCAACAGCTAAAACCACGTCATACATCCCTGAAGCCACAGCGAAGCAGGCAATTCTTAAAGCCTCGCAGCCTGAGGCACAATTATTCTCTACTCGGGTAACAGGCTTATATTCAAGCTTTAGTGGCTCAGCTAAACACCCTGCAGTAACCCCGCTGTATACAGTTCCTACAAAGGCTGCTTGGATGTCTTTTGGCTCTATCCCGGCATCCTGATATGCCTCGTAAACAGCATCAATAATCATATCATTTTCGCTCTTTTCCCAGTTCTCTCCGAACTTGGTGCAGCCCATCCCAATTATGGCAATCTTATCCTTAATATTCTCCATTTTTACCCCCTTCTAGGTCTGGATTTGCAGTAGTAAGAAATATAGCCCCGTTCTTGATGCATTTTCCTTAAACACATTTCTACAGGCATATCTACCTTGACCGCCTCGACTTCTCTATCAGTCATCGTAGTCCGAATTGTCCCTCCTCCATCGAAGTCAACCTGAGAAAGTACAGTCGGTGGGTCGAGTGTTATAGTAAGAGCGTAGTCTAGACTATAGCTTGTCAGCTTCCCACTCTTATCGTAGAGCCTGACTTCATCGAATTCATCTCTGGAGAAGCAATTTGGGCAGACCCTCTCCACTGGATACTGAACCTCCCCACATCGCTTGCATTTACTTCCGTGCAAGGAAATCAAAGACTTCCGGTCTCTCCACGATACAGGCAATGAGCTCTGTTCAGGAGGGAGCCGTATTGGCTCTATTGGGGTAATCCCGCGAAAGAGCAAGTATTTATTGTAGCTGAGCATCTTCTTCGATGCCAGGTGCCTTTTTATCCCCCGCCTATCTCTAATATTTTCTATCTGCTGGGTCGCCCGCAAAATAAAGACATCGCTTCCATCCCCATAGCTAGCCAGGAGGATTCGGTCGCCTGGCTTGGCTTCTTCCAGAGCAGCAACGAGTTGCATCAATGGAAATGCAGTGCCAGTATTGCCCATTACATTGAACAAAGGGTTCTGCACCTGAGCAGGCTGGAAGCCCAATGGTCTGACCATACGAGCATGGCTTCTGGCATCAGGAGCATAGAATACAACCTTGGCAAAATCCTTCGGAGCGAGATTGCTCCTCTTTAAAGCCTCAGCTACTGCTATAGGGAGAACCCTCTGGTAACCCTCGGTGAGGATGAAGCGATCCTCCCAGGAACGAATGAATTTATCATCTTCTAACCTCCAGAAGTCATAGAAATCCTCAGAGATAGAATAGACACCCTCAATTTCGACAGCAACATCATCGTCGCTAAAAAGAAGTGCACCAGCGCCATCACCGAAATCTTGCTCGTAGGTTGATTGAGGTGATGCCAAACGACAGTCAGAGCTGGTAACTAAAACCCTCTTGGCTGAACCTGCTTTCACAGCATCCATAGCCGATCTCATGGCAGATGTCCCAGCCCTCAAGCAGCTTGCGTAGTCAGCACTGAAGATGTCGCTGCGAAGGTCGAGCGCATTTGCTATCAATGCTGCTCCTTGCTTCTCTTTGAATGGCGAGGTAGTGGTGGCAAAGAACAAGCCATCCACTGATTCCCGCTCAATCCCTTTCAGGCAATCGATGGCGGCTTCCAAAGCCATGGTAACGCTATCCTCATCGTAATTAGCCACCGCCCTTTCCCCGCCCTGAGACCCCCCTTCCCAGGTCTTGGCAATCTCATCTCGGCTCACTCGATAATAAGGTATATAAGCGCCATACGAAGCTATTCCTATCAACTCTTCTCCTCCTTTATTAAACTTATAAACATTTAAATTGGGATTTCCCATTTCAATTCTTTAGTCTGTTTTCCCCAGAACAAGAAGCTTCCTTCTTCGAGCAGTGACTTACCTTCTCAGGCAGTGCTAATCTCTGAGGCAAGCGTATTCCTTTCACTAGAGGCCTCCTCCTATGGTTTCCTTTCCGGTATCTACGATGGCAGGGGAGTGATTTCTAGCGAGGAAATATTGCTCTTAGCAATCGAGCCCAATTCTATCAATGCATCTTTGTCAAAGAAGAACGATTCTTCTGGAGAGGCAAATTCCTGAATTAGGACAGAGACATGCTTCCCGGCAAGTAAAAGGCGGATAGTCTTGATGGGGGTCTCAGTCTCATGAACCGCTGTCGCAAAGTCTCCTTCGGTTTGAACAGAAAAGCCTATTATCCGTACTAATTCATCAAGTTCATCAAGAAGAAGAAGGTCTTCGGCAGTCTCGGTAGTCTCATGAAACCCTATCCCGACAGCGAAACTGCGAAATTTTCCCTCCGATTCCGTCCTAACGAAACGTGTACTTGACCATGCAGCCGGGGAATCCTCGTCTAGAGAATGGGTCTCTCCCGTAGTAAGTTGCATGCTATCTCCTCGATGGACAAAACCCTCTATTTTGTCAAGGGTACCTATGTCAGGACATTGGGATACGATGAAATCCCAGCCAAGAATGTACTCAACATCTGCTGCGCTGTGAGTTAGCTTATATGTGGAATCCTCCTCCTCTTCCTCCTCTTGCTGTCCAGCAGGTGCTGCACAAGCTGCAAGCGCTAGGCTCAATATCAGAACAACTGTCAGCAAACAATACCAGATTTTCTTCATCACCCTCCTCCTTAATTATTTTTTAGTCGCCTCAATTTGACCAGTTTCTTAATAGTGCATCACCTCTTTTTCTCACCCCCCTTCTCAGTTAGTGGCATCAATATCAACCAGTTCATGTCATTTTTCCTCTCGCAATGAGGCATCCTGACCCTCATCGCTCTTGCCACCAGTAGTATATATCCATGGCACCTCGTTGCCAATCTACCTCTCGGAGTCCTGCAGTAGTCCTCGACATGCGAGCCGTGCACCGCAGCCCCCCAGAATCCTAGTCTATCAGCGCTGGCGAAGCTCTCCACCCGAAAAGAGGCGATACTTCCCCTATCTTTATTCACCTGACTGCTTGCTTGCCCTCAGGTGTGCTTAGCCGGGTGACAGGCATAACCGGGTTATCCGCTCTAAAGCACCTTCTGGCGGCATTTATCACAGAAGGTGGCTTGCTTCCTGTCAGTATCCTGCAAGCTATTAGAGAAATACATTATACAACTTTTATCATGCCAATGCCACAGGGCGAATTAAATCATCTAATATGTAACCAAGAGATTATTTATTAAATCATATAAAAAGTAACCGTAAATGTTAAGCACTCGATTTAAATCATTTAAGATGTAGCCTGGTTAGTACGCGAAAGGAGGTTAAAGCCAGGCTATATGGAAAGGATGGACATGCAGTCGAGAAACC
>SDBU01007156.1_pt1 | contig 12922 bp, 10 predicted proteins | sample 2277071 | NCBI WGS metagenome assembly SDBU01 (sample SAMN10397929, study PRJNA504765) | marine sediment metagenome | isolation source: marine sediment core GS08_GC12, 126 cmbsf | place: Arctic Ocean: Gakkel Ridge, Loki's castle | collected 2008 | reverse complement strand
ACGCTCGACGGTCGTCTCAGGCCCGTTCACGGGCCTTTGCACCGGCTTTGCCGGTGTATAGACCAGGGCTTTTAGCCCTGGGCAGTTGTGCCCCCTCTCTCCCGATTCTCCAAGCCCGCTTCAGCGGGCTTCAGGTTGTCCATCGCCGAGGCTCGGCCGGTTGTGTCCGTGTTGGAAGCCCGCTGAAGCGGGCTGGAGGAAAGGGAAGGGGGCGCGCAATCGACACCAGGGCTAAAAGCCCTGGCCTACGCGCCGGCTTTGCCGGCGGAAAGGCCCGTAAACGGGCCTCTTCGACAGGTGCCAACCCGGCGTGATCCCGTGGGCGAAAATGTGGGTAATGACAAGCCTGTCGCTCATAGGGGCGATCCTTGGGGCGGTCAACCGGTCAAGTCGCGCTGGGCCGCCGAGACGATGCGCGTCAACTCCCGGCCGAGGTCTTCATCGAGGGGCTGTGATTCGCTCTGTTGAGACAGCCGGCGTTTCTCAGCCTTGATGCGCTGAGCCATGTCCGTCGCACCGTTGTCCCTCCAGTTCTGATAGAACTCCCGGTCCAGCAGATGCGGTTGCCAGAGCTCCGCACGGAAGTGGGCCGCCGTGTGCTCGCGGTCGATGAACGTCCCGCCGGGGCCGGCCGCGTCGATTTCGTCCAAGGCGAGGGCATCGTCCGAGAAGTCGATCTCGCGGCACAGATTCTCCACGTAACGGACGACCTCGTGCTGAAGGACGAGCATATCGAGTGACGATGCCTGGTCGACGCCGCAGATGCCGAGATGTCCGAAGACGTCCGCTCCCGCCGCCGCGCCCAGCGCGAGCGTGGCGGCGGTCTCCATGCCGGCCTGGGCGTCCGGGCGTTTCGAGTCCGTCAGGCCGACGTTGATATAGACCGGCAGGCCGTAATGCTTGCCCATCTGCGTCATCGCCACGCCGAAGATCGCCTGCTCCGGGCCGGAGAAGATCAATTGCGTGGTCCGCATGTCGAAGGCGTGACAGATGCCGCCGTAGCAGACCGGCATGCCGGGTCCGATCAACTGTGTGATGCAGACGCCTGCCAAGATTTCCGCATTCTCAACTGCCAGAGTCCCGGCAATTGTACATGGCGCAGAAAGCCCCATCTGTGCCATCGGCCCGATAGGTACAGGCAGGTTCAGACGTGCTGTTTCATAGAGCAGGTCTATGCCATTGAACGGGAAACGCAACGGACTGATAGGCTCCAGGAACGGATAGCACAGAGGGTATTGGGCGGCGGCCCTCTCATCGCCACGCAGTGCGATGAGGATTTCGTTGATGTAGTTTGCCGATGCGCGATCATGAAACCAGAATGTTACGGGCTTCGTGGTATTGCGCAGTAGCGTTGCGCATACGTCAACACAGCGATACGCAACAGCCGACTCGTGAGGATCCGCCATGGCCCCGACAATATTGATGTTTGGTAGCGCGTCACAGAACCGTGCTGCTGTGGCGACATCGTTCATGGTGGCGAATCGACGTTGATCGCCGATCTCGTCCAGCCAGTGCGCTTCACCGGCAATACTGTTGTAGTTGCGTGTGCCCCTACCGAAGGCGGCGGTCTGTTGCATGTCGCGGCCATATAGCGTGAACTGTTTGCCTGCCGACTCAATGCAGCGGGCAACAAGATCAGCAGGAATGCGGACCCGCTGTCCGGCCCGGTCGACAGCGGCGCCGGCGTCTTCAAATCGGTTGAGCATATCCTCGTGCGGTACGATGACACCGGTCTTCTCAAGTATGGCCAGGGATGCATTGTGTATCCGCGCTATTTGCTCGTCGGTCAGGACTCGTGATTGCATAGGTGTTCCTTGGTTGCGCCCTGGCATCATGGCGCCCGTTTTCCCGGCTAGAGCAGTTAACACCATTCTGTAGCGTTTGCTCTGCCTGCGGCGTCGGCTGGCTTCTTCAGGCTGCATCGGCAACCTTACGAGGTTGTCTGCTTCGCCTTCCTTGCCAGCCTTGTCCTCGCCTACGAGCAAATCGCTACAGTATGCCGCTAACTGCTCTAAAACTGCGGCAGATACTCTTTCTGCGCTTCCAGCAGATCGTCTGCCAGGCGGTATGCTGTTTCGACTGATTTGACGGCGCCATCGATCAGCAGTGCCTGCACGAATTTCTCGCGGCTGCCTTCGAGTGCGGCCTCAACGGTTGTCTCGACCCACTGGAATCGTGTGGCGAGAGTACCGGCGAGTCCCGGTGCCATCGGCTTCTGGTCTATCGCGTGCAGGCCGGTTGCATCCGCAATGGCCGGGCATTCCACGATTGCGTCGGCCGGGAGGTTGGGAATCTGCCCATGGTTCGGCAGATTGGCGGAGTATTCGTTGCCGGCATTCGTGCGAATACTCTCGATGATCTCTGTAACCTGTTCGTGTTCTCCGGCGATTTTCTCGAAATAGTCGTCAGGAAGCGGATCTGGAGAGAATGCTTGCTCGGTCATCTGCGCGAATGTGGCGTGCCCCCCCTCAAGACAACGCTCAAGACTGAAGGCATTGACGCCGAGTGTCTTGCCGAAGTACCCGCCTTCGGCGCTGAACATATGAGGGAAGAATTCGGTAATGTGCCGATCGCCCACCGCAGGGAAGGCGCCAAACAGCTGCGTCAGTTCGAAGGTAAACGGCCACGTGAGAGACAGCGCCTTGTCTTCATCCGAATCGCCGGCTTCTGCGAAATACTTGCCCAGTGTCCCCTTGTCGATACCCGCTCCAAGCTTCTCTGCGGCGATTTCACGCAAACGCGGCATAGCATCCTTTCCGTCTATCAGGACATCCGTAAACCACGTAAGGTGGTTCATGCCTATTGCCGTATAAGTCAGACGATCACGCGTTGTTCCGAGATGTCCGGCAATCCCTCCTGCTATGCCGAACACGCCGTGGCACAGCCCGACCATGTTGGCGTTCGTGGCCTTGCGAACGCCGCGACACACAGCGCTCATGGGATTACCGTAGTTGAAGAACAACGCGTCCGGTGCGAGTTCCATGACGTCCTTTGCGATATCAACCATTGCAGGAATCATGCGCAGTGCACGTGATGTGCCGCCGGGCATGACGCTGTCGCCTACGGGTTGATAGATTCCGTACTTGCGCGGTATGAGAACGTCCTGGTGCCAGGCTTCCCGCCCGCCGACGCTGATCGTGCAAATGACTGCTGTTGCGCCTTCCAGCACGGCACGCCTGTCGGTAGAGGCACTGAGCTTCAGGTTGGACCCTCGTGCATCCAGCATCTTGCGCGCGAGTTTCTCCGCCACCTCAAGCGCCTCGGGGTCGATGTCCACCAGCGCGACTTCCCCTTGCCAGCCTTGGCTCAATACGTCCGCCACCAGCCCCCGCGTGAACATGGCGCTGCCTGCGCCTATCAATACCAGTTTCTCGTTCATGTTATGTCTCCTTGTGCCTCGTGCAGACGCCGCTGCCGCCGAGCGGGTCGGTTGTACAAATGCGCCATATTCAGCCCTCTGCAATATGTGCCGAATCGCGTTCAGTTGCCTGTAGACCGGGATTTCCCATATAGTCCTTGGCCGATCCCGGCGCGCCGGGACCGTCGGCCTTTCTGGCGATTCTATGACCGATCCCAGTATTCGCAAGCGTCTATTCTGCTGGATGACGGGGGATCCGGCCGTCAGGCGGGCCGCCCAGATCGAGTCGGACAAGGCCTTCAGCAAGAAGGCCATGCGAGAGGCCGGCACTCCCACGGCCGAGGCGAGGGTTCTCACCGACTTCCAGTCGGCCAAGGCGTACGCGCTCAGCCGCGATTGCGGCGTGGTGCGCGGCACCCGCCAAACGGTAGGGTCCACTGGCCAATCGCGTGGGGTCGCACGAATTATCGGACACCCTCACGCAGGCGTGGCCATGGCACCGGTTGGCATTGGGCGGACACAGGGGTGGAGCTTACGCCCCCAGATCGAGCAAGAGGGGTGGGGTGAAGGCCAGGGCCAGGCCGCGGCGGCCGGCCGGGTCGGCGCGGACGAGTTCGGCTTGGCTGTGGAAATGCTCCAGCATGAAGGTGTTGAGCGTCGAGCGCGGCACCGACAGCCGAATCGTCATCCGCCTCGGCAGCGGGCGATCGGCCGAGCCGATCTTCGGCAGGGGGATGTAAACGCCGCCATCGGACACGTTGGCGGTCCGCCCCTCGATCACGGCCGTGCCGTCGCCGTCGAGCAGGGAGATCGGGCACGGCAGGTCGTGCCGCTTGTGTCGCCGACGCTCGAGTCGTCGGTTCGTCATAATCCGTCCCTCTGCTTCGATGCGGCCTCATCATCGAGGCCGAACTCCGCCATCCAGTGATCGAGTTCGCCGTCGCCCAGGCCGTCAAGTTTGCTCGTCGGCTCGGCCGGTGGCAACGCCGCCGCCGGTGCGGTGAGTCGGCCGGCGAAGGCCCGCGAGTCCATCACGCGGCAACCGCATCGCTTCGCCTGTCGCTGCACCTGGCGGTCGCTGGAAACCACCAGCACGTGCCGGGCCCCCGAGTCGGCCGCGGTCAACTCGGCAACCACCTCGTCGGCCGAACGCGAGCCGCTGAAGTGAACGCCAATGCCCAACTCCGCCGGCATCGCCGCCGCCTCACCGGGCCCGTCGAAGACGACCGTCACCTGCGAGCCGGTTCGGCCGGCCAAATCGCTCAACAGGCGGCTCAGCCCGTCGCGATCGGCGTCGACGGCACGCTCGGCCAGAGCGTGCATCAGGTTGTTCCCGTCGACGACGATCCGCATCTAACTATGATAACGGGAACTGCCGAATTTTACAAGGGAATCGTTCGCCGCGGAGGGAAGGCATGCGGCCGCCGGGGGCCATCGCCCTGGCACCGGGCACCGGGCTGAATTACACGCAGCTTAGAGCTCGAACTTCACCTGCCCGCCCACGATGGTGCAGACGGCCCGGGCCGGCAGGCGCCACCCGTGGTAGGGGCAGTTGCGGCTCTTGCTGCGCCAGGTGGCCAAGTTGACGCGGTACTTGGCGGCGGGGTTGATGATCGTCACGTCGGCGTCGGCGCCGACGGCGAGCGTGCCCAGCGGCTTGCGGATCACCGCGGCGGGGGCCGTCGTCATGCGGGCGATCATCTCCGGCCAGGTGAGCAGTTTCGTGGCAATCAGCGCCTTGGCGTACAGGCCCACGGCGCACTCGAGGGCGATGATCCCGTTGGGGGCCAGGGCGAACTCGAGCTCCTCTTCCTCGGCGGCGTGGGGGGCGTGGTCGGTGGCCAGGCAGTCGATCGTCCCGTCGGCAACGCCGAGCCGAACCGCCTCCACGTCCGCGGCCGAGCGGAGCGGCGGGGCCATCTTGAAATTGGAGTCATACGTGCTGCATGCCGCCTCGGTCAGCAGCAGGTGGTGCGGCGTGGCCTCGGCCGTCACGGGCAGGCCGCGTGCCTTGGCGGCGCGGACCATCGCCACCGCCCCGGCCGTGGAGACGTGTTGCATGTGGTAGTGCCCCCCCGTGTGGGCCAGCAGCGACAGGTCGCGCTGGAGCATGATCTCCTCGGCCGCCGGGGGAATGCCCGGCAGGCCCAGCCGCACGGCCGTGGCGCCGGAGTTCATCACACCGCCGGAGGTCAGGTCGGCGTCCTGGCAGTGCTGCAGGATCGGGGCGTCGAACATGCCGGCGTACTGCAGTGCCCGCTGCATCACGCGGCTGGAGGCCACGCCGTCGCCGTCGTCGGTAAACGCCACCGCCCCGGCGGCCAGCATGCAGCCCATCTCGGTCAGTTCGGCCCCCTCGCGGCCCTTGGTGATCGCCCCGGCGGGCAACACGCGGGCGAGGTCGGCCTGCTGGGCCAGGCGGGTGACGTAGTGCACGGTGGCCTCGTTGTCGGTCACCGGGTGGGTGTTCGGCATCGACACGATCGCGGAGAACCCCCCGGCCACGGCGGCGGCGGCGGCGGTGGCGATAGTCTCCTCCTCCTCGTGCCCCGGCTCGCGGCAGTGCACGTGAATGTCGATCAACCCCGGGCAGACGATTCTGCCCGCCGCGTCGATCGTCGTGGCCGTCCGCCCGGCCGCACTGGCCGACACGCGCCCGACCTTGGCGATCTTGCCCTTGCGAATCAGCACGTCCGCCGCGGCGTCGGTGCCCGAGGCCGGGTCGATCACGCGCCCGTTCTTGATCAGGATGTTGGTCATGCCTGATCTCCCTGGTTCACGAGGAACAGCGCCGCCATTCGCACCGCCATGCCGTTGGCGACCTGCTGGAGGATGGCGCTGTTGGGCCCGTCGGCGACGTCGGAGGTCATTTCCAGCCCGCGGTTGATCGGCCCGGGGTGCATCACCAGCACGTCCCGGCGGGCCCGGCGGAGCCGCTCGGCGTTGAGCCCGTAGATGTTGGCGTACTCCCGCACGCTGGGGAACAGGTTGCTGCCGAAGCGCTCGAACTGGATTCGTAGCATGTTGATCACGTCCACCTCGCCCAGCACCTCATCCAGCGAATGGCTGATCTCGCAGCCCATCGACCGGATGGCCGAGGGCACCAGCGTCGGCGGGCCGACCACCACCACCTCGGCCCCCAGCTTCCGCAGCCCGATGATGTTGCTGCGGGCCACCCGGCTGTGGGCGATGTCGCCGACGATGGCCACCCGCTTGCCCGCCAGGCCGCCCAGCCGCCGGCGGATGGTGAACATGTCCAGCAGCGCCTGGGTGGGGTGTTCGTGCTGCCCGTCACCGGCGTTGATCACGCTGGCGTCCAGGCAGCGGGCCAGCATGTGCGGGGCGCCGCTCTGGCTGTGGCGGACGACCACCGTGTCGATGCCCATCGCCTCGATGTTGCGGGCTGTGTCGCGCAGCGTCTCGCCCTTGGCCACGCTGGAACCCTTGGCGGAGAAGTCCAGCACGTCCGCTGACAGCCGGCTGGCCGCCAGGGAGAAACTCATCCGCGTGCGGGTGGAGTCCTCGAAGAACAGGTTCACCACCACCTTGCCGCGCAGGGCGGGCACCTTCTTGATGCTTCGCGTGGAGACCTCGCGGAAACTCTCGGCCGTGTCGAGAATGTGCGTGATCTCGACGGCGCTCAACTCGTCGAGGCCCAGCAGGTGCCGCTTGGTCCACACGAACGCCTTGCCGGCCGGCGGGGCCGAACGGCGCCCACGCGGGCCGGCCGATGACGTTCCAGCGGTCTTGGCGCGTTTGCTCATGGCTGGCGCCTCCCCTTCATCAATGACCATCGAGCGGTGTTGGCGCGTTTTGTCATGGCTGGCGTCTCCCCTTCATCAATGACGTGCGAGCGGTGTTGGCGCGTTCTGTCATGGCTGGGGTTTGCCCTTCATCAGGAAGACGCGGTCGGCCCCGTCGCGCTCGGTGAGGTTCACCTGCACGCGAAGCTTATCGGGCACCTCCAGCCGGCGCCCGATGTAATCGGCGGCGATGGGCAGTTCCCGTCCGCCGCGGTCAATCAGCACCGCCAGGCGAATCGCCTGCGGGCGGCCGAAGTCCATGATCGCGTCCATCGCCGCCCGGATGCTCCGCCCGGTGTGCAGCACGTCGTCGATCAGTAGGACGAGCTTGTCATCGAGGTCGAAGTCGATCTCCGTCGCCCGCACCAGCGGCGCCCCCTTCCGGCGAGACAGGTCGTCGCGGTAGAAGGTGATGTCCAGCACGCCGCGGCAGAACGTGCGCTTGCCCTCGGCGGCCAGCCGGTCGGCCAGGCGCTGGGCAATGATCTCCCCTCGCGTGCGGATGCCGATGATGCCCAGAGGGGCGTCGGCCGGCAGATCGGCGACGATGGCGGCATACAGCCCGTCCAGCGCTTCGGTGACGTCCGCGTCGCTCAACAGTTGTTTCATCGCATGCCCGACGATCGAGGAGATGTGACGGCCCAATCCATTGGGGCCAGAGGGTAGCGGCCCGCCCGGGCAAGAGCAAGAGAAAAATGCCTGCGGCCGCGGGGATGGCGGATCAGGTCCGGCGAAGCGTGAAGACGGTGATCTCGGGGCGCTTGTTCAGCCGCAGCCGCCGGGCGTAGCTGAGGCCCCGGTTGACGTACAGGTGGGCCGAGCCGATGGGGTAGTGCCCGCCGATGAGGTGCTTTCTGCCCACGGGGAACATGGCGTCCCGCAGGCGGCTGCTGCCGGCGCCGTTGCCGTGGGTATGCCCGGCAAGCACCCAGTCGGCCCCGTGGTCGATCAGTTCGTGGGCCGTGTCGGGGTTGTGGGTCAGGGCAATGGTGGGCAGGCCCGCTTCGGCCTCACCGAATGCGGCGGCCGGGTTGTACCGGCCCGACCACAGGTCGTCGACGCCGACGAACTGAATCGCCCCTCCGTCGCGGCGGAAGATGGCGTGGGAGTTCCGCAGCACGTGGACCCCCGCGTCGAACAGCCGTCGGCTGAGGTAGCCGGGCAACTGCCGCATGTGGCCGTGGCCGCGCGGGTGGTACACGCCGAAATCGTGATTGCCCAGGCACGCCACCGACGCCACCGTCGGCCGAAGCTGCGAGAGGATCCGTGCGATCCGTCGAGCGTAGAGCGTGCCGCCGGTGATCAGATCGCCGCTGATGGCCACGAAGTCCGGGTGTTCGTCGTTGACGTGCGAGATGATCTCATGGAGGTACCGTTCCAGCACGATCGGCGAGCAGTGCAGGTCGCTGATGTGCACCAAGCGGGCGCCGTCGAAGGCCCTCGGCAGGCCCGGCAGCGGCATCTCCAGCCGGGTGAACCGGATCCACGACCAGCAGATCCGCCCGGCGTACAGCCCTCCCAGCGAGCAACTGCCCGCCGCCAGCCAAAGCATTCGCTTCAGCCGTGGGAAACGGCCCACGTAAGGGCTGCCGGGAAACATTAGCGTCTCGTTCATTGCTCTCCCGTTGCGGCGGGTCCCGCCCATTGAGCGATCCGAGGATTATACCAGCAAACGCCCGAGAAGACCCCAGTTTTCCGGCCATGCCGACAGCCGGGGAGCCGCAGTTCTCTCCCATCGCGCCTAACCCGCTCCGAACTCACATCTTAGGCGGCACCGCCAGCTTCTGTCGGGTGGCACCTTCAAGGGGCACGAGGCGGCGAAAGCCGCGAGGGCCGCTTGTGGGTGCACCGGCGGAAGGCATCTCCGACCCGCTCCTGGGCTCGCCCGAGTTCGGCCACCCACAAGCGGTGTCCCGACTTCATCGCGACCCCGCTTGAAGGTGCCATTCGGGCGCCACGGAGCCGCTTGCGATGTGACTTCGCTTGCCCCGGTGGAGCATCAGATTCGCCACTACCCCCGCCCGTCCTTGGCCCGCAATCGTCATGCGTTGCACGCCGGCGACGCCCGCGCTACAATAGCCGCCCACCACAGCCAAGGAGCCGCCGCCGATGAAAGCCATCATGCTGATGTTCGATTCGCTCAACCGTCACATGCTCTCCTGCTATGGGGGGGAGGCGAAGACGCCCAACTTCGACCGCCTCGCCGCCCGGGCCGTCACGTTCGATAACAGCTATGTCGGCTCCATGCCGTGCATGCCCGCCCGCCGCGAGCTGCACACCGGGCGGTACAACTTCCTCCACCGCTCCTGGGGCCCCCTGGAGCCGTTCGACGACTCCGCCCCCCGCCTGCTCGGGGCCAACGGCATCCACAGCCACCTCGTCAGCGACCATTACCACTACTGGGAGACCGGCGGGGCCACCTACCACACCGCCTACACCACCTGGCAGGCCGTCCGCGGCCAGGAGGGCGACCCGCACATCGCCGACCTCACCGACGCGATCGACCTCCACCCCGACAGCTACAACAACACCGTCCGCGGCGCCGCCGGCCGCGCGGCCGGGCGCATGGGGCCCTGGCTGCGGCAGGATTGGGTCAACCGCCACTACACCGCCGACGAGGCCGACATGCCCCAACCCCGCACCATGGCCGCCGGCATCGAGTTCCTCCGCACCAACGCCGCGGCCGACAACTGGTTTCTCCACATCGAGACCTTCGACCCCCACGAGCCGTACCAGGTGCCGCAGCGTTTCCTCGATATGTACGCCGAGGAAGACGCCGACTACACCGGCCCGCACTTCGACTGGCCGCCGTACCGCGCCGTCCGCGACGACGAACGCGAGCACGCCCGCCACCTCCGCATCGTCAACGCCGCCCTGGTGAGCATGTGCGACCATTACCTCGGCCGCGTGCTCGACGCCATGGACGAGTTGGGCCTGTGGGACGACACGCTGCTGATCGTGAACACCGACCACGGCTTCCTGCTCGGCGAGCACGACATGTGGGGCAAGTGCTGGTGCCCGTTCTATAACGAGATCGCCCACACGCCGCTGTTCATCTGGGACCCCCGCACCCCCGACGCCGCCGGCAGACGACGGGACAGCCTCGTGCAAACCATCGACCTGCCCGCCACGCTGCTGGAGTACTTCGGCCTCGACCGCCCAGCCGACATGCAGGGCGTGCCCCTGCGCCAAACCGTCGCCGACGACACCCCCGTCCGCACCGCCGCCCTGTTCGGCAACCACGGCGGCCACGTCAACGTCACCGACGGCCGCTACGTCTACATGCGCGCCCCGGCCGGGGAGGCCAACGAGCCCCTCCACAACTACACACACATGCCCACCCACATGCGCGACATGTTCAGCCCCGCCGAAATGAGCCGCATGACCGAACTCGCCCCACCCTTCACCTTCACCAAATCCTGCCCCACCATGAAAATCCCCGCCGGCGGCAAAAAACACACCTTCCAAACCATGCTCTTCGACCTGGCCTCCGACCCCAAACAAGAACACCCCATCGACGACCCGGCCGTCGAAGCCGTGATGACCGAGCACCTGGTCCGCCTCATGGAAGCCAACGACGCCCCGGTGGAGCAGTACGAGCGGTTGGGGCTGGAGCGGCCGTAAGTGGTCCACCGCGGCGACCCCGCCTCTCTGCGGCGAGTCCTTCCATGCTGCGGCCACATCACGGCGCGGCTTTCGGACTGTTTCGGTAAGGTTTTTCCTTGCTGGTTTCGCCAGACGCCCGTATTGTCAGGCTGAGATGTGGCAAGGGGCAGGGATGTCGGCGGGGCGAGGCCGGAACAACGAAAGCATCCCTGATCCTTCCGTGCAGGCCAGAAACGAGGCGGCATCTCAGGAGTATCGAAGGGCTGAGAGGTTGAGCGCATGAGCAAGACCCACTCCAACGGCGAGTCAATTCGATGGGAGATTCTTCGGACTGTCATGCGACTTCAGGAGGGTTCGTCCAGTTATGTTCGAGAAGAGCAGATAGCCGATGAACTCGGCCTTAGTTGTGAAGACCTTCAAGGACACCTGGACTTGCTTGAGCAAGAAGGGGCAGTATGCTTATCCAAGACGCTCGACGGGTATAGCGCATACTTGAAGCCCGGGCAAAGGCAAGTAGCCAAAGAAGCCTTGGCGAGTATGGCGGAGGCGCAACCGGAAACAGATGCCAACGCCACCGAGTCGGGCAAGCCACCAGTGCCAACTGTCTTCATCTCTTACTCCCATGACAGTCCCGAGCATAAGGCATGGGTCGCACGTCTGGCAGCGGACATCGAAGAGGAGGGACTTGAGGTAGTCTTCGACCAGGAGGGAGTGCCTCTCGGCACGCACCTACCGTGTTTTATGGAGAACGGCATAAAGAAGGCCGACAGAGTCTGCATTATTTGCACCCCGAAGTACGCCAAGAAGGCTGATGAAGGCAAGGGTGGTGTCGGCTATGAGAAACAGATCGTAACTGCAGAGATGTTCGAGGATGTAGGTTCGACGAAATTCATCCCCGTGGTTGCCGAGGGGAAAGATGAGGAGGCGATCCCGGGGTTCCTGAAAGGTAGAAAGTACGTAGATTTCCGAGACGCCGATGCGTACAAGATGAAGCTTGATGAGTTGCTTTGGGACATTCGCGAGGTTCAGGAGAAGACAGAGTCTCCCGGTAGCCATAGTGCCTCCGCCGCGACCACAGACCAGTCAGCAACCGGCACGGATCCCGTGTCCGACAGTCCAAGTGCAACGGCCCGGCCCGTCCCTGACCATCCTGGAATATCACCGGTGAAGGTCTATGACACCTGTCAGGAACTCTTCCGGCGGGAAGATGTTGTGGGCTGGAAGCAACTTGGCAAGAAACTGCGAGCATCGCTTGACCCTGGCCTTGCCGCTTGGCTGGAGAGCATTCGTGGCAAACAGTTCGAGAAGATTGACGAATTCGTGGCAGAGGCGCATTCCGCAGTGGATGTTGTGATGCCCCTGATGGCTCTAGCGGTGGCCAGTGCGGAATCAGAGCTGCCAGCGTTTGCCGACCAGAGAAGCCTCGTAGAGGATCTGCTAAGTATTCCGAATTGGCCTGTGGGTGGGCTGGTGCCTGTGATCAGGATGCCAGAAGCTCTTGTCTACGTCTACCAGCATGTCTATGGTGCTACCTGCTTGCGGACTGGGCAATTGCAGCTGGGCGTTTCTTTGGGAACCATGAGTGTGAAGGCCCCGGATGACAATGAGCATCGGCCTCTGTGGGCACAGAAACGCATGAGCGGATACCCCAATTCTCTAGGCGGATCCCGGCTAGCTTGGAATTACCTTCTTGGACTTGCCAATGAGCATTCGTGGTTACGCAGAGTCTTCGTGCGGGACGGGGAATGGGAGTCTTCGCTGACGGCCTACAACCTTCTCTTGTGCATTCTCGACTTCGCCAGCGCCGTAAGTGCACTCGAGAAGCAAGGGAAAATGGTTTCGCAACTCACCGGGGATATCCGATTCGATGTTCCACCACATTTCGCCGACAGCAAACAGGCTGTTATCGACGCGGCCTTCAGGTTGACACTCCGTGAAGCTGCCTCGACTGAGTTGCTGGCTCAATATACCGACACAGAGGCATCGCAACTCCGAGCTCAGTGGAAAGCGTGGCTCGACCTCGTGAGTCGCTCAGGGGAGCGAGAGTTCAGGATTGCGCCGTGGATAGCGTTCCCCGACATTCCGTGATGCTCGTGGGTGGGCGAGCGGTGGGGCCGTTGGGGGATCGGGCGGTGTGCGAGCAGGTCGAGATCGA
>SDBU01007155.1_pt1 | contig 12923 bp, 12 predicted proteins | sample 2277071 | NCBI WGS metagenome assembly SDBU01 (sample SAMN10397929, study PRJNA504765) | marine sediment metagenome | isolation source: marine sediment core GS08_GC12, 126 cmbsf | place: Arctic Ocean: Gakkel Ridge, Loki's castle | collected 2008 | reverse complement strand
AGTGACTATAGCGGAGTGGCTGGACGGAAGCCTGCATTTGAAGTTTAAAGGGGTGTCTCTGCGCTACAAGGGGATAGAAAAACAGCCTCACAGGGGCTACTATGCGACTAACAGGTGGTCATTGAAAGCCATGAAACAACCGCCTAAAGGGTCGAGTATTCCTGGGAAGGATCATCCGTGGCGGAAATTCAGGATACGTAGAAAACCGATTTTAATGCCTCAAGCCGTAATGGCATCAACATCCTGACCATGACATTTCTATTTGCTTGCAACACCCCCTCGCTACGCAGCCAGGAAAATCGAAAGTAGATTTTGATTGACGGAGGCCTGGGGATAAATCATTCCGACGGGAGCCTCCCCAAAACTCAGATGGCTGATTTTACTCCTACTTTCGATTCTCCCCGGTCATCTACGGTTATTTCAAAGATCTCGCAGAACATCTTCAATACTTTTGCCTTCCTCATAGTGCCCTACAAACAGATGCCTTTAATTCAGCTTTGGCAGAATTCTTGGCCGCCCTTTCAATAGCAACGCGCAATAACCGTGTATATTCATTTACCTGGAAAGCACCCACTTGGCCTTTGAGGAAGGCCAAGTGGCTATAGTGTGGCCGGAAACGTCCTGTACGTATGCCCAGGGTGTGGTCTTGGCAAGTACCTTTTCTTTCAACTGGAGATTGGCGTGGATATATATTTGAGTGGTCTCCACTGATTCGTGGCCGAGCCAAAGGGCAATCACGGAGCGGTCAATGCCATGCTGAAGCAGGTCCATCGCCGTGCTATAGCAGTTATGCCGTGCACGGCATAACTGCCTCAGTATGTTCATGAGCCGTTCGGTCACTTGGGAATCCATCCCGGGAGCTGGCAGAAAGAGCAGCTTCTTATGGCTTCCTTCCTCAGCGAGTTGAAACACCCCGTCCGAAACTACAGCGTGAAAATGCAGATGGAGGTTTAACCTGAAACCGAAGCTCTGTATGAAGTGGATCTGGATCGGGGAGGCCAGTTTGTCGAATCCGCTCATGCTGGCGTTCTTTAAGGCACGATTGTAAAACCTACCCAGTATGGAAGCGAGGATGTGGCTGAGCTCCCCGGCGAGGGATGGGTTGTGGTGGATGAAATAACGCAAGCGCTTGGGGACTACCAGGACCCATTGCCTGCAGGGGACGCGGGGCAATAGCTCATCCATGGCGTGGGAAACTGTCGCTACACTGCGCTTTGCATCACATGAGGGGCATACGCCCCTTCGCTTGCATGAGAACGGGACGAAAAGGCTCCTGTCACAAGAAGGGCACTTAAATCGCACCACGCCGAACCTTGGAACGCCGCATTCCAGGAAGGCCCGCATTGAAGGTTCCACAAAAGGAGCGGGGTGATATTCAGGGGAGGCGCCAGTTTCCGAAAGAAATGTCTCAAGATTGTCCTCTACGATGTGGTAGAGGGGGCTTTCCCTGGCACGGCGGGGCTGGTATAGCATTAGAATGAGACCCACTACTTTCCCGACAACCATAAATTCCCCGGTGGCCTATTCCGCCAGCTACACAGGTACGAAATCAACTTCTTGATTGAAAGAACTTCTCCTGCCCTTCTGAAATTATTCTAACAGGGCTTCCTGAAATCATCCAGGGCCATAGGTCCTACGACGTACGCCGGAGACGCTATTGAAGTGGAAGCGGACCCGGAAACACAACGGTGTATTTTGACAAGCCTGGTCAGCTTGACAGTTGATGGGTATTATCCGTCAGGAAGGGTGACGGAGATTATAGAATGACTGAAAATCACCCGAAGCAGGTTTATAACCAGAAATGTAACAGAACCTTTTCATGCACAGGGTAAAATAGATTTTTTGTATGTAATCGGGCGGAACCGAAATTCTTTAATGGATATTCCGAAGCAATATACTGCCCCCCCATCTCGGCAATTAGAGATATGACTGCCCTGAATAAATTTGAGCCAAGCCCTTTGCCTCTGGCTGAAGCGTTCATTGCAAGAGATGTCATTCGACCATATTTATACTCCATAGCTTGCGATAGTGGGGCATCCATCACAAAAGCAAAATAACCCACGACTTTCCCTCCGTCTTCAATAACAGCTATCGGCTCTTTGTTTTTCCAGCTCGTCCGAATCCATTTTTCGTACATCGAATCGACAACTTTCTTGTCAAATTTGCCCTCGCAATAAAAATGACCGAGACTAAATTGATAATGTTTGGCGATTTGTATAATAGCAGGCAAGTCAGACTCTTGCCAAAGACGCACATTAGAATCCGCCTTGTACGGCAAATCGGTACATCGTGCTACCGGATAAATGGTGGTTTGATAATAGCGAAACCCTTTATCTTCAAACAAATGAAGTGCTAATAAATCATCACCACTAATATGGGCCGAAACAAATTTCACATTATTATCACGAAGAAAAGAAATGCACTCGTCCAAAAGCTTTCCCGTCACCGTGCTGGACATTCTGAGGTCGGGACAAACAACCCAATTAATCGTTGCCATCTTAAATCCAAAATGCTCCTCATCCCATTTTGAGATTCTACACCCTGTCAGGGATAGGTAGTCGTCAACTATTTCGAAGAAAAAACTGGTCTCTGCGTTTTGTAAAGAATCGGAAAGTCGCCGCAACAAATATTTCTGCCAGCAGGTCTTTTCAACGGATGGATAGAGCACATACTGATCAAAACGGTATAATGGTATTGTTTTCTCAAGAGCAGCTAATACCATATCCCGTGATTCATGGGAATATTTCAATTGGCTACTCCCTCACCGGCCTATTAAGCTCTATAGCATTTAAGATGCGTTTGCATCCCTGACCATCGATGATTTTCCGCCCGGTCCATGACATATTCATCCGCGTATACCTGTCCTCCAACTGTTCCAGCCGACCCTTCAATTTTTGTTTATACACTTTTTTTCATAATTCCTGCTTTAGTACATTATCTGCCCCTTAAACATCTGGTAAAATATTTTTAGCCATATTTTTCCTTTAGTATCATTCGAATCGCTTAAGGAAAGCCTGTTTAAACAAGATGATCCCATCTCCCTATTCAGTTTACCTGAGGTGTTAAAAACTTTTTTTACACCATTCTCAATTAACAGATCCGCCTGTTTGCGAAAAAAACAGGTGCCAGGCTGACCAAACGGGAATGAGAACATATCTCTGTAATTAGCATATTTCATCAATTCTTCACGATTTCTTGAATAAGAACTTAATAACTCCTCGTCAGACAATAATAGGGGAACATCATGCTTAAATAGATGGTTGCCGTAATAGACCAAAGAATTTACGGATGCTTCCGCAAGCTCTTTTTCTGTTGCAAATCTGCCCACATATTTAGAAACCTCCTCATGCAGATCATCATCAGTCCTGTCAAGATAAGCCTTAACAAGCCTTCTGTCACAACTGAGAAATAAAGTTTTCTTTCTTAAGTTTCCCAGGGATTTACCCAGAAGATACTCTTTAAAATCCTCTCTTTTCTCACAAAGATAGGTTATTAAACCTGCCCAAAACACCGATCCCTTGATCGGGGACATATTAAGAAATATTATTGACGGTATCCTGTATTTCTCCAAAATTGGAATAGCCTTTCTAAAATAGCTTTCAAAGCCGTCATCAAAGGTAATTAACGCGGCTTTTTCGGGAAGCCTGTTCTCAAGTAAATCATCCGGACTAACTATATTAAATTCGTCTGCAATAAATCTCATCTGATAATCAAAAACATCAGGACTGGTATTTAGATCAAACGTCCTGCTAAATTCACTCGGATCACTCGAAACATCATGATAAGTAAATACCATAAGTGTATTTTTCAGTAAAATATTGCCTGCATAGCGGTAACATTTCTCAAGCGGAACAACAGAAGCAAAATTCACGATTTTATTACAAAATGTCAGTTCATTTCTCATTTTTCGACTCATTGTTATCTAAATTAAAAATATTCAACTTTCCTTATTTACACCCGCTATCTTAATCTGGGATCCAGTGGGAGAACAAGTGATTTGATAGTTAAACCCGGATGCGATAAATAGGTTCCTTTCTTTACAAAGACAGGCAATGACGGAGTCTGGGCGCTTGGCGTTGAGTAAACCCCCGCAGAGCATCCTGCGTCGACTGATTAGTCAAAAGTGCCAGCATCCCCTGCCTTCGACATAGAGGATCTGTGAAAGCATCTCCAATTTCAGCAACAAGGCATTTCTGTTTATACATTGTCGGAATCGCTTACAGTAAAGTGCCAAACCTTACAACCTGTATTTAGAGAAGAGGCGAATGCACTCTGAAAACAGATAACGGGAACATCACCTCGAGCAATAAAACCAAACTTTTTAAGCACTTTAAAATACAGGCTGCTTTGTGGACACCAAGCATTAATAGTTGTCACATTGGCATAAAGCGCATCTTGCAAAGCTTTGGACAAAAGCACGGTAAGGCTTGATTCATAGCCAGGCAGAAAGAGATAGTCAGAAATTATAAGTTTTGTAACGTCCTCACCATAAATTATTCGATACACTAAATATCCTATTATTTGGTCATTTTGTCTCAAAATATAAAACTTGTATTTATTTGGATTATCAAAGAATCTCCAAACAAGCGCATTCCTATCTCTGGAAAATATAAAATCATAAACTTTTCTAGATTTTTCCCAAAAGTCATTCCAACCTTCGGGGATACCCTTCGACTCTTCAATCTGATTAACTCGAGAGCGAGTTATTATCCTTTTAGTTAAAAAATAGATACCAACAAATGTAGAAAACAATAAATCGATATATTTTCCTACGAGCCAATTACTCTTCTTTTGGATAAATGGTTTAAGATTTAGAGGAAATACTAGTGATCTAACATTTATTCCGGGAATTATTTTGTAGTTTGCTTTTTTCTCATATCCAGGCAAAGATTGACTGTTAGGTGTTCCGTAAACAAAAGGAATACCGCTATCCATCGCATCTTTTGTAGTTTGATTAATTAGAAGTGAAAATATCCCTTGCCGTTGATAATTTGGATCCGTATATGTATCGCCAATTTCAGCAGCTGGTTGCCTCTCTCCCATAAAATACAGACTCTTTGGAGTAGCACTCGTAGTAGAAGCAATGCGATCTTCATCCTTTACAAGGTTGATTATACCTGTGTTGACATAATTATCGATAATCTTCCACTGAAACAAATCCATTGTTCCATAAGTTCCGGGACCACGGTAAAGCTTTTTAAAGAAATGCGATATTGCCGGTAAATCTTGGTCCTTAAATGGACTTGCTGTCCAGTTGCGTCTTTCTTTTTTTGCTGTCTCTAAATTCATAAAAACACCTCCATTTTACACCCGTTTCTTCATGAAACCATTATATGAATTTATGAGTTAATGTTTAACCCCTTCACTGCGCAGCACCTTGAAAAGGGTCATAAATAGAATTTTTAAGTCCAGTAGAAAGGATCGGCGTTTAAGGTAATATTCGTCAAAATTGACCTTGACGGGGATAGGAAGATCATCCCTTCCGTTAACCTGTGCCCAGCCGGTAAGCCCGGGGGTAAGGATATTAATCCCTTTCTGAGTTCTTAGCTTAATAAGGTCATCTTGATTAAATAAAGCCGGCCGGGGCCCTACGAAACTCATGTTTCCCTTTAAAATGCTGATAAGCTGGGGAAACTCATCCAAACTCAATTTGCGCAGAAAGGCCCCAATTGGCGTCAGATATTGATCGGGATTAGCCAACAGATGAGTCGCCACTGCCGGGGTATCGGTCCGCATGGTTCGGAATTTAGGCATGCTGAAGATAGAGTTGTTCCTGCCTATCCGGTCCGACCAATATAGTACAGGGCCCTTGGAAGTCAGCTTTATCAACAGTGTAATGATCAAGATGGGAACGCCGAAAATAACCAGCAGTGACAGGGCAATCACAATATCAAATATGCGTTTCATGCCAACCAAACAGTTCCCCGCTCACATAATGCCTGGCCGATAAAGCCATTAGCTCCAGTTATAAGAGCACTTTTTATCACCTAAGCATCACCATTGTCCTATGTTCTTTTCAAAAGACGCATATATTCCGCTGCCACCTTTTCATTTACAATATTCATGTCAAACTGTCGAACACACCTCTGCCTTGCTGCTTTCCCCATCCGGTCTGCCAAATCTGGTTCATCCAGCAGCTTCTTCAGCGCATACAACAGAGACTGTTCATCTTGAGGAGGAACTAAGATTCCGGTTTCACCATTGGCAATTGCATCCAGCAGTCCATTAATATGTGTTCCTACTGTAGGTATAGCCATAGCCCCTGCCTCTATAACAGTTGTACCAAACCCCTCACGGTAACTTGGCAGACAAAAAATATCTGATATTGCCAAATAACGTTCGGGGCAATCCGCATATCCTACATAATGCATCCTTGAACACTGATCAATATCAGTGGAATCAATGGAACCTGTCCCTCCACAGTCCTGATCAAAAGGTCCTACCAATAATAAGTCCACATTGTAACCCAAATGCAATAGCCCATGAAAAGCAGAAATTAACTCTGATATTCCCTTTTCGCGTGTAAGCCGACCAATAAAAATAAGAACTCTGGAATCAGGAGAAATTGAAAGGTCCTGTCTTAATCGTTGTCTTTCAGATAACGACCATCGCTCAGGATCAAAACGGTCCAAATTAACCCCCGCAAGAGAACCATGACCTATCACTGCTATCTTTTTAGAAGTAATTATTCTTTCATCCACTAGGAACTGACGCTGGCTTTTACTGTCTGCATAACAGCGTGTATTTAAAATACCTATAAGGTTATCAGCCAATCGGGAAACCCAACGCATAGGTCCGTTCAGAGTTACCCACTGCTGACCTGTCCATGTATGAAGCCGCACAGGAACTCGAACAAGAAAGGCGGCTATTGATGATAACAAGCCTGCTTTCGGAGTGGTTGAATGTATAATATCGAATTTGTGTTTGTGAAAAATCCTAATCAACTTGATAAATGCAATAAAATCTTTCCATAGCTGCAGCGAACGAGGTATCTCAACTATTTCATGACTTAGACCATAACCCAACTTTATCTTAGACAGTTCCGGCCCGTCTGATGAAACCAAAATCACATTCATTCCAATATCTCGCATATATTCGACCTGGTTCTTAAGTTGGGAAACCATATGAAATGGAACTGTTGCAATATGGCAAATCTTAACGCCCCTTAGATTAGCTTCGAGGTGTTTACTATTACCAGGTTTAGTCGAGTTTGTAGGTACCGTCATTTACGAACGCCTATTAAAACAACTTAACTATCTTATATCCAGATATTTTGGATGAACGGAATGAAGTTTTCAATTCACGAATGGTGGGTTTTTTCATTTAGACTGCTCCCAGGCTTTTACCATTTGACGCAATCCATCTTCAATGGAAACCTGGTGGATATATCCTAATTCGGTTTGAATTCGTTGAATTGAATATACAGTTCTGGAGGTCAACCCTTTGACTCTTGACTCGGTTAACGGAAAGTGTGGCAACCTCCCACACAGCTTGACTATCCATCGTATAACTGTTTCTGGCACTCGCAATCTGGGTACCGGTTTGCGAAGGCTACCAGCAATAATCGCTACAAAATTTTCAATTGTTCGATGATTGGACAGATTGTAAATTCGACCTTTGGCAGCAGATATTTTGCCACATAGAACCAACCCCTCTACTACGTTATTAACATGAATATAATTTGCCAAGGCGCCGGGTTTACCAATAAAAAAGAATAGCCCTTTATTAATCATCTCTATCATTTGAAAAAGTGACTGATTTGCCATAGTTGGGCCGAAAACATTGGATGGCCGCATGATTGAATAAGTAAAAGCACCCTTTCTCGCAGTATCTATCACCAGTTGATCAGAATCTGTCTTTGTCTTTTCATAAACGCCTACTGGGTTCAATGGGGTCCCTTCCGTTATAATGCTGCTGCATTGAGGTCCATAAGCTCCCACACTACTGAGCTGGACCCAGTGCCCAATCCTGCGGTCAGCGGCAGCACATAGATTTTCCGTTCCTGTTACATGGACAGAATACATTTTTGTCTGGTCTTTAATCTCCCCTGCACAATGATAAAGGACATCAACACCGTCAACAAAAGGTATCAAAGATTTTACCGGCCCGGTTAAATCGCCATGAAATACTTGTACAGAATTTGGCAATGCCATATCATATGATGACCGACGGGTTAACAACCGCATCGTATCTCCTGCAGCAATGTGCCTCAACACCAGTGTTTTACCAATAAAACCTGTCCCTCCGGTTATTCCTACAAGCATTGTGTCTCAGCTTTTAACTTGACTGACTGTTTTAGAAAACCGTCAAACAAGCCGTAGAAAAACTGTATTAGTGAAAGACTAAAATAAAGTACTGTAAATTGCAGCAGGCCGAAGAAGAAAGTCGTGAACACACTGTCAAGTCCCATATTTGAAATAATCCCCATGGTCACATAAAAGAGCAACCACAATCTTAGATAAAACTGATAGAGCCCGGAAAATAGGGTAATAATAAAAGCATACAGAGAATGGATAATAAACCCAACAAATAATATCGCTAATAGACCCCCTAACCAACCAAAAAGCACATAGGCAAGACCCCATAGAGTCCAGAATTCACTGAAGTAGCGTGAATACATGTCCGGTTCATCAGCGTCCCGGTAAATAACATCAATAGCCCGGGATGTCACAATCTTAGCTTCGGGAAATGGGTTGCCGGGAACAAGCGCATTGATAATATTTTTGGCGGGATACAGGAAATTCATATATTTTTTCTTTGCCTCAGAATCTCCTTCTTGTGTAACAATTAGCGCTGGATAATCCAAAACCCACCCCAGTCGGTTTAAAACAGAGGGAATTAGGTCTCCAAGCGTTTTGAGGTTCCTTGTTTCGGTTACTGCATACTCAAAGGCATGAGGATTATCATGAAACTTGGCCGTTATAAAGACTCTACTCATCGTTGCAAATGGGAAGATCGCCAAACCAAGCGCGCCAAGTAGAAAGATAATCATACACGATCTCCCAATCCTGACCCCGAAGTTAGTTTGAATGATTATTAACGAAATTGTAAAAAATGTTAATACTCTCAAAACACCGCCGCGTGAACCAGCTAATCCTGTAAAAAAAATATAGCAAAACACTACCATTATTACTGCTGCCCACTTGTTTTTGTTGATGGTCATGTTACGAAACAGCAATGTTGCAAAAACAAGAAAAAAAGTGCTGTCAAGTTCAAAGAATACTTTAATGAACTGAAGTAACACATTGTAGCTTTCGACACGCATCTTTCCATAAGGGCTGATACCAACTATGACTTGCACATAAAAATTAAAAGCAAATACTGCGAGAAAAAGTGTTACAAGTACTTTGGTAGAGTAATATAAAGGATTACCTGGAGCTGCAGATGATAGTGGTAGATGAGACTGAAAAGCTTTGTCGGCAATCGTCATGCCGATTATAAAAAGCATAGTGCCTACAAGAACATAGAGGAGACCCGCATTGACTGTCCCTGTGTTTGCGCCATTCTCAAGCGGCCAAACAACAATTGAAGGTAAAAATAGGTATGTAACAATGCGAGGCAAAATATAAACAAGAAAAAAGAAGGCAATAACTGCCATCTGATGAAAAAGATATCTCCGGGAAAACTGTACCGCAAGAAGAAGAAGAAACCCTAGTCCCAGGCTGAGTATTACTGTAATCTCATCAAACAATGGATTGCTGTTAAAAAATAAAGAAAAAGAACCGATTAAAATTGCCAACATATAAAGAAAGATGGATGTAATCAGAAAAGTCCTAAGGCTTAAAGTTTTTCTTGATTTTTGATAGGTCATTTTTAATTGCTAATAGTATCTTCATTCAACAAAGACAATAGGTTTAAACCGCGGAATAGGGCTGTCAGCCCCATCATGGCCCCCTCTATCTGTCCAACAGCGTATTGAATATCACTTATCCGAAACGAAATGATACCTGATATACACCGGGCAGTAATCTGGCCCAGTAACATCCATAGAAAAAACATTCGGGAGAGTTCAGCATGAGATTCCACAAAATATAGACGCCACAATGTCACAGTACGTCCATAATATCGATGCTTCATTTTCTTTGTATGATCGTATACGTGTTCATGCCTGACCTTGGCATCAGCACACACGTATAAGGAAAATTCTTTTCCAATCGGGTAGCTGAAAATAACATCTTCACAAATAGCCCAGCGGGAGCATACTTCTTTATTGATGAATTTTTTAAGAATTTCCTGCCTCCAAACTGTAGCGCCCCCACACAACCACTGGGCCCTCAAATCAATATCAACGGGTGTGGTAGCAACATTGTATCCGGAACGAAGCACCCGGCCTTGTTGTGAGGAACTCATCCCTATAATAGCTCTCATCCATGAGTGCCGGTAAGAAGGATTATTCACAATGTTAAATGATACACCGGCTGTAGCTGATTCGCAGTTATTCCAGAAAGTTATCATTGACTCAAGCGCCTGCGGTTCTAGTACAATATCGTCATCAAGAAAACCAACAAGCGGCGTTCTGTCATCCAAGAGTGAAATCGCCATATTTCTTTGGCGGATCTGCCCTGGAGGATGACACTCATAATATTCTATCGGCAAACGGTCTGAAAAGCTCACAACCATATCTTTCACACTCTGCCCACCGTCAACTACGATCAGTCTGCCGCATGGCAGTGTCTGTGATGATATACTCTCTAAAATATTTTTTACTTTTCCCGGGCGATCTTTTGTGGGAATTATCAAGGCAACATCTTGGCCATTATAAATTTGTATGGGTTTTTCCATGATTCAGTGTCACTCAATTCGGTATTGTTAACTGCAGCCTTATGCCCATAAGCATTACAAGTGACCATTAGAAGCATATATGTGAAGTGAATGTAACTTTTTAGTCTTTTCCTTCTTAACCATACCACCAGCGCCTAACAAAATCGGAATAGCACCAGCTACATCCCAAAACATAATGTCTTTTTCCTCGTATACATCTGCCCTGCCTGAGGCAACATAAACAATTGAAAGTGCAGCAGAACCCAACAACCGTACTTTCTTATATAAACGTATCTTTCCTACGAATGCATTTATGCTATCATGGCTAAAATCCGTACTTACAGGAAATCCCGTACACAGAACAGCTTTTTCTTTTTGAGTTGTAGAGCTTACCTTAAGTGGCTGTTGATCTACCCAAACACCCTCATCAACTACCCCGTAAAATAATTCAGAACGATAGAAATCATACACTACACCTAATATGGGAGTATCTTCTTGCCAAAGGCCAATGGAAACACAGCAAAAAGGTATTCCTCTCATATAATTCAAACTCCCATCTAAAGGGTCAATTATCCAGGTGAAATCTTGATTGCTTCTTTTAATTAGGCCTTTCTCCTCGGAAAGAATTGAAAAATCTGAGCGATTTTCTAAATGGTCAATAATTATTGACTCTGATTTAATATCAACTTCTAATTTAATATCTCGACCGGAATCTGAAAGTATATCTTTTACAGAATTTTTCGGTTGCAAAAGAAACTCACCCGCCTTATGAGCAGCTTTCTTTGCAACCCCCAACCACACCGTAAGATCTTTATTTAATATTAACATTTAATTTCTTAAATCCGTTTATTAAATTTTCTACTGCCTGCATCTCCATTTTCTTTCTACACTCCACAGTATAAGAGCCTACATGGGGAGTCAAAATCACCTGAGGATAATTCTTTAATGGACCATTGTAAGGTTCAATGCTAAATGTATCAATCCATGCACCTTTAATCTTTTTGTTTTCCAAAGCCTCTATCAAACAGTACTCATCAACCACTTGGCCTCTTGCAGCATTTAAAAGATATATCCCATTTCTGATGAGCTTAAATTCCTCTTTTCCAAGTATTTGTTTAGTTCCGCCGGCATGAATAGTGATGATATCTGCTTCGGGAAGCGCTTCTTTTAGCTGACATAATTTAACCGCGAGTTTTGTCCCTTTTACTTGGGGGTCAACTGCCAAGAGCTTAACCTCAAAAGGCTTAAGGAACTTCGCTACTCGTTGACCTATATTACCAAAACCAATTATAAGAACAGTTTTACCTGCAAGCTGTGCTCCGGTTATTTTTGTCCACTTACCTTGGTGTAAATCCATATTCATCTGGGGAATCTGCCTCAATAGGCTAATCATAGCTCCCACAGTAAGCTCAGCTACCGAAATCGTTGGTGCACCAAGTGTAGCCCGAACCTGAATCTCAAATTCTCGATATGCCCCTGCATAAACATTGGAAGTTCCTGACCCGCAACGGGAGATAACCTTTAAATTTGATTTCTCTAACACCTCTTTATCAAGTGGCTCTAGGCCAGCTATTATCCCCTCTACTCCATCAGATAAAAGTTTAATAACCTCGTCTTTAGTCAAACGGCGCTTATAAGGATTATCAATTATTTCAAATCCCTCCTCTTTTAATCTATCGATGGGAGCCCTGTCACAAACACCAAAAGTAGACGGACTTATTAAAACTTTAACTTTCTGGGATTCTTTCATAATCTTCCGACATTATCTTCCTTTTATCTACCTGGTACTGAAGCCAATAGGATATTAAATGTCCCATAACTACATGGATATCTTCAGCGGGACCAAATTCTCCTTTTTTTGATTTTACATGGATGGTCACATCAGCAATCTCTTTTAACCTTCCCCCATCAAAGCCAACAAGAGCGATAACTGTACCACCCTTACTTTTCACCCACTCTGCGGCAGATACAACATTTGGTGAGTTACCACTTACAGAAATAGCTACGAGTTTATCATCGGGGCGGTAAAGAACCTTTAGTTGATCTATAAACAAATTGTGGTATCCGGCGTCGTTCGCTACAGCAAGCATTACTGCAGGATTATTTGTCAATGCTAAGGCACGAAATGGTATACTCTAAAGTATGACAATTATGTGAAAATT
>SDBU01007154.1_pt1 | contig 12927 bp, 8 predicted proteins | sample 2277071 | NCBI WGS metagenome assembly SDBU01 (sample SAMN10397929, study PRJNA504765) | marine sediment metagenome | isolation source: marine sediment core GS08_GC12, 126 cmbsf | place: Arctic Ocean: Gakkel Ridge, Loki's castle | collected 2008 | reverse complement strand
AAGAGGTGAAGCGGTTTATGACCCATCAGAAGAGGGGAGAACAGTGGCGAGAACTTTTGGCTGACAAAGATTGTGACTACGACGAACATGAGGAGATTGCTCTATCTACGCTCGAACCTCTCATTGCTTTACCAAGTAGTCCAGGAACGGCTGTGCCCGTGCGGCAGGGCAAGGGAGAGAAGGTTTATCAATCAGTGATCGGCTCATCGGCCAATCCAGGCTATCGCGACTTTGCTATTGTCGCTCAGATGATGAAGGGCAAGCAGGCCAAAGATCACATTTCGTTTGATATCAACCCTGCCTCTAGGCAAGTGCTAGAGAACCTCACCCGCAATGGCCATCTTGAGGCTCTGATCTGTTCGGGAGGAAGAATTCACCAAGCGGGGTGCAACGGCTGTATCGGGATGGGGCAGGCGCCGGCCATTGGAAAACCGAGTTTACGGACAGTTCCGCGCAATTTTAGAGGACGCTCAGGAACAAAAGAGGATTCTGTCTATCTTTGCAGCCCAGAAACGGCCGCAGCCGCTGCGATCACAGGAGAGATCACTGATCCTAGAGATCTGGAAATGGACTATCCTAAGATCGAGGAGCCGAAGGAGTGGATAATTGACACAGCTCAGGTGATTGGACCTCCTCCCTCAGGCGTTGGAATTCAGCTGGAGAAAGGTAATAACATTGTGGAGTTGCCTCACTTCGCGACTCTCCCCAAAGCTCTCCATGGCCCGGTTTTGATCAAGCTTGGAGATAATGTCTCTACCGATGACATTATGCCGGCCGGGGCCAGAATACTTCCTTTCCGAAGCAATATTCCAGCCATTAGTCAGTTTGTTTTTGACCAGGTAGACAACACCTATCCCGAGAGGGCAAAAAAATATCAGAAGTCAGGCCATTTTATTGTGGGTGGGGAAAACTATGGTCAGGGGTCGAGTCGTGAACATGCGGCTCTGGCACCTCGTTATCTCGGAGTGAGAGCGGTTCTAGCGAAGAGCTTTGCCCGCATCCATCGTGCTAACCTGTCCAACTTCGGGATCGTTCCGCTTATCTTCCAAAATCCGCAAGATTGGGAGAGGATTGTCCAGGGAGATCAGCTCTCGTTTCCAAATATTCACGAAGAGCTACAAAAAGGCAAAGAGGTCACTGTGGAAAATGTGACCCAAGGATATGATTTCATCGCTACGCATAATATGAGTTCTCGAGAAATTGAGAGCATTTTTGCCGGAGGGTTGATTGGATGCTTTCGCAAGAAAAACGGAAAATAACTCCCGTCGCCGATCTCCACTGCGATCTGCTAAGCTACCTAGCTCATGGGGGATCGAGATCTTACCAAGATCCAGAAGTTCGTTGTTCCTATCCTCAGCTTATGAAGGGGCATATCTTTTTCCAGACGCTGGCCATCTTTGTGGAGACAAAAAAAGGGTGTGCGGCTTTTGCTGCGAAGCAGATTGAGGTCTATAAAAATCTTCCGGCGGAAAAATTCATCCCCATGAAGACCTTAGAGCTACCCACTTCTCAAGATAGGGTGCATATGCTCCCTGCCATCGAAAATCTCTCAGGATTATGCGACGAGAAGGAGGAGTTGGAGCTAGCCTTTCAGCGTATCGACGAGGCCCAGCAGACGATCGGCCCCTTGCTCTACATCAGCCTAACCTGGAATGATGCCAATCGTTTCGGCGGCGGAAGCTCCACCTCGCTAGGGCTCAAAAAAGATGGGAAGGCAGTTCTGGAATATCTCAGCGGCAAGAAAGTCGCGATAGACCTGAGCCACACTTCTGATACGTTGGCCTACGACATCCTCGATTTCATTGATAAGAACAACCTTAAGCTGATTCCCATCGCCAGCCACTCCAATTTCCGCAAAGTGGTCAATCAGCCACGCAATCTTCCCGACGAGCTAGCCCAAGAGATTATTCGCCGAGGAGGAGTGATTGGCTTTAACCTTGTGCGAAGGTTTCTAGGCGAAGACCCTCTCAAGCATATTGAACACGGTCTCTCATTAGGTGGCAGCGACCACCTCTGCTTTGGAGCAGACTTCTTCTTTGACGGTGATTTGCCCTCGCTTCAAATTCCCTTCGGCCCCTTCTTTGATACCCGTTTCGCAGACGCAACTTGCTATCCAAAGCTACTTGAGTTATTTAGTGAAAAGCTGTCTAAAGAAAAGATAGCTTATCAGAATCTGGCTAGCTTTTTAGAAAGGATGAGATAAGTGATTGTTGCAGGTGATATCGGAGGGACAAAGGCCAAGCTCGCCCTCTTTGAAGAGAATTTGGAACCCAAGCAGATAGCCACCGTCCCCAGCAGAAAGTATCCCAACCTCCATACGATTATCCGAGAGTATCTCGAGCAGTGCGGCAACCCCGAGGTCAGCGCTGCCGTCTTCGCTCTTCCAGGGCCTGTCGAAAACGGTATCTGTGCTACAACCAATCTACCCTGGGTGATTGACAGCAAGGTGTTAGCCACCGAATGTGGTATTCCCGCCATTCATCTACTCAATGATCTAGAGGCCAATGCCTACGGGATCGAAACCCTTCCAAAGGAATCGCTCGAGGAACTCTCTCCTGGGCGAGGCAAATGTGTAGGGAATCGCGCCGTTGTCTCTCCTGGCACGGGTTTAGGAGAGGCTGGCATCTTCTGGGATGGAAAAAGCTACCACCCATTCGCCTGTGAGGGTGGGCATAGTGATTTCAGCCCTCAAGATGAGCTCCAGGTCAAGCTGTTTACCTACCTCAAAGAGAGGTTTGGTCACGTTTCCTACGAGAGAGTTCTTTCAGGCCCAGGATTGTACAACCTCTACCAGTTTTTCATCGAAGTGATGGGACGAGAACAATCTTCCGAGATAGCGGAGAAGATGAAAGAGGAAGACCCCGGAAAGGTGATCACCCATCACGCACTAAATGGTGAATCGGAACTCTGCTCGGAGACCCTGGATCTATTTATTTCGATCTTGGGAGCCGAAGTGGGCAACTGCGGGCTCAAGTTTATGGCTTGGGGAGGGATCTATCTCGGAGGTGGCATTCCCCCCAAAATTCTACCTAAGCTCAGAGAATCTCGTTTTCTCGAAGCTGTTACAAGCAAGGGGAGGATGAGTTCTGTGGTGAGGAAGATGCCAGTTCACGTAATTCTCGACGACAAAACCGCTCTTCGTGGAGCTGCACATTTTGTGATTAGCTAATACCATTCAGGAAGGGCTTTGAACCTCTCTCGCCTAAAGGCGAGAGATTCCTGCTTCCGCGCTACACCATGTAGCTCCACAGGCATTTACGACCGACGCACCGGCGGCCTTTAAGTTGATCGCAGCATTCAGATCCCTATCCAAGCTAAGTCCACAATGGTCACAAGTATAGACTCTCTCATTGAGACTTAACTTCTTCCTTCGGCCACAACAGCTGCAAAGCTGAGTGCTTGGAAAATAGGGGGAAAGCTCTTTAAAATGCTTTCCTAGTTCCACTGCTTTATACTTCAAAAAGTCTAGAAACTTGCGCCAGCCAGAATCTGCTATAGCCCGTCTCAAAGCGGTATGCCCAGCTTCGAGCATTTCTTTGACATGAAGGTTCTCCACAAAAAATTGATCGTGGTTCTGGGTCAATTTTGTGGAGACTTTATGCAAAAAATCTGCTCGGGCATCTCTGATATGGCGATGCAGTTTGGCTAGCTTTTTTCTAAACTTGAAATAGTTGCGACTTTTGTAGACTTTCTTGGAGAGGATGTGGTTATAGCGCTTGATCTTAGCGAGCAAGCTTTTTAAATATTTAGGATGACCAATCTCCCCTGAAAGATTACTCTCTCCAATAGCCAGCTTTGCAAAGACGGAGCAGCCTAAGTCTATTCCTACACTCCTCTCAAGGGTCGGAATAACCTCTGGAATGGCTCTCTCTATTTCTACCGAAAAGCTGACGGACCAGCAATCTCCCTCTCGAGTGATGGTAACCTGCTTAATCTCACCCTCTATCTCTCGAGATTTACGAAATCTCACCCAGCCGATCTTGGGCAAATAGACTCTGCTCTCATCGAGTTTAAAGCCCTGTGGAAAGCGAAAGGAGTCGCCATCGCCTTTTCTCTTAAAACGGGGAAAGCCTGGCTCCCCTCCTTTCTTCAATCGGCGGAAAAAGTGGTCAAAAGCACTGTTGAGATCTTTGAGGGATTGCTGAAGGACTTGACTATGACAAGATTTAAGCCAGTCGATCTCGTATCGCCAGGCTGTGAGTTCTTTGTTTTGATCAAAATAACGAAGGGTCTTTTTCTCTTTTTCGTAGACCTCCTGCCGTCTTTCTAAGCCCCGGTTGTAGACATAGCGTGCACATCCAGAAAACTGGGCGAAAAACTCTCTCTGTTTGCGGTTAGGACGAAGCCGGTATTTAAAACCCTTCAAAATTTTCATGAGCATAGTCTATTCTTTGGTCTATGAAAAATGCAAATCTTTTTAGACGGGGAAGGACATGTGTCTTTGCATTGCATGTCCATTTCATTTGGTCTTTGTGACAAAATATCGACATAAAGTCTTTACGAAAAAAGTGCTCAAAGATCTGCATGAGATCTTTGCCGATATCTGCAGGAAAATGAGAGTTTCTCTAGAAGAATTTGATGGCGAAAGGGATCATGTGCACCTCCTTATCAATTATCCACCCACTCAGAGCGTCTCAAAGCTCGTCAATGCTCTCAAGGGAGCTTCTTCCAGAAGAATACGCAAGAAGGGATATGAGAGTATCTGTCGAGCATTGTGGGGTAAGAACTTGTGGTCTCCAAGTTATTTCGCGGGATCATGTGGCGGAGCTCCTCTTGCAAAAATTCGAGAATATATTGAAAACCAACAAACTCCTAACTGAAATTTGATTCAAAAAGGAGCGCCTTACATCTCGGCCCTGAAGGACCGAGTTTTACGGCGCATTTCGATAAATCAAATATTTATTTTTCCGGAATGGTATAACTCTATTTTATTTGACTCAAAGAAATAACGGTCCGCCACCAGCGCTCTGAAAGCTCTCTACCTTTGGCATAGACCTCACCAAATTCCTTCGTTTGAATAAATTTCTTAGCGATGTGCGTTAATAGAAGGTCAACATCTAACTTCGGGTCACAATTTTCCGGGCTTTTCGCCGCTAGTTGGCTTGCATAGGGAATCAAGCGCTCAGCCATCTCTAGCAGCGCCATGGGATTGTTGTCAAACCACCCACTTTGGACATTGATAAGCACAGAAAATAGGCAGCGCCCGACAAGAGGGGCATACTTCTCATCATTCTTACCAATTTCCGTGAGATCCGCAGGGAACAGAACTTCACAGTTAGCATCGAACAACATGCGGAAGACTTCCTGTTTTAAATGTTGTTCAGGGAGGGGAACGCCTTGTGGTTGTCTTGAGTTCCAGCTAAAGAGGAAAAACTGGCGCAAATGTTCTTCGACCTCAGCAAGCTGAGGAGAGGTTTTACATTGGCTGATAAAATACGCGAAAGGGTCGAGATACTGTTCTTCTCGGCCATTTTTGGCATGGTCGACCATCTGCCCGTCATGGGCAATTAGAAAGCGTGCGGCATCCACAAAAAATGGTTTTTCACCCCCAGTCAGTAAATTTTCCACATACGCTTGGATATGGGAAGTGTGTTTATCAGGAGTGGCTAGTTCACGCAGTTCATCGCACTCAGTGACGTAGTAGAAGTGAAAAAACGAACCTCCCTGAAGCGTCGTGTTGTGAAGAAGTTCGAGGTCCAAAGCACTTTCTACCAATGGAGTTAGCCCTACTGGAGCCCTATGGCCGCTGAGAAGTATCCATTGGCGTGAAAAAGCTTCTAGCAGAGGGAGCAGTGCTGTTCCATTCGATTTATATCTTTGCATTAGGGCGTTTAATAGTTCTTCTGTCATAGCCAGCATCCCAGTAGTGCGAGGTCCAACTTTTCTGACCTCACAACACTTTTTAACAAAAATGCAGGCCCACTCGAGGTAGAGGTGAGCTTGTCCGTCTCGATGGGGTATAGTTGAGGCTAAGTTAGAGAGTGAGTAATGAAATTCATTAACTTTCTCTAGGGCCAAATCAAGCTCGATCGACTCATCTAAAAGCCAGTGAATCAATAGTTGCGATGCGAGTTCTACCACTCGGGGGACTTCCTTTCTACTGTCTTTCAGGATAAAGAATGAGTCGCGAATTAAATCGAGAACATATTTTTGAGACTCAAAGTGCAGTTTATTGTTCTCTAAAAAAGAACCGAGCAACTTGGCATGGAGAAGAGCCACCTGTTTAATCGTTATGACACTTTTAAATTTATCTAGTCGAACAATGGCCGCGAACGCCTCACGCACCTCTGAATCCAAACTAAGTGATGGGGTTTTCTTAAAAGTCCCATAAAAGAGGGTCATCATACTGTTGCAGAGATTGCGAGGAAACGTGCCCCCTACCTCTAAAACAAACCCTGTCAGGCGCAGCAAAAAGAGAGTGTCATCTCTATCCAAGCCCTCACGATCCATTTGCTGACACAGAAAATTCAAAATGGGTGGATAATCCAAATTGCGGAGCTTGATTGCATGGGCCACTCTGCTCAATTGAATTATTAGAGACGTTTGCGGAGGGGTTAAGGAAAAGAGAAGCTTCAATAGCTCTGGAAGACGAGGTATGATGAGTCGATACAGCCTCTTGTCTAAAATAGAAGAGATTTGAGCTACTCCCTGTCGAATCGCCTCAGGAGAGGGATGGCGTTTTAGTAGTTCAATGGCGGCAGCTAGCTTGTTTGCAGGCGATGTAGTAGGCACAGCAACCATTGCTGCCAATGCCTCTCTGCTTCGAGGAGAGTAAGTTTTAGAGGCGACCTTCAAGGCAGTTTCACACACTCTGTCCCACATGCTTTTTTCATCGGAAAAAGGGAAAAGCCCTTCCTCCAAAATCATGTCAAACACGAAGGTTTTAGAGTGCTTTGAGGCCATGTCTAGAGCTAGATTCCAGGCTTGCTTATGTCTCTCTGCATCTTCGGAAAGAAACTGATTTACTCTTCGAAGAGTTGGCCAGAACTTATCGAGTCTATCAACAGTAAGCTGCCTCAAAACTCTCATCCAGAGTGAGGCTTCTCCATTTTTAAACAGATAAATAAAGTGCAGAAGAAGCTTTAGAGCATAAACACGTTCGATAGAAGATCTAGACCTCAACAACCTGTGTGCTGTGGCTTTGATGGCCGGGTGAGCTTTCGCTTCGGCCCTCTTCACAAGCCCTGAGCTCATCAAGCAGTTCGCGCGAAGCTTATTATTCTCAAATTTGCTAAGAGGCTCTCCAAATTTGGGCCATACCGACTCAAACGTAGTCTCATCTATGGAAAAAATCTGTTCTAATACTTTCACAGCTGATTCCCAGCACTCCTTTCTTAGAAAATAGTCGTGCGCCTGCAAAATGAACTCTATCTGCGCTGGAGTGGTGACTTTCTGCGTACAAGCTTCTACTTTTTCGGCATTCTCTTCTTTGAGCCATTTCTTTCCGAGTTTGACCCACAGCTTCTCACACGAAACCGTAGCATTACACTGCGTTGGAAATGCCATTAATCCTTCGATTCTTCCTAATGAAAAGCCCTCCCTTTCCAGAGCAGTCTCCTGACTTCTTAGCCATGATGCCTCTATTTCAGAACTCCAAACGGGAAAAAGAGCTGCTAGATTCATCGCCTCAAAAAGAAGAAATAGTTGAGCAGAGTCGACTGGAAGATTTTTCAACAGGGAGGGGATCGCTCTTTGCATCTCACTCTTGAGACTACCATAGGGGGAGAGAGGTAGGCTCATCTCACTCGTCATAGTGATGACCCAATTGAGCAAAGAGGGTGGCAAAGGGTGATTTCCCGCCTTCTCTAATAATCTCTGAATTAAAGAGACATCTAGCTTCCATCTGTCGTTTTGCGGAAGGGCGAGTGAGGCAATGAAAAAATCAACCAGAAGGGGAGCTGCTTGGCCTGAAGGATCCGATTGGATGACTCTCTCAACTGCAGAAAATTCTTGTAAAGTCGGACTCTCTAGGCTGGCAAGAGCGGAGACAAATTGCGGGATAAGTTCTGGCGGGCCACACTCTTTCATTTCAACAAAAGCTTTAGAAGCTTCAACCAACTGATTGTTTGCAAGATGGCACTGCACTACTTCAGCAGAGGCCCTTCTCCGACATGGTTCGCTCATCGAGGCGAGAAGCATTTGCTGAGTCACTTCTTCAGAACCCGACCCAAGGGAAATCAGCGTTGCAACCAAATACTCCTCAGCTTTTTCCTCGCTTTCAGGGAGTGTTTTTAGAGCACAGAGTTCTAGAGCCAGTTCTTCATTTGTTGACATACGTTCAGCAAGCTCGAGCAGAAGCTCCACACTCTTCCGATTTGTACGATGAGGTTCGATCTCTCCAGATGCTTTCAGCTCTTGCCAATGCTGAAAAATCACTTCGGGTGTAGAGGTTTTAAGTTGGGAGCTGAGTATCGAAGTCCATCTCCATGTGAATTCTCGGCGTTTGATCAATCCTCTTTCTCTTCCTATTCTCATAAGCTCTTCAGCTAGAGCAGGCTTTTCGGTTTGCCCAACCAGGAAAACAAACCCTTGAGAAATAGTAGCCAGTTCTTTTCCAGTGGGAGGAGTCGTGATCTCTTTGATAAGGTGGCGAGTCAAGAAAACAGCTAACTCGATTTGTTCATCACGCGGTTTCACTTTCCTAAGCAAATGGATAAGACGTTCTGCCGGGGTTTTTGCGGCCAGAGAGGAAAACAGATCTATCTGGGGCGGTTTCCCCTCCATCTCGAACAACTTTTGACATGAGGGGGCCATCTTTCCAACATCACTTCTCGGGATAACCTGCTCCAGTAATTCCAGCAGCTCTCCATCACACGGAAGGGTACTCGCCGGGGAGTAGGGGAGTTGAAGAGCCGACCCTCCGACGGTTACTTTCAATGCAGGCTCAAACGCTACCTGTTCCAGGTCAACATGGATTTTTGACTGATCGGGAAAGGCATGACAAAGGAGGAAGCCGTGGTGAAGGGTGGCAGCAACCAGAGAGAAGGGGACTTTCTTTTCAACAACTAAACTGATGACGTTTTTTGTCCATCCCTCCTCGGGTTTAGGATGATCGCGATAAAACTCCAACCAAAGCTCTCTCTCTTTCACACCATTGCCATCCAAAAAGTGACAAAAATTAAAGAGAAAGGCAAAAGCCTCAAGCGGATCGCGGCTATGGTGATTGACTAAGAACTGTTTAATTTCATCAACTAACTTAGAAGGGGTTTTCGTGGAGCGAAAACTATCGAGAGTCACCCTCTTTCCTGCAGTCCAACCTTTGGTTATATAACTGACATAACGAAGATAGTGGTCACCTTCTCCACGCAGAATGCCTAACATGCCGTCAATGATACCTTGCCTACTTTGGGGTCGTGGCTCGGACTCCAACTCGTGATAATTAACAGGTCTAACAGGCTCGCCAACATCTTGGATCAAAGGAATAAATAAATTGGTAAATGAGAAGAGAAAGGGAACGGCTATCTGACCCCGAAGCGAAAACTCAATATCAATACCTGAAAAAGCAAGTGTCTGATACTGCGTAAATCCTCTGTCAATGGTATCATCCTTCTCTACTTCCGCATCGCTTACCGGTTCAAGAAAAAGGTCGCGAGCTCTTCTGAGTGCGGGTCTATCAAAATAGCTCCCGCCGTGTTTATCCTCGAGTTCGACCGCAATATCGATATCTGTAGGTAGAGCAAGAGGTTCTAATTTGCATAATTTTTCGCGAATATCAGATGGGAAATCGGCAAATAGTCGATTGCGATAATCAGGAAGTTCAAAGAATAAAAAATAGAAACCATAACTGCCGATCAAGTTAACCGCTCGGGTAGTCTGCTTCGAACAAAAAGTGGTTAACAATTCTCCAATAGAAACACCTTGAATAAGGGGAGCCAAGCATTTGTCTTTTAAGATAGCTATCTCATCTGCAGTGAATTCAGGGAATTTTCCTGTTGCATATTTCCCTTGAAACTCTCCTGTTTCATTGACAATTTCTGCTTCAAAGAGCTTCCGGAAAAGATCTATCCTAACGCTCGTCCCATATTCCAAAAAAGGGGGGAGTTTAGGCTTGGGCGCGGATGCGCCTTCCTCCGTGGGAGGGGAGTTGTCTGCTGCTGCAGGGATTTTTATTAACCCCGAGCTTACTGGAGTGGTCATAAATATGCGGTAATTAGAAATTATTATAAAACAGTATACAAGCAGATGCGATTTCTATACAGAATGAAAAAAAATTAGCAAATTGGTCGGTGTTTGTCGCGAGATGGGGGAGAGACTCTCTCAGTAGGCTTCTCAAGTTTATCGCAAGCTCCCATAATATCTTGAAAAAGTATGTTGATCATGTCGCGGCTAAAATTTTCTCTTACCACTACCCGCAAAATGGCAATATGCTCAGCATCTGGCGGCAGGGTATAAGCTGACATGACCCACCCTCTCTCCCGAAGCTTGCCGGAGAGGTCAAAGACAGTGTATCCAGTAATCTTCTTATCAAGACGCATCGCTACAATGGGGAGCAGATCCCCGCGATGTATCATAGTGAATTTTCCCGATTTTTCTAGCTGTTTGGCGAGATACTGAGCATTTTCAAGACAGTTAGTCATGATCTTCCGATAGCCTTCTCTACCGAGTCTGAGGAAGTTGTAATATTGCGCAAGCACACCCGAGCTCCCTCTCGAGAAGTTGAGCGTATAGGTCGGCATCCAACCGCCCAGATAGTCCACCTTGAAGACTAACTCTTCAGGAAAGTCAGTCTCATCTCTCCAAATTACCCAACCTACACCAGGATAGACTAGGCCATACTTATGGCCTGAAACATTGATTGATTTAACCTGTTCTAATCGAAAATCCCAGACAAGGTCAGGTGTAGTGAACGGAACGACAAAACCACCGCTGGCAGCGTCAATGTGGAGGGGAATGTCCCATCCTTTCTCTTTTTTCACATCTAAAAGCAGTTGATTGAGCTCCACAATAGGATCTGACTGTCCAGAGTAGGTCGTGCCTAGAATCGCCCCGACAGCGATCGTGTTCTCATCGATCAACTTTTTCACCTCATCGACGCGCAATGTAAAGCAATCCTCTTTGAGAGGGACCATCCGCATCTCCACATCGAAGTATCTTGCGAATTTTTCCCAGCAGACGTGCACCTCCGCACCAAAGATCACATTGGGTCGATCGTAGGGTTTGCCCGCAGCTTTTCGTCGCTTCTTCCAAATCCATTTATGAGCCAACAGCCCCAACATAATAGCCTCTGAAGAGCCAACCGTGCTCGTCCCGATAGAATTACACTCCTCAGGCGCATTGAAGAGGCGCGCGAGCATGTTTACGCAGCGATTGTGGATAATCTCAGTCTGAGGATATTCATCGTGGTCAATGAAGTTTTTGTGCAGATTTTCTCCAATCAGCTTCACAGCCTCGGGTTCCATCCAGGTTGTCACAAAGCTAGCCAGATTGAGGGCTGGATTAGCATCGATATTCAGCTCATCGTGAATCAATTGATAGGCCGCATTGGCTGGCATACTCTTCTCAGGCAGCTCGAATTTAGGAACAGGCTGGTCAAAATAGCGCTGACTGTAGGTGCTCGCATGTCCTCTTTCAGATGGATCAACCTCTTCTAGCTTCTTTTTCTTCGATAACATTGCGATGCTCCTTTTTTCTTTTTACCTACAATCGGCTTCCGAATCAAATACTCTTTTCTACCTCGGTTGCACAGATCTATCGCTTCCTTGGTCCTCTGGAGCTTTTAGCCAAAAACGTTCTCGAAAGAAGCTTGATTAAACGATCTCAAAAACAAATTGCAAAATAAAGACCGCGTAAAGATAATCCCGCTTCATTTCAACACAACCGAAAACAAGGAGAGAACCATGTCCGCCGTCCTACCTTCCACATCTTCCACATCAGCCCCGCCGCACTCAACTATTGATCGCAAGCCCACAAGTGAACGCACCACTGTATTGAAGGTTGCCGGGAGGGAACTTACCGTTAAACTGACTAAGTACGGCAACGAGTACTGCTCTCTCCTAGTCATAGATGGCCCTGATTATATCAGAGACTTCGCGACACCCATCCTCAAAAGGAGAGGCCCCGGCCCTAGAAATGCCTTTGGCCGATGTCGCGCAAAAATTGAAAATGAGATCCCCGTTGCTTTAGAGCGATTAAAGGCGAATATTATCGAGAAATTAATAGAGAAGAAAATGAAGGAAGCGGAAAAGATCGCTGGTGCTGAAGTACAATATCAGGCCGGCATTTGCTATCAGCGCGGCACCGGTGTGGAAGTAGATCTCGAAAAGGCTTTTGCATTGTTTCAAAAAGCTGCTGCGCAAGGACATGCAGATGCTCAAAATAACCTAGGATGCTGCGCGAAAGGAATTGATCCGGGATACTGTTGCGAGCCCGACTGAGGCGTGAAAATAGATCACGAAAAGTTGTTTATCAGATGGATCGAGCTCTTCCAGCTTCTTCTTCGATAATTGGTCGCCGAATCAAATACTCTTTTTTAACCCTGACTGCACAGAGCTCTCGCTTTTTACGAAAAAGATCTGCGACCCTCTGGAACTTTTGACCAAAAGCGTTTTCAAAAGAAGCGATGCCAAACAATCCTCAAAACAGATTGCAAAATAAAGACCTCGTAAAGATAATTCCGCTTCATTTCAACACAACCGCAAAACGAGGAGAGAACCATGTCCGCCGTCCTACCTTCCACCACATCAGCACCACAACCAAACACCCCTTTCCCATGGGGTGCGCCCATTCAGTTGAGGATTGACGCCAACCGTAATGCCCTCGGGAAGACTCAGAGTGTCTTTGATAGACGTGTCGCAGGAAATCAATGCTTTTTAGCCTCTCCCGAAAAGGCTTTTGCATTGTTTCAAGAAGCTGCTGCGCAAGGACATGCAAATGCTCAAAATAACCTAGGGTGCTTCTACGAGTGCGGCCAAGGCGTGGATAAGGATC
>SDBU01007153.1_pt1 | contig 12928 bp, 23 predicted proteins | sample 2277071 | NCBI WGS metagenome assembly SDBU01 (sample SAMN10397929, study PRJNA504765) | marine sediment metagenome | isolation source: marine sediment core GS08_GC12, 126 cmbsf | place: Arctic Ocean: Gakkel Ridge, Loki's castle | collected 2008 | reverse complement strand
TATTTCATCAGCCATTCTATTATTGCTTAATTCAAATATTTTCTCTGGCTTGAATTTCTTTACTATTTCTTTGTGTTTATTGACTTGCTCATATCTTTTTAATCTGCCTTGTTTGTTAAATATCTTGACTATTGAACCGGGGTCTAATGGTTTCAGATTTATTATTTCATCATTATCATTTGTTATTATTTCTGCATAAGCATCTTCTGCTATGTAACAAGTTCTTTCCATATTTTCTAGGATAGAATTAAATGAGTCTTTTCCGTTTCCTTTGATGTTGTCCAAGAGGATAGTTATCATCTCATCTGCTTTATAACCATTTCCTATGACCCAGTTAGCTTTTGTATCAACTGCTATCTTTAGTTCTGGGATTGCTTTGTAATAACCCAGCCATTTAGAGAAATTAGGATTTTGATATCTGTATTCTTTTGTTCCATCTGGCGCTTCAGTTGTTTCAGAAGCTACACTATAATCTTCTTGTGCATTTGTGCTTGCTATTGCGCTGTCTATTTCTGTTTCTGGCATTATATATCAGTCCCCTCTAGTTTTTTTAATTCTAAGGAATTATATAAAGCTTCTGTTGTGTTTGCTGGAAGTCTTGATCTAAGTTCAGTCAAGACTTCTTCTTTTGTTTTAAATTGTTTTAAATCAATACAATAAGTTTTAGTTCCTTGATTTACTTGTGGTTTTCCGTCTTTGATTTCATGTGATATTGATGGGTCATTCTCTAAAACAAATCTTGCTTCTCCGTTCATATAATTTACTGTTTTTATTTTCATTCTTCCCATCCAATTAAAGTAAATTCTGTTTCTGCTATAGTTCCAGTGCAGGAGATTATCGTTCCGCTTTGGAGTTTTATAGGTGATTGTAACATTAATATTTGTGTTGGATAATTTCCTGAAGAGCAATGAAGTCCTATAAAATCAACTTCTGAGCCCCCTGCTCCTGTTGCTAAGTTTCCTTTTGCTCCGCCATCAGCAGCAAAGATAAAAGCAGATAAATAAAAAGTTCTTCCTGCGCCCACTGTTTTTATTACAGCATATGTGTTGCTGGCCATGTTTTTTAGATAACTTATATTTTCTGACTGCTGGCCGTCTGTGCTCCTATAATTTGTAACATTTTGGCTTTCTCCTGTGTCCAGCAATACTGGAAAGTTTAAGTCAGTCATGTTAGCCACTGCTCTAATCTGAATATTTTATTTACTGGTTGGAGTTGTCCTTCTAGTCTTTTTCCAAAGACTTTAGAATATCCTGCTCTTTCCATGGTGTCGCCCATATCTAAGCCGCCATAGATAACTTTGCCTAAAAGCCTTCCATACTTTCCTACTCTGTTTTGTTTATTGATTTTGATTAAAACCATTTCTCCTTCTATTTGTGATTTAAGGAATTCTCTTGCTTGCTCTCCGCCGTCATTCATCTCTGGAGCATCTATATCTAAAAACCTTAGGGGGAAATCAAAATCACGAAAGGGAACTCTTAAGGTTATAGTGTCTCCATCGGTAACCTTAACAACGAAGGCATCAAAATCTTCCGTGATTTGTTGATGAGGGGAATTAAAGCCAATTTCATCTAGCTGTTTGTTTGTTAGCTCTGGAAAATCTTTATAATTATGTTCTGCCATTATGCTACCTTCATAAATTTCTGGACTTTTTTATCTCTTAGGATTGAGATTGCAAGTAAATATCTGTCTCTTAAGACATTAACTAAATCTTCTGCTTCTACTCTGCTCGTGTAGCCAGACATATCAAAAGTAATCCCTATTATTGCTGCAAGGCATCCTGTAGCATCTGCTAAAATTCCTTCAACATTATCATCTAATACAGCAGCAGTTATTGCTACCCAGTCTACTCTAGTCGCACACGCAACTATTCCTTCGCATCTTATAATGATTGCATCAAAGAAACCAGCTGCTTTTACATCTGTGTGAGCTCCTGCTCCGCATAGTTCCAAAATCTGCGCATCTAATATAAATTCTCCTGCGTCTGCCATAATTATCTCTTAATGCTTTGATTTATTTAAACTTATCGGATATATAAAGACAATCCTCTTTCTTTGGTGCACCAACAAGCTCTGACTAGAGCTTCTGTTAAGTGTGCATAGTTTCCAAAGATTGAGATTTTTTTGGTTACTCCTGAAACTGCGTTGTCTCCATAAGAAAATGTAATGCTCTTTAAACTTCTTATGAGGTCTAGGTCTCTGATGATTTCTATTTGTCCTGCTTCCATTAAAGTTAATGTATTGCTGTATAAATCTTCCTTGAAAATTCCTACGTTCTTTTCTTCGCCCTGCACTTCTATTCTTTTTCTTGCGTTGTTTAAACCCATTACTTTTCTTCCTAGTCTGTCTTGTAGAATGTCTGTGATGGGAGAACCTAGTCCTGCATCATCTACAAAGATTTTATTAAAGTTGTATTTGCTATTTGCTTGGATTATCCTGGCTATAGTGTCTGTTGCGGAAACTCGCTCTGTAGTCCAGCATTTTGTTATCTTTAACTTTTTTCCTGATAGTTCGCAAATAACAAAGGCGTTCTCATCTCCGCCATAAGCTGCGAAGTCTACACCTAGGTATCTTCTTACTTTTTCTTGTGCTGGCGCTTCCTGGAGTGTTGCACATTCCAGGATCAGCGCTGTTGGAAAGAATTGGCTCATATCATCAGTAAACTCCCCTAAATACTCTTGTCTATATTCTCTATTGGTCATTCGCTTCTTTTCTTTCCTTAGGAAGTGCTTGTCCATTCTGATACACTTCTCAGAGCTGATATGGAAGTGTTTAAAGTCCTTATCTGTGAAACTGTTATAGAAGTAGCCACCTTTTCCAAAAGGAGTGCTTAGAAGGATAATATGTCCCATTTTCCTTATTTTTCTGCTGACAGCAAGCATTGGAGTTACTGCAGTCCATACTGTTTCTGGAATATATGCTGCTTCATCTGCGATTAGAAGATCTATTGTAAATCCTCTGATGAAATAGCCAGTTCTTCCTGCTGGAAGGGAGTATATTTTAGAGCCGTTCTTCAGAAAGATTTTAGTCATGGTTGGCTTTTCCAGGAAAACGTTCTCGCCTGTTTCTTCCTTTAGTCTTTCAAAATTAGCCCTGACCTTTTCAAATAATAGAGAAGATTGTCTTTGAGAAGCTGCGATTATTAGTGTAACAGTTCCTTTATTTTCTATTGCGAATTTCTTTGCTTTTTCAGCTACACATTCAGACTTGCCTACTTGTCTCCCGCACCTTAACGTGCTGTTTCCATTATGGTCTAGGACTTGCTGTTGCCATTTATCCCATATCCATTTTTCTTCTGTCATGCAATACACCAACCTCTTACTTGGAGATACGCACTAATTTTTTAGTCTAAACAGGTTATTTTCTGTTTCAGTTTCTTAGTGTTTCCTCCTATATGTTTTCTGAATAATTTTTTAAATAATTTTTTGTCAGATTTTGTTTTTATCATAAAAATTTCTCTTGTCCTGCCTTTACCCACACACACATTCCATTCACATTCGTTTAATCAATACAGATAGCTATGCGCCGCAGGCGCGAGTCCAGAGCGCCGACTGCCGCGAGTCCAGAGCGGCTATGAATACTCGCGTGAGTGAGAGTTTTGTATTGGTAGTCATAAGACGACTAACCAAGGAGCCTGTGAGCGTGGAACAGACGAACGGTTACCAAGTCGAAGTGATTGCTCCCGCGCTTTAAACTTAAGGGAGCAACCCATAAGCCTGAAGTTTACTTCGGTGTTGGGCTTTATGTATCTGTAAAGTGCGTCGCGTCCAGGCCGTAGTTCCTGTTTACTCTTGATGAAAGCAGTCTCTTTGCTTATCTAATTCATCATTATTAATGCATACATGACAGGGATATCTATCATGCTTTATATTTGCATGTTTACATTTGTTGCAGTCTTTAGTCATTTTATTCTACAGGTTTAACACTTGCAGGCACAACATTGAAGTATTTGCCTTCTGTTATTGTTTGGAATGTGCATTTCTTGTGCTCTAATACTTTGTTGATGTCTATTGATGTGCCTTCATCTATAACAGCTCCAAACCTTGCCAGCATTTCTCCGAACTTGCTAGACTTGCAAACAAAGTCTGGATAGCTTGCTCTGACGTGGAACTTGTCAGCTAGTTCTATAACAACATCAACATATTTGTATTTCTGTTTGGTTTCTCTTTCAACAACGTCTATGATGATACCATTATGCAGGCCATCTTCTAACTTCTTTTCTTTTTCTACGTTTCTTTCCATTATTAATCATCTCCTAATTCTTTTAATTTATCTTTTAATGTTTTGATTAACCATAGTGTTGCTTCAATAGATAATGCCTCCATCCATACATCTTCATCTGTGTAGATATCTATAAGGTTGCTTTGTTTATCTATTTTAATTATCATCTATTCAACCTCTTGTTTATTTTTAAATTCAATTAGTAGTTCAAGCTCTTTAGCTATCCTTGTTGTTTGCCTTAATGCTTCACTTGGTGTTGAGGCATATGTTTTAACTTCTCCAGAGAATAAACCTTTTGCATTAATGCTTATCTTTACTGAGTTTAAGTTTTCTATATTTTTAGTGTTTGTTTCTGGCATTTAAATCAACTCCTTATATTTTTATTATTCTCGCCCAGCCAACCAAAACATAGGATATTAAGTATGGTCTTGGTTATCCCATACACCTACACAAGAGTTTGGTTGTTTTACTTGAATATCTAATGCCTTTTGATTTGCCCTAGCGGTTTTACCCTTCAGACCTCTTCTCAGGACTTACATATAGATATCAAGTGCTGTTTAGCGATTAATTAATCTCCTTATTTATTTTATCTCTGAGCTTCTTAAGCTCAGCTTTAGTTAAGATCATGTTAGTAATTTTAGTTCTATATGTTTTTTTTGTACAAGGGTCTTTAAAAACTTCATATAAATCTAAATCATAGACGAGCTTTCCGCTGTTTGACATGAATTGTTTAAGTTTTATTTTTATCATCATTACACTCGTCGAAAGCATTACCTGCTTCTTCATCAGTAATTGTATCTAATTCTTCTATTAATTCTGTTCCATCGTCTTGAATTAATCTTGTGATTATATCTCTATCATATCTTCCTAATCTTTTGTTTAGATTTTCTTTTAAGATATTTTTAGCTTCATCAACATCTCCTTTTTGGTAATCATATTCTACTTCACTTAAATAAGCTAATACTTTATCCCTTAATTCTTTTGTTAATATTTTCATTCTAATAACCTTTCCTTAGCTTCCTTAATTGGAGCTTTCCGCTGTTTGACATGAATTGTTTAAGTTTTGTTTTTATCATCTGTTAAAACCACATCTTGTGCATTTGTTATTTGTATTCCAATATCTGTTATGATTGCAATTGGGACAAGGAGTATCAGATTTAACTGCTTCTTTAAAATCATTATTTTTAGTCATTCTTGCAACCTATCCTTAGCTTCCTTAATTGGAGCTTTTGTTGTGAGGAAATAATGCTTTTTAACTGCTGTCTGTTGGATAGAAACCCATCCTTTCATTTGAATAGTTTTCAAAACTCTCAAACAATAGCCGTATTCAATCCCTAGTTTAGCAGAAATAAGTGAAGCAAATCTTTTAATCTTACTAACATTTTCCAAGTAAACTAAAATCCTTGCTTCACTTATTTTTATTTTCCCCATAAAAAAGTATTATTGTTGTTATATATATATACTTATCTATGGTGGGGTATCTACTTTCTATTATACTATATTACAAGCTAATAATATATATAAACAAACGGGTATTAAACAGAGAGGTAGTTCTAAGGCTTTTATATTTTTAATGTTAATTAAGTAAAAAAAGAGGTGCTGCAAAGTGTTAGGGGGTGCATATAATAATAGTAATTATTATGTTCCACCAATATGCACTACTGTTAGGCTTGCGTGTTCTACTGTGAGTTGAGTGTCGTCGTCGACATTTGTTATCATTAGGGCTATGGTGTTTGTTGCAGCTAAGTCTAAGATTGCTGTGCCAGACATTGAGTCCTCTTTATTTGCAGAGCCGATGTGTATATGTTCTCTTCCTGCAATATTTACAGTTCCATTAACTCCTATCCCTGCTTCTGCGTGTTTGTCTGCCCCTAATGCTTCTACTGAACAACTCCAATTAATTAAATATCTTCCTGCTTTTGCTATTAATAATTCTTGAGTGTTTTGGAATGTTGTTTCATTGACTTCCCCACCTGATAGAGTATTAATTATAACAAATGTTCCGCCGCCACCAAAAGCAACAGAAGTCCAGCCAATATTATTTCCATACATCCCACCATAAGGAAGACCTGAGCCATCACCTATACATACTAAATCACCACCATTTATTTGTATCTCTCCTAATCTTTTAATAGTTAATCTTGTTTGATTACTTCTTGTTCTTAGAAGTATATCTCCTGTATCAAAATTATTAATTAATCTTATATTATTGCTCCCTAAATCATATGATATTGAGCCTTTTAGTGTTGCATCTTGATAAAATCTTAATTGAGGGAATTCTCCTGCGTCTGCGTGTATTCCAATTTCTGTGTTCTCATTTGCTTCGCCTTCAACATGAAGATTTCCTGAAGGTGTTGATGTTCCAATACCTACTTTAGTTCCAGTTCCATTCATCACAACATAATTATTTGTTGCATCTAAACTAAAGAGGGTTTTAGGAGTTCCGTTCTGATTAACTCTAAGATTTAAATTTTCATTTACTCTAATCCCTTCTATGTAAAACTGTTCATCAGCAGCTTGATAAATATCCCAACCATCCTGTATTGCTCCACCAAAATCATGTCCGAACTTTATCTTTCCAACCCCAGTTGGGTCTTTATGTATTTCTAATGTTGGACTTCCTGAGCCATCTCCTATAGTGGCATCTCCATCAACAGTTAAATCATCTCCAACACTAAGAAAATTCCCAATAGTAACACTGTGCATCACATCAATACCTGTGCCAACAAAATTAGCAAAGATAGTACCATCAAAGCTAGGACCTGCAGTAGTTCTTACATCTTGATGTGGATGGTCGTCTAGATAGCCTGTAATTAATCCAGCTAGAACTGTGTCAACATAAATTTTATTAGTTAAATCAACATCATTAACAGGCGCTGCTCTTTTAATACTTCTGACATGGTCTCCTGAATGATTTGGTAGGATCATCTCCGATGCACCTACCCCTGCAATCTTAGGCTGAAGGCTTTTAACAACTCTCCTTGCTCTTTTCTCTGTTTCCCTGGACATTTAATCTCCGATACCTATTTTATCTCTTCTGGGAACATTAGAGCCTACCTGTGCGTGAAGGTATTTATCCCCGACTTGCTTTGTTGTTCCAGCAACCAGGCCCTCTTCATGCGGCCATTTGGTTTTGAGTTCTTTTCTTTTATTTTCTACATATGTCATAAAGTTTAATGTAGACAAGAAAATATATAAATGTTGTGGTTTATGCTCCTTGGATAATATAAGCAAATCCTACGCCGTTGTCTATTGCTACTACAATCGTGTCAGCTACAACTGGCACGCCATTTAAGAATGTTAGTTTTGATGAGAATTCATTCGCAGCATCTACGATAATAGCACCGCCTACTGCTGAGCCGTTGTCTGCTCCGCTTCCACTATCTTTTAAATCAACTTCTAATTTCCAGTGGTTTCTTTGGTCTGTTGTGTCCTCTGTTCCTATTCCATCTTTATCATAATCAGATATTGCTTTGATTTGTGCTGCTGATTTTGGCTCATCATAATATCTTACTTGAGAAATGTATCCAGCAAATTCTTCTGTCTCGCTTCCATCTCCTGCTTTATTAGCAACACCAATAAATCCTTTATCTAGTGCAGCTATTGTTGAGCCCCATGCTTCAGGGGTTGTTGTTGTATCTAAAGTTGAGTCAATTACTTTTCCATCTACATATAAAATTGGGCCTGTTGCTAGGTCTGCGTTTTGAACGACTGCAACATGATACCATGTGTGTGCTTTAAATTCTATACTGTCTGCTTGTGTTATTAATTGAGGTGTTGTGCTGTCTGTAACTTTTATAGTTAGCAGTCCTGCATCAATAGAAAACTGAATAAATTCAACAACTGCATCAGTTCCAAAACCTAGAATAGTGCCTGTTGCTGTTGTTAGAACTGGAAGCATAACCATAGCAGTTATTGTTCCTTTTGCATCTCCATTTGCTGCAACTGCTGCTGCATCTGCTTGAACTGAACAGTCTGTAGCTCCGCCTAATAATCTTAATGCTGGTCTTGTTGGCTTTAATGCGCCTATGATTGTATATTGGTCTGTTGTTGCCATTAATCTGCTAACCTCTCTATTGTTACTGAAGCATAACCTATTGCTTCATCTGTGCTTCCTGCTGTTGTGACTGTGATAAGCAAATAATAATTTTCTCCATGGATTACTGTGTGAGGTGTTGCAACTGCTGTAGTTTCATCAATTAGATAATCTGCTGTCACATCAACTTGTGCCATAGCTTGAATTGAAGCATCTGTGTGGTCTCCTGCTGCTGCGGTTGTTGCTCTCAAAGACATATCAGTTGTTGCAGCTCCCCCTGCACTTTCTATCTGGCCTGATAAATACATTCCAGTTATAACATCTCCTTCTCTTAAATTAATAACAGGGATTATCCATGTAGCATTAGTTTGTGAAGCAGGACATAAAGCTAGTCCTGTATTAGAAGCAGTAATTGTAAAGCCTGCTGTAGCTCCTATATAGCCTGATGCAGCTGGGCATCTAAGAGTGATAACATTCTTTTCATCCCTTCGGCTTCTTATCATCTTTCTTTACCGTTTTAGTTTTTGGTGGATTTGGTTGTCCATCTGCGTCAGTTGTATTTTTTAGTTCAGGATAATTCTTTTCCTGTTGTTCTGCCCAGTCCTTTCTTCCTATTTCTAAGAAGTGCTTATGCAAAACTCTTGAATTTTCTAGTGTCATGATTATGATTAAGCTGATGCGTCTGTTAATATATGAACTGCTCTTGGGTCTGTTAGGATTGCTTCGCCTTCTTCCCAAACTCTTATTTTTCTTCCAATACCTTCATCAATTTTCACGACAGAAGTAAGCGGCATAAATGATTTCCATGTTACCGCTTTATTTTGAACAAATGTTATTACAAAATCATCAGTAGCATTAGGACTGACTGCTATTTTTAATCCTAGTAATTCCATAACAATTCCGCTCTTTATTTTCTCTGTTGCGAAAGGTGGAATGCTTGAACCTTTAACATTGATTAGGAAATTTAATAAACTCTTGTGTTCTAATGGTGTCATTAAACAGATTGCTCCTTCTGGATTATATCCAGAGTCTGCTATCTCCATCTTTGCATTTAGTAAATCTAAAATAGGATTGCATGTTGCAACTGCCTGCCATCCATCTGTTGATGCAGTTGTATTTACAGTAGATGGGTTTGGTGTTCCTGTAGTTGTAGCTTCAGTTAGAACATCATAAATTCTTCTGTCAACTTTAAAGTGAACAGCTTTAACTAGCTCTTCTACATTTCCAGCTAGAACATCTACATCACTGTCTTTAATATCTTCCTCTGAAATCCAAGGACTTTCTACAAAGTATTTTTTAACATAAGCTGAGTCTCGTTCCCATGATTGCTCAACAACAAAAGGTCTAGCTTTGAAGGCTGTGTTAGCCATCATAGATTTAGTTGTTCCTGTAGTTGTTGGAGTATCTAAAGGGTTCATAGCTGTTGTTAGAGAACGTCCTTTTCTATAAAATCTTATTTCTCTTGATTTTGTTTTTGATTTGTTAACATAATTTTTGAATGTTGGTAATAGAACACCGAAGCCTTTAGCTAACTTATCTATATCAAGCCCTCTAATATCTGCTTCTGCTGATGAGTCGTATGTCATTTTAAGCTTGCCCCAAATCTAACATAAAGAATTGTCCATCTGTTGCTGCTTCTAATGCCTGGCCATAATTTGCCATCTTCTCAACATCTCCAGCTGTAGAAGTTGTAAATTCATTTGCTGCAACAATTCCTACTTGAACTCCTAATGCAACATTTCCTGTTCCTGCTTCAACTTTAAATATTCCTCTTCTATAAACTGCGATTTGAAGTTTACCATCTCCAGAGATTTTTTCTTCTGCTGCAATTCCGCCAAATTTATCTTCATTAGTATCTGCAGCAGTAACTGTCATATCTGCGTGTAAGTTTAGAATTGTTCCCTTAGGAATTGCACTGTCTGCGCAATTCATCATAATAGGTAATTCGGTTTCAACCATTAAGACTGCAACTGTATTTGCTCCCATTTTAAGTAGGTGTATCTTTTGAACTATTTAAACTTTTCTCTTTTTCTATTCTTTGTTCAGCTTCTTTGATAATTAGTTCATCTAAGATTATTGTTCTTTTGCTTTCTTCCATCTCATTAATTGCATTATTTCTGATAAGAGTCCAAGCTGCTTCTTCTTTGCTTCCTATCTTCAAACCCAAATCTTTAGGCTCATGGAGTTTTTTCTCCTGTTCCGTCATCTGTTCCCACCTCATTAGCCAGAACTCTTTTTGTATAATCTTCTGGGCTTTCTTCTTTTGCTGCTGGAGTTCCTGCTTCTGCCTGTCCGCCTAGTGTTTGCTCAACCTTTAATGCTTCTTCTTTTGCTATCAGTTCTTCATGTTTTTTATTTGCTTCTTCCTGTCTAGCTGCAGCAGCATTTGCTTTACTTATCATATCTTCTGCTTGCTGTGTTTCTTTAGGTGGTTGAGCAGGTGCGGGAGGTGTTTTAGAACTCGTTATTGGAGGCGGTTCAGAAACTTCCGCACCTGCTTGATTATCAATTATTTCTTTTTTTTCTTCTTTTGTCATTCTAACCACTTCCTTGCTATTCTTTTAAAATCTGGGGTTGGTGTTGCTACTCCTGCTAAGCCTGCTATAACTGCTATAACAGTTGTTAATAGTATTCCATTGATACCACGAGTTAGTGCATATATTTCTAGTATTGTTATGCAAATTATGGCTGTGATTATGATTTTTACATTTACCATGGCATATAGTCTCCTTTTCTGTATTTAATCCATTCTTTAAATATGTCTATATTCATTATAATAACCCGAAGTTTAGAGAGGAAGGTCTGTTTTCATCTGCAATTTTATTAGCAAGTTTTCTATATTCCAGCCAAAATTTAGCGATTGCTATTCTATCTTCTTCTGCTTTCTGTCTTTCTAAATCTCTTTGTTCTGCCCAGAACTGTGCGCTTTCTTCATAAAACTCTTTATCTTTTGCTCTTTTTGCTGCGGCAGCTGCTGCGTTTGCTTCATTCATTAATATTGTTCTTTGTCTAAAATTTTCATCTTTAATTCTTTCATTTTCTAAAAATTGAGCTTGTTTTTCTTCATCTCGTTCTCTCCAATAATCTTCTTCTGACTGTCCTGTTGCTTGTTTATTTTTTTGGTCAGCATGAAATCTAGTTCTAAGTATTTGTGCGGCCGCTGTTGCTTTAACTTTTTTTGGTATTCCTATCGCAAAACTTATAGGACTCCATAATGCTATTTTTTGCCATATGCTTATATCGTTCATTTCTTCTGCGGCTGCATCTGCTTCATCAACTAAAGACCAGTCTCCTGTTCTCATTGCTTCAGGTGTAAAGAATTTATCATTTGGAAATGTAAAAGCTTCAACTGATTCTGCTTGTCCCCATAGCCCTATTGTTACACTACTAGCCCAAGCACCGTAAAATATCATTGCTTTTTTGCTGAAGTATTTACCCAAATATTTAGCTGTTAATTTTGCAGATTTTGAATTGGCAAGGAGTTTTTTGCCTATATCTATTGTTGGTCTTACAAGTGTTCCTTGCAATCTATTTATTATTCCTCTTCCTGCAATTCCTGCCCCCCCTTTAAATAATCCTCCTCCGCCGAAAGGAATTGCTATTGATGTTGTATAAAATCCATCTTCTATTTCTGGTGCCCATCTCCCTTGGCTTGTCATAAAGTCTAACAAAGCATTTCCTGTTGTTTCCCATCCTGTTGCTTTTCCGCTTACTATTGCTTGAGTATCTGCTGGTGTTGTTGGAGTTTGCCCTCCTCCTCTGCCAGCTATAACTCCCTCTGCAATTTGTCCAGCCCTAAGCCAATTTCCTGTGCTGGGGTCTGATGGGTCTGTTCTTGAAGCTCTGATTATTTCTCCTGCTGTCATTTCTCCTGGGGGTTGGGCTGTTGGTTGTGGTGTTGTGTCTCCGCCACCGCCACCTGAAGGTTGCCCTACAGATTTAACTCTAGTGAAACCTTGCTTTCTCCTTTGTCTTCTTTCTCTTGCTCCCATTATGTCTGACCTTCTTCTTCTACTGTTGTATCATTAGGCTGTGTTGCTGGTTCTATTGGTTCTTCCTGGACTGCTTCTTCTGGAGCTGGTGTATCACTTATAGTTTCTTGTTGCAGGCTTGCTGGTAATGTTAATTTGATTTCTAGATTTAACTGGCCTAGCACTTGTTCTTCTACATAAAGCTGTCTGCCTTTTATTCTTTGTTCAAAAGCCAAGTAGACGATCTTCGCAGAAGCGTCTGTGAAGGCTTTTGCATTTCCTACTATTACCTGAGGAACGCCGACAGCCTGGAAGAAATAATTATTAAGGTTTTCTATCCATGTCAAAGGATTAAGTGTTGCATTTGGCGCAACTGAAACAATTTCTGGAACTACAGTTCCTTTTGGTATATACATGTTTTCATTTGCTGCTACTGCTTTATCTGTTTTCCCTTTGAATGTTGTTATTTCAGTTTCGTCATCTGTGTCTAGATGCCATATGATAAGTGGGGAAACGTATCTGTGCATGACTATTTTGTAGTCAGCCATAGCTTCATTTCTTGCCAGAATAACATTTTCAACTGCTGGAATTATACTAGTTCCGTGTATTTCATCAGCCATTCTATTATTGCTTAATTCAAATATTTTCTCTGGCTTGAATTTCTTTACTATTTCTTTGTGTTTATTGACTTGCTCATATCTTTT
>SDBU01007152.1_pt1 | contig 12930 bp, 13 predicted proteins | sample 2277071 | NCBI WGS metagenome assembly SDBU01 (sample SAMN10397929, study PRJNA504765) | marine sediment metagenome | isolation source: marine sediment core GS08_GC12, 126 cmbsf | place: Arctic Ocean: Gakkel Ridge, Loki's castle | collected 2008 | reverse complement strand
TTCTCTAGGCTGAATGGATGGTCGGTGGGTATAATAGCCAATCAACCAACATCAAAAGCGGGATGTTTAGATATAGACGCCTGTGATAAGGCATCTAGGTTCATCAGATTCTGCGATGCCTTTAATATTCCGATTGTTAATTTGGTTGATGTGCCCGGATATTTGCCGGGGACAGACCAGGAATGGGGTGGGATAATTAGGCATGGGGCAAAGATGCTTTATGCCTATTCTGAGGCGACAGTTCCCAAGATAACCCTCACTATTAGAAAGGCGTATGGGGGCTCATATCTTGGGATGTGCAGCAAGGATTTAGGGGCTGATTTTGTGTTTTGCTGGCCCAGCACTGAGCTGGCGGTAATGGGACCAGAGGGAGCAGCCCCGATAATATTCAGGAAAGAACTAGAAAAGGCAGATAATCCAGAGGAATTACTAAAGCAGAAGATAAAAGAATATAGAGAGGAATTTGCCAATCCCTATAAAGCGGCCGGGAACTTACATATTGATGATGTAATCGACCCGGCAGAAACAAGACCTAGATTAATAGAAGCTTTGGAAATGACAATAAATAAAGTGGAAGAAAGACCCACCAAGAAGCACGGGGTTATGCCTACATGAATACCCACCGGCTATTGACATTATATGAAGGAATAATTTATCATTCATGCTAACTAAAAAGGGAGGTAGACAAATGCAAGCATATTGCGTGAAGTGCCGTGCCAAGAGGGAAATGAGGGACACTAAGGCCATAACTATGAAGAATGGTAAGCCGGCGACCCAGGGTGTTTGTCCCATGTGTGGCACCAAGATGTTCAGGATAGGGAAGAGCTAAAGCCAAGATTACGGATGTCAGTATTATCGGTGGCTGAGTGTCTTTAGTTAGATTTACACAGCCTTTTTGTCCTGCCTTATACAGAATGGACGTTTGTTCAATGCAGAAACTCAAGGACAAACAAAGCAAGCCCAACAGTTTGTTGAGACAGTCCTTTGGGTAACTGCTTATCTATTGCCTATAAGGTTAAGCGAGCTATTCTACCGCTATCCTGAACTGGGGAGGGCGTGGGTGCTTAAGGAGAGCTTCAGGGATTGGTACAGGGGAACGGACAGGAGCAGGGTCATAATTTTCACACTTATTGACGTAGACCTTTTTTGCAAAAGGTATTGACAATTGTGATGAGATATGCTACACTGCTCTCTATAACGAGAGGATGTGATAGCATCAACTATAAGTAAGCCGTAACAATATTATATAAAGGCGATGAGATGGCACAAAAAGAAATTATTGTTACCAAGAATGCACCAGCAGCTTTTGGACCCTATTCACAAGCGGTGACGGCAGGGGGCTTGGTAATTGCTTCGGGGCAAATGGGGATGGACCCATCAAGTGGCAAAATGGTAGAGACCGGTGTTGAGGATGAAACAAAACAAGCACTGGAGAACCTAAAGGTTATACTAGAAGCGGCAGGTTCTTCCTTGGGTGAAGTACTAAAGACTACAGTATTTATCACTGACATGAATGACTTCGCAAAAATGAACGAAATCTACAGCCAGTATTTTACCGAGGGGTTTCCAGCACGTAGCACTGTGCAGGTAAGTGCACTTGCAAAGGGTGCAAAAGTAGAAATCGAAGCAATTGCGATGAGCAAATAATAGTAGGAAACAGGACTACTAAAGGGACTACGGAGGGAGCCTCAAAAGGAGGAGACATCTATTCAATGGATTGGCCTTCTCATTTCAGGATAAGCGAAAAATAATTGAGGAAAAGGGGGTGACAGAATGAAATAGTATTCAATGTCAACCGACCAAAATCTAAATAAAGGAGTTTTTATCTAATGAAAAGGAAAATGTTGTTAATCCCGCTGGCGTTGCTGTTAATCGCCAGTTTGGTTGCTGTTGGGTGTGCAGCTCCGGCTCCAGCACCCGCCCCGGCTCCAGTACCAGCCACCGGACCTCAAAAGATTACCTGGATGTTTGGTTATTATGGAGCACCAGCACATCCCCAAGTAGTGCCCCCTATGAAAAGATGGGCTGAAAATGTTGCGGCCAGGGTGTGGCCTGAGTATGACTTTGAGATGAAATGGTCCTTTATGGGCGTAATTGCCTCAGGGCCTGAAGTACTTGATGCCACCGGGGCTGGGATGCAGGACCTAGGTAGGTTTAAGCCGACTGACTCTCCGGGTAAAGTCGATCTTTCTGGATTAGCGCAACTCCCTATACTGCCCGAGGATCTTGAGGCAGCTGGCGAAGTTATGTTTGAGTATTGGAGACTCCCGATGATTACGGAAGAATATGCCAAGTGGAATACCATGATTCTTTGTTCCAGTGCGTTTGACGCTCAAGAACTAATGCTAACCTGGCCAGCCGAAGGCCTTGATGACTTGGATGGTAGGAAAATCCGAATGTGGGGTCCATATGGTAAGATATTTGAAAAGGCGGGAGCTGTACCTATTATGACTCCTGTTGCCGAGGCATATGAGGCACTTCAAAGAGGTACAGTTGAGGGAGCCCTCAGTGGCTATCCTACGAGCATTCACGCTTACCGTTGGCATGACATCGCCAAAAACATCCTCGTTTCGGGGACCGGGCCCACGGGTTGCCCGATTGTCATGAATTCAGATTCTTGGAACGCTCTGCCAGCCGTCGTCCAGGAGGCTATGAGTATCGAAGCCGCTCTGGTGCCTGGATATACGAAAAAGTCCATACTAGACGCCTCGGGGCCATGCCTTGAGGATTTCGCAGAAGCTGGAGTAGTGATACGAGAATCTCCGCCGGCAGACAAAGCCAGACTCAAGACTTACGTGTACGAAGTAGTAGATATCTATGTGGCAGAGTATGATGAGAAGGGATTGACGGGAAGTGAAGCCTGGGCTAAACTCAAAGAGATTATTGCGAAATGGAGCTAAAATTAGCTAAAGACCGTAGTTCAATAATCTAAGCGTTATCTAAGAATTGCTTTCGGGTAAAGTGATGCCCTGTGAGAGGAGGAAGTTCAGCAGGCAACAGGGTCTGCTGAACTTCCTCATGTGAGTATTTTGGAAGGAACGAGCAACTATATGTTTTGGCTTGAGCGAATAAGGCGCGGTTTTTTGTGGGCTCTTGAAAGCAGCGAAAACTTGTGTGCCGCCTTAGGGAGTATTTTGGTTTTCGGCATAACGATTTGGATTATGGTGGACATAAGTTCGCGCACCTTTTTGGGAAGAGCAGTCGGCGGGAGTTACGAGACGGGCGGATTGGTAATGGTATCGATTATATTTCTTGGCCTTGCCGCAGTTCAAGCTCAGGGTAAGCATATTGAGATACCACTACTTGTAGATAGATTGCCACACAGGATTCAGAAGATTATTAGTCTGGTAACACTTCTTACTGGTTTAATATTTTTTTCATTCATTGCTATATTAACTTTTTCGGTAACTATCCAAGCATACCAACAGGCTTGGAGCGTTTTTGGAGTTGCGCTGATACCCAAATGGCCGGCATATGCCGCAATAACCCTCGGGAGCTTCCTCCTCTGTTTACGCTATGTTGTTCAGCTTGTTACCAAGGTCATTCGGTAGAGCCTGGCAGTAGTTTAGACGAATGAATTAGGAAGCCTATTTCTAAAAGAATAGTTTTGGGGAGGGCGATATAGAGACTTGGGTTTTAGGACTTTGGGGTTTTGGTATCTTTTTTATCATGGTTCTGTTAAAGGTACCTGTTGGGCTTGCCGGCGGTTTTGTCGGCTTTGCTGGATTATGGATACTTTTAGGGCTGGACCCAGCAATAGGTAGTCTATCTATCATTCCTTTTACTGCTTTAGCCCACTATTCTTATGTTGTCCTGCCATTATTTATCCTAACAGGAGACTTCGCTCATGCCGGTGGAATAGCTAAGGATACATTTATCACCGCCCGCAGATGGCTTGGCTGGTTACCCGGAGGTTTGGCTGTAGCCACAGCCGGAGCAACCGGCATGTTTGCCGCGATATCCGGTTCCAGCCTGGCAACGACTGGAGTGTTCGGAAGAACAGCCTATCCTGAGTTGATTGAGCACAAATACGATATCAAATTGGCTGCTGGTGTCGTTGGTTGTTGTGGAACATTTGGTATTTTGATACCACCTAGTACATGCCTACTTTTTTATGCCATATTTGTGGAGCAACCGGTGGGTCCTTTATTCTTAGCTTGCCCTATTCCAGCCGCTCTTACAGTTCTTTTGTATATGGCAACAATTGTTTTGAGAGTAAAGCTTAACCCCTCTATAGCTCCTTATAGTGAAACATCGTCTTGGAAAGAAAAGTTTTACAGTTTGAAGGGAGCAATAGCCCCAGTAATTATTTTTACCATTATAATAGGTGGGCTCTATACTGGTTTTGCCACCCCCTCTGAACTAGCCTCATTGTCGGTTTTGGTAGTATTAACCTTTATAATTATCCAAAGAAGGTTAACATTGAGAGGATTTTGGGAGAGTCTAAAGTCAACAATGGTTATGACCTCGACAATATTCTTTATCATATTAGGCGCTTTCATATTCACCCCCTTCTTGGCCATTTCAGGTTTTACGGATGTCTTCGTCAACTCGATAGCTAGTTTAGAGGTAAGTCGCCATGTGGTACTAGTCGGTATACTAGTAATGTATGTTATTATGGGGTGTTTTCTCGATGGCTTGGCTATGCAGGCAGTTACATTACCAGTAGTCTTTCCTATCATTACAGCTCTGGGTTTTGACCCTATCTGGTTTGGAGTAATAATGGTTAAGATGATTGAAATAGGCTTGATAACCCCGCCACTGGGGATGAATATATATGTTCTCAAAAGCGTAATAGGGGGAGATGTTACCCTTTGGACGCTTTTTACCGCTGTTTGGACTTTCCTGCTGTGTGATTTGGCAGTAGTAGGATTCATGATTGCTTTTCCCAACCTTGTACTTATCCTTGTACGCTAAAGGAAGAAAGGGGAATCCTATTTTGACGGGGTCGATGTTAAACGAGAATTAGTAAGCGATACACTCGGCTACTTATTGATTGCTCAGCCCTTGACCTTACATAGCAGGTGTTTTTATTATGTGGTAGTTTGATTTTCAATTCCAGATCACTGGATACCGGCATTCAGAATGTTCTTTTCGCCGATTGTCATTCAGTTGAGGAGGCTAAGGAGTGTATTCGTGCTGTGTTGCCAGAGACGCCTGAGGACGGCGGCGTTCAGGGTTGGCTATGCGACGAACTGCTGGCTACATCCTTGAAGCTGGCAGTATTGTTATGTATTGGGGATGTAGCAACACCGCAACTAGTAGCTATGGAGAGTAAGATACCTTTTATGATAACTCATAGCCCTTCTCATATGTTCGTAACGAATCGGCTTGATGAAGAGCTGGCCTTTATATAGTAGCACAGAAAAAAGAAGGAGGTTATAAAAATGAAAGAGGAAATCTTTGAAGCTTCTTTGACTCCAGAAGCTCTCAAGGCACAGAGAGACGTTCCATTAACGGGTAAAGGGCTATCTCCTTACGGACCGTCCGAGCGCTCAGTTGCCGCCATGAAGTCGCCTGTCTTTGACAATGAGCGGATGTGGAGTCTGCTTCGTGGCTCTTACGATGTGCACCAACACAGCGGACCATCTTCCACCACCCACCGTTTATTTGATGAAATAGACTTCGCTATCCAGGGGTGCTATGCGGAGCAGGCTGGTATCGTTTTCAAAAACCACGATACCCCTTCTACTCGGTCAGTGACGCTGGTTCAGAAGGTGGTCGACAGGTGGGCTGAGGAGCAGCATAAGAAAAAGATTGAACTCTTCGGCGGTGTTGTTCTCAATTTTTCTGTTGGCGGGCTTAACCCTGATGCGGTTATTGCTGCTTACCGGCAGGGTGGCAAGTTTGTCTGGATGCCAAATTTGGATGCTAACCATCACCGCAAAGTGCTGGATCGGAAGGAAGGTGGGGGCATAGATCTAATTGATGAAAATGATAATGTTGTGCCTAAGCTGAAAGAGATCCTGGCACTCATGGCCGAGACAGACATGGTTCTAAGTCTGTGCCACCAGAACACAAGAGAACGCATCATGGTTGTCAGAGAGGCAGTAAAAATGGGCCTGAAGCGTATTGAGATATGTCATGTCAATTTGCCATTGACTAGTATGACTCCCGAGCAAGCAAAGATGCTGGCCGATATGGGGGCTTACATCGGAATATATGCCCATTCCTTCGCACTGCCTAGATTCTCCTGGGATGAGGTCATGGCCTTCTATAAAGCAGTTGGTTCAGAGAGAATCGTGTTGGCAAGTGATTGCGGTCACGTTCATCACGCCCTACCAGTAGACGCGATGAGAAGGCTTATTCTTGGCTTCCTAATACGGGGCGTACCGGATAAGGATGTCAAGCTCATGTGCCAGACCAACGCGTATAACCTACTACACTGATTTAGTAGTATGAGGTCTCAGAGATAACAGTCTAGGAAGCAGGCAGGCACGGTGGTAGTGTGACCCATGGCCGCTACGGAGCCGACTTCTATCAGAGGATAGGTGCTAAAGACGGTAAGCGAAGGCATATCGGAAACGAGGGCTACTGAGTATTGGCTCGATGTGGGAAAATGAAAGAGTGCTATCACGGTTGGACAGGGAAATTACTGCGAGTTGACTTAACCTCTAGAACAATCTCGGTCGAGGATTGGGATCGCTCTTGGATAGGTGGCAAGGGATTCGGGCAGTGGGTTTTATTCGACGAAGAACCCGTTGATTGTGAAGAGTTTGACCCATGCAGAATGCTGATTTTTTCTAGCGGACCATTAAATGGAACTATTGCCCCTTGTTGTTCGCGAATTAATATTTCTTCTTGGAATCTTTTGACCGGGGGGTTGTCCAGTTCCAGCGCCGGTGGGTTCTTTTCCTCCGAGATGAAATATGCAGGGTATGATCATATATTAATTACGGGCAAGGCAAACGCTCCCGTTTATCTTTACATCAATAACGAACAAGTAAAAATCTTAGATGCCTCCCATTTGTGGGGCGAAGATACTTGGGAGACGGAATCTGCTTTAAGGCATCATTATTCGGACCCTGCTCTCCGCGTAGCTTGCATTGGTCCGGCTGGTGAAAATCGTGTTCGGTTTGCCTGCATTATTCTGGAAAGGGGTAGAGCGGCAGCATGGGGTGGGAATGGTGCACTTATGGGCGCTAAGAACCTGAAGGCTATTGCTGTTCGTGGCACTAACCCCATATATATTGCCAACCCATCTGAGCTTCTATCGGCCGTTAAGCATGTGCGGAAGAAAATGGAGCGAACGCCGCATATCCGAGGGCTTCGCAAAGGTGGGTCAATTGGTAATATCGGCGGGGAGTTCAACCCGTTCGCCTTCAAGAATTATCAGGACGATACCTGGGAGCCGGCTAAAGTAGCTCTTGTGAGCGACAAGGTATTTAAGCAGAAATATGAGAAGCGTCGTGTTGCTAATTTTAATTGTCCTATTGGCTGTGGTCGCTTTTACAGCATTGAGGAAGGTCAATATGCCGGATTGAAAATGGAAGGAGTACAGGTTAATGCATTAAGAGGCTTCGGTTCAAATTGGGATATTGCCTCACCAGCTGAAATCATTAAGGCTAACGCGATTACTAACCAGTACGGCCTCAACCTTGACGGCCTTGCTTCAGTAGCCGGATGGGTTGCTGATTGTGTTGAAAAAGGAATCATTACTGAAGAGGATTTAGGGTATCGAGTAGGATGGGGAGATATCAACTCGTTTATCAGGCTAACTGAGGACATTGCCTACCGCCGAGGCCTAGGCAATATTTTGGCTGAGGGGATTAAGCGAGCATCCAAGACAATTGGGAAAGGTTCTGAAAAACTTGCCGTTTTGGTTAAAGGAATAGAACTTAATGAGGGTCGAATGCGTTCTCATAAGGCATGGGCTTTGGGAATTATGACTAGTCCTAGGGGTGGAGGGCATCTGGATGGCGCCTTTGGCGGCACCCTTGGTGGCGATGTTAATGAGGCAATAACCTATGAGAATAAGGCACAGCTTGTCGTCCAGACAGAGCGGTTTAATATGCTGCTTAATATGCTGGGCCTCTGTACTTTTATCAATGGGCTGCAGTACCCCGAAGGAGCTGTTCCGGAGGATTTTGCCCGGTTATATTCCTACGCCACAGGCGACAACAAATCGGCTGAAACATTATTAAATATTACTGAAAAGGTAATCAATATTGAAAAAGCATTCAATACTCTCCACCGTAATTTCACCCGAGAGGATGATTACCCACCACCTCGATTACTTGAAGAACCGACCAGAACGGGAGCGCTCAAAGGCACCGTTATCGATAAGACTAAGTGGGATAAAATGCTGGATGAGTACTATGAGCTTCATGGTTGGGACAGAAGCACGGGGCGGCAAACAGCCTCTGGGCTGCGAGAGCTGGGATTGGAGGAGGTTGCCAATCGTTTGGCAGAAAAGGGACGCCTTATTCAATAGATAGGGGAGGGATTCCTTTGGACTCTATATCTCTCAAGATTGACACCACGTTATGTAATGGGTGTCGGGCTTGTGAACTAGCTTGCTCCTTTCACCTTAAAGGGGTTTGTGACCCTACAATCTCTAAAATAAAGATTACTAGGGACAATGAAACAGGAGATGTTTTCTGTGACTTGCCACCCTCTTGCCCTGAGTGTTCTTTTGAAGCCAAGCCACCGTGTATTGATGCTTGTGCAATTGGTGCCTTGACAGGAACAAATAGCAGGATGGAAAGGAAAGCCAAGGAGATGAAGAGGAGGTGATGCCAATAGGAAATCAACGGATTGGTGGAGGAATAAAAATCTTTAAATAAATTGGTTTGATTATGGTTATGATATTCCCTCAGATAATCCTGTGGCTGCCGAATCAGATGTTTGTTTAGTGAGTTACAATGTAAAATACAGCCAGTAATATATTGTTTATTTAAACATGATGATTTATATTTTTATGTAATATGGTAAATTTTATTAGTAAAAGGAGAACAAAATCATGAAGATCATTGATTGCCACATGCATGTGTTCCCGTTTTTAGGAAGCGAATGCGGTTGGGAAAGTCAAGAAGCGCATCTGGATCACTTGGGAAAACACCTGTACGGGGGAGCCCGCCCAGAGTCGGCGAAATCTAGCTTCTGGACTTCTAAACTGGATATTAATTTCAGGGTAGGTCCGTTTGGGCGGATGGAGTGGACCGAGAACGGGGTAGATTATTATCGCCAGTTTATGCCTCCTAGCTTGCAGGAGCAAGTAGCCACACCGGATTTCATAGTTAGCCAGATGGACCATGCGGGCATAGATATGGCTGTCCTGCAGAATTGCAATCTTTACGGAAAGCTGAACGAGTACTTTGCCGAAAGCATACAAAAGTATCCTGACCGATTCGTTGGTACCGCGGAAATTAACGAGTTTGAAGCAGATAAGGAAAAGGAAATATCTAAACTAAGGTATGGTGTCAAGGAACTGGGGTTCAAAGGCCTATTTTATGGAGCAACAGATTTCCCGAAAATTGGCCAGCCGACTGCTTTTAATGATAAGAAATTCGACCTATTCTGGCGAGAAGTCAGTGATTTAGGAATCGCGGTTCTATGGAACTTTACCTCATCAAAACTCTATATGGACCAGATGAGGGCCTTCGCGTCATGGAAAGATAGATTCCCGGAGATTTCTTCATTAGTATCAATGGGCTTTTGCGTCCGACCATTCATAGAGAACGGCAAAGTTAAATATCCAAAGGAGCTTTTCGACATTTTTAAAAAGCCAAATGTTTTGGCCGAACTTGCCTACCCCATTCAAGCAGGCCCCGTGGGTTGGGATTATCCCTTCCCTGAGGCAAATGAATGGATCAAGCGACAATATGAGGAACTCGGGGCCCAGAAACTATGCTGGGGCTCTGACATGCCAAATGTAGAAAGAAACTGCACTTACCGACAGTGTCTGACCCATCTGACTAAGTACTGTGACTTTATTGCCTCCAAAGACATGGAACTTATCCTCGGTGGGAACATAGCCCGAATAATGAAAATTCGGACTGACATTCCCAGGACTCCCGGGCTTAAGCTCGCTGATGTAGCGTAATATTGATAAAGAAGTAATAGACCAAACAGAGCTGGCTGCAGCAGGCGAATAATGTTATCAATTAAGGAGACATGAAAGGGGAAAAGGAAATTATTGTTACCTAGAATGCATAATGGATTTCAGTCTAATCATCATAACAGAAAGGATGGATAATTTTGATTTGAAGAAGAAAATCTTAGTAAGTATGGAGGAGGGCAAATGGAGATAAGAAAGACTACTACAATTCTAGAAGAAGTCAAGATGGAAATGGGGAAGAAGTTATCCAAACCTGTGCGGCGGGCTGCTTCAATAGCTGTCATTAGAAATCCCTTTGCCGGGAAATATGAGGAGGACCTACAGGAACTTATAGATATTGGCCGAGAAGTGGGGACATTATTGGCTTCGAAAGCTAAGGATGCTCTAGGGATTAAACCAGAGGAGGTGGAAAGCTATGGCAAGGCAGCTATTGTAGGCACTGATGGCGAAATTGAGCACACTGCTGCTTTGCTACACTCTGGATTGGGCCAATCTCTCAGGGAAGCTCTCGGTGGCGGAAAGGCTATTATTCCTTCGGCTCACAAAATAGGCCCAGCCGGGACGGAAATAGATATACCTCTAAATTATAGAGATGCTACGTCTGTCCGCTCTCACTACGATACTATGCCTGTTTCAGTTCAAGACGCTCCACGCCCTGATGAAATCGTAGTGGCACTGGTAATAACCAACTCAGGACGGCCTTTACCTAGAATTGGCGGGCTCCGAAAAGAAGAAGTTACCAAGAATGCATAATGGATTTCAGTCTAATCATCATAAAAGAAAGGAGCAATATCATGCCAAAACAAAGAGTTCCTTACCCGGATATAGATACACCCGCTGTGCTCGCTGACCTTAACACCCTCGAGGCAAATATAAAGGATATGTGCCAGCGAGCAGATGAGGTAGGTGTTAAATTTAGACCCCATATTAAAGTTCATGAGAGTGCCTTAATAGTTAAGCTGCAACTTGGAGCAGGAGCATATGCCATAGAGGTCGGTTCTATAGGTCAGGCGGAAGCTATGGCCGACCAGGGAATTAACGACATACTAGTCGCTCACCCCGGCTATTATGGTGGTCCTAAGGGGGAAATCCTTAAGAAACTACTTAACAAACCAGAGCTTAAACTCACTACTGTTGCGGATATGTTCGAGCAGGCTGAGATTATCTCCCAAGTGGCTCAATCAGTCGCTAAAAAGGTCCCTATACTAGCAAAGATCGACCTGGGTAGAAGCTCCCGCTATGGTGTTCTCCCCGGTGAACCCCTCTTGAACTTAGTTAAAAAGATTCGCCAACTCCCAGGTGTCAACTTTATCGGTATCTATGCACATGAAATGGGCGCTAAACCAACGCCAGAAGGCCTAGATGAGGTGGCCTTTGAAGCAGCAACGATAGTGGCTGATAGCGCTAGGATGTTAAGGAAGGAGGGCATCCCAGTAGAGCATGTTTCTGTGGGCTCCTCACCTTCATTTCGTTCCACATGTCGCTTTATAAAGGAGGGTAAATTCCCCGAGATTACGGAGATTCACCCAGGTAACTGCACTATCGGCGACATCTCGTATATGAGAGCGGGTGGTAACACCAGAGAGGCATGTACTGTCACCGTGTTGACTACCGTAATGAGCGTCGCACACCCAGATTGGGCTATAATCGACGCTGGGTATAAGACATTTGGTTCTGATTCTCTCATAGCCTATCGGGATACCCCGGGCTTTTGGTGGCAAGGAAAACCCAGCTATGGTTCTATTCAGGGACGTCCTGACCTGTGGTTTGGGCGGACAGGAGCCGAAACCGGGATAGTCTACTATATGGCTGATAATATCAAAACCGAGGAAAGGTTGAGTCTCGGCGACCGTCTAGAAATTGTGCCTAACAATGCTACCCTAGTTATTAATATCCACGACAAGATGTACGGAGTGAGAAATGGCAAGGTAGAGAGGGAGATTCCGGTAACCGGGAGAGGAAAGGGTAACTAGCGGAGTAGCAAAATGGAAGAAACAGCTGGGAATGTAGATAGGTTAGTTACTATAGAAGCAGCGAGTGCAAAGGGAATATTAACTATAGGAGTTATTGATCAGGGGAACGAATTAGGAAGTGGTCTGATAGAAAAAGATATAAAAGGGATTACCACCTACGCAGATATGTGTTGCTGCCTTTGCGGAGCTGGGATAGCTTCCAGTGTTAAAGCAGACGTTGTCTTTCCAGCTGCTATTTCTAACTAGGGTGCCTACGGCATTTCAGCTATGCTAGGGTGCTTGCTCAAAACAAGAACCTTCTTCAAGAATACCTCTATCTTTACAAAACTGATTTTTAGGGCTAAAATAGCTATGTTTTGGGGCAGTTAGCTCAGTTGGTTAGAGCACTCGGTTCACATCCGAGAGGTCGAAGGTTCGAGTCCTTTACTGCCCACCACAGATAGCAAGAGACGGCTCATGTTCACTGGCATAAGCAAGCTCTTATCAGGATATTAGAAGGGGGTGATAGAGAATGAAGATCACTGATGTCAAAGCTATACCATTGTTCATTCCTTTGAAGGAAACTCCGCCGTTTTCGAGGGGACTTGTTGCCTCCGCCAAGGCTAGTGCCTACCACGTGTTGGTTAAAGTTTTTACCGATGAAGGTATAACTGGTTATGGGGAAGTCTGGTGTAGACTCCCGGGTGTAATCAGTGCTCTCATCGAGGAAGCTTTAAAGCCCTTCCTCCTTGGTAAAAACCCGATGCATGTCGAAAGGTTATGGGACTTAATGTACCGCACAACTTTTCAATACGGCATGAAGGGGATAACTCTACATTGTATCAGCGGAGTAGAGATAGCCTTGTGGGACATAATTGGAAAGTACAGAAATCTTCCTGTTTACGAAATGCTCGGGGG
>SDBU01007151.1_pt1 | contig 12930 bp, 14 predicted proteins | sample 2277071 | NCBI WGS metagenome assembly SDBU01 (sample SAMN10397929, study PRJNA504765) | marine sediment metagenome | isolation source: marine sediment core GS08_GC12, 126 cmbsf | place: Arctic Ocean: Gakkel Ridge, Loki's castle | collected 2008 | reverse complement strand
ACCACGCTGCCCCACGGTCTTGTCAGACCTAAGGCCAATCGGTCTACCATGCCTGGCCTCCGGCTGACATTCTACCACTTTGTTTGAGATACAAGGCCACAATTCTGCTATCTTCAGGACTGATAAGCCATCTTTGTAAGCCCTTTTTATTGCCCGTGCCTCGCGGTTGCTGATTCGATCATGCCTCTTTTCATCTAGACCTATTAAACGGTTAGCCAGATATTTCTCAGCTATTTTTTGGTATTTCCGTAAAACTTGTGGTCTTTCGTTACTCATATAACACCAACCAACTCTATCAGTGTAGTTCTGTGTAGTTACCTGGATATCATTTTTCTATTTTCGATTATTATCGATATCAATTTTAGTAGAAAAGACCTATTAGGCATACTATCTAGTGTCCTTCTGTGAAGTTTACACTTTTGTTGTAATGGGTGCAAAGAAAGATTGTCGCAATGGTAAAACCATTGCCACTGGAAGAACTGGGGCTAAAGATTAGATTGACAGTGAGCATGCAGTATTGAGGTTATCGGTGATAGTTCTAGACGTAGCTGGGTCCGAGAATATTGATATAGAGAAGGAAGAAAGTAATTAATACCGCCCTTGGGTCGAAATCAAGAAGGGTATTGCATTTAGAAGAAGGAGGAACTGAAATGCCGTGGGTTAACCTGTATCGACTACTATCAAACTTGCGCCAGAGGCGAGTTGATCCGAGGGATGTCGCTGTATTCGTCGATGGCCACGTGATTGATCTTAGGTACCAGCGTCCGCTTTCGGAAGAGTCAAAATTCGAAGAGGACGAAGACCTGTCTGAGGACGATTCGGAAGAGGATTAAGTAATTGGTTCCAGGCAAAGACTAAGAATAGCGTTGTTATTGATCTGAGGAGGCAGTCTTTGTGGCTATTTAGGGGGCGGAAACACCCCATAAAGAGAGACGAAAACGGACGGTCAGCCCGGCAACACGCCTTTGACCTCTTCTGGGAAGGACATCGACCGGCTCAAGTCTGTAAGATGATCCCAATATCGTTACGAACGGCGTGCCGTTACTACGAGGACTTCAAGAAGCTACACCAACGGGTACCATATTCGAGAATCCGGCAGTGGTTAAGAGAGAGTCCGGAGCTTAGCGACAGAGTCATCGCTATACTGGCTACCAGCCTGGATATGTCCCCGGAGGAGGTCGTCACCCGTATGCAAAAACTTTGGGGTCTTTTGGAGGCGATGAAAGGGAAATGGCCTGATTATGGGTTGGATAAGCAACGGACCGCAATAGAAGATCGACTACTGGCAGCGCTGGAGGTCATTAAGTTCGCGGCTAGGTTTGGACAAAAGAATCCGCGGTTGGTGAGAGAAATACTCAAACAGTTAATGATAGGTAGAGGAGAAGAATCACCGGGTACTTGACATAATAAAGGGCAATCGCAATACAGTAGTTTTTTCTTATTAATTATCCTAAGTGGCACTCGTCACATAAAGAAGATTACCAGACTCCTTAGACAAGTACACGGGCATGTTAGTACAGGCAATAATATTATCTGGCAACCGGTGTAGGCAGTGAACCTTGCCGGCAATAAGTATATGGGGAAAAATAAATGTGGATATTCGGTTTAAGAATAGACTGGTCCAATACTAGAAGCAGGCGCCTGAGAAAAGTGACCAATAGACTAGAAAGGATAGCCAACGCAACACTACTGGACGCGTTCTTGAGAGACCCGCGGGTGCTGGCCACGGTAATCAATAAATATGGCAAAATCCGGGTGCGTCATGAAGACGAGATGGAGACTGAAATACAAAACATCAGGACCAAAATTTATGGGAAAGCAGTGCGAACCGTCCTGATCAGCCGAAGACAAGAGCTAGATGGCCGCGTTAATGAGATTATCCACAGAGTTATGGCGGGCAATAGTGGGCACGGCAGGCAGCAAAACGAGAAATGGTCTTTCGAGGGAGCCACCCCTGGCGAACAGAATGGCACACCAGATGTCAACCGCTGGTATCGAACTATGGAACGAGGCCTCAAGCACAGTTCAAGCCTACCGGCATTTTTAAAGGACCTGGAGATTCTTGCCCTCCTCGGCAAACTGGCCAGTCAGCGGATGAGGAATGAAGTTAGGGGCGACGCCGGAAAAATATATGCGGTCGGGCACAACGGGCAACGAGTGGAGATAAACGAAAATGGGTACCAGAGCTACGTCCGCCGGCAGCAGGTGCAGCAGAGAAAAGAGAATGCAGGACGCCCCCCGGATATTGCCCAGCAGCCCGGGTTGCCCGGCACCAATAAGCCGGTGCCGGTGCCACAGGAGGAAAATGAAGATTAACTCTGGGGGATTGGTTATTAAGAAAATGGGTGGTAACTGTTATCACCTTGGGGTAGGGTAGGGCAACCGACACCAGCGAATTGGTTAAAAGGGGGAATGTCCCTTCCAAGGGCAGCCAGAAGAGACATTACCTCCAAAGCCGTGGATGCGATATGAATTTTGGTGATAATCTACGTTGTCTCAGGATTAGGGCCGGCAAATCACGGTACCGGCTGTGGCAACTGACCGGCCTCGACCAGGCCTTCCTGTCCAGGCTAGAAAAGGGTGAAAAAACCCGAGCCGGAACACGGTTATGCTGCTTGGGCTGGCCTTGGTACATGGCTGTAACGAAATAACGTGTGATGAAATTGATGAACTGCTGCTGGCTGCTGGTTATGCCCCACTGAGAAACATTAGGCCGAGAGTGCTGTCCCGCTGATCGTTTCTTTTTTTAGTTTGTCTTCTTATGAGTTGGCACGTGCTCCGGGTGCCGCTGAAATACCTGAATCCCATTCCTGTGGTTACTCCTGCCCCCATTCCCCCCTCGACGCAAGCCGCGAATATTAAGTCTGTCTAGTGGCGAGTAACTCCGACTGAGGATTGCTACCTTGCTTGTCGCCAGGTGGACGTAGCGGCCTACCATAGCCAGGGTCGTATGGCCCAGGTTTTGTTTTAGGAGCAGGACGTTACCGCCGTTGATCAGGAAATTGGTTGCGTAGGTGTGACGGCAAAGATGGGCATGTAACCGGGGTACACCAGCAGCCTTACCCACCCTTTGTAGCATACTTCTTACCGCTTCGTTTGTCATAGTATAACCGTCGATATTAAGGAAGAACCCTTCGACACCGGGGTGGGCCGGCTCACCCCGGAAGTGGACAAGGTAGTTGAGGAGGGCATTCCTGGCGGTGCTGCCGAAGGCAACCATCCTCTCCTTGGAGCCCTTGCCCATGACCTTCACGTACTGGTCTTCCAGGTAGACATCCCGGGTTTTCAGCCCGACCAGCTCGGAGAGCCGCAGCCCGGAATCGAGAAACATGGCCAGGATGGCGATGTTGCGGCTGCCTGTCATGGTCGAATGGTCCAAACTGGCCATAATACCGCCTATTTCTTCATCTGAGAGCGTGTTAACCATTACCTGTGGCAGGCGAGGGGGTTTAACGTCCTGAAGCAAATGGATCTCCGTATACCCCTTACGGTAAAGCCAGTTGAAGAAGGCCCGCAAGGCACGCACCCGGGTATTCACTGAGTACACTCTCATTTTATGCCCGTTAACACATCGTTCCTGTAGCCACCGGATAAACTCACGGACGACTTGTTCGTCAAATGAGCCCAGGGTTACTGGACGGCCGGTTTCTATCAACCAGCCGAGGAACATGTTGAGCGTCTGGTCGTACCAGCGCAAAGTAGAGGGCGACTTACCGTCGCTACGGTTGCAGGTATCGAAATACTTTATCAGGTCCTGTAGATGAATATCGTCTTTATTCATGTCTTGCCACCTCCAGTTTTTCCTACTTCTCATTGTCCTACTTGCCCCCTCTTTCGGGAATAGTCCACCGGACAAGTATCCGGCGGCAACGGGAAGCGGAGAAAAACCTTAGGCAGCGGTACAACTTTGCCCAAAAACGGAAAACCGCCCTGTCAAAAGGACGGTTTTTTGCTGGTTCTGAAGCTAAATTTTCTATCTGGCGTCCCTGGCGAGATTCGAACTCACGACCCGCTGCTTAGAAGGCAGCCGCTCTATCCAGCTGAGCTACAGGGACAAGCTATTGACTATTCAAATTTAACACTAGTTGAATTGAAGGTCAAGGCTAATTGGAAATCAGGTCTCAAGTCGTTCCTTGACAATCGTTTATCTGGGTTGTTAGTATTGATTATCATTTGAGAGTGGGGTGAAATAAATTAAAATGGCCGGGTTATTAACCAGGATAGATAGCCCTGATGACGTGAAGCAGTTAGCACCGAAGGAGCTTAATAAGTTAGCGGCTGAAATCAGAGAGGAACTGGTAGCTACTGTAAGCAATAACGGTGGTCATTTAGCTTCGAACTTGGGTGTGGTTGAACTTACCATCGCTCTGCACCGTATTTTTAATAGCCCTAAAGACAAGATAATATGGGATGTGGGGCATCAAAGTTATATTCACAAACTGCTTACCGGCAGAAGAAAGGGGTTTGCTTCCCTTCGCCAGTACGGGGGACTCTCTGGTTTTACCAGTCGTAATGAGAGTGAACATGACCCATTTGGTACCGGTCATGCCAGTACTTCGGTCTCAGCTGCCCTCGGCATGACTGTTGCCCGTGACCTTTCTGGCGATGACTATCATGTGATCGCAGTTATTGGTGATGGCGCCATCACCGGTGGCATGGCTCTTGAGGCACTAAATCAGGCTGGCCATTTGAGCTCAAGGATGATCGTGGTCTTAAATGATAATGGGATGTCAATTTCACCTACTGTTGGTGCTCTGGCTAGGCTATTTGACAGAGTACGGTTTCACCATCGCTATCACCAGGTTAAAGAAGGAGGACGCCATTTATTAAGGCTAGTGCCATTGGGTAAAATGATGTGGCAGCTAGGTCAGCGGATCGAGAGAGGTCTTAGGGGTTTAGTCAGCCCGGCGGTATTTTGGGAAGAGCTTGGTTTTACCTATATGGGGCCAATCGATGGACACAACATTTTGGAACTTGAGAAAGCCTTAGCTAAAGCGAGGGATTATCACTACAAGCCCACCTTTGTTCATGTTGTCACTACTAAAGGTAAGGGTTATAGGCCGGCCGAAAGCGACGCTGTTTACTTTCATGGCATTCCAGCCAAGGAAGATAATAGCAAGGTGGTACCAACTTACAGCGAGGTTTTCGCCCAGACCATGCTTCGGCTGGTTCGCCAAGACCCTAGAGTGGTAGTGATTACCCCAGCGATGCCGGAAGGGAATTCTTTAAGTATCGTTCAGGCTGAGTTTCCTGAGCGGGTCTTTGATGTTGGTATCTGTGAGCAGCATGCTGTTACCTTCGCCGCGGGACTGGTTACTCAGGGCTACCGGCCGGTGGTAGCTATCTATTCAACTTTCCTGCAGCGTGCTATTGACCAGGTAATCCATGATGTTTGTCTTCAGGATTTACCGGTTGCCTTTGCCATCGACCGGGGTGGCATTGTTGGCGACGATGGCAAAACCCATCAGGGTACCTTTGACCTCTCCTATCTCACCTTGATTCCTAATTTGATTGTCTCAGCCCCCAAGGATGAGAATGAGCTTCAGCATTTGCTTTATACTGCGGTGAAAGCAGACCATCCGATGAGTGTCCGTTACCCGCGTAGCACTGGACTTGGGGTTAAACTTGATGAAGAATTACACCGGATTACGATTGGCAAAGGAGAGGTATTGAGAAAGGGAGATGATGTGGGGATACTGGCCGTAGGTTCTATGATAGCTCCAGCACTTGAGGCCGCGGGCAAACTGTCTAAAAATGGAATTGAGGCAACTGTGGTCAACGCTCGCTTTGTCAAGCCGCTGGATGAAGAGCTAATAATTGAACTGGTCAGCCATGTTAAACGGCTGGTAACCGTTGAAGAGAATGTTTTAAGTGGGGGCTTTGGCGGTAGTGTCGCTAGCCTCTTGTTGAGGTCAGGTATTGGTGATGTGAAGGTGAAGTGTCTTGGTATCCCGGATGAGTTTGTCGAGCAGGGCAGCCAGGCTATACTCCGTTCCAAATATAACCTTGACAGCGGAGGCATAACTAAAGCAGTACTGGCTTTGTTTTCTGAACTGGAGTCCTTCAGCAGAAGTGGCAGTGAGGTAGAAAGCACCCTACCTTGACCAGTCTTAAAGGCTCATATATAACAGGTCTATTATTGCTATGGCCACCCTTAAAACTAAATGAGTTCTATATGCAGGAGCTAAAATGCGCTTGCCTTTGATTGTTGGCAACTGGAAGATGAATACCACTGTTAGTGAAGCTGTGGAATTGGTCAGGGCAATGCTGCCTGAGCTTGACCGGATAGATAATGTCGGGAAGGTACTCTGTCCGCCTTTTGTTTCGCTAGCTACAGTGAAAGATTTAATTGAGGGTACTTCAATAGAACTTGGTGCCCAAAACCTGTATTTTGAGGAAAAGGGCGCTTATACTGGTGAGATTTCCCCTTTAATGCTGGCTGACTTATGTGAATTTGTTATTATTGGACACTCCGAACGCAGATGTTACTTTAATGAGACCGGGGAGATAATAAGTAAGAAAGTTCAGGCAGCGCTCAAAGTGGGGCTTTCAACTATTTTGTGTGTCGGGGAGAGGCTGGAGGAAAACGAGGCGGGAAAGACCAAAGAGGTAATAACCGGGCAGCTAAGGTCAGCTCTGGTTGGGGTGGACAACCCATCTGGGTTGTCTTTAGCCTATGAGCCAGTCTGGGCGATTGGTACCGGTAAAGCGGCTACTGGCGAGCAGGCAAATGAAACCATCGGACTTATCCGCCATTATCTTTCCCAATTATATGACATGAGGGTGGCTCAAGGCTTGCGTATTCTCTATGGTGGCAGTGTTACCTCAAGTAATGCTGTTGAATTCATTAAACAGTCGGAGATAGATGGTGCTTTAGTTGGTGGGGCTAGCCTTAAAGCCACCGAGTTTTTGGGTATTGTTAAAGAAGCCTCAGAGATTAGCCAAACAAAATGAAACATCTGGTGGCTATCGTTGGGCCTACCGCTGTTGGCAAAAGTAAACTAGCCCTTGAACTCGCCCAGAACTTCAAGGGAGAGATAGTCAGTGCTGATAGCCGGCAGGTATATCGCTATCTGGATATTGGTACCGCCAAATCTAACAGGGAAGAGTTGGCTCTGGTTCCCCATCATTTGGTTGATATTGTTAACCCGGATGAGGATTTCAGTTTAGCTCAATACCAGAGGTTAGCTTATCAGGCAATTGAAGATATCCAGCGGCGTGATAAATTGCCCTTACTGGTCGGTGGTAGCGGGCTCTATGTCTGGTCAGTAATTGAGGGATGGGTAGTCCCTGAGGTTCCGCCCGATTCAGAATTCAGGCAAGCGCTTGAGAAAAAAGTATCTGAAACTGGCAAGGAGGGGCTTTATCAGGAGCTACTGGCGGTTGACCCGGAGGCCGCCCGGAAGATAGGGCAGCATAATGTACGACGTATCATCAGGGCCCTGGAGGTTAAGCGAAGTACCGGAGTTCCATTTTCTCAGCTCCAAACTAAGAAAGCTCCACCTTTTTCAGTGCTTATCATTGGTTTAACTGCCGATAGAGTCGGGCTTTACCGCAGAATCGATCTGAGGGTTGACGAGATGATAAAGCTGGGCTTGGTGGTAGAGGTCAGGAAGCTCCTTGACATGGGCTATGATTTGAATTTACCGGCTATGTCTGGCATCGGTTATCGACAAATCGGACTTTACCTTAATGGTGAACTGCCCCTTTCTATCGCCATCCAGAAGATTAAATATGAGACACACCGCTTTGCCCGACGCCAGTATGCTTGGTTCCGGTTGCAAGATAGGCGAATAGAATGGTTTGATACCGAGAACCCAGTAAGTTCGGAGATTCAGGCTCTACTGGCTAAATTCGTTGGCAGGTTGTAAACTAGACTAGAGGAAAATGATGGAGTTTACCAAGTTACAGGGTGCTGGCAACGATTTTATACTGATTGAAGGTCGTAATGTTAGTTTGGATTACTCAAAGTTGGCAAGGATTATGTGCGACCGTCATTTTGGTATTGGCGCCGACGGCCTATTGGAGTTATTGCCTTCTGATACAGCTGAATTCAGGATGCGTATGTTTAACCCCAATGGTTCTGAGGCTGAGGCCTGCGGCAACGGTCTCAGGTGCCTGGCAAGATATGTTTATGACAGGGGACTGGTGGAAAGTAGTGTCGAGGCGATAACCATCGAAACAATGGCCGGTATCAGGAAAGTCAAGTTATACAAGGCAGGGGGCGAACTTGCGAAAATCCAGGTCAATATGGGTACACCAAGATTTAGGGCTGAAGACATCCCGGTTATTTTGGGGAGTGGCGAGGGAACAGTTGACATAAAACCAATACTGGATTATCCCGTAACCGTTGAGGATATAGAGTTGCGGTTAAACTTTGTTTCGATGGGGAACCCGCATGCTGTCTATTTCTCAAGTGAGCCAGTATCTGATTTTCCCTTATTTCAATTGGGACCGAAAGTAGAGCACTTAAAAATATTCCCAGAGAGAGTTAATTTTGGAGTGGCTCATGTCTTGAACCGGCATCAGATCGAGGCCAGGGTCTGGGAGCGAGGGGCAGGAGGGACATTGGCCTGTGGCAGTGGTGCCTGCGCTATTGGAATTATAGCTCAATTACACGGTTATGTCGACCACAATGTAGAAATAAAAATGCCTGGTGGCGGGCTTGAGATAGAGTGGGATGGGGTAGGGGAAGTGTTCTTAAGCGGTCCAGCGAAAGTAGTCTTTACCGGGAAATGGCTAGGTGAGGTATAAGAAATGAAATTATCAAGACGAGTTGAACAGTTACCCCCTTATCTTTTCGTTGAAATCTCGAAAAAGATTGCCGAAAGGAAGGCTAAAGGTAAAGAGGTGGTTAGTTTTGCTATTGGTGACCCTGATATCCCGACACCACCTCACATCATTGAGCGATTATGCCAGGCGGCGCAAGACCCAACCAACCACCGTTATCCTGAAACCGAGGGTTTGCCCCAACTTCGACAGGCAATTGCCGAGTGGTACCGGAAACGCTTTGATGTCTCACTTGACCCGGATAAAGAGGTCTTACCCATCTGGGGAGCTAAAGACGGTATTGCCCATATTGCCTTTTGTCTCATTGACAATGAGGATATAGCCCTGGTGCCTGACCCAGGCTATCCAGTTTACTCGATTGGCACCATGTTTGCCGGTGGCAGGCCTTACTACCTGCCACTGAGGGAAGAGCAAGATTTTATCCCAGATTTGGGAGCTATACCCGATTCTATCCTGAGCAAGACGAAACTCTTGTGGCTGAACTATCCTAATAATCCTACGGGTGCTGTGGCTGACCTTGATTTCTTCAACCGAGCAGTTGAATTTGCCAAAAAACATGACCTGGTTGTCTGTCATGATGGACCATATTCAGAGGTTGCCTTTGATGGTTACCGTCCAGTTAGTTTTCTTGAGGCGGATGGAGCTAAAGAGGTCGGGATAGAGTTTCACTCTCTATCCAAGACCTTCAATATGACTGGTTGGCGAATTGGGATGGCAGTCGGCAATGCCCAGTTAATTAATGCTCTTTTAAGATTTAAGTCCAATATAGATTCAGGCATCTCTCTGGCAGTCCAATACGCTGCCATTGAAGCCCTTACCGGCCCTGAGGATTGCATCGAGGAGCATAACGCTATTTACCAAAGACGCCGTGACCTGATTGTTGAAGTCTTAAATAACATCGGGCTTGAGGTCAAACCACCCAAGGCAAGCCTGTATATCTGGGCTAAGGTACCTCAAGGTTATACTTCGGTGGAATTTGCTACCACCTTACTTGAAGAGGTTGGTGTAGTAGTAACCCCGGGTACAGGTTACGGCCAACACGGTGAGGGTTATATACGTCTTTCATTAACTATTCCCGACGCTCAGCTGGTTAAGGGACTGTCACTTCTGTCTAAGTGGTATAGTACCAGGCCAAGGTTCAAAAAATTAACTTGACATAATATTTAGGAGGGTAACTATTACCAGAAATGTAGTTTTCACCGTGAAACGCACCGAGCGAGCCTTCCTGGTCGCCGTGGGGGCTAAGGTAGGGGTTGACCGTTGGTCACTTGATGATTCGGTAGCGGAACTGGCTCAATTAGCCACTACGGCTGGTGTTGAGGTAACAGGTAAACTCTTACAGCGTTTGGCTAAACCCTCAAAAACTCATTATTTGGGCACAGGCAAACTGGATGAGCTTATAACCTTGAAAAACGACCTCAACTGTGATGTCGTTATCTTTGATGGTGAACTCTCACCGACCCAGCAGCGCAGCCTGGAGAAAGCGCTTGAGGTAAAGGTAATTGACCGGGTCGCCTTAATTTTGGATATTTTTGCCAGACACGCCCAAACTCGTGAGGGTAAATTGCAGGTCGAGTTGGCTCAACATGAGTACCTTTTTCCCAGGTTGGCGGGGCAATGGAGTCACCTGGAGCGGCTTGGTGGTGGTATCGGTACCAGAGGCCCTGGTGAATCACAACTTGAAACTGACCGCCGTCTGATTCGTCAGAAAATACATCGCCTCAAAACTGAGATTGAAGAAATAAGAAAGCACCGCGAACTGTACCGCCGTCAACGCCAGAGGAGCGGCATTCCGGTAGTCGCTCTGGTTGGTTATACCAGTGCCGGTAAAAGCACCTTGCTTAATACGCTGAGCGGGACCGAGGTGTTGGTCGATGGTAAACTCTTTGCCACTCTGGATCCAACTACAAGACGGCTGGTTTTACCCGATAAAAGTTCCGTTTTATTAACCGACACCGTCGGCTTTATCCGCAAACTACCACCAACCATTATCAGTGCCTTCAGGGCTACCCTCGAAGAGTTAACCGAAGCCAGTCTTCTTTTACATGTGGTTGATTTGACCAGCCATAACGCCGTCGAACAGTGTCAAACCGTGGAGGATATCCTGGCTGACCTTAACCTTGGCGACAAGCCTCGGATTACCGCCCTAAATAAAATTGACCGGCTTTTTGTTGACGGCTCAAGTTTTGATGAAGAGAGGGCAGTAGAATCTCTTTGCCGGGAATGTGGGGTCGCCAGCGAAAACACCGTCTTAATTTCAGCCGCCAGGGGCTGGGGGCTGGAAAAACTCCAGGAACTGATTAGTCGGATAATTGCCCAGACCACCAAACAAACGGCCTAAAACCAGCCCTCTCAAAATGACGCACTGAGAGCCAAAATAAAGCCCCTGAAATTTCTCTTGAGTGGTTTACTACCTTTTAAGACAGGAAGAGAGGATTTGTGCCGTTATTTATGTGATATAATTTAGGTATGAGTATTTCCGATTGGTTAACCCTGGCAGTAGTTATTGTAGCGTTGGCTATCGGCGTTACATCTGTTGTACAGACAAAGCGTATCCAAACAAAGCAGTACAAATACAGTTTATTGGATAATATTCTACAATGGGCTCTAAGCATCCCTAGGTGTATAGGAGAGAGTACTATTTCACCTTCTGCTGCTAATTTAGTGAATATGGAGAAGGAGGACAGGACAGAACTTGCCAGTATAATTAATTTTTTAGACAAAGTAGCCTGGATAAAAAAATATACGACTATTAATGCTGAGACTAAGAGTGTTAAAGCTATCGCTGAAGTGTTCAAAAACAAAAAATTAAATAAAGCTATAACCAAGACTGCTAATAGACTTAAAGCGCACATAAAACTTTTAAGTACAGATGTAGGCAAACTGCCTGGCAAAGTGGTTACAGTTGAAGAATATGCCAAATCGATAGGTCTGCTAGACAAAAGTGCCATAGACTTATCAAAGTTAATTGCTGGCATCCTGGCTAATTTAGTAAGCAACAAATCTTAACCTCTGAAACTCGTGTTAAAATTGATATTAGGCATTTACACCTTTGTATGTAATTTTATTTAAGGGGGCCTGAAATGAGTGATATTTCGTTAGAAAATTTAAGAGAATTATTCGGATCTTTATATGAAAAGCTTGTCGATATAGATGAGACTTTGGATAAAATGCTGGATACGTTGAAGAATATAGAACATAAGTAATCATAGTTCTAAATCTAACCTACGTTTTCGTTTCCTTTTATCCTTTGCCCCTGGGGGCCGACCTAAGACCTTGCCCTGGGCTTTTCTCAAATCATGTCTACTTGACATAATTGTAACCAAAAATCAAAGTTACATTAAAAACAAAATGTAAACAACATAATATTGTTGAGGAAAACAAACGGGAGTATAAGAAGTATCTTCATTTAATAGGCTTGTAGCTTGCCACAAACGGCCTTGTCGGTAGGATATATCTAGTGTAATATTGGTTCGGTGTTCGTTCGTGCATAATATATGGGCGCACAATATATGTTATGTAAGATAAAGCCGATTTGGCTTCGTGTTCTAATTTTTGACCCTTTCTTCCTGACTGCTGACATATTGAGTTTTTGAGTCCTCTAATTTTGTGCCTTCTTTCATTCCGATTTTTCAAATTCCTTGTTCCCAATACAAATCATCGGATTAAAATTGTTAACTTAAGCCGGAGAAAATAGTTTATAAACTCACAATACTTTATGTAAACTTCTCTACTTCGGTTTGAAATGATATAATTACCCGAGGTTGAAAAAATGTCTTTCCTATTAAGGTTATTGGATTCCCTGTCGGAATTATTCAAATCAAAGTACCGGAAATTAGCCGAAGCCCGGTTTAAGTCTATTATGCAGAGTGAAACCCCACCCAAATTGTGCTTTAGTTGTGGCGCACAGATGCTTAATTTACGAAGAGACAAGTTTTTTAACCGGAAGGACTATTATCTTTGTCCAAAATGTGGTGCCAGACAGGATATCTACGGAATAATACGGGAAATACACAGACCATTTACTGATGAACCGGCTGAAGCAGAGAAGGAACCGGGTTCAGAGACCGGGCAATACAACATCAGGCAGGTTGGAGGTGAGCCCGAAGAGACTCAAACTTGACCTTAATATATCAAAGT